>Ga0164241_10000575_pt1 | contig 63547 bp, 45 predicted proteins | sample OricomyardsoilBY_FD_108780 | JGI IMG/M metagenome (GOLD analysis project Ga0164241, IMG submission 108780) | Backyard soil microbial communities from Emeryville, California, USA - Original compost - Back yard soil (BY) | ecosystem: Environmental > Terrestrial > Soil > Unclassified | place: USA...
AGGGAGCCGTCCCGATTGGCAGTGTCGCAACCGCTCTGGTAACGAGACACGGGCCAAGGTTATGGGCAAGGGAAATCAAAACCCTGCGGTAGGCCTGTGCCCAAGCTGACGTCAGCCGAAGAGTTGAGCCTCGTGAACCGGCTGGTTCGCATGGGCACCTGGGCATTGCATCTGGACGACCGGCGGGTGAAATGGAGCCCGGAACTCGAGGACCTGTTTGGTCTGGAGCGCGGCAGTTTCCCTGGCACCGAGGCGGCCTTCCACAATTTGGTGCATCCGGCGGACTTGGCGCGGCTGCGGCAGACCATCGAGAAGAGCCTGCTGTGCGGCCAGGAATACTGCGTCGTCTTCCGCTATCGTCATGCCAGCGGTGAATGGCGCTGGATGGAAGGCCGCGGGCTGCCCGCCTTCGACCAGACGGGCAAACCCGACCGCATCGCGGGCGTCGGCATCGATGTCACCGACCGCATTGCGGCCGAAAACGCGCGCTTCCGGCTGGCGGCCATCGTGGAATCCTCCGAAGACGCCATCATCAGCAAGACGCTGGACGGCATCGTCACGTCGTGGAATGCCGGCGCCACGCGATTGTTCGGCTTCTCCGCCGAGGAGATGATCGGTGCCTCCATCACCCGGCTGATTCCGCCCGAGCTGCTGCCCGAAGAGGATGACATCCTGGCCAAACTGCGGCGCGGCGAACGCATCGAACACTATGAGACGTGGCGTGTCGCCAAAGACGGCAGCCAGGTCGAAGTCTCGCTGACCGTATCGCCGCTGCGCGATGTCACGGGCGCCATCGTGGGGGCTTCGAAGATTGCCCGCGACATCAGCGGTCTGCGCCGCGTCGTGGCCGAACGCGAACAGCTGCTCGCCTCCGAGCGCAATGCGCGCACGGAAGCCGAACGGCTGGGTTACCTGAAGGATGAGTTCCTCGCTACCCTGTCGCACGAACTGCGAACGCCGCTGACCACGATTCTCGGCTGGACCAATCTGTTGCGTCGCCGCCTGAATATCGGCGAGGCCGAGTTGCGCGCCGCGGTGGAGACCATCCACCGCAATGCGCAGGCGCAGGCGCAGATCATCGACGACCTGCTGGACATGAGCCGCATCGTCTCCGGCAAGATCCGCCTGCAGACCGCCGCGCTCGACCTGGAGGACCTGATCCGCGTTGCGGTGGATGGCATCCGCCCGACGGCCAGCGCGAAGCAGATTTCGATCGCTCTGGAACTGGAGGGCGCGGACGGCCTCATTGTCGGCGATGCGGCGCGCCTGCAGCAGGTGCTGTGGAACCTGCTGACTAATGCGCTGAAATTCACGCCGCCCAATGGAAGGATCACGGTGTCGCTGCGGCACTCGGAGGCCGACGTGATCATCCAGGTCAAGGACTCCGGCATCGGCATCGAACCGGAATTCCTGCCACATGTGTTCGAACGTTTCCGCCAGGCCGATGGCTCCACGACGCGTGAACACGGTGGGTTGGGCCTGGGTCTTTCCATTGTCCGCAATCTGGTCGAGCTGCATGGCGGCGCGGTGTCCGTGGACAGCGCGGGTGTCGGGCAGGGCACGACGTTCAGCGTACGTTTGCCGCGACTCGAGGGCGCGGCGTATTCCGAGCTGCCCATCAACGGCGCGGCCGCCGCCGATACCTGCACCGACCACTTCCTGCCCAGCCTGGCCGGTTCCACTGTGCTGGTGGTCGACGATGAGCCGGATGCGCGCGGGTTGCTGGACCGGCTGTTGCGGGAGTCGGGCGCGAACGTGATTGCGGTCGGCGGTGCCCTGGAAGCACTGGATGTGCTCGAGCAGCGGCCGGTGCACATGATCCTGAGCGACATCGGCATGCCCGGCGTCGATGGTTACGAATTCATGCGGCGCGTGCGTGCTCACGCCAATCCGGCCGTGCGCGACATTCCCGCCGCGGCCGTGACAGCCTATGCGCGCGAGGGTGACCGGCAGCGCAGTGCGGCGGCGGGATTCCAGCAGCATGTATCGAAGCCGTATGCATTTCCCGAATTGGCCAGCGTCGTGGCGGCCTTGTCGCGGCGGGAAGAGAGCTTGCAACCCAGCTGATCCAGGGCATCGCGTCGGCGCATTCTGACACCCGCCGCCTCCGCGCGACTGATGCAGATCGGACGCCGCGCGTTCCACAGTCAGCCGATGCGCGCATCCGTGCTCCGTCTCGCCATTCCCGCGCTGCTGCTGGCAACGGTGATTTCAGCCTGTCAGACCTCGATGCGCAGTGGGCCGGTGGCATCGCCGTCCTCCAGCATGGGTCCTGCGCCGCAATTGCCAGCGCCGGATAAAGACCTGCTGCCCACCGTACAGGTTGCAGTGGCAAAAGGCTGGTCCGCGGGCGCGCATCCACTGCCCGCGCCGGGGCTGGCGGTTGCGGCCTTCGCAACGGGCCTGTCGCATCCGCGCTGGCTCTATGTGCTGCCCAATGGCGATGTGCTCGTCGCCGAAACCAATGCGCCGGACCGGCCCGAGGAGGGCAAGGGAATCAAGGGCAAGGTGATGAAGGCCGTGCAGCGCAAGGCCGGTGCCGGCGTGGCCTCGGCCAATCGCATCACCTTGCTGCGCGATGCCGACGGCGACGGGCGGGCCGAGACTGCCCGCGTATTCGTCGCGCAACTGAATTCCCCATTCGGCATGGCGCTGGTCGATTCGCATCTTTACGTGGCCAACACCGATGCGGTGATGGTGTTCAGTTATCGTGCAGGCGAAACTTCCCTGAGCGGTCCGCCAACCAGGCTCACCAGCCTGCCGGGCGGGGCGCTGAACCACCACTGGACCAAGAACATCATTGCTGCCCGCGATGGACAGCATCTGTATGCCACGGTGGGTTCGAACAGCAATGTGGGCGAGAACGGTCTTGCGCGGGAAGAAGGCCGCGCCGCGATCTGGCAGATCGATCTGCCCAGCGGCGAGAAGCGCCTCTATGCGACCGGCTTGCGCAATCCCAACGGCATGGCCTGGGAGCCCTCGACGGGCGAGCTATGGACTGTGGCCAACGAGCGTGACGAACTTGGCGATGATCTCGTGCCGGACTATCTCACCGCGGTACGTGAAGGCGCATTCTATGGCTGGCCCTTCAGCTATTACGGTCAGCACGTGGATGGTCGCGTCAGGCCCGCCAATCCCGCGCTGACTGCGAAGGCCATACCGCCCGACTATGCGCTGGGAGCGCATGTGGCGGCGCTGGGCCTCGCCGCAGCGGGCGACACCGCACTGCCGCTGATGTATCGCAGCGGCATGTTCGTGGGTGAACACGGGTCGTGGAATCGCAAGCCGGCCGTTGGCTACAAGGTCGTATTCGTTCCCTTTGCCCAGGGCAAGCCCGCGGGGCTGCCCATCGATGTGCTGACGAACTTCGTCAGCGAAACCGGCGAGGCCCATGGGCGGCCGGTGGGCGTGGCGATCGCGCGCGATGGGGCGCTGCTGGTGGCTGACGATGTTGGCAACACGGTGTGGCGCGTCACGGCCACGCACTGAACACATTGGACGGAGGAGAACGCATGGCAAGCAGGTATTCCAGCAAGGCACGCAGCAAGGTGAAGCGCGCCATGCACGAGAGAAAGGAAGGCACGTTGAGAAGCGGGCGTTCCGGCAAGAAGGTCAAGAGTCGCAAGCAGGCGATCGCCATCGGCCTTTCGGAGGCGCGCAAGGCGGGCGCCAAGGTTCCAAAAAAAAAGAGCAAGGCGAAACGCAAACGCTCTTAATGCCGATGGCCACGTTGCAGCACGGGCCAGCGACGGTGGAATGAAAACAGATCCGCATCCACATCGCGCTCCCCCGTGAGCTGCGAGCGCATCACCTGGGCGGCGATCGCGGCAAAGGTGATGCCGTTTCCGCCGTACCCCAGAACCGCATAGCACCCGGCCATGCCCGGCACGGCCCCGATAGTGGGCGTACCGGTGGGACTGCTGCCGAAGCTGGCGCTCCAGCCAAGCTCGGCGTGTGGATCCAGCGTCGGCAGCAAGGCGTGCAGCTTGCGCTCCAGTGTCCGCACTTTGCCGGGGGTCAGGGAGTCGCGGCGCCCGGCGTCATCGAAGTTCTCATCCTCGCCGCCGCAGATCACGCGGCCGCGCGGCCCCTGACGCAGGTACAGATAAGGATCCGAGGCTTCCCATATCAGGCAGCGCGTGGGCCACGACGGCTGCGATCGCGTAGCCATAGCCCAGGTGGAACAAATCCGGTTGCCCTTGCGCGGCACGCCGATGGGCATTTCGTAACCCGTTGCGAAGACGAGATGGCGCGACTTGATGGTGCGTCCATCCGCGGTGGCCGCGACCACGGGCCGACCCGGTTCGACGGCGCGGATTTCGGTATGGGCATACAGCGCCGCGCGTCGTCGCATCGCCGCGCGCAGGTAGCGGACCGCGAGCTGCCGGGGATTGCAAGACATGCTGTCGAATCCCAACAGGCCGGAGCGACCGACGATGCCCCAGGTGCGCCGCACATCGCGGGCGCTCAGCCACTGCAGCTCGAAACCCGCTTCACGGCGCAGCATGGCTTCGCGCTGCAGTCCCCGGGCGTCGAGCCGATCCCCTTCCAGATACAGTGAATTGCAGTCGCGCAAACCTGCACGGATGCCCAATCGCGCGGTACGCGTCCGCAGCGCCATCAATGCCAGGTACGAGCGCCTCCACAGGCGCAGTGTCCGCTCGGCGCCAATCTGCGTCGACAGCCGGCACATCGGCACGTCGATCTCATATTGCAGCAGCGCGGTAGAGGCCGCAGTGGCGCCCGACACCGGTTCGCGTTTATCGACGATGACCACCCCAAGGCCCGCATCCGCCAGCGACTCGGCGACCAATGCGCCGGAGATTCCCGCCCCGATGACCAGCACATCGGTAGTTACGTCACGACGCAGGCGCGCGGCCCGCAGGGTCTGCGAGCCGCGCCACAACGAATCTCCCGTCCGCAGCTTGCGCGCGGACGTCGCCCGCTTACCAATAGGTTGGGACGTTGTAGTACTTGTAGGACTGATCGCGGAAACCCACGCCGTCATTGGCGGTCAGCGCTTCGAGCGAGTCGGCCGGTGCCAGCTTCAGTTCTTCCTTGGAATAGGGAACCACGTAGCTGCCATCTTCCGGTTCATAGTCCAGGGCCGGCCAGGGCAGGGGATGGTATTTCTCGGCCAGACCCAGAAAGCCGCCGAATCCCACCACGGCATACATGATGGCGTTGGATTCCTTGTCGAGGACGATGTCTTCGATCTGTCCGATCCTCTGCCCCGACAGATTCTTCACCGGCGTACCGAGAACCTTCGTGGCGCGGATGGCCGAGGTATGTCCGCTTGCGGTGCTCATGCGCATCTCCTGACGGGATAAGAGATGCACAGTGTAGGCAGGGGCATGATGGCTGCCAGTAGGCGCGCATCATCATCGCCTGTCAGCGAAACCCTTCAGTGCCTGATCACGCCCCGGATGGCGGCGATCAGATCGTCGATGTCGCCGGATTTGCGGATATAGGCATTGGCGCCCGCGGCCTGCACGGCGCGGATGAAATCCGGATTCGAGTGACCGCTGTGTATCAGGAATTTGGTGGCGGGAAACTGCTTGCTCAGATCGGGCAGGTATTTCAGTGCCGAGCCATCGCGAAGCTGGATGTCGAGAATGGCGACATCCGCGTGGTGCTTCGTGATCAGGCCGGCCACATCGCCGATCTGCGCCGTCGTGGCCAGACAGCGCAGATCCGCCGTGTCGTTCAGCAGCGGCGGCAGCAGGGCGCGCAGATCGTCGTTATCCTCCGCGATGACGATGCGGATGATTTGCTGAGTCTCGCCTGGATCCATTGCGCTTCTCCTCGAATAGCTTGCTGCCAGTGCGAAGTTTGCTTTGTAGGTATTCCGCCAGCAGGTTTTCCACATGCTCCGGGTCGGCCGGCTTGGTCATGTGGAAGTCGAAGCCCGCCTTCAGGGCGCGTTCGATGTCTTCCTTCTGACCCCAGCCGGTAATCGCCAGCAGCAATATATCGTTGCCCCATTTCGTGCGCCGGACTCTTTGCGCGGCCTCGTAGCCCGTCATGTCCGGCATGCCGATGTCCAGCACGATGACATCCGGATGTTCGCGTTCGCCGATCTGCAATGCCCGCTCGCCGGTATAGGCGGTGAAAGTCTCGTGACCCGCCTTGCCCAGCACCATTGCCAGCGAATCCGCGGCGTCGCGATTGTCATCGACCACCAGCACGCGGCCGCGCGGACCCTGTTGCGCACGCTGCGGCTGGTCCGTGCCGTGGCCGCGCGCCTTCTCCCTGACACTGCTGCCGGGAATGCGGATGGTAAAGGTGCTGCCCCGGTCCGGACCTTCACTGGCGGCATCGACGTTGCCGCCATGCATCGAGATCAATCCCTTTACCAGCGCCAGCCCGATGCCAAGTCCTCCTTCGGACCGGTCGATGGCGGAATTCACCTGCGAAAACATCTCGAAGATGGTGGGCAGGGCCGCGGCCGGCACGCCGATGCCCGAGTCGGTGACCGAGAACACCACGTCGTCCTCGCCGCGCCGTAATTGCAGCAGGATGCGACCACCAGGATCGGTGTACTTGGCGGCGTTGGTCAGCAGGTTGGACAGCGCCTGCGAGATGCGCAGTGGATCGACCACGATGTCGAAGTCCTCCTCCGGCAGCTGGATGCTCAGGCGATGGCTCTTGGATTCGATCAGCGGCCGGGTGGTCTCGACCGCCGCGCGCACCAGTGAGCCGGCGGACACCGGTTCGGGCCGCAGTTCCAGGTGGCCGCGCGTGATGCGCGAGACTTCGAGCAGGTCGTCGAGCAGCAGCGCCATGCGCGCCACCTGCCGTGAAATGATGTCGCGCGCCGACTGGCTCTGCGCCTCATCCAGCCCGCGCAGTCCCAGCAGGCGCGCGGCGTGCCGGATCGGCGCCAGCGGATTGCGCAACTCGTGCGCCAGCGTGGCGAGAAACTCGTCCTTGCGGCGATCGGCATCGCGCAGCGCCTCCTCGGTGTGCTTGATGCGGCCGATGTCGAGGTTGATGCCCGCCCAGCCCGTGAGCTCGCCCTCCTCATTGTGGATGGGCACACCCTGCGCCAGAACCGGATGGTAGTGCCCGTCCGTGCCGCGGAAGCGGTGTTCGCGATACCAGGTGCCCCCCGTCCGTACACATTCCAGCCATGACGCCACGCTGGCCTGCACATCGTCGGGATGCAGCAGCTCGGTCCAGCCCAGGTTGGAACACTGCGCCTGGGTCACCCCGAGCAGGCGCAGCAGCGAATCGCTGGCGTAGACGTTGCGGCCACTGGCGTCGCACACCCAGACACCGTAGTTGATCGATTCGCCAATGGCGCGGTAGAGCTGTTCGCTCTGGCGCAGCGCGCTTTCGGCCACCCGCCGCGCCGCCTCCGCCGCCCGTGTCTCCTCGATCTGCTGCGTCAGCGAGCGATTGATCTGCTGCAGTTCGCGTGTGTTGGTTTCCGACTCCGCCAGCACACTGTTGAACGCCCGGGTGATCTGCGCGAATTCATCCAGCGGCGTGTCGGGCGCACGCAAGGTGCGGTCACCACGGGTGACGATTTCATGCGCCACGCCGGCCAGCGCATCCACCGGCGCGGTGATGCTGCGGCGAAGCCGGGCCGCCAGGATCAGCGCGACGATCATGCTCAGCACCATGATGAGCCCGAGAATCCGCAGGTATGCCCCGACGTGCCCCCACAGGTCATACGCCGCCGTGAGGCGGATCGTGCCCAGCGTTTCACCGCCCTGCACGATGCCGCGCGATACTTGCATTCGGCCGTTGGCCAGTCGCGCGCTGACATCCTGTATGGCAAGCCGGGCCGGAGGTGGTTGCGCGCCGGGGCGCACGTACCGGGCGTAGAGCTGTCCATCGGCCGTGTACAGGGCGGCGGAAAGAATGGCCGATTTGGCGCTGAGTGCCGAAAGATTCCGCTGCGCGGCGCGCTGGTCGTCGAAGGACACGGCAGGTGCCATCGACAGCGCGAGGATTCCGGCTTCCGTGTCGAGATCCGCCGCCAGCGAACGCCAGTACTGCGTGAGATCCCGGTGCAGCAGCGCCGTGGTCATGGTCAGCAGCGCGATCGCGGTGGTCAGCAGCACTACCAGCGTCAGCTTGCCGCGCAGCGACCTGGCGCTGCCAGGCGTGAAATGCGCGGTTTCGCGTCGTGCGCCGCTCATCGGCGCTCCTCATTGGCGGTCAGCGGCCCCGCGCGGTGGCCCTGCACGCGCACAGCCACGGACAACAGTTCGGAGCTGATGCCCAGTCCGGCATGACGCGCGGCTTCCATCGACACCTCGAACCGCACACGCTGATCGATGACCAGGAAATTGATGATGCTGCCGGCCTCGAGGCCATGGGCGGCGTCGGTGACCGTGAGGATCCTGCGGCTTCCCAGACTCCGCAACAGCGCCGGCAGGTCGCCGCTGCGCCGGGCGCCAATGTAGAGCAGCTGCGCGTCGCGTGCGTCAGCCAGGCTGCTGATCTGCCGGACATCGATCGGGCGGGTGCCAACGCCACGGCTCTCCACCAGCGCCCTGAGGCGGCTCGTCATCGCACTGTCGCCGAGCACGGCAATCCTGAAGGGGGTCGTGGCGGAAGCGGGCTCGGGCCAGGTTACATAGCTGGTGAATCGCAGCACGAACGCCGCTTTCACGGCCTCTTCCGAATACACCTCACCGGCGTGAGCCGACTGGCCCGCGAATGAAAGGCATAGCGCGGCTGCCGCCAGCATGGCCTGTGCGAAGCCGCGCTCCCGCGTTGTAGATCGGGTGTTCAGCACTATTTTTTCCAGCGTACCTCGGCCGCGAGGCTGCGTCGGATGGTAGCGCCCACCGGCTCGGGATATTCCCGATGCCCGGCGTGCAGCAGATTGTTCCCGGACAGTGCCAGTTCCCAGGCAGCCGACAGGGCCCACGCCATGCGTGCCGAAAGCTCGGTGTATGCGGGCAGCGCCGGGTCGGGCAGCGGCTCCACGCGGCGCAGCGTGATATCGAGCGTGCGCCGCGGGCCGAACTGCATGGACGAATTGAGCAGCGCGTGCCCGTGCGGATCGTTACCGGCCTGCGCGACGCCCAGCAACCCGGAAGCGCCGCGCTTGAACCGCAGATCCTTGTGCAGCCACGCCAGTCCCGGCGACAGCCGCCACCAGTCGGTTACCTGCCACTTGGCCCAGGTTGTCGCGCCATAGCTGTGGCCCTGCATCAGGTTGCCCCAGTGCAAAGGCAGGAAAGCCGGACTGTCGCCCAACTCGACAGTGCGCAGATCGTCATGGACGTTGTAATAGCCAGAAACCGAAAGCGAGAACCGGGACGACAGTTCGCCGCGGTAGCCGACTTCATAAGCGAGCACTTTTTCGCTGCGAAAATCCGGATCGCCGCGCAGGAAGTCGGTTCCGCCCACACGCTCGATCACATCCGCATCCAGTGGCGTGGGCGAACGCACGGCGCGCGACACCGCCGCCCACAATGCGGTCGACTCGCCGATCCGCCAGGCCAGTCGCAGATCCGGCTGTGGTTCCCAGCCGGAGTAATCATTGCGTTCGAGCTTGATGCCCAGCGTCAGACTGAGGCTGTCCCTGATGGCCAGGGTGTCCTGCGCGAAGACATTCATCTGCTTCAGTCTGCGATCCGCCGGTTCGAACAGCAGCGTCGCGGAGTTGGTGACGCGATAGTCGTGTACACGCAGGCCCGCGCCCCATATCACACGATGCGCGGCACCCAGATTCAGTGCCTGCTGGGCTTCCATGTCATAGGTGTCGAGCACGAAAGGCACGCCGTCCATCGGGGCGTCGCGATACACATGATCGACATAGCCCTGGAGCTGGAATTCACCGTGACTGGTGCGTCTGTGCCAGCGGGCGAGCAGGTTCAGTCCGGCGATCTGCTGCCTGCCCGGGCCCGGCCGCTGTTCGTCGCCGCGATAGGCATCGCCCTGCACGACCAGCGCGCCACGCGCCTGCGTCAGATCGAGCCGGAAGCCCGCCTGCGCCTTGCGCCATTCATCTTCCGCGTCGATGCCACCGCGCTGCATGGCATCGCGCTGCAGGGCCTTGCCATACACACGCAGGGCCAGATCGTCGCGCAGCCTTTCGCCATGGCGCGCGCTGAGCGTCTGTTCGCGGGAGCCCAGGGTTGCATCCACCACCGATCCCTCCGTGAGGTAGGCGGGTCGGGTGATGACATTGATGACGCCATTGACGGCATTGGCGCCCCACAGCGTGGCGCCCGGTCCGCTGATCACCTCGATGCGGTCGATGTCGGAGAGCGGCACATCCTGCGTATCCAGATAGATGCCGGAGAACAGCGGCGAGTAGACACTGCGCCCATCGATCAGCAGCAGCAGCTTGTTGGAGAAATTCTGCACGTCCGGGTTGCCGCCGAAGCCGCGCGCGGCCGCGACGTAATTGCTCGACCCCACCTGGCTGACAAGCATGTTGGGTGCCAGGCGCAGTGCTTCGGGCAACGTGGTCGCGCCCGAGCGCTCGATGTCCTCGTGCGTGATCACGTAGATGGCCGCGGGCGCGCCGCGCAGCCCCTCGGGTGATTTGGATACCGACGTAACCTGCACGTTGCCGAGCTGTTGCAGCGAGAGCTGTGTCAGGTCGGCGGCGGCGGCAGGATACGCGGTAACAATAAAAAGAAGGCCGATGCCCGCGGTCCGGTACATCTGCTGCTCCCTGATTCAAGCGGGCAAGCCTACAGTCTGGCGTTACCTCGCCAGCGCGCGTTGTAGGATGCCTCGCGAGAATCCTGTAGGCGCAGACCTACAGTGGATCGAGCACCAGGGCGGTCACGTCCCCGGGCAGCCGCAGCCGGACGTGGCGTAGCGCGTGCAAACTCGCCACAGGACGTTCGCGGATCAAGCCCATATCCAGCAGCGCGTCGACCGCATCCGCTGCGCCGTGAAAAACCAGCATGGGTTCCGCCAGCATGCGCCTGGCGTGATGGGCCAATGGCAGGCCGGAGATGGCGCAACCTTCCCAGGGATCTTCCATCGGCACGCACTCGTAACCCAGAGTCCGCCAGAATTCGCCCGAGGCCTCGATGTCACGACTGGGCAGGCTCAGTGATACGAACCGGCCGAGTGCGGTGTACTGGGGAGTCCGCAGCGGGGGAGAAAAGCTGCGCGCTTCCAGCACCCGCAGCGCCACGCCACCGGCCTCGCGCACAGTGAGTTCGTTGAATACATCGCTGCCCAGCCTGGCCTGCTCCACTTGCATCTGTTTCGCGGCCAGTTCGCGATGCAACGCCGCCACTTCGGGGCGCACGAAAGTGACACTCAACGGCTCATCGCCCACGGCGTGCAATCCCACCGCCAGCCCCGCGCAAGCCACCACGCCATAGGCATAAGGCCGGATATCACCGGTGGGCGCGGACTCGAAGCCCAGCTTCTGATACTGCTGCCAGGCACCGCCCGTGTCCGGCGTCACCAGCGAAAGTTCGAGAAAGCGGCCGAGCATAAGTCGCCTGGGTACGGTCGATGCCTCAGAGCAGCGGCCGCAGTAAAGTGCTGAGCACTTCTGTCTGGGACGCCGAGGCATTGAGGGCCGGGATGTAGCGCAGCGCATGCCCGCCGGCGGCGCGGAAGGCCAGATCGCACTCGTGGCCGATTTCATCCACGGTTTCCAGGCAGTCGACCGCGAAACCCGGGCAGATCGTGTCCAGCTTCTTCACTCCCCGGCGCGCCAGATCAGGCACCACCGCATCGGTGTAAGGCTTGAGCCATTCGAGCGTGCCGACGCGTGACTGAAAGCTCAGGGACCAGGTTCCTTCCGCAAGCTCCAGTGCGTCGGCCAGGGCCTGCGCGGTCAGCCTGCACTTGCGTTCATAAGGGTCGCCCAGTTCCACGTAGCGCCTGGGAATGCCGTGAAAGGTCATCAGCAGATGCTCGCCGGCACCATGCTGCGCGCGCCAGGTACGCACACTGTGCGCCAGCGCGGCGATGTAGGTGGGATCGGTTGCATAGTCGGCCAGCAGATGCAGCTCGGGCAGGTGGCGCCAGCCGCGCAGCGCCGCACCCACCTGATCGTAGGCCGCGGCATTGGTGGTCGCCGAGTACTGTGGAAACAGCGGCAGCACGAGGATGCGCTGCGCGCCGGCGTCACGCAGCGCGGCCAGCCCCTGCGCCACATCGGGCGTGGAATAGAGCATGCCCAGTTCCACCGCCACGGACTCGCCCTGACGATCGCGCAGCGACGCGCGCAATGCATCCCGCAGGGCCTGCGAGTGCAGCAGCAGTGGCGAGCCGCGGTCGGTCCAGACACGCCGGTACTTGGGCAGCACGCGCACGGGCCGCGTCGGCAAAATGAAGAGATAGAGAATCCAGCACCAGATGGCGCGTGGCGCCTCGATGGTGCGCCGGTCGCGCAGCAGTCTGCGCAGAAAGCCGCGCACACCGCCGATGGTCAATGAATCCGGTGTGCCGGAGTTCACCAGCAGCACTCCGCTGCGATACGGGCCGGCATCGCGATAGGCCGGCGAGGGCTGGTAACGGGGACGGCTCAGGCTTCGCTCCCTTCATAAGGGGCAAGCTCGTCATCTTCCGTTCCGCCCAGATGCCGGGCGAAGAAGGCCAGCGTGCGTCCACGCGCCAGTTTCGCCGCGGCTGCATCGTAGCTGGCGCGCTGATCGCAGTTGAAGCCATGGTCCGCCGGATAGACGTGGTATTCGCCCGCCGGATGCGCGGCGCGGATCTTTTCGATGGCCTCGGGCGGAATGCTCTTGTCACGCTCGCCGAAGTGGTATTGAACGGGTACGCGCGGCTTGCGATCGAGCATCTGTACCGTGCGTGTGCCGTAGTAACACACCGCCGCGCGCACCGGCAGTTCGCAGGCCGCCAGATACGCCAGCGAACCTCCCCAGCAGTAACCCACCACGCCCACGGCGCCGGAATGCTTCACCACGTTGATGCTGGCGCCGATGTCGTTCAGCAGCTGCGCTTCGGAAACCTGCAGCGCATAGCCACGGCCCAATTCCACATCCTGCGGTTCGTAGCCCAGTTGCACATTGCGGTGCGCGCGATCGAACAGGCTGGGGGCGATGGCGGTGTAGCCCTGCGCCGCGAAGTCTTCGGTCACCTTGCGGATGTGCGAATTCACTCCGAAGATTTCCTGCAGCACGACGATGGCGCCGCGCGGCGGGCCGTCGGACGCCACCAGCCAGGCGTCGAACTCATGGCCGTCGCGGGCCATCAGCCGCGTCACATCACCCTTCACGCCGCGCGCTCCACAATGGCGGTCACGCCCATGCCGCCGGCCGTGCACACCGAAATCAGGCCACGCCTTGCCTGCGGCAATTCTTCGAATAACCTGGCGGCCACGGCCAGAATGCGCGCGCCGGTGGCGGCGAACGGATGTCCCACCGCGATGCTGCTGCCCTTGAGGTTGAGCTTGCCGCGGTCGATGCTGCCCAGCGGTGCCTCGCGATGCAGGCGTTCGCGACAATACTCGGCCGATTCCCAGGCCTTCAGCGTGCACAGCACCTGCGCGGCGAAGGCTTCGTGAATCTCGTAGAAGTCGAAATCCTGCAGCGCGAGATTCGCATCGCGCAGCATTTCGGAGACGGCATAAGCGGGCGCCATCAGCAGGCCTTCATGGCCGGAAGCGAAATCCACCGCCCAGGATTTTCCGTGGGTGAGGATGGCCTTCACGGGCAGGGCGTGCTTCTTTGCCCAGTCCTCGCTGGCCAGCAGCACGGCCGCCGCGCCATCGGTGAGCGGCGTGCTGTTGCCGGCCGTCAACGTGCCGGCCGCGCTGCTGTCGAATACCGTGCGCAGCTTGGCGAGCTTTTCGGCCGAGCTGTCGGCGCGCACATTGTTGTCGCGCTCCAGTCCCGAGAACGGCACCACCAGGTCCTGCATGAAGCCCGACTGCCACGCCGCCGCGGCCTTGCGATGGCTCTCCGCCGCGAGTTCATCCTGCGCCTGCCGGCTGATCTGCCAGGTCTTGGCCATCAGCTCGCAGCTCTGTCCCATCGAAAGACCGGTGCGCGGTTCGACCACGGCCGGCGTCACCGGCTTGAAGTGTCGCGGCCGCAGACCGAACCACGGCTTCAGGCGCTGCATGAAACTGCGTCCCCGGAAGCTGGCGAACAGCAGCTCGCGATACTCGGCCGGAAACACCACCGGCACATCGCTGATGGTGTCGACGCCGCCGGCAATGCCCGACTCGATCTGTCCGAGCGCGATCTTGTTACCGATCAGGATGGCCGCTTCCAGGCTGGTGCCGCAGGCGCGCTGGATATCCAGGCCCGGTGTCTGCGGGTCCAGGCCCGACGACAGCACGCATTCGCGCACCAGATTGAAGTCCTTGGAATGCTTCAGCACCGCGCCGGCGATGACATCGCCCAGGCGCTTGCCACCCAGCTGGTAGCGCTCGACCACGGCGCGCAGGGTGGCGGTCAGCATCTCCTGGTTGCCGACGCGCGCATAGGCGCCATGGGCGCGCGCGAACGGGATGCGAACGCCACCGACGATGGCGACGCGCCTGACCTGGGTTCCAACCAACATATCCTGCTCCTCAAGGCTGCGGCAGCGCCCGTTAGCATGCCACTAAATGATTGAGCGTTTAGACTTCGCCGCCACATGCGGCGTGCCATTGATCAAGTCTTCGAGCGGCGCCTGGGCTCGCTGGTCAATGCCCGCGAGCCGCGGGTATTGCAGAACGGCCTGAAGGGGGTCGAAAGGGAAAGCCTGCGCGTGCATGGCGATGGCCACATCGCGCACACGCCGCATCCGCTGGCGCTGGGTTCGGCGCTGTCGAACGAGCACATCACCACCGATTTCTCCGAAGCGCTGATCGAACTGGTCACGCCGCCCTTTGCGGAAAGCTGGGAGCTGGTGCAGTACCTGTGCGACCTGCACCAGTTCGTCTACAGACACCTGGGCGATGAACTGCTGTGGGCCACTTCCATGCCCTGTCCACTGAAGGATGATGCCGATGTGCCCACCGCCTGGTATGGCACATCCCACGTCGGGCAGATGAAGCGGGTGTACCGCGAGGGCTTGCGGCACCGCTATGGCGCGTTGATGCAGGCCATCTCCGGCGTGCACTTCAATTATTCCTTTCCGACGCTGTTCTGGGATGTGTACGCCGCCACGCGTGAGCAGGCGGGCAACACCCAGGATTTCCGCTCCGCCAGCTATTTCGACCTGCTGCGCAATTTCCGGCGCATGGGCTGGATGGTGCTGTACCTGTTCGGCACCTCGCCGGTGGTGGGCCGCGACTTTCTCGGCGATGACATGGCAGGCCTCGCCATGCTAGACGGCGTCACCGCCTATGCGCCGCATGCCACTTCGCTGCGCATGAGCGACCTGGGCTATCGCAACCGCGACCAGGCCGGCGTCACGGTGTCGGCCAACAGTCTCGCCGACTACGTGCGCGATCTGCGTCATGCCATCTCCACGCCGCATCCGGCGTATCAGAGGATGGGTGTCAAGAATGCGCAAGGCCAATGGCTGCAGCTCAATACCAATGTGCTGCAGATCGAGAACGAGTTCTACAGCGCCATCCGTCCCAAGCGCGTGGCGCGTTCCGGCGAAAGCCCGAGCGCGGCGCTGCTGCGCGCCGGCGTGGAATACGTCGAGATGCGCGCGCTGGATGTCAGCGCCTTCGATCCGGTCGGCGTCAACCAGACCAAGCTGCGATTCCTGGAAGCCTTCGCCGCGCTGTGCGTGCTGCGGGAAAGCCCGCCCATCGATGCGGCCGGACAGTCCGCCATCGATGAAAACTTCCTGAAGGTGGCGCGACGCGGACGCGAACCGGCGCTGCAGCTCGAGCGCGATGGCCGGCAGCTTCCGCTGGCCACCTGGGCGGCGGAAATTCTCGATTCGATGACCGGTATCTGCGAGCTGCTGGACCATGGCGATGCGGCGCGTCCCTACACCGCGGCGCTGCGCGCGCAACAGGACAAGGTCGATGACATGGCCAAAACGCCGTCGGCCCGACTGCTGCGCGAACTGCAGAGCACCGGCGAAAATTTCTTTTCGATGGCGCTGCGCATGTCGCACCTGCACCGCGATTATTTCCTGTCGCTGGCCGCGCCGCCGGTGGGACGGCTGGCGGAGTTCGACGTCGAGGCACGCGAATCGCTGGCACGCCAGGCGGCGGTCGAAGCCGCCGATGCCGGCAGCTTCGAGGACTATCTCGCGCGCTATTTCGCGGCCGCGTCGCGCTGACGCCGCGTCGCGCTCAGCGCGGCCAGCGCAGCCAATGCGCCCAGCGCGAGAGCGGAAAGCGCGCCGCCTCCTCCGCCACTGCTTCCGCCGCCCGTCGTGCCGTTGCCCGCTGGCGGCGGCACCGCATTGACGGTGATGGTCTGCTGCAACTCATTGTCCGTGGCCAGCAGCTCGGGCGCCGATGCCGATGCCCGCGAGCTGATTGCGAGGTTGCCGGTGGCGTCAGCGCGCACCATGAGCGTCGCGCTCATGGTGCCGCCCGAAATCAGCAATTGCGGACCGCAGGTCACTCCGGCGGTAACCGGCGCGCAGGCCACCCCTTCACCGGACTGCGACAGCAGCGTCAGGCCCGCCGGCAGCGTCACGGTGATGCGTGCGTCGGTGGCATCCGCGGGGCCGCGGTTCTGCAGCGTCAGTACGGCGGAAATGTTTTCACCCACCAGCACAGTACTGCGATCGAGCGTGCCGCTCAGCGCCAGGTCCGCGCCGAGCGCCACGCGCAGCGGCAAGCTGCGCGTGTTGTTGGTGGCCAGGCCATCGTTGGTGGCGATGACGCGCAGTTGAACATTGGGCGTGCCGACGGTCTGTGCCAGCACACGGAAGGTGACCGGCCGCGTGGCGTCGGGGGCCAGGTCGCCCAGGGCACAGTTGGCGATCTGTCCCGTAATGCTGCAGCTGGCCATCTCTCCCGAGGCACTCTGCAACATCACGGACGACGGCGCGGTGATACGCAGGCTGGCGCCGGTCAGCGTGGCGGTGCCCACCGACTGTACGGTCACGCTGACGTCCGTGGGTACGCCCAGTGCCACCGGCGCTTCGGTCGGCGCGTCAATCGTGCCGTCGGCAGCGTCATAGGGGGCCAGGCACGAAGCCCGGGCCACCACTGGCGCGATCTGTTCCAGGCTGCAGCTCGAGAAAGTCGAGCTGCCATTCAGCTGCGGTGCCATCAGAAAGTTGGTCGACGTGGTTTCGCAGGCTGACGGGGCCTCGCCATCGTGCGGTGCGCCGAAGACATGGCCGATCTCATGCGCCGCGATCAGCGCCGAGAACTGCGTGCTGCGGTTGCCGGCCTCGGAGAGGCTCGAGCTGAAAGTGGAGCTGCACAGTCCCGAGATATAGGCGATACCCACGGTGCGTCCATCAAGGTTGCGGCCGGTGAACAGATGGCTCAGTCCCGCAGCACGCTGTTGCGATGATCCAGAACGGTAATTGCTCAACTGCGTGAGCAGGTCCTCCGGAACAGTGGTGTTGAACGGCTGTGTGCCGGCTGTCATCACCGTCACGCTGCTCGACTGCAGGTGCACGCCCACCTGACTGGCGAAGATGCCGTCGACGATGTTCAGTCGTGCCAGCAGGTTGGCCTGGGTCTGGCCCCCATCCACCGCCGCCAGCTCGGCATCCGCGATCAGTGCCACCGACAACCGCTTGGTCGGCAGGACGGCGGCCGCCATCACAATCGCCTCGGCCCGCATCGGCTGGCTCAGTTCGCCGCCTATTCGCTGCGCCATGACCTCGGCATTGGGCACCCGGGTGTCGCCCTCGAAGCTGGCATCGGTTGCCAGGTCAGCCAGCCTGAACGTGAGATGACGATCCGGCGCGCCGCGGGCCGCCTCGCTGCTGATGTTCGCAAGCGAGCGGGCGTTGTCGATGCCAAAGTAATGTGCGCCATCGAACCAGATGCCGGTCCAGCGCTGGCCGATGCGGGTCACCGCCACCCACGAGCCCACCAGGCCGATGATCTCGCCACGATAGGCCGTGGCCTTGCCCTGAAGCCGCGTGGCCAGCACGCCAAGCGTCCGATTGGGTCGCAGCTGCAGCACCTGCGTTCCCTCGCTGGTCTGCACCTGCAGCTGCACGGCACCGGCCCGGGACGTCTGGGCCAGAACCTGGACCACGGCGGATCTGGCCTGGCGCAGCTGCACGGACGCCGATACCGGCTGAGTCGCCAAAATCGCCAGCAGACAAACCGCAAATGCGCCACGCCGGTTCATGGCGAAGAGAGTCGCACCATCAATGCGCGACACGAATCCCGCGATGCGCCAAAATGGTGCGCAGAGTGGACTATGGCTGCTGCGCCAGGCTGCCCCAGCGAGGGTTTGGCGCTACGATGGCCATGGCACGAAAGGTGCAAACTGAAACCCAGTCCTTAACCGCTCTGACGCGACCTTGAGAATAACGGAGGCGGGAGTCTCGCATGAAACTGGTTACTGCAATTATTAAGCCGTTCAAACTTGACGACGTTCGTGCCGCGTTGTCTGAAATAGGTGTCTCCGGCATGACCGTGACAGAAGTGAAGGGCTTCGGTCGTCAGCGCGGGCATACCGAGCTCTACCGGGGTGCGGAATATGTCGTGGATTTCGTTCCCAAGACCCGCATCGAAGTCGCTGTGCGCAGCGACCTGGTCGATCAGGTCATCGAAGCGATCATGAAGGCCGCCAAGACCGGCAAGGTCGGCGACGGCAAGATTTTCGTCACCGAGATCGATCGCGTCATCCGTATCCGCACCGGCGAAACGGACAACTCCGCGCTGTAGGCGCCGCGATCGGGGAATGAAGCAGGCGGGGCGCGCAGGCGCCTCGCCTCGTTTTTTTTCAGCCTTCCACCACGTGCAGAATGCGTTCCTGGCGGGACATCGCCAGCGCGCCGCTGCGCACGATTTCCAGCAATTCGGCCTGAGTGGCCAGGCTGTGCGTCAGCGCGTTGATTTCGGCCTCGCTCGAGGTGAGCTCGACGATGTGGCAGTCGTTGCTGTCTGACAGCACGCGTCCGCCCGCTTTTTCGACCAGGCCGCGCACCGCGTCGCGATGATTGGGCCGGACGCGCAACTTGATCAGCGCCAGCTCGCGCTCCACGTGGTCTTCGCCCGTCATGTCATCGACGGCCACCACGTCGATCAGCTTGTGCAGCTGCTTGGCAATCTGCTGCACCACGGCTTCCGAGCCCTTGGTTACCAGGGTGATCCGGGACAGTGCGGGGTCGTCAGTGGCTGAAACCGACAGTGATTCGATGTTGTAGCCGCGGCTGGAAAACAGCCCCGCGACGCGGGACAGGGCCCCGGATTCGTTCTGCAGCAGGATTCCGATGATGTGACGCATGCCCCCATGTTAACCTCCCGAAGACTATGAACGACACTGTGAAATTGGCGATTCCTCAGGCAGATCACCCACTTGCCGGCCAGACTCTCACTGGCGCGATGATGGTGGTACAGGCCATTGCCGATGAGGGTGTCAGTTCGATCTTCGGCTACAGCGGCGGTGCCGTACTGCCCTGCTATGACGCCGTGTTCCTCTATAACGAGCAGCAGCAGCGCCTGGGGCGCCGGCAGCTGCCGTTGATCGTGCCCGCCAATGAGCAGGCCGCGGGCTTCATGGCCGCTGGTTATTCGCGCTCCACCGGCCAGGTGGGCGTGGCCATGGTGACCTCGGGGCCGGGCGCCACCAACATGGTCACGCCGGTGCGCGACTGCATGGCCGATTCCATACCCATGGTGGTCATCTGCGGCCAGGTGCCGCGCGCGGCCATCGGGTCCGATGCCTTCCAGGAAGCGCCCATCGCCTCGGTCATGGGCGCCGTGGCCAAGCATGTGTTTCTGGTGACCGATCCGACCCAGCTCGAAGGCACCGTGCGCGCGGCTTTCGAACTGGCGCGCACCGGCCGCCCCGGCCCCGTCGTGGTCGATATCCCCAAGGATGTGCAGAACTGGCAGGGCGTGTTCCAGGGGCGCGGCACGGCGGCTTCCATAGGCGTGTATCAGGCACGTACGCGCGAGCTGGCCTCGCGCCGCCTGTCCGAGGCGCAGCTCGAATCCTTCTTCCGGTTGCTGCAGGGCGCGCGCCGGCCACTGATCTACGCTGGCGGTGGCGTCATTCACGCTGGCGCGTCGAGCGAACTGCGTGAGCTGTCCGAGAGCTTCGGCATCCCGGTGGTCACCACGCTGATGGGCATCGGCGCGGTGGACACCTACGCGCCCTTGTCACTGCGCATGCTGGGCATGCATGGCGCGGCGTTCGCCAACTACGCCGTCGATGACTGCGACTTCCTCATCACACTGGGCGCGCGCTTCGATGATCGCGTGGCCGGCAGCCCGGCCAAGTTCGCGCCCAAGGCGCGCACCATCGCGCAGTTCGACATCGATGCGGCCGAGATCAACAAAGTGAAGCCCGTGCAGTGGCATCACGTGGGCGATCTGAAAGATGCGCTGCGCAGCCTCGTGACCCATGGCCGCGGTCTGCAGAGCAAGCCCGATCTGTCGGCCTGGCATGCCGAGCTGGATGCGCTCAAGCGCGACTACCGCATGAACTTCGATCGCAACAGTGCGCTGATCCAGCCGTACTACGTGATCGAAGAGATCAACAAGATCACCCGTGGCGAGGCCATCATCGCCACCGGCGTCGGCCAGCACCAGATGTGGGCCGCCCAGTACTGCGATTTCCGCGAGCCGCGCCTGTGGCTCACCTCCGGCAGCATGGGCACCATGGGCTTCGGCCTGCCGGCCGCGCTCGGCGCGCAGGTGGCGCATCCCGATCGCCTCGTCATCGACATCGACGGCGACGGCAGCATCCGCATGAATATCGGCGAGCTCGAAACCGCCACCACTTACAACCTGCCGGTGAAGGTGTGCTTGCTGAACAACATTGGCGACGGCATGGTGCGTCAGTGGCAGAAGCTGTTCTTCGGCGGCCGCATGGCCTCCACCGACAAATCGCTGCACACCAAGGACTTCGTGAAGGCCGCGCAGGCCGATGGTTTCCGCTACGCCGCGCGGCTTGCGGACAAGGCCGATGTGCCGCGCGTGGTGCGCGAGTGGCTGGCGTTCGAAGGCCCGGCTTTCCTCGAAGTGATGATCGATCCGGATGCGGGCGTGTATCCCATGGTGCCGCCGGGGCAGGGTTACGACGCCATGATCACCGGCGACTTCATTCCGGCGCGCAAGGCGGCGCCGGTCGAGAAGCCCGACGCCTCCGAGATGTTCTAGGCCTCGGCCTCAACCACACGTGGCGCGACCCTCCAAGCAACTGGACGAAACTCGTCCGCCGCCGCGTTTGCGGCGCGCTTACTACGATTGCCGCTACGGCCAGCTGCATCTGCACAATGCCATCCCCTCCGGTGGCGGCTTCGACGAGCTGACACCGGTGTTGTGCATTCACGGCCAGGGCGAAACCGGCCGTGCCTTCCTGCCGCTGCTGGGGATCCTCGGTCATGAACGTTCGGTCTACGCCCCCGATATGCCCGGCTGCGGCGAAACCGACCCCGCCCCAGGCGAAACCGCGCTCGATGCCAGCGTGAATGCGCTGGGGGACTTCCTCGATTCCATGCGCATCCGCAGCGTGGACCTGCTGACGCGCGCCGAAGGTCAGGAAATCGCCCAGCGGCTGGTCCGCCTGCGTGGGGCGGGCGTGCGGCGGGTGCTGCACCTGACCGCCGCCGACATGGAATCCGCGGATCTGGGCAGGAAGCTGCTCGCGACGCTGGACGGCGGGCCCCCGCCGACATAATCCTCAAGCCGTGATCCGGCTCTTTGCACTGCCTGGCCGGTCACCGGCTAGACTTGTCTCCCATCTCCGAACTGGCTTTTCCCATGGCCGTGAATAAGCGTCCCGGGCAGAAACTGGAAGTGGATCTCGAGGCTACGGACGAGTTGCCCGCACCAGATTTCGCGGACACCCCCGAAGCCCAGATCAACACCGATGTGTTTCCCGCGCCCGTCATTCCCGCCGGCATGTCCGACCTGGCGGACAGCCTGCGCGATGTCGAGCACCGGCTGCAGCGCAAGAGCGAGCGCGTGCATCAGCTTGAAAGCGAGCTGGCCAGTGCCGCCGAATCCTTGCAGCAACTCAACGGCACGCTGCAGCGGCAGCAGGACGCGGCCGCGGCGCGCGAGACGCAGCTGCAACAGCAGCTGGCCGAACTGCAGCAGCAGCAGGCCACGGTGCTGGCGGAATCCACGACCCGGCAGAATGAGTTGCACGATGCGCGCCGTGAACTCAGCGAGCACCGCTCGGCGCTGAGTGAAGTCCAGCGACAGCTCGCGCAGCGCAGCGGCGAGCGCGCCTATCAGGAACACGATCTGGCCGAATGGCGGCGTCGCGTCGAGCGACAGCACGAAGCGCTGTCGAGCTGGCACGGATTCCGCGCGGTGAGCGAGGCAATGCTGGGCGAGAGCGAACAGGCGCTGCACGCGGCGCAGGCCGCTCATGCCACGCAGTTTGCCGCCGTGCAGGCGCGCATTGCCGCGATGGAATCCGAACTGGCGGCCGCGCAGGCGCAATCCGCCCAGCGCCTTGCCGCGCTCGAGGATGCCGTGCGCCTCGCTGGCGAACTGCAACAGTCCACGGCAGGCGAACTGGCCGCCGCCAACGCGCGCAGCGTGACGCTCGAGTCCGGGATCGCCGCGCGCGAGGCATCGATTTCCCAGTTGCAGTCGCAGCTGGCCGAACTGCGCGCGATCGAGGAGAAGGCACGCGCCGGCGCGGCCGCCCATGACGAACAGCGGCAGCAGATTGCGTCGCTGGAAGAAGAACTGGAAGAAGCGCAGCACAGCGGCGGGGAAATGGCGCAGCAGCTGCAGGCCGCCCTCGAGCGCATCAAGCGGCTGGAATCCGAAGCGCATGCCGGCGCCGCGCTGCTGGGCAACCTGCAGCAGAACATCGAGCGCCTGGGGCGTGACGATACCGGCGCGCGCCAGGTCCTGAAAGATTCGGCCCTGGATGTCGGCGTGCGGGTGCTGATCCGCCAGGAGGGCGGCGCCGATGTGGTGTATCCACTGGGGCGGCGCACTACCATCGGCCGCACGGCCGAGAACGACATCCAGATCGACACCACCTACGTCAGCCGTCATCACGCCGTGCTGCTATCCAGTGGCGATCGCTGTATTGTCGAGGATCTTCACAGCACCAATGGCGTGCTGGTGAATGGCCGGCGCGTCGGCCGTCAGATCCTGCAGGATGGCGACACCGTGACCGTGGGCAAGACCGAGTTCAGATACCAGCAGCGTTCATGAGCGAGCCCTATGTCGAGCGCATACTCAAGGCGCGTGTCTACGACGTAGCGATCGAATCCCCGCTCGACCGCATGCCGCGACTGTCGGCGCGCCTGGGCTGCGAGGTGCTGCTGAAGCGCGAAGACCTGCAGCCGGTGTTCACCTTCAAGCTGCGCGGCGCCTACAACAAGATCGCCAATCTTTCCGAAACCGTCGCGCGTCGCGGCGTGATCTGCGCTTCGGCCGGCAACCATGCGCAGGGCGTGGCCCTGGCCGCCCGCCGCCGCGGCATTCCGGCGGTGATCGTGATGCCGGTCACCACGCCGGCCATCAAGGTACAGGGCGTCGTGGCGCTGGGTGGCGAGGCGGTGCTCCACGGCGAAGGTTTCGACGCCGCCTACGATCATGCGTTGAAGCTGGCCGCGGAGCGGCAGCTCGTGTTCGTGCATCCCTTCGACGATCCGGATGTGATCGCGGGGCAGGGCACCATCGGCATGGAGATCCTGCGCCAGGCGCCCGGCGATCTCGATGCCGTGTTCGTCGCCATCGGCGGCGGCGGCCTGATCGGCGGTGTCGCCGCGTACGTGAAATATCTGTCGCCGCGCACCCGCATCATCGGTGTCGAACCCGAGGATGCCGCCGCCATGCACGACTCGCTGCGCCAGAGAAAGCGCGTGACGCTCGATCATGTCGGCCTGTTTGCCGACGGCGTGGCCGTGAAGCGCGTCGGCGAGGAATGCTTCGAGCTGGCGAAAAAATACGTGGATGAAGTGGTGCTGGTGAGCACCGACGAGATCTGCGCCGCCATCCAGGATGTCTTCGAAGACACGCGCGTGGTGCCCGAGCCATCCGGTGCGCTGTCCATCGCGGGAATGAAGAAATACCTGGCGCGCGAAGGCTGGAAGGACAAGCGCCTGGTGGCCATCAACAGTGGCGCCAACCTGAACTTCGACCGCCTGCGGTACATTGCCGAGCGCGCCGAGATCGGCGCCGGCCGCGAGGCGCTGCTGGCGGTGGAAATCCCCGAAGAGCGTGGCAGTTTCCTCAGGTTCTGCCGCATGCTGGGCGCGCGCAACATCACCGAGTTCAACTACCGCGAGCATGCGCGCGAGCGCGCGCAGATTTTCGTCGGGCTGAATCTGACGCGTGGCGCGGCCGAGCGGGCCGAACTGGTGCAGCAACTGGGCCATGAGGGCTATCCCGTCGTCGACATGACGGACAACGAAACCGCCAAACTGCATGTCCGCCACATGATCGGCGGTCGGGCGCAGGATCTGGCCGATGAATGTCTGTTCCGTTTCGAATTTCCCGAGCGTCCCGGCGCGCTGCTGCGTTTTCTCGAGGCCATCGGCTCGCGCTGGAACATCAGCCTGTTTCACTACCGCAATCACGGGTCCGACTACGGCCGCGTGCTGGCGGGCATCCAGGTGCCCGCCGCGCAGCGTCCGGAGCTGTTGCTGCATCTGAACGATCTGCACTACAGCTATGTCGAAGAGACCAACAATCCCGCCTACCGGATCTTTCTTGGCCGCTGACGCTCCCGATCCCGCACCCGGCAAAAGCTCGATGAACGGAGTCATGCGCCTCGGAAGGCGCATCGGCATCGCCATTGTCGGCGGACTGCTGGTCCTGGCGGGTGCGGTCCTCTCCCTGCCGCTGGTGCCGGGCCCCGGGTTCCTCCTGATCCTGGCGGGGCTGGGTGTGCTCAGCCTCGAATTCGAGCGCCCGCGCATCTGGCTCGCCTGGCTGAAGCAGCGCTTCCGCAAGCTGGCGGACCGTGTCCGCCACAAGTCGCCAACCCGCGACGGCAGCTGAAATTCGCGGGCCTCTGCTGCGGCAGGAAGGCGTCATTTCCGGCTGAATCCACCGTGGCATACTCGGCGTAAACTGCCGTTCTTCTCGAGGATACTCACGCGCATGAGAGCCGCAATTCCGCTGCTGCTGGCCGTGCCGCTGCTGCCGGCGCTGCTGTCCGGCTGCCTGCGGGCGCGCGTGGACGAATCGCGCGAAATGGCCACGGCGATTGCCAGCACCGAATCGGTGGTCGTGCTGGCCAAGCCGCAGATCGAAGGCGCCGGTGCCGAGGCGGAGTTCGTCGACTGTGTCGGGCAGCGCATCGGCGGCCGCGATCACGCCATCGCCGTGCATCCCAACGAATCCTTCACCGACAAACTGTTCCCCTGGTTCGAGCCGGGAACCGTGCCCACCCGCCCCGAACAGATCGCCAGCGTGCTGGCGCAGCCCGGGGTCAGCGAGCAGGTCGCGGCCACTGGCGTGCGCTATGTAGTCTGGCTGGATGGCGGCACGCACAAGACCGACGGTGGCGGCAGCCTGGCCTGCGGCGTCGCGCCCGGTGCCGCGGGCTGCATCGGCTTCGGCTGGTGGGAGAAGGAATCCGCCTACGAGGCCACCATCTGGGATCTGAAGCAGTCCAAGTCCGTGGGCTCGGTGGGAACCACCGTTTCGGGCACCTCCGCCGTGGTGGGTGCCATCGTGCCGCTGCCGTTCATCGCGCGCGTGGAAGGAACGGCCTGCATGCGGCTCGGCGATCAGCTGCGCGGCTTCCTGGCTGGCTCAACGGGAGGCCGTTGATGCTGCGCCTTGCCGCGATGCTGGGGCTTTGCTGCGCGATGGCCGGTTGCGCCAGCACGGGTGGCAGCGGCCTGCCCGGTGGAGCGCCGGGCACGCCTGTGCCCTCGACGCCCTCGGTTCCTTCCGCGCCGCCCTCCGCACCGTCTGTGCCCTCCGCTCCGTCCGCGCCCTCGGCGCCCTCCGTTCCCACTGCGTCGCTGCCGACGGCAAATCCGCGCGGCGATGGCACGGCCAATCCGGCCGAGGGCGGTGGCACCGCGCAGACACCGGCCGAAAAACGCGCGCAGGTCGATGGCAAGCTGGACGCTTCGCTGGGCAGTTTCGACGCGCAGCTGCAGCGCGAGCAGCAGCGCACCGCCGAAGAGCGCGACCGGCGCGCGGCCGATCGCGGCGATGGCAGCACCGGCGGCGAACAGACCGCGCAGAATCGCGATGCCGGCGGCGTAATTGGCGGCGAAGGCCGCGATCGCTCCGGCGATCTGCGCTCCGAAGGCGCACACGGCGAGACCGGCACCGGCCAGGGCGATCCGGCGGGCAACGGGTCGTCGGGCGCGGTCATGGCACAGGGTGGCGGTGGCGCAAATGCCAGGCCGCTGCCCTCCGGCGAAGACGATGACATCATCGCGCGCCGGTTGCGCAAGGCGGCCGAAGCCGAGACCGATCCGGAGCTGAAGGAAAAGCTCTGGAAGGAATACCGCGACTACAAAGAGAACACACACGGAGGACGCGGATGAGGCGCGCCTGGTGTTCGATGCTGATGCTGACGGCGGCACTATCGGGCTGTGTCGTGCAGGACACCAGGCCCTTGCCCAAGGTCGAGGCGCAACAGGCGGTGCGCGAGATCCCCGCTGACGAACGACTGGATGTGGTGGTGCACAGCTTCGATCCCGGCATTCCGGCCGCCCAGGCGACGGACGAGGATGCACTGGCCAAGAAGCGCATCTATCCGGATCTGCGCAAGGCGGAGTCGCGCTATTTCGCCGTGATGCTGCGCAATACGCTGGAAAGCAGCGCGCAGTGGGGCGCCGTGCGCGTTGCGCCCGATACGGTGCAGTTCGTGGATGTGGCCGTCAGCGGCCGCATCGTCGAATCCACCGGCAAGCATCTGGTGCTGGAAGTCACCGCGCGCGATGCCGCGGGTCGTCTCTGGCTGGATGCCAAACGCTTCGAAGGCGACGCGGACATCGGCAGCTACAAGACCGACGCGGCGCTGAAGGCGCGCGATCCCTTCCAGAATGTCTTTTCGCAAATCGCCAACGAGTTGCTGGCCGCGCGCGACCGGCTGACAGCCGATGCGCTGCGCGAGCTGCGTCACGTGACCGAGCTGCGGTTCGCGCAGGACATCGCGCCCGACGCGCTCTCCGGTTACCTGCGCGCCGACGCCACCGCGAAGCCGGCGATCACCCGCGTGGCGCGCCTGCCGGCCGACAACGATCCGGTGGCGCAACGCGTGCAGCGCATCCGCGAGCGGGACAGCGGCGTGATCGACACGCTCGACGGCTATTACACGGGTTTCGCCGAGCAGATGCAGCAGCCCTACGGGGAGTTTCGCCGCACCTCGTACGACGAGATCGACAAGGAGGATCGCGCCCGCTCGAGCGCCCGCGCGCGCACCATTCTGGGCGTGGCCGCCGTCGCGGCCAGTATCTTTGCGCCCAGCAGCTGCAGCGGCAACGCCACCTGCAATCTGGAAAGCGCCGCGCGTTACGGCGCAGCGGCCGGCGGCGTGGCCTCCTTCCTCTCGGGCCTGAAGAAATATGCCGATGCGAAGACGCATGCGCAGGCTTTCAGCGAGCTGGCGCGTTCGTTCCAGTCCGAAGTCTCCACGCAGGTGATCGAAGTGGAGGGTCGCAGCCTGAAGCTCACCGGCTCGGCCGATGAGCAGTACCGCGAGTGGCGGCAGCTGCTGCGTGAATATCAGAATCCGGATGCCGCGCCGTCAACCGCGGCCTCGCCTGCCGAGGCATTGCCGGCCGAGGCACCGCCCGCGGCGGGCGTGCCCTGAGCGCCCGCGGCGCGATGCGAAGCAGCGGCAATGGCCAGTCTCGAATCCGGAAAGCGATTTGCCGACCGCTACGTGTTGCAGGAGCGGTTGGGTGACGGCGGCCATGCAGAAGTGTGGGCGGCCAGCGATGAGCGCGCGCAACGCGTCGCGCTGAAATTCCTGCACCTGCGCAGCTGCACGGCCGAGGACGCCTGGCATGTGCTGCAGCACGAGGCGCAGATGGTGCAGCGTCTCGATCATCCCGGAGTGCTGCGCGTCAGTCCGCCCGAACGTGACGGCGATGTGGCATTCCTGCCGATGGAATACGCCAGCGGCGGCGATGTGCGCGCGCTGCGTGGCGCGCCCTGGCGTCAGATCCTGCCCATCCTGCTGCAGGTCGCGGCGGTGCTCGAACATGCGCACTCCCGCGGCGTGGTACACCGGGACATCAAGCCGGGCAATGTGCTGTTCGATGCGCAGGGTGCGGTGCGCGTGACCGACTTCGGCACGGCGGCGCGCACGGGCTCCACCGCGGCGCTGGCCGACGGCTCGCCGTTTTCGGCCAGTCCACAGCAGCTGCGCGGCGAGGCGGCCACCACCGCCGACGATGTCTATGGATTGGGCGCGCTGGCCTACGAATTGCTGTCGCGTTACCCGCCGCACTATCCGGATTTCGACGCGCGTCGCGTGCAGCAGGAAATGCCCGCGCCACTGCAGCCGGCGCATCCCGCGCCGCCAGCGCTGCTGGCATTCGTCATGGCCATGCTGGAGCGCGAGCCGCGGCTGCGACCCGATCTGGGCGATGTCATCCAGTATTTCTCGCAGGTGCTCGAGGCGCCGGCCGCGCAGTCCGGTGCCGGGCGGCTGGTCGATGAGTCCACGCCGCCTTCGCCGCCCGCGTCCGCTGCGTCTCGCAGTCGCTCGATGGCCTTCTACTGGCTGGCCGCCGCGGCACTGGCCGCGATCGGCCTGTTCATCTGGTTGCCGACGCGGATCGTGCCCCCGTCCGTGGCGCCGCCAGTGGTTCCATCGGCACCGCCGACCATGACTTCCGCGGCACCGGCTGAGGGCACGACGCCATCCATGCAGGCCGCCGCGCCGGCCGCGCCGGAGAAGACGCCGCAGCCGGATCTTGCCGCGGGCGAAGCCGCACTGCGCGCCGACCAGCCCGCGCTGGCGAAGGCGGCATTCCAGCGCGTGCTGCTGCGGGAGCCGGACAACGCGGCAGCGCGCGCCGGCGTTGCGGCCAGCGACGCCCTGCAGCGCGCACTGGATCAGTATTCCTCGGCCCTGCGCCTTGAAACCGCCGGTGATCTGGAGCAGGCGCGCGGACAGTACCAGGCCATCCTGCGCCAGGCTCCGGGCTTTGCGCCGGCACAGGCCGCGTTGACGCGCGTGCATGAGGCCCAACAGGCACAGGCATTGGAGGCGGCTCTGTCGCAGGGTGCGCAGGCGCTGGCTGCCGGCCGGGTCGAGATGGCCGAACAGGCCTATGCACGCGCGGCGGGTATCCGCGGCAATGAGCCGCGCGTCCTCGATGGACAGGCGCGCATCGCCGAGATCCGTCGCAGCGAACGCAACCAGCGCGATCTGGCCACGGGCACGGATCTGGAACGTCAGGAACGCTGGGATGATGCCGTCACGCATTATCACGCCGTGCTGGCCAGGGACGCGCAGCTGCGCTTCGCCGACGATGGCCTGGCGCGCAGCACCCGCCGCGCGGAGCTGGATCGTGAGCTGCGCGACTATCTCGACAGGCCCGAGCGGCTCACCGCCTCGGCCGTACGCCTGGCGGCCGAGCGCGCGCTGGCACGCGGCGAGGCCGCAAGTCCGCAGGGCCCCCGCCTGGTGGCGCAGTTGCGGCAGCTGCGGGCACGCATGCCATTGCTCGACGCGCCAGCACGTGTGCAGATCCTGTCGGACAACAGCACACTGGTGTCGGTGCCGGCGGTAGGCGAACTGGGAATATTCATGCAGCGCGAACTCGATCTGCCGCCCGGGCAGTACACGGTCATTGGCCGGCGCGAGGGCTTTCGCGATGTGCGGCGCGAGTTGAACATCGCGCCCGGTCAGCAGCGCGTGGCCCTTACCGTGCAATGCACCGAGCGCATCTGAACGTGGTCCGCGCTTGAGTACCAACGAGCTGCTGATTCGCGAGCCGCTGGGCACCCGTCAGGCCGTCGCGCCGCTGCGCATCGGCGGTGCAGGCGCGGATATCGCGCTTCCCGAGACGATGGATTCGATCTGGATCGACCAGCAGGGCGCGCAATGGTGGCTGCGGCCCTCGCCAGGCGCCGCGGTGCGGGTGAATGGTGTCGCCTGCCGCGAGCCACTGGTGCTGCATGACGGGGACGTGCTGCAGCTCGGCACGGCGCAGATCGTGTTTTGCGCCGCGGGTCCGGCGCTGGATGTGCTGCACCTGGCCGGCAATGCCACGGTTGCGCCCTTGCAGGATGAAAGCCTGCCTGGAGAACTGGTCAACCCCGGCGTCGTGGAGATCCGCGCTGCCGGCGATGCCGGCGATGCCGATGCTCCCGCGCCTCGGGCTGCCCCGCAACGCACCGCGGGGCGTCGCATTTGGTGGTGGGCCGTGCCGGCGGCATTGCTCGCCGCTGCCATCCTGATCCTGTTCAGGCTGGTCACCGTACCGCTGCTGCTCAGTCCCACCACGGCGCATGTGCAGGCGCCAGGCTGGTTCAACTGGCGCTCTGGCGATCGGCTGTTCCTGATGCCGGGTCGTCACGCATTGCAGGTGGAGGCCGCGGGCTATGCCGCTCGCCGCATCGACTTCGACACCGCATCGACCGGCGCCACGCAGGCGCCACTGCGCATCGAACTGACGCTGTTGCCCGATACGCTGGTGGTGGATACCGGCGATGTCGCCGCCGAACTGTGGCTCGACGGTCAGCCCGCAGGGCATGTGCCGGGAGAAGTGCGGGCCACGGCGGGCAAGCACGCGCTGTCGATCCGCGCGCCGCGTCATGTCGAATACGCCGCGCAGCTCGAGGTGCAGGGCGGCGGCCATCGCGTGCCGGTGCGGGCATCGCTGCTGCCCGCCTATGGGTGGCTGGTGCTGGACACCGCGCCTGCCGGTGCGCGCGTGCGCGTCGATGATGAAGACAGAGGGACGGCGCCGCTGCGGCTGGAACTGGACGTGGGCCTGCGACAGCTGTCGATCGCCGCGCCCGGAAGACGCGGCTGGAAGAGTCAGGTGGCGATTCTCGCGGGCCAGACGCTGGATCTGGGCGTGGTGGATCTTTCGCTGCCCGCGCCGGCCGTGGCTGCCGTGCCGGCTGTGGCGAATTCCGCGCCGGGTACGGCATCCGCCGAGCCATCGGCGCCGGTTACGCCACCGCCACCGCCACCAGCGCCACGCGTGCAGAGCGCGTTGCTGGGTACATTGCTGTTGATGCCGGCGGGCAGCTTCCCTGAAGGCAGCGAGCGGCGCGAACAGGGTCGGCGATCCAACGAAGTGCTGCGGCAGGTGACGCTGACGCGACCGTTCTATCTGGCGGAACGTGAGGTGAGCAATGCGCAGTTCCGCGCCTTCCGCGCCGATCATGCCTCGGGCCTGGCGATGGAGAAGTCGCTGGATCTCGACAATCAGGCCGTCAGCAACCTCAGCTGGAGCGACGCCGTGGAGTTCTGCAACTGGCTGTCACTGCGCGAAGGGTTTCCCGCGGCCTACGAAAGGCGCGATGGGCGCTGGCAACTGGTGCAGCCACACAATCATGGTTACCGCCTCCCCACCGAAGCCGAGTGGGAATACGCGGCGCGCTACGTGGACGGGCAGCACTGGCGCCGCTACGCATGGGGCGATTCACTGCCGCCTCCGGCCGGCGCCGCCAATCTGGGCGGAGCCGAATCATTGCCACCGAAGCCCGATCCAGCGACGCGCCTGGCGACGGCGCTGCCCGGTTACCGCGACGAGCACGCCGTGGTGGCACCCGTGGGAAGCTACGCGCGCACGGCCGCGGGCCTGCATGATCTGGGCGGCAATGTTTCGGAGTGGACGCACGATGTCTATGCCTCGATGCCCGGAGCCGGTGCGGTGACCGATCCCTTCGGTCCGGACACCGACGGGCCGCATGTGGTGCGCGGGGCGAACTGGCGCACCACGTCCATTGCCGAACTGCGGCTGGCCTGGCGCGATCGCGCCGCGGGCCCATCGCAGACCGTCGGTTTTCGAGTGGCCCGTTATGTGGAGGCACCATGATCAGGCATTGGCGAAAAACACTGTGGGTGGCAGCACTGGCACTGCCGCTGTCCCTGTTGTGGCTGCTGCCACTGGGCGCGCAACAGACCGCGGACAAGGCGGACGCCGCGACTGCCACGCCGGCGCCCGCACCTGAAGCGCCGGTCGAATCCGCACCCGCGGAGGAGCGCGTGTCGGCCGACAACAATCTGACTTTCCCCGTCGACATCTGATGTTCGCGGTCGAGTACAGCGACGCGGGATTTGCGCTGGCAGAGCAGGGCGAACTGCGCGCGACGCAGGTACCCGGCAGCGGCCCACCGGCCGATGAGCTGGTGCGGTGGCTGGCAACGGTGTTGCCCGAAGCCTCCCGCGATCCATGGATCACGGCGGGCCCGGAACTGGACGCCACCGCGCTGGGCGAGTCGCTGCGCGCCCTGCGCGCGGCGGGCTATCGCGTGCAGGGATTCGTCGATCCCAGCGCGGTGCTGGTGGGGTGGCAGGCAATCCCCGGCCATCACATCGTGATCGCGCAGAGTCGCCAGCAAACGCTGATCAGCGTCGTCTTCCACGACGGCGCGGCCGTGGAGCTGCAGCGCACGGTGAAACTGCCCGGTGGTGCGCAGCGTCTGCACGATGTCTGGCTGCAGCTCGCGGCGCAGACCCTGATACAGCAGACACGTTTCGATCCGCTTCACGACCTGCGGCACGAGGCGGCATTGCGCGCCGCGCTGCCTGACCTGGTCGTGGCGGCGGCGCGCGATGGACAGGCGCGGCATACCCTCGACGCGGCGGGTCGCGAGCTGACGCTGACGCTGACACGCGATCAGATCGAGACCGCCTGTGCCGCGCTGCTGCGCCCGCTTGCCGCATCCCTGCAGACGCTGGCGGCGGGCATGCCCGAGGCCCGGCTGCTGGTGGATGAATCGCTGGCGGCAATACCGGGCATGGACGCCGTCCTCGATTCGGCGCATCTGCCTCGTGTGTCCCTCGTGCCCGCCGGCAGCGCGGCGCGCGCGGCCAGCCTGCTGGTGGCGCAGTCACCGCTGGCATCCGGTGCCGTGCAATATCTGACGCGTGTGCCGCTTCCGCAGGCGCAGGCGGCAACACCGCTGCCATCGAGGCAGGCCAGGGATGCGCAACCGGCGCTCATGGCCACGCATCTGGTCTATCGCGGCCGGGCCGTGCCGATTACCGCGCAAGGGCTGGTGCTCGGTCGCGAACCAGCCGGCGGTGCGCGCGAGCTGCGGCTGCCGGAAGGCATCGCCGGACTCTCGCGCCGGCATTGCACGCTGCGCCGCGAACGCGGTCGCAGCCAGATCGTCGATCATTCCGGTTTCGGCAGTTTTCTCGATGGCACGCGCGTGAATGGTCGCGCCTTCCTGGCGGCGGGCAGTGTGCTGCGCGTGGGCACGCCGGGTATCGAGCTGGCGCTGGTGGCGCTCGATGAGCCGCCCGCAACGGATCTCTGAGCCGTGCGTCGTCGTCGCGTCGAAGTATTCAGCCTGTCGTTCCTCGACTGCATCTGCTGCGGCTTCGGCGCCGTCGTGCTCTTCTATACCGTCATCGCGGGCCAATCCGGCATCCGGCGCGTCGATCGCAGCGATCAGCTGCAGGCCGAAGTCAACAAGCTGGAAGAAGAAGTGCTGGTGGGCACACGCAATCTGGTGGTGCTGCGCAATACCCTGCAGAAGACCAAGAGCGATACGCGCCTGGCCGCGCAGCGCGCACAGGCCGTGCTGGATGAAGTGGCCAGCGCGCGCAACGAAGCGCTGCGCGTGGGCGCCACCAGCCTGGCGCAGCGCGAACACATCAATCAGCTGAAGTCCGATCTGAAGTCGCTGGAAGAAGGCACGCGCCGCCTGCAGGCCGGCGCCATCCAGCCCGCGCCCGCGGGCGAGCGGGTGCGCTCGTTTCGCGGCAGCGGCAACCGGCGCTACATCACCGGCATCAAACTCACCGGCAAGCATGTGCTGGTGCTCATCGATCGCTCCGCCAGCATGGTCGATGAGGATCTGGTCAACATCATCAAGCTGCGCAACCAGAACGCCGCGGCGCGCCGCGCCACGAAGAAGTGGCGCCAGAACCTGGACATCGCCGACTGGCTGTCGACGCAGTTCCCGAAAGGCAGCCAGTTCCAGATGTATGCCTTCAACACCGAGGCGCACTCGCTGATACCGGACCAGGATGGCAAGTGGCAGGATGCCGGCGATCCGAAGCTGCTGGCGCAGGCCATCGATCACCTGCGCACGCTGCCACCGGAAGGGGGCACCAGCCTGATCAATGCCTACGGCACCATCCGCACGCTGTTCCCGCTGCCGGATCAGGTGGTGCTGGTCACCGATGGGTTGCCCACGCAGGGCAAGGAGCGGCCCTCGCGCCGTTTCGTCAATGTGACGCAGCGCGCGCGACTGTTCGAGGAGGCGCAGAAAAGCCTGCCGCCGAACATTCCGGTGGAGGTGATCCTGCTGCCCATGCAGGGCGACCTGCCGGCGCCGCACATGTTCTGGTCGCTGGCGCGCGAGACCGGCGGCCACATCATGATGCCCGCGGCGGACTGGCCATGAAGCTCAGGCGCCGCGAAGCCGAGGTCTTCAGCCTCTCGTTTCTGGACTGCATCTGTTGCGGATTCGGCGCCATCATCCTGCTGCTGGTGCTGACCGAGGTGGATCAGCCAGTGGTGATCGAGCGCGCGCGCGTATCCATGAACGGCCAGCTGCTGCACCTGCAGCAGGAGCTGTATGCCATCCGTGGCGAAACCGACGAGTTGCATCGCGAGCTGCAGGGGCGCATCGCCACGCTCAAGGTGGAGCGCGCGCGCCTGGTCAGGTTGCAGGGCGATCTGACCACCGCCAAGGGCGAGTTCGCCAGCAGCCGCAGCGATTCCGCCGTGGCCAACATCGTGGAGAGCGAACTGGTGTCCGCCTATCAGGAGCTGACTGCCGAGATGGAGCGCCTGCTGCGCCAGCCGCAGCCCTCGCATGCGCCGGTGGCGGCCGTGGGCGGCATTCCGGTGGACAGCGAATACGTGGTGTTCGTCATCGACACCTCGAACAGCATGGTCAGCCTGCATTGGGATGCGGCGCTGGACATCATGCGCGAGACGCTCGACATCTATCCGCAGGTGAAGGGCCTGCAGGTGATGAACGACCAGGGCCGCTACATGTTCGACGGCACGCGCAGCCGCTGGCTGAGCGACAGCCCGGAAACCCGCGAGCGCATCCGCAACCAGCTCGCCAACTGGCGGCCTTTCAGCCAGTCGAATCCCGTGCCCGGCATCGAGCAGGCGCTGCGACAGCACCGCATCGCCGGGCAGAAGATGAGCATCTATGTCATCGGCGACGAATTCACCGGCGAATCCATCCAGGCCGCCATCGACAGCATCGGGCGACTGAATGCCGCCGACGGCAAGCGGCCGCGCGCCCGCATCCACGCCATCGGTTTTCCGGAAGGCGCGGGCATGCCGCCGTTTACAAATATCCGCTTTTCCGCCCTAATGAGAGCGGTGACAACGCAGAACGATGGCACCTTCGTGGGGCTGACCAACGAGAAGCCGTGCAAGACCTTCGTCGAAGTGCTGGGAACACGGCAGTGCCTGGGTCGTTGAATACGCCGCGGCCCATGTACCGGTTCGCCGCGGCAATCCTGGCATCGATGGCGTTGGGCGCCTGCGGCGCCATCAAGGTCGCGCCAGAGGCGCATCTGCCGCGCGCGTTGATACAACCGCTGAATGCCCGCGTCGGACTGATCCTCGACGAGGAGCTGCGGCATTTCAAACATGAAGAGACGCGTGCCTCCTCGAACTGGCAGGTGGATCTGGGCCCGGGTCAGGAACAATGGCTCAAAACCGTGTTCAATTCCGCGTTCACCAGCGTGAGCGTGTTCCGCAATCTGGATGAGGCGCGCGCGGCCAGCGGCCTGCAGGGCCTGTTCCAGCCGCAGATCGAGCAGTACTCCTTCGCCACGGCGCGCGAGACCAGCGGTTCGTACTGGGCGGTGACCATCCGTTATCGCTTCGCGGTTTTCACCCCGCAGGGCGAACCTGCCGATTCGCTGACATTGACCGGCTATGGCAGCGCGCCAGGCACGAGTCGTGCCGGCCCCTCGCTGGCGGCGGCTACGCAGGCGGCGATGCGCGACGCGGCCGCGAAGATCCTGGTGCAGATGCCGCGTCAGCCGGTGGCGGCGAAACTGGCGGCCGGAGAAACTCTGCGGGCCGGTGAAGGCGTGACGGTGGTGGATCCCATAGAAGCCGTGCCGATCGAGCCCGCATCGGCGAGCTGAGGTCAGGCCTCAGTCCCTGGCCTTGTCCTTTTCCTTCGGCTTGCGGATGAAGACGCGTTCGCGGAATTCCACATCCGTCATCGCCAACGGCTGGCCGTCGCGGAATCCGGGCCGCCACAGGCCATGCTTGACGGCGCTGATGACGGCCTTTTCCGCCGCTTCGCGTTCGGGCGCGGGATTGGCGACGATGGCCTCGCGCACATCGCCATCGGCCTCGACCGCCAGCCGCAGCTGCACTTCCTGTTCGTCGTGTGTTTCCGGATCGAACTGCTGGCGGCTCACGGCTGAGGTTGGCGGCCGGTAAACGATGGGCGAAGGCATGCCCAGTGTCTTCGCCGCGTCTTCGGCGCCCAGCGCCTGCCAGGCGTCGCGATAAGCGGCAATGGCGCGCGATGCGGCGCCACCGGTCATGTACCAGTCACCCAGATCGATCAGCACGGCGCCGCGCAGCTGCGGTTGCGGCGTGGTGCTCGCCGTCAGCCGATCCAGCGCGTTGCGCAGCGAGCGTTCCCCCTCGGAAGACGCACCGGCCAGCCGCGGGATCGCGCCCGGCGTGAGTTGATCCTGCAGCGTGACGGCGGCCTGCGTGGATTCCTCGGTTTCGCCATTCAGGAATGCCAGCCGATAGGCGCGCGCGATGCCGCGCAGTCCCGGAATGGCCTGCAGATTGCCGCCGCCCAGTTTGTCGTCGGCGATCGCGACGGCGCGGGCATGCAGCAGCCGCGCGGCCGAATACTGGCCCACGGCCTCGTTCCAGCGGGCATAGTCATCCAGTGGCTCGAGCAGCCGCAGGTCGTTCTTGCCGAACGAGGTCTCCGCGACGTTGAACGCGTACTGTTGTTCGCGTCCCGCGTCGGCGTGCTGGCCGCCACTCATGTAGCAGGCGATCAACTCTTTCAGCAACGGCAGCTGTGCGGGCGCAAACAGGCCGTCGCGATTGCGGATGATCTCGACCGCACGCCGCAACGGCACGATCGCCTCGGCATCGCGTTGCAGGCCGCGCAACGCCGCGCCCATGCCGTGCAGGGGCCGGATCAGCTTTTCATTGGTGGCATTGCCCTGCAGGTCGAGCAGCGTGAGCGCCTCGCGGTAGCTGTCGAGCGCCATGCCGAAATTGCGTTGCCGGTAGTAGGTGGTGCCCAGGTTGGTCAGGGGATTGACCAGCTGCTGCGCCTCGTTGCCGAACTGGGCCCGGGTCAGGTCGACCACGCGTTGCGCCGGCGGCAGCGCCGCCGCGTACTGCGCGGCATCGAAGGCGTGGCGGAATTCCTGGTAGGCGGCGATGCGCTCGTCGGGTGGCGCTTCGGCGCCCCGGGTTGCGGTCGCCAGCAGAACCAGTGCTGCGCATGTGACACGGATCATGCCGATAGATTACCGCGAGCGGCGCTGGTGGCGCATTGGCTTGACCTGCCGGCGCATACGCCGGACGATCCACGGCAGTTGCGCGTGGCGCGATTGGAGCTGGCTCAGGATGGCAGCGGAGGCAAAGGCGGTCCAGCAGGCGCCGCAGCGCGTGGCGCTGTTGGCCGGGGCGTCCGGCCTGACGGGAGCGGCGCTGCTGCGGGCGCTGCTGGCAAACGACGACTACACACGAATTCTCGCCGTGACGCGTCGGCCGCTGCTGCAGGACCATCCTCGACTGGCCAATCGCGTGCTGGCGCTGGAGCAGGCGCAGGCGGGCCTGGCTGGTCAGCGGTGCAATGATGCGTTCTGCTGCATTGGCGCGCCGCAGGCACGCCGTGGCAGCCCCGCGCAGCTCAAAGCCGTCGATGTTGAACTGACGCTGGGTTTCGCGCGTGCGGCGTTGGCACTGGGCGCCACGCGTTTCATCGTGGTTTCCGCTGCCGGTGCCGATCGCCGCGCGACCCGTCCCTTTCTCAAGGCCAAGGGTGAAATGGAAGCGGCGCTGCGCGAGCTGCGCTTCGCGAACGTCGATATCCTGCAACCGGGAGTGGTACCGGGCCTGCGCGAGCAGATGAGTGCCGCCGCGCTGGTGGAACTGACGCTGCGGCCGCTGCTGAATCCCCTGCTGCGGGGAGCCCTGGCGTCGCATCGCGCCATCGCGCCCGGGGATCTGGCCGCCGCCATGCTGGGCGCCGCGCGATCGCAGCGCAGCGGCATTCACCAATACGCGGGAACCATTCTGCAGGAACTGGCACGTCGCGGCCGCGACGCTTCCTGAAAGACCCATTTGGTGACGTGGCGCACATCCCGCGCCGCATTCGCATTGTCAAATGTGGTCCTCAGTCACGCAGGACTCCAGGACGGTAATGCGCAGACCTTCTCTTGCGCTGTTCAGTGGCATTGGACGCCGAGTCGCGCTCGCCATCTCCGTGAGCGCGTTGCTGATGGTGGCTGTGGGCGTGCTCCTGCAGGCCGGCAAGCAGCAGCGTCAGTACCGCGAAATGCGCCAGCAGCAGCTGCGTCAATCCGCCACGCTGGCGGCGGTCACCATCCGCAGCCGGCTCTATTCTGCGGAAGCCGTGCTGCGCGTGGTATCGCAGTCCACGGAGTTGACTCCGGCCGAACTGCGGATGCGACTGGCGCAAACCGGCCTGTTCAGCGCGCCCGCCGTGGTGCCAGCCAATGATGGCGGCATCATCGAGAGCGGCCACACCCGGCTGAAGCTCGTGCCGCTGCAGTTGCAGAGCCTGGGCAACGGGCTGTCCGTGCTGCAGGCCGGCACCGCCGCGACGGGCGAGCCTGGCCTCTACCTGATCCATCCGCTGATGACCGCCGCGCGGCCGCAATGGGTGGTGGCGCAGATCTCCGGTGTCTGGCTGTGGTCGCCGCTGCGCGAGAAGCGCATGCCGGTTCCCGTGATCGCGCTCGACCAGGGCGGTCGTGAATATTTCGCCACGCTGCAGCACTCGCCGGAGCTCCCGGCCTGGTTTGCGCAGCGCCTCGCGGCCGTGCCCGTTGCCGATGCGGACTGGGTGGGCATGGGCGATGTCGCCTGGAACGCGCAAGGTGAGGCGTGGGTGGGCGCGCTGGGTCGCATCGATCTGCCGGCGCTGTCCGCCACGCTGCCGCTGGCCATCGCGGTCGCGGAGCGCGATCGTCCCTGGAGCCTGGCGTTCTGGTCCGCGCTGCGCACGCAGACCACGCTGCTGGTGGGCATGCTGCTGCTGGCCGCGCTGGCCGGACAATTCATCGCCATGCGTTACCTGCCCACCTTCCGGCAGCTGCGGCGCGGACTGGCGAATCTGCCGCAGCGCCTGTCGCAGGTGCCGGCCGACGCGCGCCATTGCACGGAGCTGTCGCAGCTCGTCTCGGTCTTCAATCGCACCGCGGCCGCCATCGGCACGCAGCGCGAAACCCAGCGCGCGCTGGAGGAAATCGATGCGCTGCTGCTGGTCGGCGGCGACTATGAAAGCGTGATCGACCAGGTGCTGACGCGCGTGCGTGAGGCCACGACCGCCAACAACGTGGGCCTGACGCTGGTCGATCCTTCCATGACCGGACACGGGCGCCTGTTCGCCGTCAATGCCGAGGGCGGATGCCCCGTCAATCGCGTGGTGCTGGATGAGCAGATGGCGCAGGCGCTGCGCGAATCGCTCACCGGTCTGACCGTGGTCCGCTGCGAGGAGCTGCGTCACAGCTTCCTGTTGCCGCTGCAGCAGGACGGTTCCGAATTCTTCTGGGTCTGGCCGGTGATGGTGAATCAGGAACTCACCGGCGTGCTGGCGATTGGCTATCGCGAGGCGCCGCAGCTCGGCGCCCGCGTCGCGGCCTGCGGCACGCAGTGCGCGCAGCGCCTGGGAATCGCCCTGTCGAGCACGGCCCGCGCCGACAAGCTCTACCGCCAGGCGCACTTCGATCCGCTGACGCAACTGCCCAACCGGCTGCTGTTCCGCGACCGCCTGGCGCAGGAACTGGCCTCGATGTCGAACACGCCCATGCGGGGCGCGCTGCTCTACATCGATCTGGATCATTTCAAGAAGGTCAATGACTCGCTCGGCCATGCGGCGGGAGATCAGCTGTTGTCCATCGTGGCGCAGCGGCTTCGTTCCTGCGTCAAGGAAGGCGACACCGTCGCGCGCCTGGGCGGCGATGAGTTCACGGTGATCCTGCGGCATGTCACCGACGCGGCCGCGGCCTCCGCGGTGGCCGAGCGCATCATCGCTTCCATGCACATGCCCGTGCGCCTGGGCGGCCGCGACCACACGGTGCGCGCCAGCATCGGCGTGACGCTGTTCCCGGACGACGGCGTGCAACTGGACGAACTGCTGCGCAATGCCGACCTCGCGATGTATCGCGCCAAGGACATGGGGCGCGGCACGGCGGTGTTCTTCAACACCAAGATGACCACGCGCGGCGGTCGTGTCGCCGACAGCGGGCTGTATCGGGCGCTGAAGCGCCGCGAGTTCTCGCTGTACTTCCAGCCGCAGTACAGCGTCGCCGACGGCTCGCTGCGCGGCGTGGAGGCGCTGCTGCGATGGCAGAAGCCCCGCGATGGGCTGATCGCCTCCGCCGATTTCATTCCGGCGGCCGAGGAGTCCGGCCTCATCGTCGATCTGGGCGGCTGGGTGCTCGAAGCTGCCTGCACGCAGATCGCCCAGTGGCGTGAAATGGGCGTGCCCGTGCCGCGCGTGGCCGTGAATCTTTCCGTGCAGCAGCTGCGCGATCCTGGCCTGCTGCCGGAACTGCGGCGGTTGCTGGAGCGCTTCCGCATCCAGCCCGCACAGCTCGAGTTCGAGGTGAACGAAGCGGCATTGACCGATGGCGACAGCCAGGCCTGCATCGAGGATCTGTCCGCGCTGGGCGTGGGACTGACGCTCGATGACTTCGGCACCGGACACACGGCGCTGGCGAATCTGCGCCGCTATCCAGTGGGCACGGTGAAGATCGATCGCAGCTTCGTCGAGGAGCTGACGGTGAGCGCGCCGGCCGCCGCGCTGGCCAGCACCGTCATCGTGATGGCGCACGGGCTCGACAAGCGCGTCGTCGCCGAAGGCGTGGAGACCATCGAGCAACTCGATTTCCTGCGCGAGCGCGGCTGCGATGTCGCGCAGGGCTACTTCCTGGCCCGCCCGCTGTCCGCCGCGGGCATGACAGAACTGCTACTGGGTCGCATTCCCGACAGTTCGTCCGAACAATCAGCAATCGCCTGATATTGCGCCCCGTGCCCTTATGTAAGGGTACGCACTACGCGCATCGCAGGTCGCAAAACCGCGACGCGCCAGGTGACATATCACTTTGACTTTCTGGTTGACGCGTCGTCGCGTCGCACAGACACTTGAACTTGTGAGCTCGGCAAACCCGTTGAAAAGCGGGGACGCAAAGCCTCCGGTCTACAGGAGATGATTGCATCTCCCAGGATAGCGGGGTTACCCCTGGAAGAAGGAGCTTCCCTGGAGAATCTAGAAATGAGTGCAGAAGCTGTTTCGAGACTGAATGCTGATGCGGCCGCAGAGCCGGGCCAGCTATTCGTCATCAATCTCTGTGCTTCCACTTCCCCCATGGCGCTCTCGCATCCGAACACGCCGGAGCTGAAGCGCTACACGTTCTTCGTCAGCCGTCAGCGCGAAGAAGGCCGCGAGCGTTTCCGGCTGCACATGGGCTATTTCAATTCGCAGGAAGATGCCGAGGCACTGCTGTCGGCGGTGCGCGATGTCTATCCCGCCGCTTGGGCGGGACCGGCGCCTACCAGCGGTGTTCCCCGGCGTGCGCGTGTCGCCGCCGTGGCCGCTCCCGCGCTGGTCGCCGCGCCCGCCGCGCCGATCGGTGCCACGCAGCCTGCGGCGATCGCGCAGGCGCCTGCGCCGGCAGCGGTCGTCACACCGCCGGTGGCTAAGTCTTCCGCGCCGGTGGCGCAGCCCGTTGCCGCGCCCACGCCGGCGCTCGAGACCATGTCGAATGTTCGCGATGTACTGGCGAAGCTCAGCGAAGAGGCGCCCGCGAAAGCATCCGCGTCATCGCCGAAGAATGCCGACGCTCCGCGCCGCGAACCGGTGAAGCCCACAGCGGTGAAGCCCGAGGCGCCGAAGGCCCAGGCTGCCAGGCCCGCGCGCGTTCAAACACCGGAACTCGATGCCTCGCAGACCCTGCACGTGCTCGAGTCCGCCGCGCCGCCGACCGTGCAGGCGGCCGTCGCGGTGCAGCTGTCGTCCGCTGCGCGTGTGCCCGCTGCCGCCGCGAGTGCGCCGGCGCAGGGTCGTCACGTGCCATCCGTCGTGCAAGACGATTCCGAAGTGCGCGTCGTCACGCCGGAAGACACGCAGACGCTCAGCGACATCCGGCTCGACGCGGAGAACAACGCGCCGCCGTGTTTCGCCGTGCAGCTGGTGTGGGCCGTGGCGCCCATCGACGCGGCGGCACTGCCGCATCTGGCCATCTTCGATGCCTACTCGCTGTACAACGTGGAAGGCAGCCGCCAGGGTCGCAAGTGGTATGGCCTGCGGCTTGGATTCTTCAGCGATCCGAATTCGGCCACGCAGGTGGCGCACTACGTTCGCTCCGACTATCCCACCGTGGCCGTGGTGCCCGTGGCGATCAAGGAGCGCGATCACGCCAAGGGCGGCAGCGTTGCGGGTGCCACCGCGCGTCTGGGCGATGCCGCCGCGCCGCTGAAGCCCGAAAGCGAGGTCAGTCTCGAGAAGCAGGGCCTCGATGGCTTCGAGCTGCTGAAGGACGACCGGCCCCGTCCCGAGAAGCGCGATTTCGACGACATCGGCGCCGTCCGCGCCAAGCCTGTCGCCACCGCCACTGCCAGACCGGCTGTTCAGGCCGCGAACAAGGCGTTGCCCGTTACCGCGGCGGCCAAGCTCGCCGTGAATCCCGCGGGCGCACCCCGTGCCACCGGCAGGCCCACTGGCAAGCGCGTGGTGGTTCGTCCGCGCCCGCCGCAGAAGCCCGCGCGCGCCGCGGCGCCCGGTGCGCCGAATCCGCTGGAATCCACGCTGGATATCCTCGGTGCCTCGACGCTGACGCTGGATGAGAGCCGCGAGATCGTGAACGACTCCGCCATCCGCAAGCCCATCGAGAAGAAATCCGGCTCGCGCTTCTCCAAGCTGCTGAGCCGCCTCTCGGGCAGCTAAGGGTTACTTGCCGAAGAGTTTTTCCAGCTCCGCGCGCGCCGCATCGGCCGCGGCGCTGGTGCCGCCTTTCCAGGCGCCGCTCACCGACGTGTAGTGATCGCAGAAATTGGCGCGTTCCTTGTCGCGCACTTCCTCGATGTTGGGCCACTCGCACTGGCCCGTGTGCCGCGGCGCGAAGTGCTTGCACAGCTTGCAGGCGTGCAGATCCGCGCCGCAGGCCTTGCAGCGTTCCTGCCGGCCGAAGGGCAATGACAGCGCGGACAAGGACGCGCCGCACTTCCAGCACTGGATGTCATGCGGCATGTTTGCGCTCCAGGAATTTGGTCAGTTCGCTGCCGGTGCGCGAGCCGCGATGTGCCGCGACGCGCGCCGGCGCGCCCGCCACCACCACGCGGCCGCCGGCCGGACCGGCTTCCGGTCCCAGATCCACCACCCAGTCGGCCTGTGCGATCACATCCAGATTGTGCTCCACCACCAGCACGGTGTTGCCCGCATCGGCCAGCCGGTGCAGCACCGCGATCAACCGCTCCACGTCTGCCATGTGCAGTCCCACGGTGGGCTCGTCGAGAATGTAGAAGCTGCCGCGCGCGACCCCGGCGCCCCGCGCGGCCGCGTTGCGTGCCACGGGCTCTGCGCTGGGCCGGATGCGCGCGAGTTCGGCGACCAGCTTGATGCGCTGCGCCTCGCCGCCTGAAAGAGTGGGGCTCTGCTGTCCCAGCGTGAGATAGCCCAGCCCCACCTCCTGCAGCAACGCCAGCGGGTGATGAATGGCCGGGTGGCTGCGGAAGAATTCCGCGGCCTCGTCCACGCTCATGGCCAGCACGTCGCCAATGCTGCGCTCGCGCCATTGCACCGCTAGCGTTTCGGCATCGAAGCGCGCGCCGCGGCACACATCGCACAGCACTTTCACATCCGGCAGGAAGTTCATCTCGACCGTGCGCACTCCCTGGCCCTCGCAGGCCGTGCAGCGTCCGCCGCTGGTATTGAAGGAGAAGCGGCTCGCGGTCCAGCCGCGGATTCCGGCCTCGGTGGTGCCAGCGAACACGCGGCGGATGGCGTCCCAGAAGCCCACGTAGGTGGCCGGGCAGGAACGCGGCGTCTTGCCGATGGGTGTCTGATCCACTTCCAGCACGCGCTCGATGTGTTCGGCGCCGCGGATGGACGCGCAATGCCGCGGCTTGTGGCGCGCGCCGTCGCGGGCCGTCAATGCGGTCAACTCAGGGCGCAGGATATCCAAAGCCAGCGTCGACTTGCCCGAGCCGGAGACGCCGGTCAGCGCGATGAGTCGTCCCAGCGGCAGATCGAGATCGAGACCCTTGAGATTGTGCAGTCGCGCGCCCGCAACGTGCAGCATGCGCGTGGCATGGGAACCACGGATGCTCACCGGACGGCGCGGCGTGATGGGGTGCTGCAGCGGCTGGCGCAGATATCGTCCGGTGATCGAACGCGCATTCTGGACAATGTCGCGCAGCGTGCCGCTGGCGACGATTTCGCCGCCGCGCGTGCCGGCGCCCGGCCCCAGATCGAGTACATGATCGGCGCGGCGGATGGTTTCCTCGTCGTGTTCCACGACCACCAGGGTGTTGCGGCCCTGGGCCAGCTGCTCCAGCGCATCGAGCAGCATGCGGTTGTCGCGCGGATGCAGGCCGATGGTGGGTTCATCGAGCACGTAGCACACACCGCGCAGATTCGAACCGAGCTGCGCGGCCAGACGCAGCCGCTGTGTCTCGCCACCGGAGAGCGTGGGCGCGGCGCGATCCAGCGCCAGATACGTGAGACCCACGCGCTGCAGGAATTCGAGCCGGCCGCGGATTTCCGTGAGCAGATCCTTTGCGATGGCCTGTTCACGCTCGCCGAGTTTCAGGCGGGCGAACCATGTGGTGAGGTCCTGCACCGACATCGCGCCCAGCTCGGCAATCGACAGATCGCGGAATTTCACCGCCAGCGCCAGTGGATTGAGCCGGTGCCCGTGGCAGCTCTCGCAGTCATGCGCCTCCGAGGCCGTTTCCATCCAGGCGGCTTCCTCGCCAGTCTGTTCCGCATCGAACTCGTCGATCACCTGGCCCGTGCCGAAACACTCGCCGCACCAGCCGCGCGCGCTGTTGTAGGAAAACAGGCGCGGATCCAGTTCGGCATAACCCTTGCCGCAGCGCGGGCAGGCACGACGGGAAGAGAGGCTCTGCATGGCGCCGCCGCCGGCCGGTTGCAGCATGATCTGCCCCTTGCCCAGATCCAGCGCGGTGTCGATCCATTCGCGCAACGTGGACTCCGAGCGGGGGCCGACTTTCAGCGTGCCGATCGGCAGCTCGATGTCATGCGGTTTGTAACGCGCCAGTTTCGGCCATGGCGAAGTGCTGACCAGCTTGCCGTCCACGCGCAGTTGCGCGTAACCCTTGCCGGCCGCCCAGCGCGCCAGTTCGTTGTAATAGCCCTTGCGCGCGCTGACCAGCGGCGCGTACAGCGTGATCTCGCGGTTGCGATACTGCCGGAGGATTTGCGCCACGATCTGTTCCGAGGTCAGCGGCTCGATGGGCAGATCGCAGTCGGGGCAGTGCTGGATGCCCAGCTGCACGTACAGCAGCCTCAGGAAGGGATGGATCTCGGTGAGCGTCGCAACCGTGCTCTTGCGGCCGCCGCGACTGGTGCGCTGCTCGATGGCCACCGTGGGCGGAATGCCGGTGACGGCATCGGCATCGGCCCGCACCGAAGGCTGCACGAACTGCCGCGCATAGGCGTTGAGGGATTCGAGATAGCGGCGCTGCCCCTCGCCGAACACGATGTCGAAGGCCAGCGTCGATTTGCCCGACCCCGAAACGCCGGTGATCACCGTCATGGCATTGTGTGGAATCCGCGTATCGATGTTCTTGAGATTGTGTTCGCGCGCGCCACGCACTTCGATGAAACGCGGCGGCGCGGGCCGCACTGCCGCGGCATCGACACGATCGGCGACGGCGGCGAGGCCCTGGCCATAAGCCGCCAGGGCCTCGCCCGTGTGACCGATGCGCGCCTCGCGGAATTGCTTGGGCGTGCCGCTGGCCACGATGCGTCCGCCCGCATCGCCCCCTTCCGGCCCCATTTCGATCAGCCAGTCGGCGGCGCCGATCACATCCAGGTTGTGTTCGATGATGAGCAGCGAGTGGCCGCGCGACACCAGTCGTCGCAGCGCCTTCATCAGCAGCGCGATGTCCTCGAAATGCAGCCCGGTGGTGGGCTCGTCGAAGATCAGCAGTTGCTTGCCGGCGGTCTCGGTGTCGGCGAGGTAGCCCGCGAGTTTCAGCCGCTGCGCTTCGCCGCCGGATAGCGTCGGCACGGGCTGCCCCAGCCGCAGATAACCCAGGCCCACGTCGGCGAGGGGGCGCAGGCGTTGCAACACTTCGGGCTGCCGCGCGAAATATTCGACGGCTTCGGTGACCGTCATTTCCAGCACCTGGGCGATGTTCAGGCGTCGTGCCAGCGGCCCTTCGATCTTCAGTTCCAGCACTTCGTCGCGGTAGCGAGAGCCATTGCAGCTCGGGCAACGCAGATACACATCGGCCAGCAGCTGCATTTCCACATGCTCGAAGCCATTGCCGCCGCAGGTGGGGCAGCGGCCATTGCCGGAGTTGAAGCTGAACGTGCCCGGCGTGTACTTGCGTTCGATTGCCTCGGGCAACTTGGCGAACAACGCGCGGATGGAATCGAAGGCGCCCACGAAACTGGCCGGATTCGAGCGCGTGGTGCGCCCGATGGGCGACTGGTCGACCAGCACCACGCCGGTGATGTTGGCGGCGCCCTCCAGGCGCTGGAAGCTACCCGCAAGGTCGGTGGCCTTGCCGAAGTGGCGTTGCAGTGCCGGATAAAGCAGCTCGGTGACCAGCGTGCTCTTGCCCGAGCCCGACACACCGGTGACGCACACCATATGACCCAGCGGCAGCTGCAGCGTCTGCTCGTGGACGTTGTGCAGGCTCGCCCCGTGCAAGGAGAGTTTACGGTTGGCGGGAATGGCGATGGCGTCGGCGTGACCGGCCGCCTCGATGCTGCGCCGACCGGAGAGGTAGTCGCCGGTGAGCGAGCCGGTGGCCCGCAGGATCTGCCGCGGCGTGCCGTTGAAGACGATGCGGCCGCCATGCTCGCCGGCGCCGGGGCCCATGTCGATGAGGCGGTCCGCCTCGAGCATGATCTGCGGATCGTGTTCCACCACCACCAGCGTGTTGCCCGCATCGCGCAGTTTGCGCATCACACCGATCACCCGGCCCATGTCGCGCGGATGCAGACCGATGGAAGGTTCGTCGAGCACGAACAGCGTGTGCACCAGCGACGTGCCCAGCGCGGTGGTGAGATTGATGCGCTGGACTTCGCCGCCGGACAGCGTGCGCGACTGGCGATCCAGTGTCAGGTAATCCAGGCCCACATCGCACAGATAACCCAGGCGCGCGCGGATCTGGTCGAGCAGGTCGGTGTCGGCGTCGCTGAGCGGTGGAGGCAGGCGCAGGTGCGCGAAGAATTCACGCGCGCGCGCGATGGGCATCAGCACCAGCTCGTGCAGGTTGTACGGACCCAGCCGCCACAGCAGCGATTCGGGCTTGAGCCGTGCGCCATGGCAGGCCGTGCACTCGGTGTAACTGCGGTAGCGCGACAGCAGCACGCGCACGTGCATCTTGTACGCCTTGCTCTCGAGCCAGTCGAAATAGCCCTTGATGCCATACCAGTGCTTGCGCCCCTTGCGGCCATCGCCCTCGATGACCCACTTGCGCTGCGCTTCGGTGAGTTCTTCCCACGGCACGTCGAAGGGAATGCCGGCGTTGGGAGCGGCACGTTGCATGTCGTCCTGGCATTGCTTGCCGGTCGCCGTCTGCCAGGGTTTGATGGCGCCACCGCCCAGCGTCTTCGAGGCGTCGGGAATCACCAGGTTGTAGTCCACGCCGATGACGCGGCCGAAACCCTTGCAGGTTTCGCAGGCGCCCAGCGGCGAATTGAACGAGAAATGACTGGGCACGGGATCCTGGTAGGCGATGTCGCATTCCGCGCAATGCAGCGCGGAGGAATAGCGCCAGGTGGCCGCGACTTCGCCGGCTTCATCGAGCGCATGCGCGAGCATCCGCCCGCGTCCGCCGTGCAGCGCGGCAGCCAGTGCCTCGGCGAGCCGGCCGGAATCCGCGCCGCCGATCCGCAGACGGTCCTGGATCACGGTGAGATGATCCGGCCGCGTGGCGCGGCCTTCGAGCAGGCGCACGTAGCCTTGCGCCTCCAGCATCTTGCGCAATTCTTTGTCCGGCAGATTCGCCGGTCGCGCCACATCGAAACAGATGAGCACGCGCGGATCGCCCGCGGCGGCGCTGCGCTCGCGCAGGGATTCAAGAATGGAGGCCGGCGTATCGCGCTGCACCGGGCGGCCGCAGTTGCGGCAATGCAGTTTCGCCGCGCGCGCGTACAGCAGTTTCAGGTGATCGTTGACTTCCGTCATCGTGCCCACGGTGGAGCGCGAGGTGCGCACGGGATTGGTCTGGTCGATGGCGATGGCGGGCGGAATGCCTTCGATGCGTTCGACGCGCGGCCGATCCATGCGGTCGAGGAACTGCCGCGCGTAGGGGGAGAAGGTTTCGATGTAGCGGCGCTGGCCTTCGGCGTACAGCGTGTTGAAGGCCAGCGAGGATTTGCCCGAACCCGAGACGCCGGTGATGACGATCAGCTCGCCGAGCGGCAGGTCGAGCGTGAGGTGACGCAGATTGTGCTGGTGTGCGCCAACGATGCGGATGGCGGGCGTGGAGTCTTTGGGCATCGTGGAATTTTACGGGAAGAGGACTGTATATTCATACAGTAACTGACCCTGTCATGCGCCCGAACAGCTTATTGCGCTTCCTCAGCGCTCCAGGCGCACGCCGAGCACGTAGCGGCGTCCCAGCACGTCGAACAGCCCCTCGTTGGTGGGAAGGGAGCCTCCGAAACCCCAGTCGCCCGAGCGCGGCGGCGGTGAATCGAACAGGTTCTGGATGTTCAGAAACCAGGTGGTATTGCCACCGCGTGGGGTCCAGCCGGCGCGCAACCCGGTGTAGGTGGCATCCCGGACGTGGCGGTCCGCGAGATCCAGGGGGCCATAAGTGGCGTCGTAGCTGCCGCTGCTGATGTATCGCTGCCGCAGTTCGAGCTTCAGCGGTCCACGCTCGTACGCCAGGGACATATTGGCCTGCAGCCGTGGCGCGCCGCCGAACAGCCCCGTCTGCCCGGCGCGATCGATGCGGGTTCCGGTGGCATCGATGGTGGCGCTTTCGAGCGCGCGGTTGGCGAACAGCCGCACGGCCAGGGATTCACCGCCGCCGAACCATTGAACTGGCTGATGCCAGGAGACTTCCACATCGATACCCCTGGCGCGTGCCTCGGCGATATTCAGGATGCGATTGTGAACGCGCGTGATCAGGCCGGCATCGCTGCGCTCGATCAGGTCGCAGAGCGCCTGGTCTCCCGCCGCGCAGCGATCGATGATGTTCTGTGTGCCATACAGCGCGATCACATCGTGGATGCGGATGTCGTAGTAGTCCGCCGACACCGAAAGCGCGGCGAGGGCAGGGGGATGAATGACCATCCCCACCGTGGTGGTGTCGGAAAGTTCCGGATCGATGGCGGTATTGCCTTCGCGCTGCGAGATCACCGCATAGGAAGGCTTGTTCGACAGCACATTGTCGACGATGGTGGTGCCGGCGCTGGAAAGATCGTAACGCTCGGACAGACTGCCCGCGCGCACGTCACGCGAGCGCGTGGCGCGCAGGCTCAGCAAGGACAGTGGCTGCCAGTCCGCGCCCAGCTTCCAGGCCAGCACCGTGCCGCTGCCGCTGTAACGGGCCTGCCGCAGCGCCGTGTGCAGATCCAGCCGCCGGGCCAGCGGCGCATCGCGCAACAGCGGTATCAGCGCTTCACCGAATATCTCGCGCACGGAGTAGCGGCCCGACACATTCACCACGATGGTGCGCTCGAAAATATTGGCCGCTCCGGCATACGCCGCGGGCAGGCCGCGATAGCCGGCGCTGGCGGCGGGTTCCACGCGCAGGTCCTGCAGCGCGGCGGGAAAACGCAGCGCGCGGCTGGTCGCCGATTCCAGCCGCCACGATGCGCCCGCGGCAAGGCTCATGCGTCCCGCCGGAAGCAGTGGCACATCGCTGTGGATGGTTGCCTCGGCGATCTGTTCGCGCACGTCCTGCCGCTGCACGGCGTGGCCCTCGGTGATCCAGGCGCGAGCCTGCGGCGATACCGAGCCCGGACCGAACAGGTCGACGGGAACGCAGCCGTCGTCTGGAAAACTCAGCGTGGAGCGGCAGACGATACGGCCGCTCGCCGGATCCACCACGCTGTCGATCGCGCGGTAGACGCGATCGATGCGCAGCGTATCGTCGTAGCGCAGCCGCGAGCTGTCGCGGCCGATCTGGTAGTAGCCATCCAGTGACCAGGCTTCGTGATGCCAGGTCAGGCCGGCGGTAGCGGACAGCAGATGGCTGGCGAGCGTTGCATGGCCGCGGCCCAGATCGCCGTCGGCGCCCATGCGGCCGAGCTTGAAAGACTCGATGCCGGCCTCGCTCATGCGATCGCGGATCGACTGCGGCAGGAAGGCATTGTCGCGGAATATGGTGGCCTCCCAGGGCCCCCACAGGCTGGACGGATCCTTGTCGAAGGCATTGCGCGTGCCGGCGGCCATGAGTTGCGCGAACGTGGACAGCGTGGCCATGGGCTGCGTGGTGAAGCGCGCGAAGGTGCTGACGCGACGTTGATCGGGAAGTATCCAGATCAGGTCCGCCGCCGGATCAACACCACTGCCGCCAATCTGCGTTGCCGCCGTGCGGTACTGGCCGGCCTCGAATGGCGCGGGCATGCCGCCCCGCAGGAACTGCGTGCCCGCGAGCGGTCCGGAGGTGATCAATCCACCGTAGGTGTAGCCCGTCGCATGCACGCCGCTGCCGAGGATTTCCTTTGGGCCGGCCGGATCGGGATTCGCGATGGCGGCCGTGCTGTTGAACCAGTCGCGGCTGCCGTAGCCCCGGATGCCCTGTGCGAGCGAGGCTTCGGCGGACAGCAGCAGGCTGGAACTGTCGCCGACACGTGTTCCCCACGCGCCGCCGACGTCGAAGTTCTCGTCGTCGCCCCGTTCCGAAGCGCCACCCAGCAGGTGGCCGCGAATGCCGATGAAGTCCGAATCCAGGATCATGTTGACGACGCCGCTGACGGCATCGGAGCCGTACGCGGCCGAAGCGCCGCCGGTGACCACCTCCACGCGGCGCAGGAGATTGCGCGGCAGAAGCGCGATGTCCACCGTGCCCGAGCGCGACGAGGGGACGACACGCCGGCCGTCGAGCAGTGTCAGCGTGCGGATCGATCCGATGCCCCGCAGGTTCAGGTAGCTCGCGCCGGCCGCGCCCGACGTCCCGAAGGACTGGGTCTGCGGCGTATCGCTGTTGAGGAAATGCGGCAGTTGCACCAGTGCATCGACCAGCATCGCGGGACTTGCCGCGTCCAGTTCCAGGCGCGTGATCGCCGCAACGGGAGTGGGGGTGCTCATGTTCTCGCGCTGGATGCGCGTGCCGGTGATGGATACCTCCGGCAGATCGCTGCTTTCCAGTGGATGTTCATCCTCGCTGGCCGCCTCGGAAACTCCCGGTGCGGCAGGTGCGGATTGCGGCGCCCGGCGGATGGTGATCTGGCCACGCGCATTCAGAAACGCGGCGAGTCCGCTGCCGGCCAGCAGCCGCTGCAATCCTGAATTCACGTCGAAGCGTCCGTGCAGTGCCTGCGTGCGGCGATCCTGCAGCAGATCGTAGGGAAACATGACCGGCAGTCCGGCCTGCTGCGCGAAACGGGTGAGTCCCTCGGCTGCTGGAGCGGCGGGAATGTCAAAACTGCGCGCGGCTGCCGCGAACGCGCATTCCCCCATCAGCGCCAGCGCCAGGCCGGTCACACAGTGCCGCAACCAGCGGCGGACGTTCATTGTGCGGTGGCGGGGCTGCGCCTGGGTCCGATGTGAATGGTGCCGTCCGCGTCGCGCGTGGAGTCGATGCCGAAATTCGCCCGCAACGCATCGCGCAGCGCGGTGGTGTCGCCCGCCGGGAAATATCCGCCGATGCGTACCTGCTGCAGCCGCGCATCAGCGATGACCAGGCGCGTGTTGGTGTAGCGCGAAAACTCCGCGACCACGTCCGCCAGCGTCTGGCCGTCGAACATCAGCATGCCGTTGCGCCAGGACAGCCGTGAAGCCATCGCATCATCGTCCAGCTGTGTGATGCGTGCGGTGCCATCCGCGCTCAATTGCATCATCTGGCCGCGCATCAGGTCGCCGACGCTGCCATCTCCGGAGAGCAGCTTGACGTGGCCTTCGGTGACGAGCACTTGCAGTCCGCCGCCATCCCGCAGTTGCACATCGAAGGCGGTGCCGATGGCCTGCACGACATGGCCTGCCGCGCTGACGCGGAACGGCCGTGTCGGATCGTGCGCCACCGTGAAATGCGCCTCGCCCCGCACCAGGCGCAGTTCGCGCGATTGCCGCCCGAGCGATACCACCTGGACCAGCGATGCCGTATTGATGGCCAGCACCGAGCCGTCGGCCAGCGGCACCTTGCGCTGCTCGCCGATGGCGGTGGAGTAGTCGGTGATGAGCTGCCGCGCGGTGGCGGCGACAGGCTTGTCGGCGAAGAACTGCTGTTGAACCACGAAGCCGATGCCGATCAGTCCGAGCAGCAGCATGGCCGCCATCGCGGGACGCCAGTTGCGCGCCGGCGGCCCGGCAGGTGTTTGCGTTGCCGGTGGCGCTGGAAAGATATTCGCCAGTTCCTTCAGCACATCCAGATCGCGCCACAGCGCGGACAGCTCCTGCAGCGCGCGCGCATTGGCCGGACTGCTGCGCCAGCGCTGGAATTCGGCCTGTTCGGCGGCATCCAGACCGCGGCTCAGGCGACTGATCCAGCCGGCCGCCTGTTCACGCGCGGCAGCCAGATCGGGAAATTCGGCCAGCTTGCTCATGCGGTGCGACGCGCCCCCGGAGTGTCCGCGGCGCGCGCGGCATGAGTCATGTGTTCATGACACAGCAGCAACCCCTTGGCGATGTGTTTCTCGATCGTGCTCTGCGCGATGCGCAGCCGGCCGGCGATTTCCGCATGACTCATGCCGTAGACCTTGTGCAGCACGAATACCTTGCGGCACTGCTCTGGCAGGCTGCCCACGGCCTGGCAGAAGGCGAGAAACCGCCGCTCGGCATCGACCTGCGCGTCCGGCGCCGCGGCGCCATCGACGAATTGCTCGTCGTCGAACATTTCCAGTGAGCCGGTGGTGCGATAGGACGCGCGGGAAACATGATCCAGTGCGAGATTCCGCGCCGTGCGCAACAGGAAGGCGCGGGCATCATGGATGGTGTGGCGGCCCTCCGCCTCGAAGCTGCGCACGAAGGCTTCCTGGAGGATGTCCTCCACATCGTGCCGGCGAACGATGCGCCGCACGATGCCTGCCATCAGGCCGCGGCAGGCCATGTAGATCGAGGCAATTCCTTCTTCGCCAGGCATTCCCGTCATTCCGCGCGCTCTGCAGGCGCTTTGTCCCCCGTGGCGGCGAACTATAGGGCTGGCGCCTCATCTTCGCCATCCGGCCACTTTTTCGGTGGCCGAGTAGCGGTTTTTTCCGCGCCAACCGTCTTAGCCGGTACAGGCCACGCCCTCACCAGGCGCGGTCCGAAGGGTTTCGGTCGAATTTCCGGGGGAAGCAAGATGTCCATCGTCCAGAACATATCCGTCGCCGCGAGGTCCGCGAACAGCGGCGTGCGCGTTGCCGCAGCCGTAGCGCTGGCACTTTCCGGCGTCTCCGCGCTGCAGGCCGCCGAGGCCGGGGCCGGGGGCGATGCCACCGAGCCCGCGCTTGCGGAAATCGTGGTCACCGGCTCGCGCATCCTGCGGCGCGACCTCGATGCCGCCAGTCCCGTCGTTACCGTCGAGGAGCAGGCATTCGAGCGTTCCAGCACGCTGGCCGTCGAGAGCGTGTTGAATCAGCTGCCGCAATTCGTGCCGGCCAATACCCAGTTCAACACCAGCAATGTCTTCCCCAGCGCCACCGACACACCGGGCATCTCCACCGTCAGCCTGCGTGGCCTGGGTGCCAACCGCACGCTGGTGCTGGTGGATGGCCGTCGCGCCCAGCCGGTGAATTCCACGCTGGTCATCGACACGAATTCGATTCCATCGTCCGCGCTCGAGAGCGTGGAGATCATCACCGGCGGTGCTTCGGCCGTATACGGCGCCGATGCCCTGGGTGGCGTGACCAATTTCAAGTTGCGCAACAATTTCCAGGGCCTGGACCTGCAGTTCCGCTCCGGCATCACCGAGGAAGGCGATGGCGAGGAGAACCGTGTCAGCATGCTGCTGGGCTCGAGCCTTGGCGAAGGCCGCGGCAATGCCCTGCTGGGGATCGAGTGGACCAAGCGCGGCGAGGTGCTGGCGATCGATCGCGATTTCTATCGCGATGCGCTGAAAGACAGCAACACCGGTGCCACTTCCAATGCGCGCATGACGGCGTTCCAGTACGAACCCAGCGTCACCAACATGTCCACCGCCACGCGCAGTGCCTTCCAGGCGGCGGCGAACAGCCTGTATCCCGAGCGGCCCGCGGGCTACCAGGTGCCGATCACCTCCACGCAGTTCGTCTTCAACAACGATGGGTCGCTGTACAAGCGTGAACTGGGCGGACTGGGATTCAACGGCGATATCGTCAACGATCCCCACTACAGGATCGGCACCGATGGCCAGCTGGCGCAGACCAATCTGGATCTGCGCTACTCGAGTCCGCTGGAGCGTTACTCGGTGTTCGGCAAGGCCAATTACAAGCTGGCCGATCACATCGAGGCCTTCTCGCAGGTCAACTACGTCAACAGCACGACCAGACAGGTGCTGCAACCCTCGGGCGCGGTGGGTGGATTCGGCGCTTCGATTCCCTATGGTTCGGCCATCTACGGGCCGTCGCTGAATGTCGCGACCGGCGCGACACTGCCGGAATACGTGGCCGGCGGAGCCTATGGCCTGAACTGTCCCGCCACCGGCGGTTGCACGCGTTCGCAGGCCTTCCCGGTCGCACCGGAACTGGCCGTGCTGCTGAACGCGCGCGGTGCGAGTGTGTACCCGACCGCCAGCACCACCACGCCGACGCCGACACACACCTACGATCCGGTCACCGGCGTGGAGATTCCCACGCAGGGTGTGAATTCGAACTGGGCGCTGGGCATCACCTTCCCCTTCCTGCCGGCGCGCACCATCGAGAACACGACCAACCTGTTCCAGGTGCTGGCGGGACTGCGCGGCGATGTGGGACTGGGCGACTGGACCTGGGAGGCCTATGCCTCGCATGGCGGCACACGCACGGATCTCGATTACATCGGCTTCGTCTCCACGCGCCGCCTGCAGGCGCTGGTGCAGGCGCCGAACTACGGCAAGGGCGCCAGTATTTCGGGCATTGCCTCGACCAGCCTGAGTTGCGGCACGGGGCTGCCCGTGTTCTCCAGCTTCGAAGTCAGCGAGGACTGCATCCGCGCCATCACCGGCAACTACACCGATCGCACGCGCCTGACGCAGGACGTGGTGGAAGCGACGGCGCAGGGCAAGCTGTTCGATCTGCCCTATGGCGAACTGCGCGGCGCGGTGGGTCTCACCGATCGCAAGAACGATTTCGAATATCTGCCCGATGCCACGCGCGATGTGAACAACATCGTCGATGCCGTGGTCGGCAGCTTCGGCCAGGCCAATGTCCGGGGCCACACCGAAGTGAAGGAAGTCTACGGCGAGCTGCTCGTGCCGCTGCTGAAGGACATGTTCCTGGCCAAGTCGCTGGAGCTGGAGCTGGGCTACCGTTATTCGGACTACGATACGGCAGGCAAGGTGCCCACCTGGAAGGCGCTGGCGAGCTGGGCGCCGGTGGACTGGCTGCGCTTCCGCGGCGGCTTCCAGCTCGCCAATCGCGCGCCCAACATCAATGAGCTGTTCCTCGATGCCAGCAGCACGGCGGTGACACTGCGCACGGCCGATGTCTGCCGCGCCGATACGGGCGCGACCTACGGCAATCGTCCCGGCAACCCGGACCGCGCTGCCGTGCAGGCGTTGTGCCAGGCGCTGATCGGCAACACCACATCGGACTTCGCCGCGAATCCGAATGGTTTCGCCGGCGGCCGCGGCGATGGCGTGATGCTGCAGATCAGCAGCGGCAACCGCGACCTGCAGAGCGAGGAGGGCAAGACCTGGACGGTCGGCGCGGTGATCCGTTCGCCCTTCGAGCATCCGCTGCTCGCCGGCACGACGCTGTCGGCCGACTGGTATCGCGTGAAGATCACCGACGCCATCACACTGGTCAGCGCCCAGACCACGTACGACCTGTGCTTCAACCGCGACGGCACCAGCAACCCCGGGCTGTCCATCGACGATCCGAACGGCGTGTGCCGCAACATCGGTCGCGATGAAGTCAGTGGCGCGGCGTTGACGGTGAACTCCACCTACGCCAACACCGGCATGTTGAAGACTTCGGGTCTCGATCTGGCGTTGAACTGGCGTGCGGCGCTGGCGGATGTGGGCTTCGAGAACCTGCCGGGTTCACTGGGCCTGAATGTGTCGTTCAACAAGCTGTTCGCGTTCAAGGCGCAGGATTTCGTCGGTGGCGCGATCCAGGAAAACGCCGGTACGCTGGCGCGCGGCGGCCTGTTCAACTGGCGCGCGGTGACCACCATGCGCTACAGCAACAACAACTGGGATGTGGCGCTGAACTGGCGGCGGCTGCCGCCGGTGCGCAGTGCGACGTATGTGACCGATCCGACCACGACCATCCGTGGCGCCAACGGTTACAGCATCTTCGCGCTGAACGGCAACTGGGACATCAGCAAGCAGTTCGCCATCAGCGCGGGCGTCGACAATCTGTTCAACGTGGCGCCGGAACGCGTGGGTGCCGGACAGGTGGTCAACATCCTGGCGGCGAATGGCGGTGGCACGACGATCACGGATGGTGCCGGTTCGACCAGCGCCAATTTCTATGACGTGCTGGGGCGTCGCTACTTCGTGAACCTGAAGCTGCGCTTCTGATTTCCCCCGAGGGTGTGCGGGCTGGACCCGGCTGGCTCGCCGGATCCAGTTCTCTTCCCTCACTGATGCGGGTCAGGCCTCTCCCTCCCAGGTGCAGGTCTGGCCCGCATTTTTCTCTTTCAGCCAGCCCATCAGCGGCTGGAAGTATTCGATGATGGCGCTGGCATCGATCTGCCGCGAACCCGTGAGTTTTTCCAGCGTTTCGGCCCAGGGGCGGCTGGCACCGGCGGCCAGCATGGCTTCGAATTTCTCTCCGGCCTCCTTGCTGCCGAAAATCGAGCACTCGTGCAGCGGGCCCTTGAAGCCCGCCGCCTGGCACAGGGCGCGGTGGAACTGGAACTGCAGGATGAAGGACAGGAAGTAACGCGTGTAGGGCGTATTGCCCGGCACGTGATACTTCGCGCCCGGATCGAAGTCCTCCTCGGTACGCGGCACCGGCGGCGCGACGCCCTGGTATTTCTGGCGCAGATCCCACCAGGCCTTCGTGTAGTCCGCGGGTTTGATCTGTCCCGAGAACACCCCCCAGCGCCACTGGTCGATCAGCTTGCCGAAGGGCAGGAAGGCGATCTTGTCGGCGGCGATCTTCATCTGGTGGTTGATGATGGCTTCCTGCGAGGGCTGCGCCTGCTTGATCAGGCCCACCTTCGACAGATAGCCCGGCGTCATCGACAGCACCACGGTGTCGCCGATGGCCTCATGAAAGCCATCGTTGGCGCCGTTCTCGAACAGATAGGGCAGATCCTTGTAGGCCAGGTAGTAATACACATGGCCCAGCTCGTGGTACGTGGTCTCCAGGTCCTCCTGCGTCTGCTTGACGCATTCCTTGATGCGCACGTCCTCTTTGAAATCCATGTGCCAGGCGCTGGCGTGGCAGACCACATCGCGGTCGCGCGGTCGCACGAACATGGAACGCTCCCAGAACGACTCGGGCAGCGAGCGCATGCCCAGCGAGGTATAGAACGACTCCGCCTGCTTCACGATCTGCTCGGCCGAGTAGTGCTGGCGCTCCAGGGCCGCATTTACGCTCTCGGCCTTCACGGCGGGGTAGGGCTTCAGGATGTCTTCATAGATGTTGTTCCACTGCTGCGCCCACAGGTTGCCGAACAGCTGTGCCGGAATGGATTTGCCGGCGGGCACCTTCGCTTCGCCGTATTTCTTCGCGAGCTGCGCCCGTGCATAGCAGTGCATCTGTTCATACAGCGGCTTCACCTGTCCCCACAGCCGCTCGACCTCGGCCTCGAACTCGGCCGGGGTCATGTCGTACGGGGCGCGCCACATTTCCCCCAGATCCTTGAAGCCGATTTCGCGCGAGCCTTCGTTGGCCAGTTCGACGAAACGCGCGTAGTCCTGCCGCATCTGCCTGCCGATGCTGTGCCAGCCGGTCCAGACGTCAGTCAGCTCATCATAGTTGCGGCTTTTGGCGATGGTCTCGGAGAGCTCGTCGATGTTGCGGCATTCCTGCTTGCCATTGCGCGTGGTGCAGTACTTGCCCGCGCCGTACTCACCCTCCATGCGCGCCATGATGGTGGTGAGTTCATTGCGCTTGACGGGATCGTCGGGCGCCGGCGCGGAGATCTGGTCGGAAGGTTGCAGCAGCAGCTTGATGGAGCGCATCGTCGCCTCATCGGCTTTCACGTCCTTGAAGCGCGTGGCCTCTTTGAAGGCCTTGCTGAAATAGGCCAGCACGCGCTCGCTGGCACGCGCCGCAAGCAGCTGCGTGTCGTCGGTGATGTAGGTGTCCTGCACCCAGCCCGCGGCGCTGTCTTCGATGGCCAGCCGGGTGAGGTCGGCATTGACCTGCTTCACGAAGGCCTGGGCATCGGCAGCCGTCGCTGCGGGTGGCTTCTGCGAGCAGGCGGCCAGCAGAATGCTGCACACTGCAGCCGCCACGCCATTCGACAAAACACGGGTGGTGTCGCGCATGTGGTCTCCTTCGAGTGGCGGGCCGACGGTCCGGCCGGCCAGGAGGTAAACTGTAACGCCTATCTCACCCGCGCTGTAGCGCCCCCCAATGCCCCTGGCCAGTCCTTCCAGCCTGTTCTCCGCTTCGCTATCCGGTACGGATCGCGCGCCGGCGCCATTCCTGCCCATGTCACGCGCGGAGATGCAGGCTCTGGGCTGGCAGCAGTGCGATGTGATCATCGTCACCGGCGATGCCTATGTGGACCATCCCAGCTTCGGCATGGCCATCATTGGCCGGCTGCTCGAGGCGCAGGGCCTGAAGGTGGGGATCATCGCCCAGCCCGACTGGCACAGTGCCGAGGCCTTTCGCGCGCTGGGGCGGCCGCGGCTGTTCTTCGGCGTGACGGCCGGGAACATGGATTCCCTGGTCAACCGCTACACCTCGGACAAGCGCATCCGCAGCGATGATGCCTACACGCCGGGCGGCGCCGCGGGGCTGCGTCCCGACCGTTCCGTGATCGTGTACGCGCAGCGGTTGCGTGAAGCGTTTCGCGACGTGCCCATCGTCATCGGCGGCATCGAGGCCTCACTGCGCCGCATCGCGCACTACGACTACTGGTCGGAGAAAGTGCGCCGCTCGGTGCTGTTCGATGCCAAGGCCGACCTGCTGGTCTACGGCAATGCCGAACGGCAGATCGTGGAACTGGCGCAGCGCATGACCGGGGGCGAGGCGTTGAGCGATATCCGCGATCTGCGCGGCACCGCCTTCGTGCGTGGCACGCACGCCGCGGACTACATCGAGATCGATTCGCGGCACCTGGATGCGCCGGGCCCGCTGAATCCGCCGGTGGATCCCTATGCGATGGAGCCCGAACGCGCGCGCGCGGCCGAGGCCGAGCCGGCCAGCGAGGAGAAGATCGTGCGCTTCCGGCGGCGGGTGAAGAACGCCGATCGCGACCGCAGCGCGATCCGCATGCCCGACTACGAGCAGGTGGCGAACGATCCGGTGCTGTATGCGCACGCTTCGCGCATCCTGCATCTGGAGGCCAATCCGCACAATGCGCGCGCGCTGGTGCAGCGGCACGGCGACATGGACCTGTGGATCAATCCGCCGCCGATTCCGCTTACCACCCAGGAAATGGATGGCCTGTACGAGCTGCCGTATCAGCGCCGGCCGCATCCGGTCTATGGCAAGGCCGAGATTCCCGCCTACAAGATGATCCGCTTCTCGATCGCGATCCAGCGCGGCTGCTTCGGCGGCTGCAGCTTCTGTTCGATCACCGAGCACGAGGGCCGCATCATCCAGAACCGCTCCGAAGGATCGGTGCTGCGCGAGATCCAGACCATCCGCGATACCGTGCCGGGGTTCACCGGCGTGATCTCGGACCTGGGCGGTCCCACGGCCAACATGTATCGCATCGCCTGCAAGAGCCGCGAAATCGAGGCCAGTTGCCGGCTGCCATCGTGCGTGTATCCGAAGGTCTGCGAGAACCTGAATACCGACCACACGCCGCTGATCGAGCTGTATCGCAAGGCCCGCGCGCTGCCCGGCATCAAGAAGATCCTGATCGGCTCGGGCGTGCGTTACGACCTGGCCATCGAGTCGCCCGAATATGTGAAGGAACTGGCGCAGCATCACGTGGGCGGCTACCTGAAGATCGCGCCCGAGCATGTGCGCGAGGGGCCGCTGTCGAAGATGATGAAGCCGGGCGTGGGGACGTACTACCGCTTCAAGGAGCTGTTCGACAAATACTCGAAAGAGGCGGGCAAGGAGCAGTACCTCATTCCGTACTTCATTGCCGCACATCCAGGCACCACCGATGAAGACATGCTCGAGCTTGCCATCTGGCTGAAGAAAAACGGCTTCCGCGCGGATCAGGTGCAGGCCTTCCTGCCTTCGCCCATGGCCTCGGCCACGGCCATGTATCACAGCGGCAAGAATCCGCTGCGTCGCGTGACACGCACCAGTGAAGAGGTGCCGGTGGCAAAGGGACTGCGGCAGCGCCGGCTGCACAAGGCCTTCCTGCGTTATCACGATCCGAACAACTGGCCCATGTTGCGCGAGGCGCTGCGGCGCATGGGCAAGGCGCGCCTGATTGGCAGCGGTCCGAACCATCTGATTCCGGCGTACCAGCCGCGTGGCACGGGGGATGCGGCCGAAGGACAGCGTCGCGCGCCAGGTCCGCGTGCCGGCGGCCGGCAGGCGCAGCCCATGCGCACGCAACACACCGGCCTGCCGCGCGTTCCAGGCAAGAAGCCACGGGGCACGCGATGAATGCGCGGCGCGCGATGCTGGTGGGCACGTTGCTCATCGTCGTCGGCATCGTCATCGGTGCGCTGGGCAGCCATGCCCTGCAGGCCGTGCTCAGTGCCGCGCAGCTGCACGCACTGGATACGGCCGTGCACTATCAGCTCTTCAATGCACTGGGACTGTTTGCCATCGGTCTGCTGGCGCAATCGCGCGCGGATGCCTGGCTGCCGCGCATTGCCTGGATGCTGGCCATCGGTGTCGTCTGCTTCAGCGGCGGCATCTACGTGATGCTGGCCGGCGCACCGCCTCCGCTGGGATTCATCACGCCAGTGGGCGGGGTTCTGATGATCCTGGCCTGGGCCACGCTAGCCTGGCGGCTCACTAAAATTTCCACAATCGCGTAGCCTGTCCAGAAGCACAACGCGGGGGCGCAGACCAGGACCGTGAGCACCGAGCCGAAGAAGAAGCGCCGCTGGTCGGTGTGGCTCGCCGTAGCTGTGTTCGCCGTCGCTGTGGTGCTGGTCGACCGCGTGCTGGGCAAGTATCAATGGAGCGAAGTGGCGGCCCACCTGTATGCCACTTCGCCACGTGCCCTGCTGGAAGCCGCGCTGCTCACGGTATGCAGCTACCTCGTGCTGACATTCTACGATGTGCTGGGTGTGCGCAATGCGGGTGCCAGCCTTCGCTGGCGCACCGTGGCCACCGCATCATTCGCGGCCTACGCCGTGGCTCACAACGTGGGCTTCTCGGCGCTGTCGGGTGGCTCCATCCGCTACCGCATCTATTCCAGCGCCGGCCTTACCGGCATGCAGATCGCGCAGGTCATCGCCTTCTGCACGCTGACCTTCGCGCTGGGCTCCGTTCTGCTGGGCGGCCTGTCGATGATCATGCAGCCCATTCAGGCAGGCCGCGTGATGCACGTCAGCCCGGGCCTGGCACAGGTCGTGGGCTCGACCATGATGTTGCTGGTCGTTGTCTACGTGGCCACGGGAACAATACGCCGCAAACCCATCATGCTGCGGGGCGCGCCGGTGCAGCTGCCGGGCGTGGGCATGTCGTTGCTGCAGGTGGGGGCGGCCTGCGCCGATCTGTGTCTGGCCTCCGGCGTGCTCTATGTGCTGATGCCGGAAGGCTCCACAGGTTCATTCATCGGTTTCATGGGCATCTATCTGCTGGCCGCGGCGGCAGGATTGGTCAGCAGCGTGCCCGGTGGGCTGGGTGTATTCGAGACCGTGCTGCTGCTGCTGACGCCAGGGACGGCGGCCGACGCGAAGCTGGCCGCGGTGCTGGCGTATCGCGTCATCTACTATGTGCTGCCTTTCCTGCTGGCGCTGTTCGTGATGCTGGGACACGAGGCGTGGCTGCAGCGCACGCTGTTCGCGCGCTGGCTGGCCTGGGGGCGTGCCTGGCTGCGGGTGGTCACTCCGCATGTGATCAGTGCGGCGGTGTTTGCCGGCGGCGTCGTGCTGCTGTTCTCGGGCGCCACGCCGATGATGGACGAGCGCATGCGCCTGCTGCGACACATCGTGCCGTTGCCGCTGCTCGAGATCTCGCATCTGCTCGGCAGCGCCGCCGGCATGGCGCTGCTGCTGCTGGCGCAAAGCGTGCAGCGGCGGCTGGACGCCGCCTGGCATGTGACGCTGGTGCTGCTCATCGTCGGCGCCGTGGCGTCGCTGGTGAAGGGATTCGACTATGAGGAGGCGCTGGTACTGGCCGCGATGGCCGGCATGCTGATCGCGGCGCGCGAGCGGTTTCATCGCAAGGCTTCGCTGCTGGATCAGCGCTTCTCCCCGGTGTGGGTGCTGGCGGCGGTGATCGCGCTGGTCGCATCGCTGGGCCTGGCGTGGGTGTCCTACCGGCACATCGATTATTCGCAGGATCTGTGGTGGCAGTTCGCGCTGCACGCGGATGCGCCCCGCACCCTGCGCGCCGCCGTGCTCACCATCGTGATCGCGGGCGTCGCCGGCGCGTGGATGCTGCTGCGGCCTTCGCCGCACGATCCGGAACTGCCCACCGAAGAGGATCTGGAGCGCGCGCGTCCGGCCATCGCGCAGTCCGCCGATACCGCCGCCAATCTCGCCTTGCTGGGCGACAAGAACCTGCTGTTCTCGGCCGACGGGC
>Ga0164241_10000576_pt1 | contig 63273 bp, 58 predicted proteins | sample OricomyardsoilBY_FD_108780 | JGI IMG/M metagenome (GOLD analysis project Ga0164241, IMG submission 108780) | Backyard soil microbial communities from Emeryville, California, USA - Original compost - Back yard soil (BY) | ecosystem: Environmental > Terrestrial > Soil > Unclassified | place: USA...
ACGCAAGGTTTTGGGTGGTGGCTGGCGGCAGGCGGGCTTTTTGGCAGCGGCCGGTATCTATGCTTTGGATCATCATGTGGAGCGGGTAAAGATAGACCACGCCCATGCCCGCATTATAGCAGACGCGCTTACCCAATGCCCCTGGGTGAGCAGCGTTTTGCCTGCCGAGACCAATATCGTTCTGTTTGATACGGTTGAACCAGCCGGGGCTGTAATTGAACGTTTGGCCGCCAAAGGAATAAAGGCAATGGCTACCGCCCCTAACCGCATACGATTTGTGCTGCATTTGGATGTGCACCCTGAGCAGGTGGAGTACACTGTTAAGATTTTGCAAGAAATTTAGTAAGTGCCCTTGCTCCGCTCTGGAACAGGCGGAACAGAGCGGAACAGCGTTTTTAGTAAGTAATTGGTATATAGTAGTTAAGGGAGTAAAAACCATTTGTCCCAATAATCACTTAAACAAAAAGATAAAAAAGTGCGAAAAATGTGCATTTCCAACGCACAGAGGCGGTTGTTGAGAAAGTGGCCGAAAAAAACCACTTGTACCGAACAGTTGGATTTGCTTGTATTTTGATTGGATACCTTAAAACGCTTTTAATGCCTTTTAAAGATTAGTTGTGGCATTGCCCGGCACAACAGCAGCACAATTCCTAAAAATGCTGGTTAGTGGCCGGTTTGACAGGATGATAAAAGAGGCACCATTTATTTTTGTTTCTTACGGTTCAAATGATGCGCTGCAAACGCTTGCTGCCTCTGCTTTTGCTGCGAGCATAACCGGAATAATTGATTATTGCATCGGTGTTAAAAATCGGGCACAAGTAGTTGGTGAATATGTCGTTCCTGTATCACAAACAACTATCATCTTAAAAACGCCGCCGCCTACCAGCGTCGCTGCTGTATCAGCAAATTTGGCTGCATTCCCGGCTTACCTCGCCACAGTACCGGCATTGTATACCGGCACAGTCAATATCTTGGTAAGTGCGAGGTATACATTAATAGCAACACCAATCGCCGCCAACGACAATAACTTTACTGAAACAGCATTGGGTAGTCAGCTGCATTTGCGGTGGGCTTATACAAAAGATACACTATACAATGACCTGTATCCCAAGTTAAAAGCTGGTGTGGCGTATTACAGTATCACCGGGCATTATTAAAACATGTCATCGTCATCCTGTAGCCGATACGCTTCTTTTATTTCAAGCACTGTTGAAATAATAAACAATGTGGTGAGGGCTATGAGGATTATCTGTAAAGCTTCCATAATCTTTTTTTCTGCAAGGTACATGCAGTATATAAACCCGGTATTAAGCTAATAATAAAGTTTTTACAAACGCAACTAAAAATCTACGCCAGCGATAAGGATGTTCACCATAAAAAGAAACGGAATTGATTTGCTCCATGTACGACCAGCAAGCGGCGAGCAGCGCAACGAGATCATGCTAACCAATACGGTTAGCATGGCCTTTATGTTGAATGCTGCAGTGCAGTTTGCTATAGGTGATACGGTTGAAGTATTTGGCGAAACCTACTATTTGTCTGCCCTGCCCGAGCCGCAAAAAGATAGCTCAATAAAGCACCAGTATAACTTAAGCTTCGTGGCGATGTGGTATCGCCTCGGCAAGCCGCTTTTCTTTTTTTACGACAATTTAAACGAATTGTGGCAACTGTCGGAGTTTCAGTTAAAGTGTAACGCCGAAAGCGCGTCGGATTTGGTGATAGCGAATGCTAACCGCGAGCAAACCGGATGGGTTAAAGGAGACGTAGACGCGACAGAAACCAAGCAGCTCACTTTCTCGGGCACCGAGACGGTTTTACAGGCCCTTACGCAAATTGCACAGGAGTTTAATTTAGAGTGGTGGGTTATTAACCAAACCATCCATCTCACAAAAAAGGGCGACGTCGATGGATTTCATTGGGGTGCTATGTGGAAGCGCGGTAACGATTGGGTGTTTTATGGTGCCGGTGCAAAGTATTTAACCATTGATGATATACAAGCGCTCGGTGAAATTATAGAGGAGGAAAGCAAGAATAACGGTTGGAGTGATAGCTTTAAACCTTATTAAAAGTAGCTTTAAATAAAACTTTAAACTCGCATATTTTTGGGACATTTGGTTTTTATTTTTAGCGATTTTTTTGGGCCAAGTGGAATTTTCGATTTTATAGTTTGTATTTTCAGGTGGAACAAAGCGAAACTATTTATAAGTCAGTAAATTTAGCTGTAAAAAGTGGATAAGTTGTTGGTTTACAGTAGTGTTGTAAAACGCGGTTTTTCTGTTCCGCTAATTAATAGAAAATGGCAGACTTTGGACGGTGTTATTTCTGTAGTGAGAGACTACAAGCATAGTCGTCCGTAGTCAGGACACTACGGACAGCGGATTAAAACACGCAAAACTGGTTACTGTTTTTTCCATTCAATCACCGAAAAGGAATTGACGACAGAGTCGCCGGCTAAATTAAATTTGAGTGCTTTTGTGTAGATAGGGTCTATATCACTTCCGTAATCAATAATTATATTATAATAGATGCAATTATTTTCAATATGATCTGACGGCCCTAATAAGTTGAATAATTCGATTTTTGTAAGACCTTTTAATTTATGGTTCTTTGTAAGGTCACTTAACATGGATTGTCTATATGGCGAGGGAAACCCTGAATCCCCATCCACCAAAGGTCTTTTTTATAAGTTGTGTTAAGATTACAGGCGTATACCGATACAATTAAAAACAGGAAGAAGAATCCCGGCAGCTCATGTGGCAAATTATTGAATGGTATCCTTTTCATTAGTAATTTCTTCCCGCGCCTTATCCTTGTTATGCAAATAATTAAAAAGCACAACCAGCCCCAGCAGCACAATGCCATTCAGGCCAAAAAAAATATCGGTTTTGCCGGGTATAACGTTGCCGGTAACATAGGTAGTGCCCCATGTAAACAGGTTTACACATAAAAAAACGGCGAATATGGCGCGAAGGATCTTTATTAATAACATGGTGCTAATATAATATTATTCTATCTGCGTACTCACAGCCCAGTAATTACCTGCAAAATCATAGAAAGACCCGCGCTTATCCGGGTCGCCGTTTTTGTTTATGGGTTCTTCTATCAGTTCGCAACCATTTTCAATAGCAAGTTTAAATGCCGTCATAACATCGGGCACATAAACATGCAGCATGGTTTTCTGGCCCGGATAGTCGGCCGTGGCATCGCTTATCATTAGCACAGTATCGTCTATCAACACCTCCATATGCATAACAGAGCCGTCGGCACGGTTATATTTTCTGAGTTCTTTACCGTTAAAAATAACAGTTAACAGATCGGCAAGCCGTTGTGCGCCGTTTACAATAAGGTAAGGGGAAAGGGATGTGTAATTTTGCGGTTTGTACATGGGAAGAAGTTTAGTGGAGGCAATTTAGCGTTTTTCGCTGCAAAAAAAATAGCGATGGGTTTCAAACCCATCGCTATTTTGACCAATGACCAATGACCAATGACTATACCACCGGCGGTTCCCTATCGGCAGATTGTCTTTCAACCATCCAACCCGGGTATTCGCGTGGCAATGCGCTGATCTCGTCAATGCGCTTTAGTTCTTCCGCAGATAGTACCACATCAACAGATTTTAGGTTGTCATTTAGTTGATCGATATTTTTAGCGCCGATGATGGTACTGGTAATGCCTTTTTGTAAACGCACCCATGACAAGGCCACCTGCGCTACCGATACGCCATGCTGTTTGCCAATTTCTGCCAGTACATCAATTATATCGTAAGCTTTTTCTTTGTTTATCGGCGGGAAATCAAATTTATCGCGGCGGTTGTCGCCCACGGTTTCGTTACCCCGGGTGTATTTTCCCGACAGGAAGCCGCCTGCCAACGGGCTCCACGGCATAATGGCCATGTTTTGGTCAATAGCTAAGGGAACTATTTCGCGCTCAATATCGCGGCTTGACAGCGAGTAGTAGTATTGCAGACCGACAAACTTGTTCCAGCCGTATTTGTCGGCTATGCCCTGCGCTTTCATCACCATCCAGGCGGGCCAGTTGCAAATGGCTATGTAGCGCACTTTACCGGTCAATACAATGTCGTTCAAAGCGCGTACGGTTTCTTCAATAGGGGTTTTCAGGTCGGTGCCGTGCACGTATAGTAAGTCAATATGGTCTATCTGCATACGTTTTAAGCTGGCATCAACAGACTGGAAAATGTTTAAACGGCTCAAACCAACGTCATTAACGCCCTTGCTCATGCGGCCGCGTACTTTTGTGGCTATAACCAGGTCGTTACGGTTAAGGCCCAGATCAATTATAGACTGGCCCAGTAATATTTCCGATTCGCCAAAAGAATAAATATTGGCGGTATCAATATAGTTAATGCCTGCATCAACAACGGTTTTCATCAGGCTGTTAACTTCCTGTTGCTGTACGTTGCCAATGTTGGTCCAAATGCCGCCGTTACTGCCGCCAAAGGTCATGGTGCCAAAACAAATTTCAGACACGTAAATGCCCGTGTTTCCTAAAAGATTGTATTTCATAGTGGTTTATTTGTTGTGAATATAAAAACTAAAATTCGGAATATTCTCTAATAAAATGGTTAGTATACTGTCAAACTTAAAACTATTGGCGGTGTTGTTAGCATACTATGAATCGCCTGCAAAAGAAATTAGAAAAAATAGGCCGCGACCCAAAGATCACGGCAAGAGCTGTTGGATTACGCTATGTAAGCGATTCGACACCCGGTTATACACGCAAAAAAGCCGGGAAGGGCTGGAGCTATTATGATGCGGGCGGAACACTTGTAAAGGACAAGGATTTGATACAGCGTTTCAATTCGCTAGTCATTCCTCCTGCTTACACGCGCGTGTGGATATCACCTTTTGATAACAGCCACCTGCAGTTTACCGCCATTGATGTGGCGGGGCGCAAGCAGTACCGTTATCATCCATCGTGGAACAGTATTCGTAATCAGTCAAAATATCATCGCCTGCAAACCTTCGCATCGCACTTACCGTCCATCAGGATGCAGGTGGATAAGGATTTGGCACGCCCCAACCTGGACCATGATAAAGTAGTGGCGCTGGTGGTGCGCCTGATGGAGCTAACGAGTATAAGGGTGGGGAACGAGTCGTATAAAAAGCTATATGGGTCCTTCGGGCTCACTACCCTGCAGGACAGGCATGTAAAAATTGACGGTACGCAGCTGAATTTTGAATTTAAAGGGAAGAAAGGCGTGATGCATAAAGTGGCGCTGCAAAGCCGCAAGCTGGCGCGGCTGGTAAAGCAGTGCAGGGATATTCCGGGTAAGGATCTGTTTCAGTATTATAATGCTGATGGAACGCGGTGTGTTATCGGCTCGGGCGATGTGAATAATTACCTTAAACAAATAACCGGAGAAGACTTCACTGCAAAGGATTTCCGTACGTGGGCGGGCAGCGTAAGCGCTTTATATGCGTTTAAAGAAGCCGGCGAATTTGAAACCGTAAGCGAATGCAAAAAGAAAATAGTTAGCGTGTTAGATGAGGTTGCAATTAATTTGGGCAACACCCGTACGGTTTGTAAAAAATATTATGTGCACCCAACGGTGATAAAAAGTTATGAGGAAGGCACCCTGTTTAATTATATCAAAGAGATTGACGAAGAACAGGATATTAAAGCATCAGAATTAAACGTTGCGGAAAAAGCTCTTTTGGCTTTGCTGCAAAAAGAAAAACTCGCCGAAGCGAGTTGATCTGTCAGTAATTTGTGGTCAGCAAATTAGCAACCTTTACTTGTGTTTTTAATATCGTCATTGATTTTAAAACAAAGTAGCCATAAGACGACATTTTGACTGAAAAGGTTACATTTATTGCTGTTTTATTTCTTTTCCTTTTTTGTAGTTATAACTAACGCGCCGTTTTTACCTTTTAACCCATACTTTCCGGTAGCTGTTTCAGGGCTAAGATAAACTACATTACCCTCAAAAGACTTAAGATCTCTTTGGTTAACCTCTTTGCCATCCACTATAAAAAGTGGTTGAGCGGGCTCAACCTGGTTGCCGTTAACATCCGTTAAAACCATGCGAAATGCGCTGCCGGTAGGTATAGGTCTGCCAACTACAGTTTTTACTTTGTCATCGCTGGTGGTATATTTTACGTCTTTACCGTCTGTCCTAAGTCTTTCCGCAGGCTTTGAAAAGTCGCTGTTAAAAGAAAGTGAATTGTTGGATTTAAACGTGATATTGCCGTGGCGAAGCGTATCTCCTTTAAAAGTGAAACTTTTCGTAGTTTGAACCGCCTCATTTTCCGGTACCCTAACATAAATCAGCCCATCCGATGTTGTGCGATAGTCATAAGTGGTAAGTCCTTTTAACATGCTATTCTTCCTAAATGTTGCACTGTCACTGTTATAGGTTTGTGCACCGTTAAAGTCTATTGAATTATAAGTACCCATTGGCCTACCCGCTATAGTAAAAGTAAGAACAGAATCTTTCTGACCGGGCCTTTTACCTGTAATGGTTACTGTTTGCCGTTCAATTCTCGGGCTATCTATTTTAAAGGTGAGGTTATTAACATCGGCCCCTTTTAACGTTATAACTTTTGTTGTGCCGTTAATGCCTTTTTTTACAGTAACTGTGCCGGTTACGGTGCGGGTAGTGGCCGGAACAGTATCGTGGTTTAGCACAACATTGTTTATGTTTTTTACGGCCGTAGCAACAGCTTTAAAAGCGCGGTTGCTTTTTACAACTTCGGCCTTTGACAGGCTGAAGGTAAACAGGCAAATTACTACTACGGGCACTAAAAACGCGTAGCGGGTAAGCGTTATTTTTGAAGATCTTTTAGCGTTCATCATCATAATTCTCTTTTTTAAGGTTGATAGGTTAAAATTGCTGGTAATGGCCGGAGCCGGCTGATTAAATGTTATGTTAAGCAAACTGTATTGGTAAGCTTTGCTGTCGAGTCCTTTTTGTAATATTTTGCGGTCGGTTATAAATTCAATATTCTCGCGCACCGCCCGTTTCATCATCCATATACCGGGGTTAAACCAGTAGAAGATCACGCTTATCTCGGTCAATAATATATCAAGGGTGTGCCATTCATCTACATGTACCTGTTCGTGAACTAAAACGTTTTTCAGGTCGGTTGAACTTAGCTTATCGGGGTTTACGTAAATGCTTTTCCAAAACGAGAACGGGCCTATATCGCCCGTCACCACACGAACGCTTTGACCGTTTATCTGTTTGGCGCTTGATCTGCTATGTATTCTATAAAGCGAGACCATCTGAAACAGCAGCCGCGCGGCAAACACAGCGACCCCTGTCCAGAAGGCAATTTCTAACCAGTTCCAATAAGCGGCTTGTTTTATCAAATTTTCTGCCGGTGCTTTCCATATAACCACCACGTTTTGCACGGGTGCCACTATTTCCTGATGCCGCTGCGCTAGTACCGACAGGTCAATGAACGGATACGCGCTCGAAAAAATGATAGCGGTTACCAGGTAAGCCCGGTTAAGCGTGTAAAAAGTAAGCTTGCGCAACACCACGTAATAGCCGGCGCAAAACAGCACTAAGGCGATATTTACTTTTATCAGGATGATGAAAAACTCAGGCATGGTAAATATTGTTTAGATATAATAACTAATCAACTATTTTTGCTTGGTGGTAATAATAATAACCCCGTTTTTGGCTTTTCCGGTTAAACCATACTTAGCAGTTGCAGCACTGTCTTTAAGTATCGTTACCGATTCAATAGTGTTTGGATCTACTCCTTCAATAGATGATTGTTCTTTCCAATCTACCAGTATCAGCGGATCATTTGCCCCCGCTAATCCTCTAAGTCTAATTCGTGAAGATACCGAGCCTGTAGTGTCGACTTGCTGCTGAACAGTTTTGTTAATAGCGAAACCTCGAACGGCAACCACCTCATCAGCGCTAAGCCTACCGGGCACATCTCCTACCGGACCGCTGCCTGTAGTAATCTCAATTACGCCTTTTAATTTACCATCAGTCGGAGTATTTGATCCTGTTATCTTATTGAGATATTCGTTTGGGTTGTTTTTTATAACCGTTACTGTTCTTATTGTATTGGGATTTATATCGTTGATATTGGTCCGTAGTTTACCATCAACAACAATCACTATCGAATCATTACCCCTTAAGCCCCGCACCAATACTGAACCAGTTTCAACTTTTTTAAGCAAGTCATTTGCCGCTCCCTGATTTTGTGCTTTATCATAGGTTGTTGTAACGGTAACAGTTTTTGTTGTTGTAACACCGCCCTTAATTTTTTTTGTGGTGGTAGTTTCTGTTATCGTCTTTTTAACCGGCGTAGTATCAGCACTTAAAGCAATACTCCTAATGTTTTCTACAACATCTGAAACAGCTTTAAAAGCCGGACTTGCCTTTACCGTTTCCGTTTTTGAAAGACTGAAAATGAACAGGCATATCACCACCATGGGCATTAAAAACGCGTAGCGGGTAAGGTTTAGGTTTGAAGATCTTTTAGCATTCATCATCATTATCCTCTTTTTTAGGGTTGAAAAATTAAAGTTGCTTGTTATAGCCGGTGCCGGTTGGTTGAAGGTGACGTTGAGCAGGCTATATTGGTAGGATTTGCTGTCCGTTCCTTTTTGTAAAATTTTGCGGTCTGTTATAAATTCAATGTTCTCACGTACGGCCCTCTTCATCATCCATATGCCCGGATTGAACCAATAAAATATCACGCTTATCTCTGTCAGCAAAACATCAAGCGTATGCCACTCGCTCACGTGCACGCGCTCGTGTTCTATAATATTATTCAGGTCGCCTGCGCTTAGCTTTTCAGGATTAATGTAAATACTTCTCCAAAACGAGAACGGACTAATATCGCCACTCACCACCCGCACGGTTTGCCCATTTATTTCCCGCTCGGTCGACCTGCGGTATATCTTATATAATGACGTCAATTGAAACAGCAGGCGTAAGGCAAAAACTGTTGCCCCCGTCCAAAACAAAATTTCCAGCCAGTTCCAATAAGCGGCCTGCTTTATAAAGTTTTCAGCAGGGGCTTGCCAAATAATCACTGCGTTTTGTACCGGCGCAATTATTTCCTGGTGCCGCTGCGCAAATACCGACAGGTCAATAAATGGATAAATGCTCGAAAAAATAATAGCAGTTACCAGGTACGCACGGTTAAGCGTGTAAAAGGTAAGCTTGCGCAGTACCAGGTAATAGCCCAGGCAAAACAGTAACAGGGCTATGTTTATTTTCATCAGGTAAGCAAATAACTCGGGCATTGTGATTATGGTTTAGGGTTCTCTATCAGTTTAATTATTTCTTTCAACTCACTGGCGCTTATTTTCTTTTCCTTTGCGAAAAAGGTAACCAGGTCTTTATAAGAGTTTTCAAAATAGTCGCTCACAAAGCCGTTCATAAACCGCTTTTTATATTCTTCCTCTTTAATAATAGCTTTATAACAATAAGAGTTACTAATTTTCTCGCCTCTTACAAAACCCTTCCGTTCCAGGTTTTTAACGGTAGAAGCAAGGGTTGTATAAGGAGGTTTAGGTTCTTGCATCTGATCTAAAAAATCCTTTATAAAACCGTTCTCGCATTGCCATACCGCCTGCATTGCTTCTTCTTCCTGTTGTGATAACTTCTCCATATTTTACGATTGTTTCGTAAATCTACGAACAATTCGTAATAATCCAAATTATTTTAACAAAATTTAACTTTTGTAACTTTTTAATGATTTTGTTATAACTGTTGGAACATTCAATAGAAACAGTTACTTTTAATGACTTAATTATGACAATATGCACCTTAACAAAAAAATCACAGTTATAACTTCATTACTGCTGGCGGTAATAGTTTTAGCTTCAATGACATTGCAGCAGCAACCGCAGCGACCACCAGATCCGGCTATAACCAATCTTAAGGTCTTACCTAAAAAATTAACCTTCCGCCAGGTTGATCATATTATGGACGACTGGGCAGCATCGTTAGGAGTAAGATGTACTTATTGCCACGTACGTGATGAGGCGGCCCGTAAATTTGACTACGCAGCCGACACCAAACCAGAGAAAGAAATGGCCCGCCACATGTATAAAATGATGGTGACCATCAACAAAAAATATTTTAAAGCAGGAGAGAAAGACACATTAGGCATGGTGAAGTTAACAAGCGTTAATTGCAACACCTGCCATAATGGTAAAGCCAAACCTGAGCTTACTATACCAAAACGCGCTGGTTTTGGCGGCCCGCCTCCGGGTGGTGCTCCGGGAGCAAGGCCACAAGGCGCTCCGCCTGCAGGCGGTCCACCGGCTGGTACACCTCCGGCAGGTGGTGCGCCAAGACCTGGCAGATAGTAAACAATGCTAAAACAAATAAGCTCCCCGGAAAACCGGGGAGCTTATTTGTTTTAGCAGGTTGTTGTATTTTAACTATTTGAGTTTGCCTGAGTTTTAATTATCTCAGCGTTTCTTTGGGCATCTGAAGGGTGGGCAGTAGTAGGGTTTACCACTATCATATAACATTTAACAAACACAATGAACAAAATAAAGGCAACTAAAACAAAGCTTTGCATATCTTCCTTTGTTTTAAGCATTCTATCTATCCGGTTTATTGGATTCGTCATTCTTATAAGTTGTATTGGTGTTTTTAGCTAATACGCATAAGTCGTATTAAAGGTTTCATTTTAAAATTGTGTTAATTGTTTTGGTGTTTATAACGGGATGTTAATGTCGCCATTTTTATGATTGAAATCACACAACAATTCTGTTACATTTACATGTATGCAAAAAATATTAATTGCTAACCGCGGCGAAATTGCATTAAGGGTAATGCGTTCGGCCCGCGAAATGGGTATAAAAACGGTTGCTGTTTATTCTGCTGCCGATAGGAATGCTTTGCATGTTCGTTATGCCGACGAAGCGGTATTTATTGGCGAGGCGCCCTCAAATCAATCTTATTTAGTTATTGATAAGATCATAGCCGCCTGTAAAAAAACCGGCGCAGAGGGTATTCATCCCGGCTATGGTTTTTTAAGCGAGAACGCTGCTTTTGCCCGGGCCGTGCGTGACGCCGGTTTGATACTGATAGGCCCGTCGCCCGAGGCCATGGAAATAATGGGGAACAAACTATCGGCTAAGGCCGCCGCAATGCGTTATAATATCCCGATGGTACCAGGCACCGAAGAAGCTATTACCGATGTTGGCGAAGCCAAACAACGCGCTGTCGAAGTGGGCTTTCCTATTCTTATAAAAGCTGCCGCGGGCGGAGGCGGCAAAGGCATGCGTATTGTTGATAGTGTAAACGATTTTGAAGAGCAGATGCAGTTAGCGGTGTCAGAGGCGACCTCGGCGTTTGGTGATGGTTCTGTTTTTATTGAGCGATATGTATCATCACCAAAGCATATTGAGATACAGGTTTTAGGGGATACCCATGGCAATATTGTGCATTTATTTGAGCGCGATTGTTCTGTACAGCGGCGCCATCAAAAGGTTGTAGAAGAAGCGCCATCGTCCGTTTTAACCCCTGAGATACGGGAGCGAATGGGCCGTTGCGCTGTTGATGTGGCGCGATCTGTTAACTATACCGGTGCGGGAACCGTGGAGTTCATTATGGATGAGCAGCTCAATTTTTACTTCCTGGAGATGAACACCCGCCTGCAGGTGGAGCATCCGGTTACCGAAATGATAACCGGCATTGACCTGGTTAAGGAGCAGATCCGAATTGCCCGTGGCGAAGCTATTAGCTTTACGCAAGATGGTCTGAAAATAAATGGTCATGCTATGGAACTGCGTGTTTATGCCGAAGATCCCGCCAATAATTTTTTACCCGATATAGGCACCCTCCAAACGTATATTACCCCCAAAGGACCCGGCGTTAGGGTAGATGATGGTTTTGAACAGGGAATGGAGATACCTATATATTACGACCCGATGATAGCCAAACTGGTTACGTATGGTAAAAATAGAGAAGAGGCCATTGACAGGATGATACGCGCTATTGATGAATATATTATTACCGGCATAACCACCACTTTAGGCTTCGGCAGGTTTGTGATGCAGCACGAAGCCTTCCGCAGCGGTAAGTTTGATACACATTTTGTTAAAAAATACTTTTCGCCCGAGGTTCTTAATGAAGATAACGAGCAGGAAGCTATGATTGCCGCGCTGATTATGGAACGCTTACTAAGCGCGCCACAGAATACAGTGCAGGCTGCTTCATCCGAAGTATCAGTATGGGTAAAGAATAGAAAAGAAATATAGAATGCCGCTATTTGGTTAAACGGTTGCCGGTTTGTACGACCGGAAATAAATAAAAAGTATACCCACTGTAAAAGCTATGGGGATAAGGAAGCTTAATTTGGCAAACAACACTAAACCAATAAATGCCATAGGTAAAATCAATACGCAACAAGCAATAAATCCTAATATTATATTAGCGCGCGATTTGTCGTCGCTGGAAATTACCATTTCATAAGCCTTAGCTAAAAAGTAAGTAACCGGAACTGCATAGCACATAATTATTACAATCAACTTTAGAAACTCGAGGCTGAAAAACCAGTCCGCTTTAAAATTCAGAAATAAAGAGATATATGGGTAAAGTAATGCCACTGTAACTAAGGGTAAAATTACGCACAAAAAAGTGTTGTAAGTTTTGGTGTTAACGCGGGCGAAGCTTAGGTTTTTCATGTTTCTTTATTTGGTTTCAGCATCTAAATTAATATTATTTTTCCAACGTAAGAATTTTTAAGATATATTCAATTCATTTGCAGTTGGTTAATCTAAAAAACAATATCCAATATGCCCGAAGCCATAAGTACCGCGCAACGCCTACGGTCAATAATTGGCGGTTCATTGGGCAATTTGGTTGAATGGTATGATTGGTATGTTTATTCTGCCTTCGCGCTTTATTTTTCGGGTACCTTTTTTCCTTCCCAGGATGAAACAGTACAATTGCTCAATACAGCCGGAATATTCGCTATTGGCTTTTTAATGCGCCCCATAGGCGGCTGGATAATGGGCACCTATGCGGATAGAAAAGGGCGTAAAAAAGCGTTAACGGCATCTGTTTTAATGATGAGTGTGGGATCGCTTATTATTGCTATCATTCCCGGTTACAGCCAGATAGGCGTAGCAGCACCCATACTGTTAGTATTGGCCCGCATTATACAAGGCTTAAGCGTTGGCGGCGAGTACGGTACGAGCGCCACCTACCTCAGCGAAATGGCAACACAAAAACATCGCGGGTTTTACTCGTCGTTTCAGTATGTTACTTTAATAATGGGGCAATTGTTGGCCTTGGGCGTATTGGTAATATTGCAGCGGGCATTTTTAAGCGAAGAGCAATTACATAGCTGGGGCTGGCGCATACCATTTGCCGTAGGGGCGGTTTTGGCCATCAGCGTTATGTATTTAAGGCGCAGTTTGCAGGAGTCGGTAACTATCGCTTCAGATGATAAAGAAAAATCATCACGCGGTACACTGCGTGCTTTGGCCGAGCATCCAAAAGCGGTATTGACGGTAATCGGTTTAACTATGGGGGGCACTTTGGCGTTTTATACGTTTACTACCTACATGCAGAAGTTTTTGGTCATAACATCCGGCTTCAGCAAAAGCGATGCTACGCTGATATCGACCTTAACTTTAGTATTTTTTATGTTGTTGCAGCCCTTGTTTGGTGCGCTGTCTGATAGGATAGGCCGCAAGCCCTTGCTTATAGCTTTCGGCATATTTGGCGCAGGGGCAACCGTGCCTATACTTACAGCATTGAGCTATACAAACAACTTTTGGGTAGCTTTTGGTTTAATTATGACCGCCCTGGTAATTGTTAGCGGCTATACATCCATTAACGCGGTGGTTAAGGCAGAGCTTTTCCCGGCAAATATCCGTGCCTTAGGTGTGGGCTTCCCATATGGTATCGCGGTTTCCTTATTTGGCGGCACTGCCGAACCTATCGCTCTGCTGTTTAAAGACAAAGGCCATCAGGAATGGTTTTACTGGTACGTTACAGGGTGTGTACTGGTATCGTTAACCATATATATGCTGATGAAGGATACGAAGAAGTATTCGAAGATATTGGAGGACTAAACCAATCCCGAAATAATATTAATACTCAGCGCCACAATAGCGGTATTAAAAGCAAAGGCAATAAGGGCATGAAACAGCGCCAGCCGCCTGATGCGGCGCGAGGTGATCTGCACATCTGAAACCTGGAAGGTCATGCCGATGACAAAGGAAAAATATACAAAATCGAGGTAATCGGGGTCCTTTTCATTGCCTGGAAAATCCAATCCGCCGACCGGTTTTTGAGCGTGCTCGGGCTCATAATACAAATGAGCATATCTTAAAGTAAATAAAGTATGCACCAGCCACCACGAAACTAAAACCGAAGTGAGAGCCAATATTACAGGAAAGGCCACGCCCTCGCCAGTCTTCCCTTTAGCCGACATCAACAGAAAAATAATTGCGCCCAGGCTCATTATGGAGGAGGCGATAACAAAGAGGAAAATAAACGTCCGGTTAGAATCCTGCAGCTTTGCATTTTTACGAACTTCCTGCGGATGAGAAGTAAAGATAATGATCCAGTCCATTACGATTACGGTAAAGGCAAACGCTATCCAAACCATTAAAATAGCTGCGGGGGTAGATTGGCTGCCGCGGGTTATGAAGAATGCCGCTACAGCCACTAACAGTCCCATCAGGAAGCGATAATGCGCATCCAGTCTGAAGAATAATTGGCGGTTGTTTTCTTTTGGGTTCATGGTTCATGGATCATAGTTAATAGTGGTTTTGATTCAGCAATTCAACATATATTATACTATGAACTATCAACCATGATCTATGAACTAACAAACTAATCTTCATCAACTATAAAAGCAACCCGCCCCACTTGTCCGTCTTCCAGCCTTACCTTAATGCCGCGCGAATGAAATGACGAACTGGTAAGCAGCTTTTCAACAATGCCCCGCGTTAACTTGCCGCTGCGCTGGTCTTTTTTAAGGATGATATCTACCTCTAAACCGGGATATATGTCGCTTCTGTTTTGTCCGTTCATGTTTTTTAAGTCGGAAAGTCCGGAAGTCCGAAAGTCCGAAAGATTTATTTTTTAGTTGGAAGGCCGAAAGCCCTTATTAGTCTTTTCGACTTTCGGACTTCCGGTCTTCCCGACTACTAACCCTTCACCAACCTTGTTACCGCCCAGCTTACTTTTTCAAAGTTAAAGCTGTTTACCAGCGTTTCCATAGCGGCAATAATACGCTCGTTATTCAGGTTGCCAATGCTACCCTCGTGGGTGTGATAAACCTGTTTTGCAGGGTTAAAATCGCCTTTTTCAATAGCCAGGCCAACCTGTTTATAAGCATCCCGGAAAGGGGTGCCGCTTAAAACCATGCGGTTAACTTCTTCCACGCTAAACAGGTAAGCATATTTAGGGTCATTAAGTATTTCGGTATTAACGGTAATATTTTGCAGCATAAACGTCGCCATTTTAAGGCAGCTTTTCAATTCGGAAAACGCCGGGAAAAGTAGTTCTTTCAGCAACTGCAATTCGCGGTGATAGCCTGAAGGCAGATTGGTGGTCATCATGGCTACATCATTTGGTAACGCCTGCAAGCGGTTACATTTTCCGCGCATAATTTCCCAAACGTCAGGATTCTTTTTATGTGGCATAATACTGCTACCGGTAGTAAGGGTATCCGGGTAGCTTACAAAAGCGAAGTTCTGGCTCAGGTATAGCGTTTGGTCCATAGCCATTTTTGCCAGCGTAGCAGCTATTGATGATAAAGCCTGCGCGATAACCCGCTCAGTTTTACCGCGCCCCATCTGCGCGTAAACCACGTTATAATTAAGACTCTCAAAACCCAGCAACTCGGTGGTCATAGTTCTGTTTAAAGGAAACGACGATCCATAGCCTGCGGCAGAACCTAGTGGATTTTTATTAGTGATCTTGTAGGCGGCCAAAACCATCTCCAGATCATCGGTCAAACTTTCGGCATACGCACCAAACCATAAGCCGAACGAGGAAGGCATAGCTACCTGTAAGTGGGTATACCCTGGTAATAAAACATCTTTATATTTTTCGCTAAGCGCGATGAGCTCGCGGAAGAGGGTATCTGTTTCGTTCACAACCTGTTGCAGTTCGTGCCTGAAAAATAGTTTCAGGTCAACCAGCACCTGGTCATTACGCGAGCGACCGCTATGTATCTTTTTGCCGGCTTCGCCTATACGCTGGGTGAGCAGCATTTCTACCTGCGAGTGCACATCCTCAACACCCGGCTCTATCTTGAATTTTCCCTTTTCAATTTCGGCATAAATATTTTTTAGTTCGCGCTGTACCAGCTGCAGATCGTCGGCACTCATCAGGCCGATACTTTGTAGCATTTGGGTATGCGCTAACGAGCCAAGCACATCAAAGGCAGCCATTTGCGCGTCGAACTCGGTGTCACGACCAACTGTAAAATTCTCTACCAGTTTATTAACGTCAATGTTTTTTTGCCAAAGCTTGCTCATTCGATTTACGATTTTAGATTTACGATTTACGATTGCACATAAATATCGTAAACTTAGTTGCGGCGCAACGTATTTATTGCTGCGACAATTATAGAAAGAAGTTCATTACCTTCCTTATAAATAGGCGCTATTTTTTCTTTTAATTCAGGATTCAGTTCGATCAGCAACTCATTGAAAAAAAGTGTTTCATCAATTCGTAAATCAAATCACACAATCTTCTCCAGCATCGCCACATACAATTCAATCCCTTCCCTTATCTCCTCCACATAAACAAATTCATCCGCCATGTGCGAGCGCGCCGAGTCACCGGGTCCTATCTTAATGGTCTCAATATCCAGCAACGATTGATCAGATGTGGTTGGTGAACCGTACGTAGGGCGCCCTAAACTAATACCCGCGTGTACTATTGGATGGTTACGGCTTATTGATGATGGTTTTAACCGTGTAGACCGCGCTTTTACGTTGCATTTAACATGCTCGCGGATAATTTCTAAAACTTCCTCGTTGCGGTAGGCGTCGGTTACCCGCACATCAACTACAAAGCTACAACTGGCAGGTACTACGTTGTGCTGCGAGCCCGCATTAATTACCGTAACCGACATTTTTATTGGTCCGAAAGCATCTGATTCTTTTTCAAACTGAAACGTGCGGAACCATTCAATGTCTTTCATGGCATTATAAATGGCATTCTCGCCTTCCTCGCGGGCGGCATGCCCGGCTTTGCCGTGGGCCACACAATCCAGCACCATCAGGCCTCGCTCGGCAACGGCTAACTGCATTAAAGTAGGTTCGCCAATTATGCCAAAATCAAGTTTACCCAGATCCTTGACTATCAGCTCAATGCCATTAAGTCCTGATATTTCTTCTTCGGCGGTTGCAGCCAGGCAGAAGTTATATTTCAAATCATCGTGCTCATAAAAATACAGGAAAACGGCAATTAATGATACCAGGCAACCGCCTGCATCATTGCTGCCAAGACCATACAATTTGTCCTCCTCTATTTTAGCGTCAAAAGGATCGCGTGTGTAACCCGAGTTGGGTTTAACCGTATCATGATGCGAGTTAAGCAGGATGGTAGGTTTTGCTTCGTCAAAATGCTTATTGCGTGCCCAAACGTTGTTGATCTTCCGATTCGGAATAATGCCTTTCTCTTTTAAAAATTGTTCTATAATATCAGCCGTGCCACTTTCTTCTTTGCTAAAAGATTGTGTGGCTATTAATTTTTGAAGTAACTCAACCGCTTGTTGGTAAAGAGTATTTATATCCGGCATAGTACGCGACGTGTAAACAGTAAAATTAGCTATTTAAATGGGGAAATCTATTCAAACAAACCCTTATCCCTATCCATAAATTGTGGACGCGGCAGATCAAGTCCAAGCTTTTTATTTATTTGCTCTGATACGTAGTCGGCCAACTCAGGCGAATAACGTTCGTCGTGCTGGTGCATAAAAAACCAAACCGACTGCAGGCCCATATCCCGCCATTGTTTAATACGATCCACCCAATCATCCACCCGTTTATAATCTGTACGGTGCAGGCTGTTGCCCACAAAACGGATAAAAGCATGTGGGGTAGGTAAAGTCATGTGTACGCAATCGCGCCTGCCTGATGCGTCTGTAATTACGGCTCCTATACCTAATTCGTGCATCAAATTAAAGGCGCTATCGCGGCACTCAGTGTTAGCGTACCAGTCTTTATGCCGTAGCTCCACAAACACAGGCACGTCTGTGGGCAGATGTTCTAAATATGCTTTTACTTCGGGGAAACTTTTAGGTGTAAAATTATCGCTTAACTGCAAAAAAAGCGGGCCTAGCTTATCGCCGAAGGCCATAATGCCTTCATAAAACTGTGTGGTTATCTCCTCGGCGTTTTTTAGACGACGAATATGACTTATGCTCTGCGAAAATTTGGGGCAGAATTTAAAATCCGGGTTGCCGTCGGCTTTATCTTTCCATTTGGCAATAGTGGCTGCAGGGTAGGTATTGTAAAAAGTTGCGTTAAGCTCAATGCTGTCGAAATGCTTTACATACTCCTCTAAAAAATTGGCGTCTTTGGTTTTGGGCGGATAGATCTTGCCCAGCCATTCTTTACGGCCCCACTTGGCGCAGCCAACATGTACTGCTAATGGTGAGTTGCTTTTTGCTGCCGCCAGCGTTTTAACGGTGAGTTCAGGATCGGGTGGAAATGAAAAATCCACCGCATCTAATTCTTCTGGTAGTACCCTGCCAAATTCCATAAATAGTTACGATTTTACCCGCAAGTTAATACTTTTACAGCATACCACATTTGCAATAATATTATTTACGCCACGGCGTTTTTACCCTTGAATGGCATAAACCATAATACTATGTTTAACAGATATATAACCTCGGCTCTCCTCGCATTCTTCGCTCTGTCTGTAAATGCGCAGGGTCTATTACAACAGCAGATCACAGATATTGCAAAAGCTGCTAAAGGCATTGTAGCCGTAACGGCATTGAATATTGAAACCCGCGATTCGTTATCGTACAATGGCGGCGCGCAAATGGTTATGCAAAGTGTTATGAAGTTTCCGATAGCGCTGGCTGTGATGCAGCAGGTAGAAAGAGGTAAATTAGGCCTAAACCAAATCATAAAAATACAAAAGAGGGATCTGCACCATGCCAATGGTTCTCTGTTTGAAAAATATCCAAATGGAGTAAATATGCCGGTAAGCGAGTTGCTGACTTATATGGTATCATTTAGCGACAATAACGCCTGCGATATATTACTGGATAAACTGGGCGGTGTTAAGCCGGTTATGGATTACCTGGGCAGTATCGGCATAAAAGGGATAGTTGTTGATGCATCAGAAGCTGATATGGCCACCGCCTGGGAGGTACAGTACACCAACTGGTGCAAGCCGGCGGCTATGGTACATCTGCTGGATGTTTTTTATAAGGGTAAAGCGCTGAACAGAGCCGGTACCGATACTTTGATGAAAAAAATGGCAGAAACAACCACCGGCCCGAAACAAATAAAAGGCCTTTTACCTACCGGGACGCTTGTTGCGCATAAAACAGGCCGTTCGGCCACTAATGGCTCGGGTTTAACAGCTGCTACTAACGATGTTGGGATAGTTACACTGCCCAATGGGCAGCACCTGGCCATAGTCGTTTTTATCGGAAATTCAACTGCAGATCTGGACACCCGCGAAAGTGTGATAGCCCAAATCACTAAAACTATTTGGGACACTGCCGTTGCAAAAGACAGAGCACTAAATAGTAAGTTTTAATCCGTCATACGCCAACTCTATACCCTGTGGCAATTCGGCGGACACATCTGCGTGTTTGCCCAGGCGGTGACTGATGTGGGTAAAATAAGTTGTTTCAGCGCCAATTTCCAGGGCAAAATCAATAGCTTCCTGAAAAGTAAAATGCGAGATATGCTCCTGTTTTTGCAGCGCATTCAATACCAGTATTTTGCTGCCTTTTAGCTTTTGTTTTTCGCTGTCGGCAATGGTTTTGGCATCAGTAATGTAAGTAAAATCATTTATCCTGAAACCTAACACGGGCAATCGGTAGTGCATAACTTCAATGGGCGTCAGCCGGATATCGCCAACAGCGAAGGGTTCGGCGCCGATGGTATGAAGGTTAACCCGTGGAATGCCCGGATATTTATGTTCATCAAAAACATACGGAAACTCGCGCTTTAGTGTGGTCTGCACCCGCTTATCGGCATAAATATCCATTGGGGCCTGTTGCTTGTAATTAAACGCGCGTATATCATCCATTCCTGCCACATGGTCCTTATGCTCATGCGTAAAAACCAATGCGTCCAGTTGCTGAACGTTAGCCCGCAGCATCTGGTACCTAAAGTCAGGTCCCGAATCAATAACAACTGTTGTGCTATCGCTTTCCACCAAAATAGAGCTGCGTAAGCGCTTATCGCGGCTGTCTGCTGATGTGCACACCTCGCAGCCACAGGCTATTACAGGCACACCCTGCGACGTTCCGGTTCCTAAAAAAGTAACTATCACAGCTGCAGTTTAGTTTGCTTAAGCTGCTGTAAAAAAGCAGTCTGTTTATCATCAAGCAAATTGTGATCAACATCCAATTCGCGCAGCAACTCGGCAATGGAAAGCACCTTGCTCTCCAGGTTTGAGAAACGGTTAATAACTATTATCTTACTGTTTTGCAACAGGCATGCCCCGGTTTTAAAGTTCCCTTTCTCGTAACGCACCTTGTACCCCGCTGTTTTTAGCAGCAGTTCCATTTTCTCCAGCGTATGGGTGGTGAGCGTTAGCATAATTTCAAAAGTAGTGTTTTGTTGGGAAGTCCGAAAATCGGGAAGACGGAAAGTCCGAAAGAATATTGCCACAACAAATTTAAGCCTGTTTTTCATTTGAAAAAACAATTGATCAGCAATTATTGTTGTTGCTCTACCCATTATTGTACTTATAAAATGACGAAGAAAATCCTGGTAATTGATGATAATAATGATTTGCTTGAAATGTTAAGCGAAGCCCTTACAGGTGAAGGTTATGAGGTTGAATGCGCATCGCATGTTGATAATGTGTATGAAGCTGTACGTAACGCTCGTGCTCAACTGGTTATAGTCGATTACATTTTAGAAGGTATTAATGGCGGCGAGCTTTGTCATCAGCTAAAGATCAATCCGCGAACAAGCCATTTACCGGTAATTATGATAACAGGTTATTCACGTGTCTTGGAATCTCTGGGCAGCTATGGTGCAGATCATTTGTTAGCAAAGCCATTTGATCTGAATGAACTACTGGCTGTGGTTAACAGCTATTTTTCTGACAAGGAAGCTGTTGCTTAAATTAGTGATCGTTGATGAATGCGTTGGTAAAACTCGAATTAAGTTACTGTACTCCGCACCTTTCTTACATGCAAATAGATTTTTCGGGCCATATATACTAAGACAATAACGTTTAGTACGTGCCATAGTTGTAGCGCAAAATAAAACGCCAGTTGCTTATTGTTCATGCTTGCCAAACTCCAGTATTCGCCTTTGGACGGTTCCCAGCTGTCGTCATAATCCATTTGCAAAAAACCCAAAAGCATGTAAATAAAAATGTCTGCCGCAATAATTGCAATCCAATAAACCACGGATAGAATTTTTGTCTTCACCATTTTTTGTTTCAAATAGACTAAAAGGTACAAAAGGGCAGTCGGCTGTGCCTTAACTTATCCTCGCAAGATTTATAGTAAAGGTAGTACCTTGCTTTTCAACACTATTTACTTTTATATCGCCGCCATGTTTGGTAACAATCTGGCGCACTATGCTTAAGCCAAGGCCTACCGATTCTTCGCCGCGTACGCCGCGCCTGCTTGCTCTTGAAAAACGCTCAAAAATAAATGGCAGCAGCTCTTCAGGAATGCCCATACCAAAATCCTTCACATCAATTAAAGCCTCGGTGTCTGTAACGCGCAGTAATATTTCTATATGGTTGCTCGGTCCCGAAAACTTAATGGCATTACTGATCAAATTATCCATTACCCGTTCCATTTTTTCGGTATTTATCTGGGCAAACACGGGCTGCTGAATTCCGTAATACAAAATATTGGCCTGCCCATGTTTGCTTTTAACCCATTCGTCAACAATTTTTAGCAAAAACTGGTTAAGCTCAACTCTTTCTGTATCAAAATCATGGTGCTGCTCATCATGCGCTGTTTCAAGCAGGTCATTAATAATACTTGCTGCCTTATCGCATGATGCCTGCATCATATTCAAATTCTCATGGTCCTCGTCGTCCATTTTCTTCTCCATTTTCATGATGGCAGCAAGGGTTTTTATGGCCGAAAGTGGGTTCCGCAGATCGTGGGCCACAATACCTAATATTTCATTCTTCGCCCTTATGGCTTGTTCAATTTCGCGATTCTTTTCTTCAATTGCCTTTAGCTTTAAATAATTGTCGGCCCTGTAAGAGAAAGTATATCTTGATATGCAAAAAAATACAACCAATAGTACAAGCGATGCCAGGTTATTCATTATCACTTCATTTGTGCCATTTTGGTAATGTGGCAAAAGCAGCGAAAAACAAATGCCGGTAACCAGCGCCAGGAAAATTGTTTCAAAATGTTCAAACGTGTAAAAAACGGCAATCATGATAAGCCCGATGAGGTACATTACCAGGGTGTTGCGCGGGTTATGCATGCTAAAAAAGGTGGCGCGCATAAAGCTGAGCATTACAAACAGCGCAAAAAGCACTGTAAACGCACGGGCAAGCATTCTTATGGTAAAGTTTTTTTGATAATTTTTTAACAAAAAAACTGACCCGATATAAAAAAAGGGAGAGACGCATATGGATATCCAGTTGGCCTGGTTAAATTCACTTATATGGTCAACATTCTCAATTGGCAGATCAGTTAATATTACTAAAAGCCGTAAGGATACGCTGACAATAAGGTAAACTAAACTCAATACTTTTACCGAGCGCAGGTTTTGGAATGTACTATAATGATAGAAGGCGGAGCGGTTAAGCGGATTGATCCTTGTAAAAAAATGAACCCTCATCGCATTGTATTTAATACGCTTATACGGCTATATGTTAGGGGGCATACAAGCATTTTATCAATAGTTAAATTGTCATAGGCGGCATAAATTTAACTAATATTTGTTACTTCCGTTATAATTGTCAAAATAAGTTTTAAAAATATTACACAGTTAAAGCCACCTGATTTTACTATTTTGTGCACCGGAAATTTTTATAAACAGATACTTAATTATAATGACTTACTGCTTAGGGATTAAGGTTAAAGAAGGGTTGCTGGCCATTGCCGATACCCGCATAACCTCGGGAACAGATACCACTGTAAAAAAGAAAATATCTATAGAACAAAAAGATCATTTTTCTCTTTTTATCATGACGAGCGGACTGCGTTCAACCCGTGACAAGGCGATAGTATATTTTAATGAACTGTTGGAAACCACAGAGTATAATAAGTTGTACAAGGCGGTGAACGCATTTGGTGAGCAGGTAAAAAGAGTAGCGGCAGAGGATAGAGAATCGCTTGAAAAGGCAGGTTTTAACTTTGATCTGCACTCCATTATTGGCGGGCAGTTGAAGGACGACAGCGAGCATAAGCTGTTTTTACTTTATCCGGAAGGGAACTGGGTTGAACTGGGGCAAGGTGCGCCATTTATAATTATTGGTAACTCAGGGCACGGCAAACCCATACTTAACCGTACGCTTAATGAAAATTCAAGTTTAAAGCTGGCGCTTAAGGCAGGGTTCCTTTCGTTTGATTCTACTCGGGTAAGTTCAAACAATGTTGATTTTCCGATAGATGTTGTTTTGTATAAAAAAGACAGCTTCGAAATAGTGGAAAAGCGCTATGAGAAGAAGGATCTGGAAAATATTTCAACCCAATGGGCCGAGGAACTGAAAGCGGCGCTCGATAATATATCAGAGGACTGGATGGACGCGGCATTTAATAAACTGCATTAAAACAAAAAAATGAAATTTAACGTATTCACCGAAATGGAATATCGGGTAGGGGCAAAGAGTACGTTGATATTAAGCATCAATGCGCTACGCAATCAGCACCAAACCGTACTGAGCGAGGAATTTACTATCTCGCCTTATATTAAGACCGAAGAGCTGCCCGCGGTTAATGGAGAGAACCGCCTTATACGTTTTGAGGTTGAAGATGCCGCTCTGGTTAAAATAGGTTATAAGGCCACAGTTGATAACTGCTATAAATTGGTTGATTTTGCGGATAAACCCGATATCCCTGTTTCTCAGCTTGATCCAACTATTATCCCGTACCTCAACCCAAGCCGCTACTGTCAGTCCGATAAATTGTTCAGGCTGGCTAATAACTACTTCGGCCATATCCAGAACTCTTTTAATAAAGTACTGACTTTAACCCGCTGGATAAACAAAAACATTGAGTACTTAAGCGGTTTCAGTAACGCTAATACCTCGGCGTTTGATACCGTTACCGAACAAGCTGGTGTATGCCGCGATTTTGCGCATCTGGGTATCACGCTTTGCCGCGCCCTGAACGTTCCGGCACGTTATTTTACCGGCTATTCCTACAAACTTAAACCGGCAGATTTCCATGCTTGCTTTGAAGCCTACATTGGCGGCGAGTGGGTATTATTTGATGCCACGGACCTGGCCCCATTAAACGGAATAGTTAAAATTTCGACAGGAAGAGATGCCGCCGACGCAGCCATAGCCAACCTGTTTGGCGATGTATTATTTACATCAATGATAGTTGGTTGCGACTTGGTGGATGGAGAACCGTTTGAACCTTTTTACTATTACAGCGAAGATACCATAGGTATTTGCTATCTGTAGAACTTACACCAACGTTTTTATAAATCACATTAAGTCAAGGTTTAAAACACTTAACTTCAGGTTAATTATTGTACAAAACACACACCTGTGTTTAATGTACACCTAGAAAATTATTTTGCCTTAGCAAGAAAAATTTTTTTCTTTTTTGTAACATTATTGTGATGGAAATGTTATATCTTTAAATAACCAACCAATTTAAAGGCTAATATTATGAAAAACGTAATTTTTGTGTGCTTGATGGCTTTTGGCTTGAAAGCCGCTGCACAATGCCCCATTAACGAAGTGTTGACAACCCGGGACCCGCAAAATATCACAAACCTAATTGAAAATAACACGGAATGCTTTAAGCAGGCACTGACGCAAAATGTGGAATACGCGCCATTTAAAACTTACCTGGATTATATTTATAACAATGCCAGCGATTGGGTTTATCATGCCTATCCCGAAAAAGAAAAGCAGTTTGATGCGTTTTATGCAAAGTGGGGTAAGGATTATCCTACCATGACATCACCCGCACCTAAGATCCCTGAGTTTTACCGTGAACTTGCCGCTATGGTGGCTGCCGACCCTCAATTTTTTAAACAGGTACGACCTACCAAAATGCCTTTACGCTATATGCAATATTTGTTTGTAAAAAATTTAAAGCAAAAATACGGCGAACAGGTGGTAATTAATTTAGCTAATGCAGCGGGCAAATTGGCTAACCTGCAGAAAACGCCTAATTATAGTTATTACGATATGCTGGCAGGCAGTTTATATTAAGAACACCTTTACTATATAGTTTTTTAAGGGTTAAAGGTAAAAGTCGGTTTTTGGGGACAGGAAACCAATCAGGCTTTTACTTTTGACCCTTCTTTTTTAACCTAAAATATCGGCAATTTCTGTAAAACCTTTTTCGCGGGCCAGATCGGCGGGCAGCTTGCCGCCTTCCATACGTACATCAACAGCGGCACCTTTTTCCAACAGTAATATTATCAGTTCAAGATTGCCATTTTGCGCGGCAGAGTGCAGTGGGGTAACGCCCATTTGTTGTTTTACATTGACATCGGCACCGTTTTCTACCAGCATACGGGCAACATCGGTATAATTGCCGGCCGCGGCAGAGTGCAACGGAAAAACATTAAAACCATTCTTTGAAGGCAGATTCGCGTCGGCACCTTTTAAAACCAAATACCGCGCCGCCTCAAATTGGCCAAAATAACACGCCAAGCCCAAAGCGGTGAAGCCGTCATCAGCATATTTATTAATTGCTTCAGGGTGGGTGTAAATAAGATGAGCAAGCGTATCAAACTTGCCAGTTGCAGCTGCCTCAAACAGGTTGAGCTCGCCGGTATAATTTAACAACAGGGTTGTAACGTCGGGTTTTTTGTAATAGCATGATAGCATTAACGGCGATACATTAAAGCTGGTTGTTTTAGTGGCCAACGCCGGGTTTTCCTTCAGCAGTGCGGTTAAGCCTTCAAGGTTTGCTTCGGTAACATATTGCTCAAGTAGTTCTGTACTCATTGATTTCAATATTACTAAAAAATTTAAAACTTTAGCCGCATAGTTGTTTAATCTATGTAACTTTATATCTGCATATACTACGCTATAATTTGAATGCCAATTAAAGGAAATCAGTTTAAATCAAATAGTTTCAGGGAAGAAAATCCGCCGCGTCAGCCATCTGATAAAGGAGCAAAAGTGCGCTCATCAAGGCCGGTAAGTGATAGTATGCCGGTTTTTAACCTACAGGATGGGCGCGTTGTTAAAATAGCCGGTTTGTTTTTTTTGTTGCTTTCCATTTTTTTTCTTGCCGCGTTTACATCCTACCTGTTCACCTGGGAGCAGGATCAGAGCTATGTTTCTGCGAATAACGGCGGTTGGAGCAATTTGTTTAAAACCCAGGCAGAACTGCTGGATAAAGGTATTACCGACCCGGTAGTTGATAACTGGCTGGGCAAATTTGGCGCGCTGCTGTCAAACCAGTTTATATTTGAGTGGTTCGGGGTAGCGTCCTTTGTATTTGTATTTGTATTTTTTATTATAGGGTACCGCATGTTGTTTAAGGTGCGTATATTCTCGCTTGGCAAAACACTGGGTTATTCCTTTTTTGTGCTGATATTCCTATCAGTTGCCGTGGGTTTTGTACACGCGTTTATTATTGATTACCCCCACTTTTTAGAAGGCCAATTTGGCTTTTGGAGTAACCGCCTGCTCGATGCGCAGATAGGACGGGCCGGCACCGGCGGCGTATTGGTATTTGCCGCGCTTACGGTGTTGATAATAGCTTATAATATCGATTTTAAATTGCCCGAACGCAAGGCAAAGCCCTCAATGGCCAACGCTGATGCCGGCGACGAAATTTTTCCGCACCCGGTGGAGCTAATTGAGGAAATACCATCAAAACCGGTAGAGTGGCCTCGTGCATCTGCAGCTAACAGCGTTAAAGCCGAGCCGGTTAAAACAATTGAACCCGAGCCGGTATTTCATGAAACAGTGGTGCTAAGGCCCGATGATGAGAGCGCAGATCCTGAAATTGGTACCGATATCCCGCTCACATTAGAGGTGGAACGCCCAACGCCCGTTTTAAACGTTGAAAAGGCAGATGATGATAAGGCAAAATCACTGGTAGACCAGTTTGGTACATACGATCATAAGCTCGATCTGGCATCCTACAAAATGCCGCCGCTTGATCTGTTAGAGAACTACGGGTCAAATAAAATACAGGTTAACTCGGAAGAGTTGGAGGCCAACAAAAATAAGATAGTTGAAACGCTCAATCATTATAATATTGAGATAGATAAGATAAAGGCTACCATAGGCCCAACGGTTACACTTTACGAGATAATCCCTGTACCGGGAGTACGTATCTCTAAAATAAAGAACCTGGAGGACGACATAGCACTGAGTCTTGCTGCATTAGGTATACGTATTATTGCCCCTATGCCGGGCAAAGGTACTATTGGTATTGAGGTGCCAAATCAAAACCCCGAAATGGTTTCTATGCGGTCTATGATGGCGTCGGAAAAGTTCCAGACCACTACCATGGAGCTACCTATTGCATTAGGTAAAACCATATCAAACGAAGTTTTTATTGCCGACCTGGCCAAAATGCCGCACTTACTGGTAGCAGGTGCTACCGGTCAGGGTAAATCGGTTGGTATCAATGCCATATTAGTATCGTTACTTTACAAAAAGCATCCTGCCGAATTAAAATTTGTATTGGTTGACCCTAAAAAGGTGGAATTAACGCTTTTCCGCAAAATTGAGCGCCACTTTTTGGCCAAGCTGCCTGATGATGGCGATGCTATTATAACCGATACAAAAAAGGTGGTGAACACGCTTAATTCGCTTTGTATTGAGATGGATCAGCGGTATGATCTGTTAAAAGACGCGCAAGTACGTAATTTGAAGGAGTACAATGCCAAATTCATCAACCGTAAAATAAGCAATCCCGAAAAGCACCGTTACCTGCCATTTATTGTTTTGGTGATAGATGAGTTTGCCGATTTGATGATGACCGCCGGTAAAGAGGTAGAAATGCCTATAGCGCGTATCGCGCAGCTGGCCCGTGCGGTGGGGATACATTTGGTTATAGCAACACAAAGGCCATCGGTAAATATTATTACGGGTACCATTAAAGCTAACTTCCCGTCCAGACTGGCATTCAGGGTGCTGTCAAAAATAGATTCAAGAACCATTTTAGATGCAGGCGGCGCTGATCAGTTGATCGGTCGTGGTGATATGTTGTTTTCAACAGGCTCTGATCTGATACGATTACAGTGCGCTTTTGTAGACACGCCCGAAGTAGAAAAGATCTCTGATTTTATTGGCTCGCAACGCGGCTACCCAAGTGCCTATATTTTACCCGAATACGTAGGCGAAGGCGAGAGCAACAGCCCGAAAGACTTTGATCCAGATGACCGCGACCCTATGTTTGAGGAAGCCGCACGCCTTATTGTAATGCACCAGCAGGGTTCTACATCCTTAATTCAGCGCAAGCTAAAACTGGGCTATAACCGCGCAGGGCGTATTATTGATCAATTGGAAGCCGCAGGTATAGTGGGCCCGTTTGAAGGCAGTAAGGCCCGCGAGGTATTGTATGCAGATGAATACTCGTTAATGCAGTATTTTGAGACGCTGGAGAATAAGGATTAGCCCCACCCAGCCTCCCCTAAAGGGGAGGAGTTATTTGACGTTTGTAAAATGTGACACGACAATAAACGTTCCGCCCAAAAAACAGTCTTACCTGATATGAAGAAATTAATAATATACGCTGCTTTGCTTTTATCATCTGTAAACGTGTTTGCCCAAAAAGACGGCGAAGCTAAAAAGATATTAGACGCGGTAGCCGCAAAGTACCGCACCTTTGCTGCTATAAAAACAGATTTTGTTTTCACTGCTGATAACCAGCAGGCGGGTATAAGACAATCGCAAAACGGCACGCTGATAACCCAGCCAAAAGCCAATAAATTTAAGATCACGTTATATAAGCCCGGTTCTTCTGATTTGCAGCAGGAGATAATAAGTAATGGCAAAACCCAGTGGACCTATTTAAAGGCCGAAAAGGAGGTGACCGTAAATAACGCAGGCACAGGCAACGAAAGCTTTAACCCTGCGCAGCTTTTTACGCTTTATCAAAAAGGCTATAAGTATTTATATACCGGCACGCAAAAAATAAACGGAAAACTTTACCAGGTAGTTGACCTTACGCCTGAGGACAGCAAAGCGTCTTTTTTCAAGATCAGGCTTGCCATTGATAAAACAACCAGGCAAATTTACAGCGCCACTATATTTGACAATACAGGCGGTAAGTATACTTACACATTGCGCGGTGCAGCCACTGCTGCACAGGCCCCTGAAAGTACTTTTGCTTTCGATGCAAAAATGCATCCTGGGGTTGAGGTGGTGGATTTGAGATGATTTCGGATTTCGGATGTTCGATTTCGGAATTAGATTATCCCAAAGTTGATTAAGGTGATTTTGTAAATTTTATCGTCTCAATCTCCTGCTCTGCCAGATCCTTCAGCTTCTTTAAATAGGTTTTTTGGTTTGTAGCGTAATTTATGTTTACTGGTTTTCCGGGTGGGGGTGCGGTTCTTTTATCATCCGTTCCTCTGGAATAGTCGCCTTCCCATCTTGTGTCTAAAACGTAGTTGTCTATCGGTTTTTCTACTATATCTCCATTAAGGTAAAATACAAAATTCTGATGATCTGAATGGGCCGCTCAAGAGGTAAAACGTTGAACTTTTCCGTCATACAGTTTCTCAAACTCAACAGGCAACAGTTTTTCCTGCATAATTACTGAGGCATTTTTACTTAGTAAGGCAATAAAGGCTGCAGCTCCTTTTTGGGGCAAATAAGTGTAACACTCATCAAAAAATTGCACGTAGCTTTCTTTGTTCTTTTGCCAAATTACATATTGGCGAATATTCTGAAAACATTTTTCCGAGGTGGATATACCGGTAAGAATACAGCCTCCACAGTAGGGGTGATAAGTGATTATGGTATCAACGCCTGATTGCTGTAGCGCTTTTACTTTGTCAGCAACAACCTCCATTAACGGCATTTGAGCGTTTACAGAAAATGCGCTCATCAAAGAAGCCATGAATGGGAGAAGGATTTTTTTCATTGAACAGGCTTGGTTAGGTTTATCATCCTTTGGGAATGTTTATAAAGTTATTAATTTTTATAAGCTGTTCAAAGTTTCATGTTGGTCCGGATTTTAAGTCCCCGACCCGCCGAGCGCAGAATTTACAATCCCATTTGCCCCTATGTAAAAGGAATGTTATCCAAGCCATATCTCCCTTTCATTGCCTACTTTAGAAGCTGCAATATTTTTAATTAAAATGACAAAAGCATCCCTTTACATAACCGGCGCAGTTATCGCGTTAGCAAGTTTGACAAGTTTAACCATCAATCTGCAAAATCAATTACCACCGGCTCCTACCATTAAGGTACCGCAAGGCTTTTCGGTAAATATCGTAGCGGATTCACTCGGCCCTGTAAGGCACCTGGCAGTAGCCGCGAACGGTAACATCTATGTAAAACAAAACAATATTCGCAACCGTAAAGGTTTATATTATCTGACGGATAACAATAAAGACGGCTATTTTGAAACCAAAAGCGGTTTTGCCGACTACCCCGGCACAGGCATTAAAATAAGTAACGGGTATTTATATTCTTCATCAAACAGTGCCATATACCGGTATAAACTGAATGATAAAAACGAGGTTATTGACGCTGAAAAACCGGAACTGATTGTAACCGGATTGGTGGATAAACGTGCCGACAATGCCAAAGCTTTTGTTATTGACGACAAGAATAATCTGTATGTGGCAGTTGGTTCCTACTCGGATGCCTGCCGCGCCCCGGGAACAATTGTAGGGATCCCGGGCTGTCCGCTTCGCGATTCTGTGGGCGGCGTTTGGAAGTTTAAGGCAGATAAAGCCAACCAAACTTATGCTGATGGCCTTAGGTTTGCAACAGGGGTAAAAAACTCGGTTGGTATAGATTTGAACCCGGTTACCAAAACCATTTTTGTTACGCAGCATGGCCGCAGTCTGGACAATAAGTATCCGCAATATTACACCTCGCAGCAGGTTGCGCAATTGCCTGCCGAAGCCCTTTACGAATTAAAGCAGGGTGTTGATGCAGGCTGGCCCTTTGCTTACTATGATAATTTTCAGAATAAATACATACAATCGCCGGAGTATGGCGGTGATGGCAAAAAATCGCCTGATACAAAATATTTGAAACCACTGACAGTAATTCCGGCACACTTTGCACCAAACGATTTGCTGTTTTACACCGGTAAAGCATTCCCGGCTAAATACCGAAATGGCGCTTTTATGGCCTTTCATGCGCAATCGCCTGAAATGAAAAAGGGATATCTTGTTGCCTTTGTGCCCTTTAAAAACGGTAAACCATCAGGCCCCTGGGAAGTATTTGCCGATAACTTTTCGGGACAGGAAACAGGCAGCACAACCATACAATACCGCCCAACTGGTCTTGCCCAAGGCCCTGATGGTTCGCTTTATGTGGCGGATGATTTGAAGGGGACTATTTTTAAGATAAGTTACGGGGGGAAGTAAAGAGCTTAAAAGTAGCACGCTATTAATTATAACCTACAGAACGCGCTGTTCGAAGTTTCCAAACTTCGAACCATTATGCCGGTAGTCTGCGACTACCGTATATAAACTATTTCAAGACAAAGCCATAAAGTGTTTCACTCAATGACTGGAATTTGACATTTTTCAATCGTCTGATAATCAAAGTTTTATTAGGGATTTGAACTTAATTCTTCTGACAAATAAGTAGTTTCATTTTGTTTCATCCTGAAAACGTAAACCACACATACTCAGTTTATTATTATAAAAAAGCGTTTCACGCGTTTCATTTGTTTCATATATTTTGTGAAACGCACTGCCTGGAGTTTTTGCCCAATGACATTATTTTTAATGCCATAAACAACAAAAGGCGACCGAAGCCGCCTTTTTATTCACAGGTATTTAAATAATAACTAAGGTTCTATGATCGGAACAGCAACTACTTTGTAAGTATTGGTGCCCGGTATCGCCTGGTAATAATATTGGTCCGGCGATACTAAAAAGCTTTCGCCATTAAGTGTTACTCTTCTTGTATCAGGCGGCAGGTCGGTTACAATTTCGCCTACATGCGCCTCTGGTATAGTTGGGGTAGCCATATCGGCCATGGTGGCGGTATCCAACTGACCGTCTTTTCCTACAACTTCATAAACTACGCTACCGTCATCACGGGTAACCGGTAAGTAATAAACGCCGTTCAGTTCATAGTACTGTTCGCCATCAATCACTATTGATTCAGCACCGTCTGGCAAGCTGCTGACAGCAGCACCAAGTGGCGGTTCAACAACAGTGTATTGATTGTTGTTATACTGATAAAAGTAGCCACCGCTCAGGTAAAACTGTGAACCACCCCAATAGAATGGATAGTAGCCGTATGGTAATACACCTAAGCTAAAGCCAATGCGCGGGTAATATAAACTGCTGTAGAAGCCGCGGTTAAAATAATAACCACGAGATCCTCCCCAGCGGCCATAAGTGTTACCGTAATAACGGCCGCTGTAACTTCTGCTGCCATAGTTTACACCGCCGCCGTAATAACGGCCGCCTCTGTAATAGCCGCCACGGCCAATGTTTGAACCTGATCCGTATCTGCCGGTTGCAACGTTAGGGCCAGTAGTGCCGCGTCTTGCGCCGCTGCTATAAGCGTTGTTGTTTCCACGCGGTGAAGTAGCATTGGGTTGACGGCCCGAAATATTGCCGTTAAAACCACCACGACGACTATCGGTCGAACTGCTGTTTGAGCGCGGTTGAGTAGTATTAGGCTGTTGGCCTGCCATACCGCGGTTAAAACCACCACGGCGGGCATCAGCTGAATTGTTATTTACACGCGGTTGCTGACTTGACATATCGCGGTTAAAGCCACCACGACGGGCATCAGACGGCGCTACACCACTTTGACGAGGTGAAGGTGAAGAAAAACCGCCTCCGCGATTAGCCCCACCTGAAGGCGCGCCGCCTCCACGGGAAAAGCCGCCGCCTCCGCCACCGCCACCACGTGGGCCGGCAGAAGCTCCGCCACCGCCGCCTCCACCACCGGTTCCGCGGCGTTGAGCGTCGGCCGGTAAGGCTAAAGAAATACACAATAAACCACTAAATGCGGCCACTGCTAAATATTGAGATATCCTTTTCATAATTGATTAAAAAATTTACTAATTCAGGGCAGAACTATCTGCTACTTATATAGACTATAATATTGCAAACGGTTTAATCGGCTGTAAATTATTTTAACAAGAAGCGGGCCTGAATAATAAATTAAACGCAACATTCTCTATATTTAAAAGTAGTTAATCATAAATTATATGAAAGCAAAAGCATACGTTTTTCTCCTGGCTGTTCTATGCTGCTCAGCCATCGCGCAAGCGCAAACAAAACCTGTATTTGACGCCGCTTTGGCAAAAAAACTGGGCGCAGATGATTATGGTATGAGACAGTATGTAATGGCTTTTTTAAAACCGGGGCCAACAAAACTTACTGATAAAGCTGCAATAACGAAGCTGCAAAATGCCCATCTGCAAAATATAGAGCGTTTGGCCAAAGAAGGTAAGTTGGCTGTAGCCGGCCCATTTACCGATGATAAGGGTATTGAAGGGATATTTATTTTTAATGTAAAAACGGTTGAAGAGGCCAAAGCGCTAACCGAGACTGACCCGGGCATAAAGGCCGGCGTTTTTGAGATGGAACTGCACCCTTTTTATTGCAGCGCAGCTTTGATGGAAGTTACGGCCATACATGAAAAAATACAAAAGAAGGGTATAACCGATAGGTAGACCAAGATCCTCGAATAAATGCTCGAAAGGGCGTGTTTGTTAATAGAAAGTTACCATAGAATAATCGGATAAGGGCAAACATTACGTTTTCCTAATATACCGTTTCCTTTCATTTTTGTTTGCGGTAGCTGCTTATCAGGAATATTTACAGGAGTATTTTTATATTTTAACAAGCTTAAAGTTAGCAAGTTACATGAATTTTTAGCGATTTGTTTCAACAAAGAATGGAGCTTTTTACGCTCCCTGAATTTTTAACAAAACCTCACATTTGATAATCTGATGTTAACATTGACTTAATGATGCGCCGGTAATTTTGGCGGTATTATTAAGCATTATGTTAAAATCAAAAAATCTCCTCTTCACAGTTTTTATAATTTTTATAATAAACTTAAATCTTTCAGCTCAGGATGCCGGAAAGATATCAGGTAAAATTACCGACCAAAAAACCAGCGAAACCCTTATAGGTGCTACCATAGCAATTGACGGCACAAGCAAAGCAGTTGCGGCCGATGTTGAAGGTAAATACCTGCTTTCGGGCCTGCAGCCGGGCAAATATGCCTTAACTATCAAATATATTGGTTATCAAACCAAGGCTATATCTGATGTTGAGGTTAAAGCGGGAGAAGTTACCAATCTGGACGTTATATTATCAGAGGCTGCCACACAGGCACTTGGCGAAGTTGTTGTAAAGGCAACCTTTCGCCAGGCTTCGATAGCATCTCTTTACGCGCAGCAGAAGAACGCCGTCTCAATATCCGACGGTGTATCGGCAGATGCAATAAAACGCTCACCGGACAGAAATACAGCTGATGTTTTGAAACGTGTTAGCGGGGCAACTGTACAGGATAATAAGTTTGTTGTAGTGCGTGGCTTGAGCGATAGGTATAATACTGCAATGCTTGACGGCGCGTGGCTGCCAAGTACTGAACCAAACAGAAAGGCATTTTCATTTGATATTGTTCCGTCAAATCTGGTTGAAGCATTGACTATTACAAAAACGGCAACACCTGATCAGCCAGGCGATTTTGCAGGGGGGCTGATCAACATCGTAACCAAAGATATTCCCGATCAAAACTTTTTATCGTTTAGTATTGGCGGCGGATATAACACTGCATCAACATTTAAAGATTTTAAAGGCGGAGTACGTAACGCTACAGATTATTTTGCGTTTGACAATGGTAACAAACAATTATCTTCAGGGTTCCCAAGAACCAGCCAGATTGTCAATGGCTTGTCAAGCGCAACAAATATTTCAGCCTTAAGAAGTTTGTTACCTACGCGTAATTACACAATATATAACAGTTCTGCTTTGCCTACTCAAAGCTATCAATTAAGTATAGGCAAAGCAAAGGATCTGAAAAACGGTAACAGATTGGGCGCTATCCTGGCCCTAACGTATCGCAACTCGCAGCTTATTCAGTCAGATGTTAAGCGCGATTATTATGACTATCATTATGTAGATAATGTATACAAATTTTCAACAAATATTGGTGGCCTGTTAAATCTCGGCTACTCGTTTGGAAAAAGTAAAATAACTTTTAAAAACGTGTACAACAGAATTTATGACGATCAGTACCTACAACGCGCGGGTACCAATACAGCAACAGGAACAGAAGTTAAGTATTTTGCTTTTGACCTGTTACAGAAAGCGCTTCTAAAATCAACATTGGAGGGTAATCATCCGGTTGGGGAAAAAGGTGCAAAAATAAACTGGATGTTGAGCTATAATAACGTGTTAAATGATCAGCCAAACCAGCGCAAGATTAACTATGGTAAGAACCTTGGCGGAACCGATCCGTACTTTTACGCTAATGTAACCACTCTCGGCAAAGACAACGCAACTTTATTTTCTAAACTTAATGAGAATTCTTTCTCTGGCGCGTTAAACTTCAGTAAACCCTTCCAAATGTTTAAGAAGTCTGCCATCTTAAAAGCAGGCGTTAACAGCTTATACCGCGACCGCGACTTTAACGTTAGGTTTTTAGGGGCAGTTATCAATTCTAATAATCCTAACTATGGCGCTGATGACATCAACGCATTCAGGAGACGATCATTAAGTACATTGTTTTCGCCTGATGTTATTAATGGTAACGTTTACAAACTGGATGAATTGAATTCACCGATTGACTCTTACCAGGCAACGGCCATGACCAATTCTGGTTATGCCATGTTGGATAATAAGTTTGGAAAGCTAAGATTGGTTTGGGGTGCCAGGGTTGAGCAATTTGACCTTGATCTTAAAACTAAGGACAATAATGCGGATTATGCTGTAAAGCAAAACTATACCGACATTTTACCTTCTGCAAACCTTACCTACAGCCTTTCTGATAAGATCAATATACGCACGTCATATTCACGCACTTTAGCGAGGCCTGAGTTTAGAGAGTTAGCAAAATCTCAATACTACGATTACGAGATATTGGCAACCCTTATTGGTAACCCAAACTTAAAGCGTTCAAGTATTAACAATATTGATCTGCGTTTTGAACTATTCCCTTCGGCAGGCCAGATATTTTCAGTGTCGGGTTTTTACAAAGGGTTTACTAATGCTATCGAAGCTTATAATGATGATTCTGGCTCAACCCGGCAAATCACCTATTTTAATACCGACAAGGCTAACGTGTATGGTGCGGAACTTGAAGCGAGGAAATCATTGGATTTTATTTCAGCAAGCGATTTTATGAAGAATACGTCGGTTTACGCTAATGTTGCTATAATAAAATCAAACGTTCGTAACCCAACAGGAGGTATCAATTTCATAGATAAAGAACGTCCGCTTGTGGGCCAGGCTCCATATGTTATAAACGCAGGTTTACAACATAGTTTCCTTGACAATAAATTAAGCTTTAACGCACTTTACAATAGGGTAGGGCGCAGGCTGGCGGTTGCATCCGGAGCAATTTATCCCAGCGTTTGGGAAGCACCGAGAAACGTTGTTGACCTTCAGTTAGGTGTTAAATTATTAAAAAGCAAGGGTGAGTTAAAACTCAATGCGGCTGATATATTAAATAACGGAAATTCCTTTTATTACGATTTTAACAAAAACGGAAAGTACGATAGCACCGACGGAACCCAAAGTAGCTATAAGCCAGGCACTACGTATTCATTCACATTTTCTTATTCGTTTTAAATGTTAAGTTATTGTTAATGCATTACATGAACATTTAATTGTTATTTAAAGCCATAGTAATATTAGGGTTAAATAGCAACAGTTACTTTGTTCCAAAATAAATACTGAAAGAAAATTAACGTAACATTAAAGTAACAAAAATGAAAAAACTATTATTAATGACCGTGGTTGCCCTCGGCATGCTTGTTTCAAGTTGTTCAAAGAGCACAGATCCGGATCCGATTGATCAGAATAGCGATGGAGTTGTAACGGTATCGGCGGATATAACTGCCAGCACAACCTGGACAGCCGACAAAATCTACCTGTTAAAGAATAACGTTTATGTGACAAATAATGCTACTTTAACTATAGAGCCTGGAACAATTATTAAAGGAGACAAGGCTACAAAAGGCGCTCTAATTATTACCCGTGGCGCTAAAATTATGGCTGTTGGTACGGTTGATAAGCCAATCGTATTCACATCAAATGTTGCGGTAGGTGGTCGCTCACAAGGCGATTGGGGTGGCCTTGTACTTTTAGGTAAAGCGCCGAATAACGGAGGGGCTTCGGTGGCTATTGAAGGTATATCTGACGCAAGTGATAAAGCAAAATATGGCGGTACAGACGCAGCTGACAATTCAGGGACGTTAAAATATGTGCGTATTGAGTATGCCGGTATTCCATTAGGCCCCGATAATGAGATCAACGGTTTAACTTTGGGTAGCGTTGGCTCAGGTACTACTATAGATTATGTATGTGTGTACCGTTCCGGAGATGATGCCTACGAATTTTTTGGTGGCTCAGTAAATGCAAAACACCTGGTAGCGATAGATACCTGGGATGACGACTTTGATACTGACAATGGCTTCTCTGGTAAAATCCAATTCGGATTAGCTCAACGCTTAGCTGCCACAGCAGACGTATCGGGTTCGAACGGGTTTGAATCAGATAACAACGGCGGTGGTACTACAGCTACTCCGCAAACAAGCGCTGTATTTGCTAACATGACTATATTAGGTCCGAAAGAAAGCGCCGGTTTTACTGCAATAAATGCTAACTTTCAGCATGCAGCTCAAATCCGTCGTAACTCTGCAATAAGCATTTCAAACTCGGTATTTACCGGATATACAGAAGGCATATTTTATGACGATGCTGCTCCTGGCGCGGGCCTTCCAAATTCATCATCAGTTAATTATACCGGTGGGTTATCAGTATTTGCTAACAACCTGATATATGGTTGCAATAGCAAGTCAAATCAGATTAAAGCTTCAAGCGCTGGCGTTTTAGCGACAATCACTCCACTGCTTACTGCTAACAACTCATTCGACGGATCTCTTTATGCAGCTGCGGTTTATACCGATGCTTACAAATTTGGGGCAGACCTTGCTGCGGGTGCTAGAGCAGGAGTTCCTAATTTTGCTCAAATAGCTGCGTCGCCTGCCTTAACAGGAGCTGTATGGACTAATGCCAAATATGCCGACGCATTCTTTGAGAAAGTAACTTACAGGGGCGCTTTCGGTACTACCGACTGGACTCAGGGTTGGGTTGCTTACAATCCTCAGCAACTTCCTTACACTACCCCCGGTGCTGTAAAATAATATTAGCATCAACTATATATAACAAAAGAGCCTGTTCAATTGAGCAGGCTCTTTTGTTGTTTGATAGCTCCTTTACTTCCGAACGTATTCACGCGGCGCCGCGATTGTACTTGTGTTTATAATCAATAGGCGACAAACCGGTAATTTTCTTAAAAACTGTTCTGAATGTTTTAATATCCAGATAGCCAATATCATACATTACTTCGTTTACGTTTTTTCGGGTATTTTCCAGTTCTTTTTTTGCAGCCTCTATCTTAACACGTTGTATATATTCGGCAGGTGTGTTATTGGTAGCTTTTTTAAACCTGCGTGCAAAATGTCTTGTACCAATAGCGAATCGCGAGGCAAGCTCATCAACGGATATCTTTTCTGTGATGTTTTGCTCAATAAACTCCTGAGCTTTTTTTATCGGCTCATCCTCGTGTTTTTTTTGCCCGTTAAACATAATAAATGGCGACTGACTCTTGCGATCTATCTCGATAGCAAAGAATTTGCTGGCACGGATAGACATTTCTCGCCCGGTATATTTTTCTATCAGGTGCAGCAGCAGGTTCCAGTAGGAGGCAGCTCCTCCGCTTGAGTATAAGCCGTCAACCTCGGTAATAATGCTGCCATCGGTAAGTGTTACATCCGGAAACATCTCCCTAAACTCGTTAGCAAACAACCAGTGAGTTGAACACTCTTTGCCATTCAAAAGGTTAGTGGCGGCAAGTAGAAACGCCCCCAGGCACAACGATACCACCTCAGCGCCATTTTTATGCTGATCAACTATCCATGGTATAAAATCTTTATTCATTTCAACAGCGGCGCGCATATTGCCCGACAGTGCCGGGATAATAATAATATCTGTTTTTAAAACTTCTTTACACAAGCAATCAGTGTTCACCGAAAATACGCCATCATTCAATGGGACGTGTCTGTCGAGTCCCACTAACTGTATAGTGAACGCAGGCTCGCGGCCCATTTCTTTCAGAAACAGGTTTATGGTGCTGAACATATAGCGGGGATCAACAATTGCTGCCGGGACCGCTTCGTAAGGCACTAAAATAGAAATGTGTTTCATACAGGTGATAGCTGTTGCTATATCAAATTTAATAAAAAAGTTAGCACAATTACACCCCCATATCCTCATAAAGTCGCAATCGCGTCCTTAATATGTCGCATTTACACGTTACGCCCCCATAGTTAAGCAGAGTACTTTTGTATCGCACAATGTTTAAAACTAAAGCGATGAAAACAAAAACCATTAAAATTTTATACTGGGTGTTTACCATCCTTTTTGCCTTTATGATGCTCGGGTCGGCTATACCTGATATTTTGGTAATGCCGCTGGCTGTTGAGGGTATGCACACCCAACTTGGTTATCCCGTTTATTTTATTCCGTTTATAGGCACTGCTAAAGCGCTTGGTGTTATAGCCATTTTAACACCCGGTTTTCCGCGTATTAAAGAGTGGGCATACGCGGGTTTGATGTTTGATTTGATAGGCGCAACATATTCTATAATGATGGCTCCAAAAGCCGACGGCCCGTGGTACGTTATGCTTGTGCCTTTAACAGCCGGCGTGTTGGCTTATATCTTCTATCGCAAACAATTGAAGGCATCTGGAGCATAAACACCACCATTTATGCGAAAACTAATAGTATCTGTTAATGTTACCCTGGATGGCTTTATGGCGGGGCCTAACTGCGAACTGGACTGGCACTTTAACCGGTGGACAGCCGAGATGGCCGAAATACAAACTAAGCAATTAAGCCGGGCCGACACCATCTTATTAGGACGTACAACCTACATTGCCATGGCCGCATACTGGTCGGTGGTAAGGTCTGACCTCTGCTTTCCGCGCGAGGACCTGGCATTTGCTGAATTGATGCATAGCAGACAGAAAGTGGTTTTTTCACGCACCATACAAGAGTTAACCTGGGAAAACTCGTTACAGATATGCGGCAATTTAGGTAGCGAGGTATATAAGTTAAAAAAGCTGGATGGTAATGATATCATTATTTATGGCAGCAGCAAACTGATTGGCGGCCTTATCAAATTGGGCATTGTAGACGAATATATACTATGGATACATCCGTTGATGTTAGGAGCAGGAAAGCCTCTGTTCAGAAAAACAAAAGGCCTAACCAATATGCGGCTCTCCAATGTGCAGCGGTTCAATTCGGGTGTGGTATTATTGCACTATAACCGGATTTAATACCGTATCAGCCTGTTACGGCTCAAAAGAGCAAGTGCAATTTTTTTCGCGAAGTTTATTATCTACCTTTATTATGTAACAGCAGAAATTTGGTCGTCTCCCGCGGTTCATCTATGCTGTTACTATTTAACCAAGTATAAATGCCTATGAAAAAGATAATATCTGCAAGCCTTGCTTTGTTTTCGTTTGTGCTTAATGCCGGGGCACAGCAAAAAGCAGTAAAGCAATTTCAGGCTACCGACGAATCACTCAAGCAGTATCAATATCCCGAGTGGTTCAGGGACGCCAAATTCGGTATATGGTCGCATTGGGGTCCGCAGGCCGTTCCGCGCCAGGGCGATTGGTATGCCAAAAACATGTATGTTGAAGGCAGTGGTCAAAATAAATACCATGTGCAAAACTACGGTGCACCATCAAAATTTGGCTACAAAGATATTATTCCGTTGTGGAAGGCAGAGCGCTGGGACGCCGACAAGCTAATGGCTTTGTATAAAAAGGCAGGTGCCAGGTATTTTGTCACCATGGGATCTCATCACGATAACTTTTTTCTCTGGAATTCGAAAATACACCGCTGGAATTCGGTTAATATGGGTCCGCATAAAGATGTGGTTGGCCTTTGGCAAAAAGCGTCAAAAAAATACGGCTTGCGGTTTGGCGTATCCGAGCACCTGGCTGCGAGCTTTAACTGGTTTCAGCCAAGCCATGGGGCCGATAAAAAAGGTAGTAATGCAGGTGTGCCTTATGATGGGCGCGATCCGCAATATGCTGATCTTTATCACCAGCCAAATCCTGACTCAACCGATATGAAAAAATGGATAACCAATAATGAAGGTTGGAAAAAGGAATGGTTAAGTGACGTAACCGAATTGATAGACAATTATCACCCAGATCTGCTTTATTCCGATAGTCCGCTTCCATTTGGCGATGTGGGCCGCGCAATGGTGGCTCATTTTTATAACGACAATTTAACAAAGAATGGTAAACTGGAAGCGGTTTATACACCCAAGGAGGCATCGGAGGGTAAATGGGCTCAGGATGTAGAACGTGGCGTGCTTGATTCCATTAGCGTATACCCCTGGCAAACAGACACCTCCATTGGCGATTGGTATTACCGCACCGGGCAAAAATATAAAAGTGCCGATGAGATAGCCCAATTATTAATGGATATTGTGAGTAAGAACGGTAATTTACTTATTAATGTGGTGCAAACACCCGAGGGTGATCTGGAACCTGATGTGCTGAATATACTTGAAAAAATAGCGGACTGGACCACCGCAAACGGCGAGGGGATATATGCCACCCGCCCCTGGAAAATATACGGTGAGGGACCCTCAACTATAAAAGCTAACCAGCGCAAAGGGCAGTTTGGCGGTTTAAGCGATACGCGGGGATATGTCGCTACCGATTTTCGCTTCACTACAAAAAATGGCAACCTCTATGCTTATTGTATGAATGTACCTGATGGCGATATAAAGATCACCTCGCTGGGCAAAAAATCAACTTTATTGAATAAAGCGATCGGCGCTGTGGTAATGCTTGGCAGCAAAGAAAAATTAACCTGGACACAGGCAGACGATGCACTAATAATTAAAAAGCCGGCCAATATGCCCAACTGGCAGGTGACAGGTTATAAAATAGAATTCAAGAGATAGGTTTTCGGTATACATAAAAACGCATAAAGTAAAACGGCTGCCCAAAGTGTAGCCGTTTTACTTTATGAAAATGCAGGCAGGCTAAGTTTAAGTTACCTCGGATTACAAACAGTAATTGTGGTTTTAGCTCCTACCGGTTGTGTATTAGCGGCTTTTGACTCATTTCCACACTTGCCCAGCAGTGTGTATATTATAATAAAGATAACTATAGTTGAGAGGCATCCGCCCCCCAACTTTTTTGCACCCCAAAAGGCTATTATACCTCTGAAAAAGTTATTCATCGTGCCTGATTGTCGTTAAAGTTTTGCTTTAAGTTGTCCACGGTTTGGGTTGCAAACTGTTTGGCATCATTCATCCAGTTCGGACCGTTTGCGGTAAGGTCATCTAATATGCTGGTACCATCTTCTCTTTTTTTGGTGATATAGTTAACTCCGTATACCACCGCCGCGCCTACTAAGGCTAATTTTATAATGTTCATAACGTTTCAATTTTTAATAAGAACAGAATTTAATGTATTAGGTTTGGCAGAAATGATAAATAAAAAAAGGCCGCTAAGCGCGGCCTTTTTGTGCTCCCGACGAGATTCGAACTCATATCGATGGTACCGGAAACCATAATTCTATCCGTTGAACTACGGGAGCAATCGGGAGCAAATATATTAAAATTAGCTGTGTTTTCATTTCTTGACCTACATCAAGTGCAACCCTTAAAATGCCGGGTAAATTTGTGGTGTAATAATTAACAACGATCACTAAAATTAAGAACATCATGAAAAATACAATAAATGGCATACATCACATAACTGCAATAGCAGGCAATGCCAAACGCAATTTTGACTTCTATACTAAGGTTTTAGGCTTACGCATGGTTAAAAAAACAGTGAATTTTGATGACCCCGAAACCTACCACTTTTACTACGGCGACGAGTACGGTACACCCGGCACCATACTTACTTTCTTCCCATGGGCCAATATTATGCAGGGCAGGCGGGGTGCAAGGCAGGCTACCGAGATTGGTTATGCCGTACCGGCCGGCAGCCTTGATTTTTGGCAACAACGCTTTGAAGCACACAACGTGATCTATAACAAAGTGGCCGAGAAGTTTGGCGAGAAGTACCTTACGTTTTTAGACCCAGATGGTTTAAAACTGGAACTGATTGAAGCCAAAGCCAACGATACCCGTAAAGGCTGGGAAACTGACGAGATCAAAACCCAGCATGCGTTAAAAGGTTTCTACAACATTACCATAACCACCAACAAAATGCAGCCTACCGCTGCGATTTTAACCAACGTTTTTGGCTACCGTTTGTTGGAGCAAAATGTTAACCGCTACCGGTTTATAACCGATGCTGTTGATACCGCCAACATCGTCGACTTGGTTGAGGTTGCGGGGGAAGTTGCCGGCCATGTTGCAGGGGGGAGCGTACACCACGTTGCCTTCAGGGTAGAGAATGAGGAAGCGCTTATGCAGTTTAGAGATAAGATAGTTGCTTTGGGCTTGCATATTACGGAGAAAATAGATCGTAACTACTTCTACTCACTTTACTTTCGCGAACCCGGTGGTGTGTTGTTTGAGATTGCTACCGATAACCCCGGCTTTGATGTGGATGAGCCTGTTGCAGAGTTAGGCAGTCATTTGAAATTGCCTGCACAGTACGAATCGCGCAGGGATGAGTTGGAAGCCGTATTACCAAAATTGAATTGAGATGTATACACACGATAATAAATACATAAGCGCCGGTACGCCGGTTCAGCAGGCCAAGGCCGCCCTTGTTATGCTGCATGGCAGGGGCGGTACTGCAGCCGATATTGTAAGGCTGGCCAAACTGTTTAACCTGCAGGACGTTGCCATTTACGCGCCGCAGGCTACCAATAACAGCTGGTACCCATACAGCTTTATGGTACCCGAAGAGCAAAACCAGCCCGCCCTTGATTCAGCGATTGAGCGTATTGACCATTTGGTTAAGCAGATCGAAGCGGAGGGCATACCCGCGAACAATATCTACTTCCTGGGCTTCTCGCAAGGGGCCTGTTTAACGTTGGAGTACATCGGCAGAAACGCTAAACGTTACGGAGGTGCGGTGGCTTTTACCGGGGGACTGATAGGGCAGCGCCTGCTAACAGAGCGCTATAAAGGCGATTTTAACGGCACTCCCATACTAATAACCACCGGCGACCACGACCCGCATGTGCCCTTAAACAGGGTAGAGGAGTCGGTTGAGCTATTGAAGGGTTTCGGCGCCGACGTTACTTTAAAGGTGTATCCCGGTAAGCCACATAGCATCTCACCAGATGAAATTGAGCTGGCGGACAGCCTTGTTTTTAGCGCTTGAGCGGGTGTTCCGTTTCACGGAATATATGAAACAGATGAAACAAAGTGAAACGCTGTTTTGTGTATCGTTTTGATTATTAAGTGTTTAACATTTTGAGGTGAAACAAAATGAAACTACTTATAAGTCAGTAAATTTAGCTGTAGAAAGGGTTTAATAGGCTGATAATAAACAGGTTGTAAAAACCGCAATTTTTGTTTCATCGTGAAACAGAAAATCAACTTTTTCCATGCTAGCAATTCATAACTAATCGTCCCTAACTGTTAAGCCCTCAACTGTCTACTATTTTGCTATATTAGCCTTCCATGTTAACCGATATCATTTTAAAAAGCATTGGCAGGCACATTAACCTAACTGATGAGGAAAAGGCGTATTTCATCAGTTTATTGCATCCAAAACAATTAAACCGCAAGCAATTCTTACTAAAAGAGGGCGAAGTTTGCAAATATTCGGCTTTTGTTATCAGCGGCTGTCTGCGTGGTTATACGATTGATGAACACGGACAAGAGCATGTTTTAAATTTTGCGCCTGTGGGTTGGTGGATAGCGGATATGTACAGCCTGATAAGCCAAAAGCCCGGTACATTGTATATTGAAGCGCCCGAAATTACTGAGGTTCTGCTGCTATCTAAAATAAAGCAGGATCTGCTCTTTCATGAGATACCAAAATTTGAACGTTTTTTCAGGATTATTACAGAAAACTCATTGGTTGCTTACCAGCAGCGGTTAATGGATAATTTAAGTTTAACCGCCGAAGAACGGTACAATAACTTTTGCAAACGTTACCCTACTCTTATTAATGCGCTGCCCAAAAAGGATATTGCATCCTACATAGGCGTTACACCCGAATTTTTTAGCAGAATGATGGCGAAGAAAGTTAAAGGTAAAAACTGAAGAGTAAAAGGGTTCCAACTTGCTCTTTGGAAATGACGATCAAAAAAAAGCGATGGATCTTAAACCCATCGCTTTTTTTATTAAATATATAATACGTATTAAACCAGCTTCAACGGAACTTTCTTTCCTGTTTTAACGGCTTCGTATACAGCGTCAATTATTTTAGCGTCTTTTACCGCTTCTTCGCCGTCAACAGGCACAATAGGCGTTTTGCCTTCTAAAAATATGCCTGCCATTTCATCCATTTGTACGGTTTGCTGCATTGGTGGCGATACCGCTTTCAATTCGCCCCTGTTGGTTCTGCCTTTTAAAGGCCCATAACCGTTTGCCGGATTCAGCTCCGCGTAGCCTCTTTCGCCTATCAGCAAAAAGCGGTCTACATTATTCATGGCGTAGGTTGAAAGGCATGATGCTACTGCCCCGCTCGGAAATCCCATCTGGAATGTGATGGTCTCATCCACACCTTCTTTAAATTTAACCGGATCACTCTTTGGTGCCTCCTGCGCGGTAACCCATATCGGGTCTTCGCCAACCATATAACGGGCGCCGTTAATAGCATAAATGCCAATATCCATCATAGAGCCGCCACCTGCTTTGGCTTTATCCAGTCGCCATTGCGTAGGGTCTCCTATTCTGAAGCCGCCATTGCCTGTAAAGTATTTTATTTTTCCGAAGTCGCCGGCATTGCGCATGGCAATTATTTCCAGGTTTTTAGGTTCAAAGTGCATACGGTAGCCTACCAGCAATTTAACGCCGGCTTTTTTACAGCCGTCAACTATTTCCTGTGCTTCTTTGCCATTCAGGCCAAGTGGTTTTTCGCTTATTATAAACTTGCCTGTTTTTGCACCTCTTAGTACATAGGGTTTATGCAAAAAGTTGGGTACGGTAAAATATATGGCGTCAATATCAGGGTTGTTCTTTATCTCTTCAAAATTGTCGTAATTGTAAACGTTCTTATCAGGTATACCGTATTTTGTTTGCCAGTCTTTAACCTTTGCCGGCGAACCGCTAACAACGCCTACTAACTTGGCTTTTGTACTTGCCTGCAATGCACGGGCTACTATATTACCATAGGTGCCTATACCTACCATTGCTACACGTAAAACCGGCCCGTCATAAGGTTTATCGCTTATTACGGGTTTGTTTTTTGCCCAGCCGGTAACCGGAGCTAAATTTATTGCCAGGGCCGACAGGCCAAGCTTCTGTAAGAAATTTCTGCGAGAGTCCATAAATTATAAGTTAAATTGGTAATCAATAATACAAATAATGGTTCAAAAAAAGAAACGCTATCCTTTTTGTTAGTTAAGCTTGTAAGTGTTGCGGTTATAAAAAAAGGCTAAACCGATATTAATCAGTTTAGCCTTCTGTAATTAACACTACTTAGTGTTAATTGTTATTCTTATTCAAAATAAGGCACGCCTCTTTGTGCGTATTTTCTCATTCCTTCAATATTAACATCAACACCAATACCCGGTTTGTCAGATACAGTCATGAAGCCTTTTTCAATGAATGGTTTGTCATAAACAACCATATCTTTCCACTGTTGGTCGGTATCACTCTTTGTTTGCCACTCTAAAATGTGGAAGTTAGGTACTGCAGCACAAACGTGTGCAGAAGCCATAGCACCAACCATGGTACCTACCATGTGCGGTGAGAATGGTGTGTAGTAAGCATTAGCCAAAGCTGCAATACGCTGACCTTCGCCTAAGCCACCGCATTTTTGCAGGTCAGGCATAATAATGTCAACCATCTGTTCAGATAATAAACGTGTAAAGCCATAAGTAAGGTAAACGTTCTCGCCGCAGCAAATAGGTGTGCTGGTTTCGTTGCTGATGCTTCTGTAAACTTCCGGATTATCAGCAGGGATAGGTTCTTCTAACCACATCAGGTTAAAAGGCTCTAACGCTTTAGCGGCTTTACGGCCGGTAGGCGCATCATAGCGGCCGTGCATATCGCAGCAAATATCAATTTTATTTCCTACTTGTTTCCTGGCAGCTGCTATTGAGTTAACCATTCTTTCAATCTCCATTTGGCTGGCAGTCCAGTTAGTACGGTCCCATTTATTGGGGTCGTTGGCCTCATCAAGGTCAAATTTGATTGCTGTATAACCACGGTTAACTACGTCCTGTGCAGCTTTAGCAAATGACTCAGGAGTTTTACCACCTACAGCATAAAACTCAGTATCGCAGTAAACGCGCACTTTATCGCGGAATTTACCACCCATTAACTGCCAGATAGGTAAACCTAAAGCTTTCCCGGTTAAATCCCATAAGGCGCATTCAAGAGCTGTTAAAGTTGCCACATATGTACCTGCCTGAGCGCCACCGAAAACACCACCTTTACGAATTTGTTCGAAAATTACATTCGGTCTTAATGGATTTTGAGTTCTGGTTAAGCTTCCGGCCATACGCTTTAGCAGATAATAGCTACCCGCGCTGGCATCTACAGATTCGCCCCAGCCAACAATGCCCTGGTTAGTTTCTAATTTAACAAACATACCACCAGCGTTAGTATAGGCTACTTTAACGGCAGTTATTCTAAGGTCAGATGGTGCTGACATCATAGAGGTTCTTTCCTTAGCATCCTCTAAGCCTTTTCCAAAGGTTTGGATCAATGGCGTTGAGGCTAAAGCAGCGGCACCTACCCCGGCTTTAGTTAAAAATGAACGCCTATTTTGTTGATTTGTTGACATAATATTTATTTTTAAGTTTGTGTTGGTTATAATTTAAAATATAGATTAGTGTACGTTAGCTACTTCGGCGGCTGCAACTATCTCATCAACCTGAGCTTTTGCAACCGGCAATTTCATTTTTTTGTCTTTAGCGGCTGCTTTTAACCATGCCAAATAATCAGCCCTGATAGCAGGTGGCCAACCGGCATCCATTTGTCCGGCGGTATATTTTCCTTCTGCAGTACGAATATGGGCAAACATGTCTTCAAGACGTGTTCTTTCTGAAGCTTTAACTACCTGTTCTGCCAAATGCGGCGGAATGAAAATAACAACACCTTGTTTGCCTAAAACTATATCGCCCGGCATAACAGTAACCTGGCGGATACGGGTAGGTTTGTTAAAACTCAGGATCATGGTATTTTGATCGCTGCCCGGGTTATGGAAAGATGGAGTGTAACTATCTATGAATGATGTAAAGCCTCCCATTTCTTTTAAACCTTCAAGGTCTCTTACGGCTCCGTTATACACAATACCGGTTCCGGTTCTTTTATATATGTCGGCTGCTACACGGTCGCCAATGGTTGGGCCGTTTTTGTGTAAGCCAAACTGATCTGCCACGTAAACGTCGCCTTTTTGCAATTGCTCAACACCCCAAACGTTTTGAGCGCGGCGGCCTTCTTTTTTACCCCTATCGTCTATCGCTCTCCACATATCAGGGCGATACGGCACAAATTGAGTGGTGAAAGCACGGCCACAAAGTACACTGTCCGGGTTTATTTGGATTGGCCAGTCTTCAGCAATTTGATAATTGAATCTTGCGCCACCCATCGTAGCCCAGGCTTCTTCAATACTTACAGCTTTCATACGTTGTATAATATCGTCCGGTACTTTAGGGCGTCCGTCCGGAAAACGTTCACCCTTCCACGAAGGGGTAAGGTAAATTAACTCGTCCCTGTCGGCCTGGTTAATTGGTGGTTGAGCAGGAGCTGTCGCAGCGACTTGAGCTGAAACTTTAACAGAAACACCAAGCAACAACGCGAGAGCAACTATCTTTAGGTTTGTCTTCATCAGGGTTATAATAATTGGTTAAATAATTATGGGCTCTAAGCTACATAAATATTTTTTACCTATGTTTTTAGGTTACGTAAAATTTTTAGGATAAAACTATTTTATTTGTTAGGTAATACAACGATTGCGCAAATAATAAAAAACACCAAAAGATAAACTACCATTTTTAACCAATGTTGATTTTTACACGAATTTCTCACTTTAGCGCTATATATTTGTTACATTATTAGCCGCAAAACCCCGCTGCGGTTTATAACCAATTAATGTTGCCGACTTAATAAAATCGAATGAATCAGTTGTTACTTCAACAGGAAGCATCAAAAGAATTGGCAGACTTTCCGCATATTAAGGAGTTTGCCTATAAAAAGAACAATACCATCCAGCTAAACTCATTTAATGTAGGTGTGATGGATTGTATAGGTATATATTATGTATTGGAGGGAAAGCACAATTGGGTTATCGGTGCATCAGAGCATACGCTTTACCCCGGAGATATTGCCGTTATATTGCCCGGCGAGAATTTCGGAGGAAAAAATAACATCCTCAATATAGGCTCGTTGATGTGGGTTAAGCTGAACGTTCAAAATCACAGGCAATTAATAGGGGAGTGGAGCCAGTTAAGTAAAAAGGAACGGCACTCGCTTGAACAGATACTTTCAGTTAACAAAGATCTGCTGGTACTTAACATAAAGGAAGCCCAGGCTTTATTTTTTGAATTAAAGTACGAACTTCAGAACGGAGAGGTGGGTTTTTGCACCCGCATTGCACAATTGCTTGACCATTTATTTATTATTATATGCCGGCAGCTTATACGCCAGAACCACTCACGGCGAGATTTCCCGACAACTTTTTTAAGGCTTGAACAAACCTTGCGACAGAACCTGGCCAGGCAATGGACGGTTGAAGAAATGGCGGCCTTTGCCGGTATGGGCACAACCGCTTTTACCGAAAAAGTTAAAAATTATTCGGGCTTTTCGCCTTTAAACTATCTTATAAATTTACGCATAACCGAAGCTATTAAATTGTTAAAGCGAAACGAGGTAAATGTTACTGATATAGCCCTTGCCATTGGTTTTTACTCGTCTCAGCATTTTTCAACAACATTTAAAAAACTTACCGGATATACGCCAAGCGACTTTAGGAAGAACAATATTCAAATTAACAACCTACAACCATGAACAGTATAATAGCCATTGAATTAGGAACCAACGCGGTGCGGATTTTTGCGTTTGATCTGATGGGCAATATAATAGGTTTTGCAAAAGGGCATTATCCAACTTTTCATGAAGGGCCTGACAATAGCGAGCAGGACCCAGAGCAGATTTTTATAACAATGCTCTACGTTTTAAAGAATTTACTTAATGAGACGCTTTATCCGCAAAAGTATGTTGTTGGTTGCATATGTTTCAGTGCTTCAATGCACAGTCTGCTTACTGTAGATAAGGATGGTGTTCCGTTGGGGAATGTAATGACATGGGCCGATAACCGCGGAAAGGAAGAGGCAGTAGAACTAAAGGAATCTGAACTGGGGCGTAAACTATATGAAGCCACAGGCACTCCAATACATCCCATGTCATCAATGGTGAAAATAGCCTGGCTTAGGAGGAATGATCCGGAGCGTTTTAAAAGAACCAGTAAATTTTTGCCTGTTAAAAGTTATATTATTCAACAACTTACAGGCGCATGTATAATAGATTATAGCCTTGGTTCGGCAATGGGTTTAATGAACATACATAAACTTGACTGGGATGACGATGCTTTGGGCTTTGCAGGGATAACCGCTCAAAAATTACCGCAGCTGGTTCCGGTTTTCTACTCGGAAGCAAAGCTTAAAAAAGAGTTTCAAAAAGCGCTGCGGCTGCAGCCGGAAGTGAAACTCATAGTCGGATCAAGTGACGGCTGCCTGGCAACGCTTGGGGCGGGTGTTTGGGAGGAAGGTAAGGCCACCATTACCATAGAAGATAGCGGCGCGTTCCGAATAATTGGCGATAAGATAATAAAAGACCATAATAAGCAGATATTTAACTATCTGCTCACCAAAGAGCATATTGTAAGTGGCGGGCCCACTAATAGCGGTGGGGTTATTTTTGAATGGTTTACCAAACGCTTCGGCGATTTTAAAAAAGCTTTCGATATTGATTATTCAATGGGCAACCTTATAAGGGATGCAGCTGAAGTTGCAGTGGGATCAGACGGCCTGTTATTTCTGCCGTATTTGCTGGGCGAAAGGGCGCCAATTTGGAACGCCAACGCCAAGGGGTGCTATTTTGGCATTAATATAAGGCATGAACGCAAGCATTTTATAAGGGCAACTATTGAAGGTATATTGTACGAGATGTATAGCATAGGCAAAACGTTCGAAAATCATCGTACAATAAATAGCTTGTCTGTTAATGGCAGCTTTGCTTCTATCCCTTTTTGTACGCAAATAATTGCCGATATTTTTAACAAACCTGTTAGCACAATCACGCACGGAGGTACCATAGGAGTGGGAGCTTTTTTATTAAGCGCAACGGAAATGGGTATGTATAAAAACCTGCGCGAAGCGTCAAACACTATAAAAATGCATCAAATATTTCTGCCGAACGCTAATGATCACGCCCGATACATGCAGTATTTTGCGGTTTTTGAGAGCCTAATTGAAAAGATAGGTGTTGAATTTGATACTATTTCTAAGTTGCAGAATATAAAATAGCTACAAATGTTTTGTGTTTTCGATAAAATATCAACTAAAGTGTTAGTAGAATTAAAATTAATCTGCTCTTTAAATGATGATATAATAAAACGCCTCTCGCTGCCAGGGTATAACTCAAACGAAATAGCTGGTTTTTTTTGTGTAAAAATCACCGCTGGTTTTATTTAGTAGACCAAATTCTTTATTTTATCCTTCTTTGTAACAAAACAATTATAATTTAACTAAAGTGTTAAATTTTTTTTATCTGACACATCTTTTTAACTTATTCAATGTTGCAACATTGATTTTTTATTGAGATGTTTGTGTTGTTAAGAAAATTATAACCAATACATTTTTTCATTTTATTGAATAACGGCACCTGATCGCTTTGCCGGTTGTTGTATATTTTTTGAATATGCAATGTGCTAATTACTGCTTGACAATAATTTAGATTAGTTGGAAGGTAGCAAAGATGCGTGCGTGGGATAGTAAATAATGGTAGACTCAGTTAAAATAAGTTAAATAAATCTAATTATTAGTAACCAAAACCATCAAGTATGAAGAAAAAAGTACCTTAACCCTACGGTGGCGTACTCACGCACCTAAAAAAGCCTTTACAAAATGGTCAGATTTTGATAAGGGCATTAATCAAAAAATATAGTCATTGATTTTAAACCAAAATTATGAAAAAAAGAAGAGGAACACCTTCGTACAATCGTATTGTTACAAGTGTTTTCGCAGTACTTTTGTGTGCTTCTGCTGCTCAGGCAGACAACCACAAAGCGAATAACCCCGGCTTTCTTAACGGAGCCAATTTAATCGCCACAAACGTTTTAAATAACAACCAGCAAGCCAAAACAGTAACCGGTAAGGTTATAGACGATAAGGGCGAGACCCTTGTAGGGGTAACTATAACCGAGCAAGGTACCCAAAAAGCTGCCACTACTGATGCTAACGGTAATTATACATTATCGGTAACAGGTAATAATTCGGTATTGGTATTTACCTACATAGGTTATGAAACACAAATGCAAACCGTAGGTGCCCGTACCGTAGTAAACGTAACCCTGGCAACCACTACTGGTGCGCTCGAGGAAGTTGTGGTAACCGCTTTAGGTATCAAACGCGAAGCTAAAAAATTGGGTTACGCGTCAACCACTGTAAAAGTTGATGAGATAACTCAAAACCGTACAACTAACGTGATGACTTCACTTGAAGGTAAAGTTGCGGGTTTGAACATTTCTCCTCCTGCTGCAGGTCCGGGTTCAAGTACCAGGATACGTTTACGTGGCCAGGCCGCGTTTAACGGTGCTACTAACTCTCCGTTAATTGTAGTAAACGGTTTGCCAATGGATCAGGGCGAGCAAAGTGTAGGCCCCCTTAACACTACAGATAGGGGTGATGCTTTACAACAAATCAACCCTGATGATATTGAGTCATTCAACGTATTGAAAGGTTCTACCGCAGCGGCGTTGTATGGATCAAGAGCGGCAAATGGTGCAATTATCATCACTACTAAAAACGGCTCTAAGAATACTAAATTTGGCGTAGAGTTTACTTCAAACTTTGGCGCTGACCAGGTATTAGATTATAACCGTTATCAAATGGTGTACGGTCATGGTGTTTGGGATGCCGTAAATTTTACCGGAAGAAAACCTAATAGTGTAGGTGAGTCCATTGCGTATGGACATCAAAACTGGGGTGCTAAGTATGATGGCTCGCCAGTTGATTTTTTTGACGGCAGCAAAGGGCCATATGTAGCTAATCCAAATCGTATTACTGAATATTACAGAACCGGTACATCCTGGAGCAATAGTATAGCGCTTTCGGGCGGTAACGCAAGTACCAGTTTCAGGCTTGGTTATACTAACCTGGATGCTAAAGGTATTTCTCCTGTTAATGATTATCATAAAAAGATTGTTAACCTTGGCTTAAATAGCAAGGTAGCTGAGAAATTAACCCTGACTTTCAACCTTAACTACACCAACGAGTTTAATAACAACCCGCCACAGGTAGGTTTCCAGGGTGCCGGTGCTCCTAACTTCTTTTACCGCATGAGCCCTGCAATCCCAACCGCCTTGCTTAGAGACAAAGCAGTGAACCCTAATTCACTAAGCGAAGCCACAACATCAGGCTTTCAAACCACTTTGCTTAACCCATACTACTCAAACCCTCGCCAGTTTTTAATTAGGCAAGCCGACCGCTTTTTATCTACAACTACCGCGAGATATGATTTCGCTAAATATTTGTATTTACAAGGCCGGGTAGCTTTTGATTACAACAGCGCACTTAACGAGGGTAACACCCCACATGGTGTGGGTGCTTCAACCCTGCTGCAAGGTAATACGGGTCCTGCTTATAATGGGGCCTATAATGTCGGTACAAACTGGCAGCGTAACATGAACTATGACTTCCTGTTGGGCTCCAACAACCAAAGATTTGGTGATTTTAGCGCTGAGGTAACATTAGGTGGAAACATTCGTGATGAACGCGGCAGCGGTGTCAGAGCTGCAACCAATAACGGCTTGATCGTAAAGGACCTTTACTCAATTGAGAATGGTGCTCAGAAAAACGTAAACTATGACTTTAATAGATCACAGGTAAACTCTGTTTACGGCGTTGCCGATTTTGGTTACAAAAGCTTCCTGTATTTAACGATTACAGACCGTGTTGACTGGTTTACAGTTTTAACACCTCCTACGTCTATACTTGCTGTTCCAAAAAACTCGGTAAATTATCCTTCAGTAAGTGGTAGCTTTGTGTTCTCTGAATTATTGCCGAACATGAAATGGCTAAATTACGGTAAATTAAGGGCCAGTTACGCTCGTACAGGTAGTGCAGCAGGTATCGCCAATTTTAACGGTCAGCTTCCTTACAGCCTTAATGCCAACCCATTTGTTGCAAACGGATACAGCTATACCCTGGGTAACTTTAACACTACTCTTGCAAATCCTTATGTTACACCATTTGACGTAGTTGAAAAAGAGATTGGTTTAGAAGTTAAAACTTTAAACAACCGTTTAAATTTTGATATCGCGGTATACGATAAACGCACCGACAATCAAATATTAAATGCACCGCTTTCAGCTACTACCGGCTTTAGTTTCAGGCCTGTAAACCTGGGTAAACTACAAAACAAAGGTATTGAGTTGTTAGTTGATGGTACACCAATAAAAACCGCCAACTTTACCTGGAATACTTCAATGAACGCCGCATATAACGAAAGCAAAGTATTGCAGTTAGCCGAAGGCGCAACTGAGCAGGTAGTTAATGCTTTTAATGCTAACGGTAACGAATTTTTAGGTAAACTAAGTTACAGAGTAGGAATGGCTATGAACCAGTTGCAGTCGCCTACCTATCGCAGAGATGCTAACGGAAACATACTTGTTTCAGCAGGAGGAACACTATTAGCAACTCCTAATGATGTTACTTTCGGTCAGGCAGATCCTAAATGGACCGGTGGTTTTAATAACTCGTTCCGCTACAAAAAACTAAGCCTATTGGTTCACCTGGACTATAAATTTGGCGGAAAAGTATTCTCATCAACTGCCCTTAACGGCTTAAGACAAGGTTTAACTCAAGCCTCGTTAGTTGGTCGTGAAGGTGGTGTGAAATTCCCTGCCCTAATTATAGGTACCGGTGCAAACAATGCTGACAGGGCTGTTGGTGTTAACCCGGCTACTTTCTACACAGATTACCGTACATTGCAAATTGCCGATCCGTTTGTGTTCAAAAGCGATTTCGTAAAACTGAGAAACATTACTGTTAGCTATGATTTCTCTGATTTGGTTAGAAACGTAAAAGGTATTAAAGGATTGAGCCTGTCTGCTTCTGTGCGTAACGTTGCCATTCTTTATAAAGATATACCTGATGTTGACCCTGAGTCAATGGCTTCAACCGGCGATTCAAGGCTGGGTTATGAGCAAAGCGCGTTACCAACAACCCGTACATGGGGCCTTAACTTAAATGTTAAATTCTAAAATTGAACATCATGAAAAAAATAAATAGCATAAAATTTTTATTGGTAGCTACCGCGGTTTTCGGACTGGTAAGTTGTGATAAAGGTTTTGTTGAGAAAAATCAAAGCCCGTATCAGCAAACCAGTATTGATCCGGCAATATTGTTAAGCACGGCACAACGTAACGTAAGTCCCGGAAGCTGGGAAGTTGAATCAACTATTGTTCAGCAATTTGTTAACGCGTATGATGTTGGTGTAACCGCTGGTTTTCAGTTTAACTCAATAGTAGGTGCCGATACTTATAACACGATAAGATGGAACCAGATGTATGGTGCTAATGGCCCTGTAAGACTGTTAGACCGTGCACTTGCATTGGCTAAAGCTGAACCTACAGCGCTGCAAAGGCCTAACCTGATTCAAATGATAAGGATATTACGTGCCATGAATTACATGATATTGGTTGATACTTATGGTGACGTGCCTTACAGCGAAGCTAACAAGGGATATACAGGTACAGATGTTAGCATCCTAACACCTAAATATGACAAAGCAGCTGATATTTATACCGATTTGTATAAAGAGCTTAAAGAAGCGAGAGCGACTTTAACAACTACCGGAGCTACCGGGGTTTCTGTGCCTTTTGATATTTTTTACGGAACTGGCTTTAGTACTACTTCGGCTTCGGTACAAATACCAAAATGGCAACGTTTAGCCGGAAGCCTGATGCTGCGTTTAGGTATGCGTTACTCTAAAGTGGATGCAACTAAAGCGCAGGCTATCGTAACAGATGCATTATCTGGCCCTGGTGTAATGACAGCTAATACTGATAACGCGGTCGTTCCGTTCAATAGTACAGATAATAACCCTTTAAATGGGGGGCCAAGAGGTACAAACCCGTTCAACTACTATTTGTATGAACCTTTTGTAAATCAGTTAAAAAACACCAAAGATCCAAGGGGCAAGTATATTGCGGCCTACTATAGTTCACCTAACAATATTGGCTCTTTTCAAGATACCGTGTTAGCCAATCAGTTTGGTTTCCCGGTAGGTTATAATAACTCCACAATAACTACCAAGGCTGATTTTAAAGGCAATGCGCAATCTGGTTCGGGTTTCAGGTACAGCCAGTTAAACTACTCCGTTTTTGGAAGCAATACCGCGCCGGTTTTTGTTGTTACTTATGCTCAAACTTCATTGTTATTAGCTGAGGCAGCGTTTAGGGGATGGATTAATACAGGCACTACTGCTGAAGCTTATTACAACAACGGTATAAGGGCTTCAATGGATGAATATCCATTATATCCGAGTGCTGCGGCCATACCTGCCAATACCTATAATGTTTATATTGCGCAACCGTCTGTTAATTTTGCCGGGGGTAGTGAGCTTCAAAAAATCAATACCCAGTATTGGATAGCTTCTTTAGGTAACCAGGCCGAGAGTTTTGCTAACTTTAGAAGAAGCGGCTTCCCTGCGTTAACGCCAAATTCATTTGGTACACCTCTACCAGCTTCAACCGGCGGTTTTGCCCGTCGTGTACCTTACCCTCTAATTGAGCGTTCGGTTAACGCCCCGGGTTACCAGGGTGCTATTGCAAGCATAGGCGGAGATGACGTAACGCAACGCGTTTTCTGGGATAAACCATGATAATTAGGTAAACAGCTTAAACTAAAAAAACCCGGGCTTTCGCCCGGGTTTTTTTAGTTTAAGCTGGTAGGCAAATTAATTGGCGGCTTTTGGCTAATTTATTTTCAAGTGTATTTATAACAATTAAAAATGGTTTTATACATTAGCGGAACAAAAACCGGTAACGTTGTAGCTTCTGTATTGCCGGTATTGTAAACATTTATAAACCAATTTTCTTTAGTATAAACTATCAGCCTATAATATTTTTTAACGCCATTGTTTGTATTATAAGTACCTGATTAAAAATAAGTTAATATCAAACTTAATAAATATATGAGAAATTTTATTCTGGCATGTTGCCTGGTAATTGCCGGTCAGGCAGTTAAAGCGCAGCTTGTATTGCCAAAAAGCAAGCAAACAACTATCATTAACCCGGTTAACCTTAGCTACCGCTTTGCGTTGGACGGAACGTCGCGCCGCGAGGCTGCCGACCCGGCAATGATTAATTTTAGGGGAGAGTATTACCTCTTCGCATCCAAATCGGGTGGTTATTTTCACTCTACTGATCTGGTAAACTGGAACCTGATAAAAACCAACGATCTGCCGCTTGAAGATTATGCGCCAACTGCAATGGTTTACCGGGGCGAGGTCTATTTTATGGCATCGGGCAACAATCCCCTTAAAATTTACAAAACGGCTGATCCTAAATCAGGAAAGTGGACCGTAGTTACTGATAAGTTCCCTATAACTATGATAGATCCGTTTTTATTTGCCGATGATGATGACAGGGTATATTTTTATTATGGATGTTCAAACGTTAACCCATTGTACGCAGTTGAGCTTGACCCGAAAACTATGTTACCCTTAAGCGCCCCTACTGTGTTTTTTAACAGCGATAAGGAAAGTCATGGCTGGGAGCGCCGCGGCGATTATCAAACTGTTGACGGGCGCCCCTGGATAGAAGGATCATGGGTAACCAAGCACAATGGCAAATATTACTGGCAGTATTCTGCGCCGGGCACGGAGTTTAAAAGTTATAACGACGGCGTTTATGTTTCTGATAAACCAATGGGGCCATTTACCCTAATGCCCAATAACCCGGGATCAATGCGCCCTGAGGGCTTTGTAGGGGGTGCCGGCCACAGCGGTACATTTAAAGACAACTACGGCAATTATTGGCGCATATCCACCGATGTTATTTCTGTAAAACACATGTTTGAACGCCGCCTTAGCTTGTTCCCACTGTTTTTTGATAAAGACGGTATATTTCATACGTATACTGATTTCGGAGATTTCCCGCTTACATTGCCTAAAAAGCAACTGTCAAGTCCCGCAGAGCTGAAGCCTAAATGGATGCTGCTCTCCTATAAAAAAACTGTTGAGGTTTCATCATCTCAGGAAAAATATCCAAAGGATAATGCCTCAGATGAAGATATACGTACGTATTGGAGCGCGGCTACGGGCGACAAAGGCGAATGGATAACCATGGACCTTAAGAAAGTTTCTACGGTAAACGCGGTGCAGATAAATTACGCGGAAAACGAGGCCAGTTCTTTTGGCCGCAGCGATAATGATTATTACCAGTATTTGCTGCAGTATTCAACCGATAAAAAAACATGGCGCACTTTAGCCGATAAACGCACCAATAAAATAGATGCGCCGCATGATTATCTGGAGCTAAGCGCTCCAATTAAAGCACGCTACATTAGGTTAACTAATTATAAGGTACCGTCTGGCAAGTTTGCCATTGCAGACCTACGTGTGTTTGGAAAAGGTACTGATGGCCTAATGACCCAAAAGAATGATATATTCGTTAGCCGGTCTAAAACAGACCCTTGTGTGGCTGATATATCGTGGATAAAAACACCTAATGCAGTAGGATACAACGTTCGTTATGGCACAGCGCCCGATAAGTTGTACCATACCTACCAGGTTATGGGAACGGAGAAGGTAACTATCAGAAGCCTCAACAAATCAGAAAGCTATTACTTTACTGTTGATGCTTTTAATGAGAGTGGTATTAAAACAGGTAATCCTGTAATTAAAGTTGATTAATTAGGTTGTATATAATTTATGAAAAAAACACTGTTTTCTGTAGGCACACTGGCATTATGGGCCCTTGGCGCGTCATCGGTTTTTGCTCAAAGCGCAAAAGCTACAATAGGTAATGAAACTGATATGGTTATAAGTCGCCATATTTACGGGCAGTTTGCCGAGCACCTGGGCCGTGGTATTTATGATGGTTTTTGGGTTGATGCAAAAATGCCTGTAAAAAAACAGGATAGGGTGAGATTGGATATTGTAGAGGCTCTGAAAAAGATAAAAATACCTAATCTGCGCTGGCCTGGTGGTTGCTTTGCCGATGAATACCACTGGCGCGATGGCATTGGCGTGCGCACAGCCAGGCCTAAGATGATTAACACCAATTGGGGCGGCGTTACAGAAGACAATAGCTTTGGTACGCACGAGTTTTTGGAGCTTTGCAAGCTATTAAATACTGAGCCTTACATAACCGGTAACGTGGGCAGTGGCACCGTTCAGGAAATGTCAAACTGGGTAGAGTACCTTAACTTTGACGGAAAAAGCCCGATGAGTGATCTGCGGGCCAAAAATGGCCATCCAAAACCATATAATGTAACTTTTTGGGGGGTAGGCAACGAGAGCTGGGGCTGCGGCGGTAACATGACGCCTGAGTACTATGCTGATGAGTATAAGCGCTACGCTATTTTTGCTAAAGACTACGGCAATAACAAACTGAAGAAAATTGCTACCGGCCCTGCCGGCGATAATTACAACTGGACAGAAGTTGTAATGAAGAACGTTAAAAAAGATATATGGGGCATTGCGCTGCATTATTACACCCTGCCAACCGGAAGCTGGACCGGCAGCAAAGGATCAGCCACAAATTTTACCGAAGACGCTTACTTCAATACACTTAAAAATGGCCTTAAAATGGAGGAGTTTGTGACTAAGCACTCGGCCATTATGGATAAATATGATCCGGAAAAAAAGGTGGCCCTTGTGGTTGATGAGTGGGGTGTTTGGACAGATTCTGAACCAGGCACTAATCCGGGATTTTTATATCAGCAAAACAGTTTACGTGATGCATTGGTAGCTGCGTCTACATTAAACATATTTAACAACCATGCCGATAGGGTAAAACTGGCCAACCTGGCGCAAACCATTAACGTTTTGCAGGCATTGATATTGACCCAAAAAGAAAAGATCATCCTTACACCAACCTATCATGTTTTTGATATGTTTAAAGTACATCAGGATGCTAAACTTTTACCGGTTAAGCTTGACGTGCCTGATTACGAGTTTGATGGAAAGAAACTTCCTGCTGTTAACGTATCAGCATCAAAAGATGCAAGCGGCAAGATCCACCTTACGATAGTTAATATTGACAATCATAAAGCAATTGATTTTAAGGCTGACCTGGGAAATGTTGCCTGGAGCACAGTGAGCGGGCAAATACTTACAGGTACAAATGTTACCAATATTAATACCTTTGCTAACCCCAATAATATTAAGCTTGTAGCGTTTAATGATGCGAAAAAGGATGGTAATAATATATCAGTTAAATTACCGGCACATTCAGTCGTATCGCTTGAATTAAAGTAAACCAATAAACCAATTAGAATAATGAGAACACAATCAAAATTTTTCATGGCAGCTTTTATAGCCGTTGCAGCTTTGGGCAACTACGCGTGCACGCCACCAGCAGAAGAAAAAACAACCGACAATACTATGGAACAAACAAGTACTGCAATTCCGGACAGCAGTAATTTTACAGGTAAAGTGAACGGGAAAGATACCCACCTTTATACCTTATCTAACAAAAATGGCATGCAGGTGGCAATAACCAATTATGGTGGCCGCATTGTTAGTTTATTGGTTAAAGATAAAACCGGGGCTTTTAAAGATGTTGTATTAGGCTATGATGATGTAAAAACATACCAAAAGCGCGGCGAGCCTTACTTTGGCGCACTGATAGGCCGTTACGGTAATCGCATTGGCAACGGTAAATTTACATTAAATGGTAAAGAGTATACCCTTGAGTTAAATGACGGCAAAAACACATTGCATGGCGGTGCACATGGCTACTGGATGCAGGTGTGGGATGCTAAGCAGGTAGGCAACCAAAAGCTTGAACTTACTTACGTTTCTAAAGATGGCGAAGCCGGCTATCCGGGAACCTTAAACGTTAAGGTTGTTTATACTTTAACAGATGATAACGCTGTTCAAATTGATTATACCGCAACAACTGATAAAACTACTGTAGTTAATTTAACCAACCACGCGTATTTTAATTTGAATGGAGCCGGCGATTCAACAATTCTTAATAACGAATTGCGCATAGCGGCTGACGCCATTACACCTGTTGATAACACCCTTATACCAACCGGAAAGATCACTCCGGTAAAGGGAACAGCATTTGATTTTACTACTTCAAAAGCTATTGGTAAAGATATTGGCACCGCAGACGAGCAGTTAAAATTTGGTAAAGGTTACGACCACAACTTCGTACTTAATAAACACACGCTAAAAGATGTGGTAGCAACTGTTAAAAGCCCTGTTACCGGTATTGTTATGGATGTTTATACCGAAGAGCCCGGCCTGCAGTTTTACAGCGGTAACTTTTTGGATGGCCGTGCTAAGGATGGCAAAGGAAAAGTTGCATATCCATTACGCTCGGCGTTATGTCTGGAAACACAGCATTTTCCGGACGCGCCTAACAAACCTGAGTTTGCATCAACAACTTTAAATCCGGGTCAAACTTATAAAACCACAAGCATTTATAAGTTTAGTGTGGCTAAATAAACAAAGAATCGGCCTATAAGCCATAAAACGAAGCAGATCGGACGATACCGGTCTGCTTTTTTGTTTTAAAACATTTTTTTGGCCAGGCATAGTTATATTCGGCGGCAAATTGAATACGAATGACAACTGATACCCTCAATAAACTTAAAAAACTAACTGAGCTAAGTAAAGGCTATAAGGCTTTTTTATATGACTGTGATGGCACGCTGGCAGACAATATGGCCGCCCATAAGGAAACCTATTTGAAAGTAGCCTTAAGCAAGGGCCACGTTATTGATGGTGATATTATTGATGAATTGGCGGGCTGGCCGGTTCTAGACGTTATAAAGGAAATGAACGTTAGGTTCGGCACCGATTTTGATGCTGTTGAGTTTAAGGATTTAAAATATCAACTATTCCTTGGCGAATACATAGCTCTCACCAAACCCGTAGAATTTGTTACAGAACATTTAAAGGCTCATGTCGGTCAGGTTAAAATAGGAGTAGTATCCGGCAGCGGCCGTTCGGCTGTTGAAAAAACGCTACAGGTTTTGGGAATAATTGATCTGGTTGATGTTATAGTTTGTGCCGGC
>Ga0164241_10000577_pt1 | contig 62994 bp, 58 predicted proteins | sample OricomyardsoilBY_FD_108780 | JGI IMG/M metagenome (GOLD analysis project Ga0164241, IMG submission 108780) | Backyard soil microbial communities from Emeryville, California, USA - Original compost - Back yard soil (BY) | ecosystem: Environmental > Terrestrial > Soil > Unclassified | place: USA...
GAGAAGATCGAATGCGGCACCGGCTTGAACTGGACGACGATCTCGCTGCGCCGCTCCGCCATGCGTTTGCCGGTGCGGAGATAGAAGGGCACGCCCTGCCAGCGCCAATTATCGACATTCGCCTTGATCGCGACATAGGTCTCGATGTTCGAAGCCTTGCCGAGCTCGTCGGTATAGCCATCGACGATCTCGCCCTTGGATGCGCCCGCGCCGTACTGGCCGGTGACGGTGAGATGGGGGGCATCCGCCGCGCTGATTTTGCGCAGCGAGCGCAGCACCTTGACCTTCTCGTCACGGATCGCGGTGCCGTCGAAGCGGGCAGGGGGCTCCATCGCGATCAGCGCGAGCAGCTGGAGCATGTGATTCTGCACCATGTCGCGCAGCGCGCCGACTTCGTCATAATAGCCCGCGCGGCCCTCGAGCCCGACAGTCTCCGAAATCGTGATCTGGACGTGATCGATGCCCTGCGCGTTCCACACCGGCTCGAACAGCGAATTGCCGAATCGCAGCGCGAGGATGTTCTGGACCGTCTCTTTGCCGAGATAATGGTCGATTCGGAAAGTGCGGTCCTCGGGGAAGGCCTCCGCAACGATATCGTTGATCTCGCGGCTCGATTGCAGATCCTTGCCCAGCGGCTTTTCGAGCCCGATGCGGACATTGCTGCCCGCCAGCCCGGCGCTTTCGAGCCCCTTGATCGTCGGCCCGAAAAGCCAGGGCGCGGTCGACAGGAAGATCGCGAGCCCGTTCGAGATATCGCCCAGCTTCTCCGCGAGCGCCGCAAAGCCTTCGGTCTTGCCCGCGTCGAGCGGCTGATATTGCAGCCGTTCCAGGAACTTACCGACAGCGCTGTCATCCTTCCGGTCGGCAGGCAGGAATTCGTCGAGCGCCTTGGCCGCGAAATCGCGAAAACCGGCATCGTCGTGATCCGAACGTGCGGTGCCGGTGATCGTCAGCCCCTCGGGCAGCAACCCATCGGCGTGCAGGCCGTACAATGAGGGGAGAAGCATGCGTTGCGCGAGATCGCCGGTGGCTCCGAACAGCAGCAATTTGCCAACAGGCTGGGACATCGGGCGCGCAATCCTCTCTCGTTTGCAGGACTGCTCGACACGAATGTTAGGGAAAGATCAAGCTGTAACAACGGGATCAGATGCGCCGCCAGTGGATCCCCTGGGGCATCGGCGTTTCGCAGGCATAGGCGAGAAACGCCGCCAGCATTTGATCGAAGTCGAACGTCTTGGAGCCGTCCGCCCCGACTGCGCCGAAATGCCTGAGCGCATCGCCCTCGCGCTTTTCGACGATCCACCCGGCGCCGGTGCAGGCCGCCTGCAGATAGCGTTCGGGCGCCCCGGCGAGGATCGCGAAGTCGCCTGTGCCCAAATCCTCCAGCGCATCCTGGATGCCATGGGCGGTCAGCGGTGCATCCATCACGGTTTCATTGAGGGTCAGGCTCAGCCCGGTGCCGACGGTCCCCCCAGCTTTTCGCTTCGGTTGCGTCCGGCTGGGGCGACCGACCGTCTTCTCCAGGAAGCGTACCAGTGGCTCCGCCTCGCGCCGATTGAGGCTGGCCATCCACAGGACCAACGGCAAGCCGATCAGGACCGCTGCGATCAGTGACAGCGACGCGGTGGATGAGCCCGCCATAAGGGCGCCGAGCGCCGCCAGCAGCGTCAGTGCGCCGATCACCACCATCGTCGCGACGCCGTTCAGGTCCGATCCCGCCCGCCCGACGATCCGCGTTCCGGCCCCGTCCTCCGCGATCCACCCGAACAGCATCGGTCCATTCCGGTCCCAGACAGACCACCACAGGCAGATGAACGGCCCGACGATCCATCCGCGCGCGCCGTTCTTGCCGTCGAACCAGCGCTTCTTACGCGCCCGGATCGCCGCCCTGGTCGCTTCGGGCGACCGCGGTGAAATCACCTCGAAAAGAGCGCCAAATGGCTCAAACGCCATGGACCGCGATCCTAAAGCACCAACCCGGCGGCCGGGTCCAGCCCCGCCATGATGTTGAGGTTCTGCACCGCCGCACCCCCGGCGCCCTTGCCGAGATTGTCGAGCGTCGCGACCAGACGCGCCTGGCCGCGCTCGGCATTGCCGAACACGCGCAGCGTCATCCGGTCGGTCCCGGCATTTTCCTCGATCATCACCAATTGGGTGTCGTCGGCCGGGACGACCTTCACCACGGCCGAATCCTTGTATGCCTCGGCCAGCGCGGTCTCGATCGTCGCGAGCGACGGCTTGCGGGGCAAAGCGAACAGCGGCAGCGGCACTTCGCCCAGCATCCCACGATAGGCGCGCGTGACCGAGGGCATGAAGATCGGCGGGTGCTCCATCCGCGCATGCTTCTGCATCTCGGGCACATGCTTGTGCGCGAGGTTCAGGCCATAGGCGCGGAAGGCGGTGTCGGTATGGCCGCGCTTGGTCGCGTCCTCGAATTCCTCGATCATGGTCTTGCCGCCGCCCGAATAGCCCGAGACGGCGTTGTAGCTCAGCGGGAAATCGACTGGGATCAGCCCGGCGCGCACCAGCGGACGGACCAGCGCGAGGAACGCGGTGGGATAGCAGCCCGGATTGGTCACGCGCGGCGCGGCGGCGATCGCGGCGGCCTGGCTCGGCTCGAGCTCGGCAAAGCCATAGGTCCAGCCCTCGGCGACGCGGTGCGCGCTCGATGCGTCGATGATCCGCGTCGTGCCGTTGGTCACCATCCCGGCGGCCTCGCGCGCAGCGTCGTCGGGCAGGCAGAGGATGACGAAATCGGCGGCGTTCAGCGCTTCCTTGCGCTTCTTGCTGTTCTTGCGGGTCGCTTCGTCGAGCGTGATCAGCGCGATATCCTCGCGCCCGGCGATCCGGTCGCGAATCTCCAGCCCGGTGGTGCCGGCCGCGCCATCGATGAACAGCGAGACGGTCACAGCCGCCGCCGCGCAATGACGGGGCCGAAACGCTCGGCGAGGATGGCCAGCGGCTCGCGCACGACCGTATCGGCGACGTGAATCGCATGCTCCGTATCGGCCATGATCGCGGCGTGATCCTGGAAGAAGACCAGATCCCCGCGCGCGAGGCCATCCTCGACTTCGCTGCCGAGTTTCGCCTGAAGGTCGGCGAAGCGTGGCGAAGCATGCCCGGTGCGGGTGAGGATGTAGAAGATCAGCCCCGCGGCATCGAACCCGGCGGGCGAGCGGCCGCCGGCCCGCGCGGGCGCGCCGATCAGGTTCTCCGCAACCTCGATGGGGCCTCCAGCTAAAAGCGGGGCAGGTGCTGCCGGATCGGTCCAGTCGAGCGTCGAGCGCGCGACAAAGCCTACCGCGCCGTCGCCCAGACACATGCCCCAGGCATATTCGGTCGCGATTTCTAGAACGTCGAAGCCTTCGCCCGGAAGAATTTCCGAAAGCGCGGTAGCGCCCGCCTTGGCCGCGGCGAGGATCGGGGTTGCGGTGTTCGCGCTGACAGTAATCGCCAGCGCATAATGCGGTGCGAAGACGCGCTCGGCGAGGCGGACATCCGCCAGGTCGCCGCGAACGGCATCGATTCGCGGATCGACTCGAGTCGAATGACCCGAGAGCGCGAAGCGCTTAAGCGTGGGCCCTGCGGGCGACTGGCTCGCTGAGGGAGTCTCCCGCGAGGAAATGCCCGAACTCTGCAAGAAAATCCGCCCCCTCCGTGGTACGCGCGACAAAGATGTTGCGCTTGTCCGTATCGTCGCGCTGGCGGCGCAGATAGCCGAGCGAACCCAATCTATTCAAGGCGCGCGTGACAACGGGTTTCGATACGTTGAGCGCTCGCGCGAGCCCTCGCACGGTATGGGGCCCCGCGTCGAGATACACCAGCATCAGCAACGCCATCTGGCGATTGGTGAGGTCCGGTTCCCCCGATCGAACATAGTCGATCAGCGTGTTCTTCCATGAAGACAGCGACTTGTCGGGCATCGCGTTCATCGCACTCACTCTGGTTTGTTACGGTTACTTGGCGGCTAAACGCGCCTGGTGGCCGCAAGGTTTCAGTGCGATTGCGAAATGTTTATCTGGGCCATGACGCCACCGCACCGGAGGTGCGCCGCGAAAGCACCGAAGGTGCGTCGCCAAAGGTTGATTGGGGACACGCGCTCCCCTATGTCGCGCCTTCATCGATAAAGGCCTGCCCTCCGAAATGTATACGTTTCTGCTGATCGTCCAGTTCCTCGTCTCCGCCGCGCTGGTGGGGGTGATCCTTATGCAGAAGTCGGAAGGCGGCGGTCTCACTTCGGGTGGCAGTCCCTCGGGCCTGATGTCGGCGCGCGGCGCGGCGGACTTTCTCACGCGCTTTACCGCGATCCTCGCGACGGCATTCGTGGTGCTCAGCATCGTGCTCGCGGTGCTGGCGGCGAGCCAGCGTTCGACTCGCATCGATGCCACGCTCCAGAAGGAAGCGCCGCCGATCACGGCTCCGCTCACCGCGCCGCTGCCCGCGGCTCCGGCGGCTGGCAACAGCGTCGCTCCGGCAGGCGCGCAGGTGATCCAGCTGGGCAACACCGCCGAGCCCGCGAAGAAATAATCGCGGGGATTCGGCGGAAAACCGCCGCTTCCCGAATTTAATTGCGCCGGCCCGGATTCGGGCGCTTGTCGGCGTGCCTCCAATCCGGCTAGGCCTCTTCTCCCATGGCGCGGTATATATTTATCACCGGCGGCGTGGTCTCCTCGCTCGGTAAAGGTCTGATGGCGGCGAGCCTTGCGGCGCTTCTGCAGGCGCGGGGCTATTCGGCTCGCATCCGCAAGTTCGATCCGTATCTCAACGTCGATCCGGGGACGATGTCGCCCTATCAGCATGGCGAAGTCTATGTGACCGACGACGGCGCGGAAACCGACCTCGATCTCGGCCATTACGAGCGCTTCACCGGCGTCGCCTCGCGGCAATCGGATAACGTCACCTCGGGCCGTATCTATCAGCAGATCATCGAGCGCGAGCGCCGCGGCGACTATCTGGGCGCGACCGTCCAGGTGATCCCGCACGTCACCGACGCGATCAAGACTTTCGCCCAGGCCGACACCGAGGGCCTCGATTTCGTGCTGTGCGAGATCGGCGGCACCGTGGGCGACATCGAATCGCTCCCCTTCATCGAAGCGATCCGCCAGCTCCGCAACGATCTGGGCCGCGGCAATTCGGTGAGCATCCACCTGACTTTGGTGCCCTATATCGCCGCCGCGGGGGAGCTGAAGACCAAACCGACGCAGCATAGCGTGCGCGAACTTGCGGCATTGGGCGTCACGCCCGACGTGCTGGTGTGCCGCTGCGAACAGCCGCTGCCCGAGAGCGAGCGCGCCAAGATCGCCTTGTTCTGCAACGTGCCGAAGGAAGCCGTGATCCCCGCGCTCGACGCCAAGTCGATCTATGCGGTGCCCGAACAATATCATGCCGAGGGCCTCGACCGCGAAGTGCTTAAGGCATTCGGGATCGAACCGGGCGAGGATCCCAGGCTCGATCGCTGGTCCGACATCATGGACCGGCTGAACAATCCCGAAGGCGAAGTCACGATCGGTGTCGTCGGCAAATATGTCGGTTTGCCCGATGCGTATAAGTCGCTCCACGAGGCGCTGATCCATGGCGGCATCGCCAATAAGGTGAAGGTGCATATCCGCTGGCTCGACGCCGAACTGTTCGAAGGCGATGCCGATGCGATCGCCGCGCAGCTCGAGCCGATGCACGCCATCCTCGTTCCCGGCGGGTTCGGCGAGCGCGGCAGCGAGGGCAAGATCGCCAGCGTCCGCTTCGCCCGCGAGCGCCATGTGCCGTTCTTCGGCATCTGCCTGGGCATGCAGATGGCCTGTATCGAGGCGGCGCGGCTCGAGGGCCTCGAAAGCGCCTCGACCACCGAATTCGGCGAAACCGATGCGCCGATCGTCGGCCTGATCACCGAATGGATGAGCAAGGACGGCCTGCAAAAGCGCGAGCAGGGCGGCGATCTGGGCGGCACGATGCGGCTCGGCGCCTATCCCGCGAAGCTCGCGGGCAATAGCGTGGTCAATTCGATCTACGGCGCCGAAGACATCAGCGAGCGCCATCGCCACCGTTACGAAGTGAACACCCAGTATAAGGAAGTGCTGGAAAAGGGAGGGCTGTTCTTCTCGGGCATGTCACCCGACGGCACCTTGCCCGAAATCGTCGAGCGGCCCGATCACCCCTGGTTCGTCGGGGTCCAGTTCCATCCCGAGCTGAAGAGCAAGCCCTTCGATCCGCATCCGCTGTTCAAGAGTTTCATCGAAGCCGCGGTGAAGCAGAGCCGGCTGGTCTGACGCTTCGCCGCGCCGTTGGCTCACATCGCCAACCGCATGGCTTCCTCGTCATATTCGCTCGCCAGCGCCTGAAGCGCATCCAGCGTCCGCCGGTCGAGTACCGCGCTGCCGAGGCGGCGGCAGCGGTCGGCCTGCGCGCGCAGCGCTTCGACACGGCCAGTGTTGGAGAGTTCGGCTCCCTCGGTGGGGACGCCAACCGCGCGTTGCGGCTTCAAACGCGATTCTGTGATTTCCACCTTACGCTCACTTGACCAGATGCCCATGATCCCGCGCGCTTAACGCCCGTCGGCATCCTTGGTTCCCCAACGCAAGAGGCGCCCGGACCGTGGGTCCGAGCGCCTCTGCTGCGGCACCCAAAGGGAGGAAGATGCCGCGAGGGGAAGTCTTGGCCGCGTCCGCGACCAAGACTCTATCAGGTCAGGCCGCGTTCGCGGCCTCGTACGCGATCGGCGTGGGCTCGCTGCCCGAGCGGACCGCGATCTTCTTCGGCTTCATCGCCTCGGGGACTTCGCGGACCAGCTCGATCGTCAGCAGGCCGTCAGCCAGATCGGCATTTTCGACGCGGACGAAATCGGCCAGCTCGAAACGGCGCTCGAAGCTGCGATTGGCAATGCCCAGGTGCAGGAACGCGCCGTGGCGGTCCTCGGCCTCACTCTTCTTGCCGGCGACGACGAGCAGATTCTGCTGCGCGGTCACATCGATTTCGTCGGCCTTGAAGCCGGCGACGGCGAGCGTGATGCGATAGCGGTCATCGGCGACTCGCTCGAGGTTGAAGGGGGGATAGTTTTCGCTCGCCTGCTGACGCGCGCTGGCTTCGAGCATGTCGAAGAGCCGGTCGAAGCCAATCGTGGAGCGGCGGAAAGGGGAAAAATCGAACTGACGCATTTCAATCCTCTGGTTGAGCAAGTTGAACGTCTGGCGGGCACCCGCAACCGGCGTGCCATTGCCTTCGCACGGCCCATATGGCGCCGCGCCAAACCTATTTTGGATCGCTGGGTTGGACTTTCAAGAGCCGTTTCCAGCACCCGCAAACCGCGGCTTTCCGTGCAATTCGAGTCAGGGCGCGCCGCCCCCCGGGCGAGCTAGGGGCTGGCCAAGATTTCCTTTATCGACTATTCCTATAGGATTAGTGGAGATTAAACGCGAACGATAAAGGGGATTAACGGAATGAGCCTTTCAACCTTCGCGCTTTCGCTTCTGGCGAGCACATCGCCCATCGCTGCCTTGCCCGCGACGCAGGACCCGCCCGTCGCCGCACAGGGGCAGGATACGCCCGCCGCGCAGGAGGAGGTCAAGGACGAAGGCACCATCGTCGTCACCGCGCGCCGCCGCGAGGAAAAGCTCCAGGAAGTGCCGATCGCGGTCACCGTGGTGAACGGCAACGATCTCGCCCAGTCGGGCAATTTCAACGTCACCAGGCTCCAGCAGACTCAGCCGACGCTGCAATTCTATTCCTCGAACCCGCGCAATTCCGCTATCAACATTCGCGGCCTCGGCGCGCCGTTCGGGCTCACCAATGACGGCATCGAACAGGGCGTCGGCTTCTATGTCGACGGCGTCTATATCGGTCGCGTCGGCGCATCGACCTTCGATTTCGTTGATGTCGGCCAAGTCGAAGTGCTGCGCGGGCCGCAGGGTACGCTCTATGGCAAGAACACCACGGCGGGCGCGGTGAACATCACCACGCGCGCGCCGAGCTTCAGCCCGGAAGGCCGCGTCGAGGGCAGCTATGGCAATTATAATTTCGCCCAGCTCAAGGGCTCGGTCTCGGGCCCGATCATCGGCGAGACCGTCGCCGCGCGGCTCTCGACCTCCTTCACCCGGCGCGACGGCACCGTGCACAATGTCACCAGCGGGCAGGACCTGCACCGGCTCCAGAACTTCGGCCTGCGCGGCCAGGTGCTGATCCGCGCCACCCCCAATCTCGACATCACGGTGGCGGGCGATTTCAACGTCCAGAACCCGCTGTGCTGCACGCAATTCTATGCGCGCGTCGGCGCGACTCAGCGCCCGCTCAACCGCCAGTACGCGGCGCTCGCGGCGGCGTTCGGCTATGCTCCGCCCAGCCTCGACCCGTTCGATCGCGTCACCGATCTCGATGCCGACATCAATTCGCGCCAGGAAATCGGCGGCGTCTCGCTGGTCGCCAACTGGGATATCGGCTCGGCGACGATCACCTCGGTCTCGGCGTGGCGCTATTGGGACTGGCGGCCGCAGAATGATCGCGATTTCATTGGCCTGCCGATCACCACGGTCTCGCAGAACCCCTCGCAGCAAAAGCAGGTGTCGCAGGAAATCCGCATCGCTTCGAACGGCAGCGGCGGGTTGCAATATACGGCGGGTGTGTTCTTCTTCCATCAGACGATCGACACATCGGGGTCGCAGGTGCAGGGCCCCGCGGCGAGCCGCTGGCTGCTCAATCCCAGCAGCGCCAATGCGAACAACCCCGCGATCCTCGACGGGCTGACCTCGACTAACGCGATCGGCTTCGACAACACCAGCTTCGCGTTGTTCGGCAAGCTCAACTGGCAAGTGGTGCCGGGGCTGCGCATCCAGCCGGGCCTCAGGCTCAACTATGACGAGAAGAGCGGCTCCTATGTCGCGGCGGTGACTACCGGCACCGGCAGCCCCACACTCATCCCCGACCAGCTGGGCGTGCTCGCCCCGCAAAGCTATGCGCCGCACTTCAGCGCCTGGAACGTCTCGGGCGACATCACTTTGTCCTATGATTTCAGCCAGGACGTCCATGGCTATGCCACCTATGCGCGCAGCTTCAAATCGGGCGGCATCAACCTGTCCGGCCTCCCGCTCAATGCGACCAACACCGGAGTCGACCTGACCACCCAGACGGTGAAGCCCGAGCGCGTCAATCACTTCGAAATCGGCCTCAAGACCCAGGCCTTTAATCGTCGCCTGACGCTCAACCTCGCGGGCTTCTGGACCGAGATCGACGATTATCAGGCGACCGTGAACAACGGCCAGACCACGGTGATCCGCGGCTATCTCGCCAATGCCGGCAAGGTGCGGGTGCGGGGCTTCGAATGGGACTCGTCGTTCCGGCCGAGCGAGCGCGCCACGCTCTATTTCAACGGGGCCTATACCGACGCGAAATATGCCCGCTTCACCAACGCGCCGTGCCCGCCCGAGCTTTCGGGTGGCAACCCCGCGCTCAACGGCGCGACACCGGCGCCGGCGGGAACCCCGGGGCTCAGCCCGCTGACCTGCGACATTTCGGGCCAGATTCTGCCCGGCATCTCGAAATGGAGCTTCTCGTTCGGCGGCGAAGTCAACGCGCCGGTCGGCGGGGGCGAACTCTATTTGGGTTATGACGGCAGCTATCGCTCGAAATTCTCGTCGAACCCGTCGCGTTCGCGCTACACCGATATCGACGGCTACGCGCTGTCGAACTTCCGGCTGGGCTGGCGCCAGGGCGACTTCAACGTCTTTGGCTGGGTCCGAAACGCCTTCGACCAGCATTATTTCGAGCTGCTCTCGACTCAGTCGGGCAGCACCGGGCTGATCGTCGGCCAGCCGGGCGATCCTCGCACTTATGGCGTGACGGTGTCGAAGCGGTTCTAACAAGCTTGGCCTCCCGCCATGGCCGGGGGAGGCCCGGGGAAGGGGGATCGCCGCCCGCGCGATCCCCCTTTTTCGGTCCACAAAACCATCGTCACACCGGCCTCGAGCCGGGGTCCCGCTTTCTCGCGAAGATAGAAGAAGCGGGGCCCCGGAATAAATCCGGGGTGACGAGATGAAATGGCGGAATCAGGTATCCCAGACGCGGAAACGGCCGGACTGTTTCCAGCCCGGCCGCCTGCGTGACGAATTGCCTCGTCAGCCCCCTTTGTCAGGGCTCGTCCGCGCGCTTGTTCTTGCCAACAAGCGGGACTGAGCACCTCCCCGAACCACGGCCGTTGCCTGCGTTTCGACAAGGGTTTGCTAGGGTTAGCGGGAGCCGCTGTCACCCCTGAAGCGATGTCCCGAGACCGATTAGCCTCACCCTGTGTCCGTTCGGCAACACGGCGCCTCACCTGAAAATCCTCCGTATCTTCATTTGCGCGAGGCCCGGCACCTGCCCTAGAACAAAGCGGTAAACCCCCGGGGATAAACCGCCACGCCATGCTGATCTCGCGCTACGAGCGGATGATTGCCCGCCGCTATCTGCTGCCGGGCCGGGGCGAGGCGTTTATCGCCGTCGTGGCGGGGTTCAGCCTTGTCGCGGTGATGCTCGGCGTCGCCGCGCTGATCGTGGTGATGAGCATCATGAACGGCTTCCGCGCGGAGCTGTTCGACAAAATCACAGGCCTGAATGGTCACGCAGTCATCCAGGGCTATGGCGGCCAACTCCGGGATTGGCGCGAGATCGTTCAGCAAGCCAAGGCTACACCCGGCATCACCAGCGCCACCCCGCTGATCGAGCAGCCCTTGTTCGCCAGCTTCAACGGCCGCGTCGAATTCGCGCTGGTCCGGGGCATGCGCGTCGAGGATATCCGCGACAATCCCTCGCTCAAGGGCAAGGAAGTGCTCGGCAAGCTCGCTAACCTCCAGCCCGGCGGCGAGCAGATCGCGATCGGATCGCGCCTCGCCGAATCGCTCGGCGCGACGATTGGCAGCGAAATCTCGATCATCAACCCCTCCGGTGCGGCCACGCCCTTCGGCACGATGTTCCGCACCGTGAAGTATCGCGTCGTCGCGATCTTCGAGGTCGGCGTCTATGATTACGACAAGGCCTATGTCGTGATGCCGATGGAGGATGCGCAGACGCTCCTCCTGCTTGGCGATTCGGTCGGCATGGTCGAGCTCGACACCGTCGACCCCGACCGGGTGGGCGAGATCGTCGCTCCGCTCGCGCAAAAGGTGTCGAACCGCGCGCAGGTCACCGATTGGCGGATGATGAACGCCCAGCTGTTCGAAGCACTCTCAGTCGATCGCATCGTCAGCTTCACCGTGGTCGCGATCATCCTGATCGTTGCGTCTTTCAACATCTTCTCGTCGCTGATCATGCTGGTCCGCTCCAAGATCCGCGACATCGCGGTGATGCGGACGATGGGAGCGACGGGGAATGCCGTGATGCGCATCTTCGTGACGGTGGGGACGACGATCGGTGTGCTGGGCATTGCCGCGGGCCTGGTCCTTGCCTTCCTGATCATCACCTTCCGCGAATATGTCGTGAAGTTCATCGGACTGGTCACCGGCCAGAATGTCTGGGATCCATCGATGCGCTTCCTCACCGAACTGCCTGCCAAGACGAACCCGATCGAGGTCGCGATCGTCTGCATTGTCGCGTTCCTGTTCACCTTCCTCGCCACGCTGATCCCGGCATGGATGGCCTCCAAGACCGATCCGGTTCAGGTGCTGCGCTATGAGTGAGCCCGTTCTCCAGACCACTGACCTGCGCCGCAGCTTCACCCAAGGTGAGGCGACGATCCACGTCCTGCGCGGCGTCAATCTGAGCGTCATGCCCGGCGAGATCGTCGCGCTCCTCGGCCCCTCGGGCTCAGGCAAATCCACGCTCCTCCAGGCAGTCGGCCTGCTCGAAGGCGGATTCGAGGGATCGATCCGGATCGATGGGCGCGAGGCCGCCCAGCTCGACAGCAATGGCCGCACCGAGGTCCGCCGCGACCGGCTCGGCTTCGTGTACCAGTTCCATCACTTGCTGCCGGACTTCAACGCGCTGGAAAATGTCGTCCTGCCGCAGATGATCCACGGCGCCACCCGCGCCGATGCCGACAAGCGCGCCGCCGAACTGCTCGGGGCGCTCGGCCTCGCCGAACGGCTCGCGCATCGCCCCAGCCAGCTCTCCGGCGGCGAGCAACAGCGCGTCGCGGTCGCCCGCGCGCTCGCCAACCGGCCGATGCTCGTGCTCGCCGACGAGCCCACCGGCAATCTCGACGAAGCCACCGCCGACCGGGTCTTCGCCGAATTCCTGAACCTCGTCCGCGGCGAAGGTTCGGCGGCGTTGGTCGCCACGCATAACGAGCGGCTCGCGGCCAGGATGGACCGCGTGCTGCGGCTGCACGAGGGCGTGCTCGAATAGGGCGATTGTGCAGCTTACAAACCCACAGGTGGACGTCCGCATGTGGTGGGTACCGAAACGGCGGGTATTGAAGCCTGGGCCCGCGAAAGCGGCCATCCCGAATCTCTCTTGAGGCCATCCCGAATCTCTCTTGAGGAATGTCTTCAAACCTCCGCGAGCGTGAGAGTAGGTTGCACCGGTCACAAAGTTCCTTGAGCAGTCGCTTGCGAGATGATATAGCGTATCAATCTTTTGAGGTCGGCCATGCGAAAACGAAGCTTGGTAATCGCCGCCGCGCTCATCGCGACAAGTCTCCTTCTTTGGAGTCTCGCCCCTCAACCCGCCACGTCCGACGAACGAGAACTGCTCCGCATGACGGTCGCGTCGGAACGCGCGGATCGTGCCTGCGTCGCCCTCTTAACGAGCGTCGATGTGTCCGGCGGCACATACGGGTTCGCTAAGATGCATCCTTACCAGGAATTGCGCCGATTGAATGAAATAGACTATCGAGCCCAAGCTCGCCCTGTAAAGCTTATTGCGAACACGGATATCGGCGCAGGATCGCTCACGAGTTTTTCGGCTGAGCCTCGCTGCTACGGTAAGACAGTCTTACAGACGCCACGCATAGTTGGAAGATTCGGATTCGTGAATTTCCGTCGCGAGTTCTCTGCGGGTCTCTATTCTGGTTCGAGCCATGGCACCTACGCCTACCGTCGATCAGAACGAGGCTGGCAACCCCTTGCTATTAAAGGGGAGAATGGAGGACTGGTTTATTAGGAAATGCCCTCTCGAACGAGATAGCGACCACTAGGGGCCGCCTTTGGGTCACCGAAGCCTGTTCCAGACCGAACTGAAGAACGGCAGCTTTCGGGCACTGCGACGACCCCGCTGAACGACTGGGTCGGAAGCGGCCAAAACAACGATGGATTCACAAGAGATATAACCACCGCAATAGTACGATTGGCAATATATCGGTCGATCGCCTAGGCTCCCGGTATCCATATCGCCGGAGCCTCGCCATGATCCGCCACGCCATCGCAGCCGCCACGCTGTTCGCAGCCTTTCCCGCCGCCGCACAAACCGCAGCGCCCGCAACCCCCGCGCCGCCACCCTGCGCCAGCGCCGATCACCACGCCTTCGATTTCTGGGTCGGCGAGTGGGACGTCACGCCGTATGGCGGCGGGCCGCTGGTCGCGCATTCGCGAGTCGAGGCGCTGTATGGCGGCTGCGCGATCCGTGAGAACTGGATGCCGCTGAAGGGAACCGGCGGCGGCAGCCTCTCCAATTTCGACAGCGGCCATTGGCACCAGACCTGGGTCGATTCGTCGGGCGCGCGCGCCGTGTTCGAGGGCGGCTATACGGGCAACGCGATGGTCATCACCGGCATGTGGCCCGGCGTCGCCAACGGCAAGGACGGCCTCGTCCGCATGACCTATTCCCGCGAGCCGAACGGCGCGGTCCGCCAGAAGGGGGATGTCTCGACGGATAATGGCGCCACATGGTCGCCCTCTTTCGACTTTCTTTATACGCCATCGAAACGAGAATGAGCTGGACCGAAACCCCCACCCTCGCGGGCAAGCGCCTGACGCTGCGCCCGCTTTCCACCGATGACCGCGATGCGCTGATCGCCGCCGCCTCCGACGGCAGATTGTGGGAGCTGTTCTACGCGCTCGTGCCCAGCGCGGAGACGATCGATGGCTGGATGGCCTACACCTTTCGCGAGCAGGAGCATGGCCGCAGCCAGACCTTCGTAGTGCTCGATGACGGGGGCAGGGTAGTCGGCTCGACGCGCTATCTGCGCATGAATCCCGCCAATCGCCGGGTCGAAATCGGCGGCACTTTCTATGCGAAATCGGTCCAGCGCAGCGGAATCAATACCGAGGCCAAGCTGCTGCTGCTCGGCCATGCCTTCGATACGCTCGGATGCGTCTGCGTCCAGCTGCGTACGGACTGGCTCAACAAGGCGTCGCAGCGCGCGATCGAGCGCCTGGGGGCGAAGAAGGACGGCGTGCTGCGCGGCCAGCGGGTGATGCCCGATGGGCGGGTGCGCGACACAATGGTCTATTCGATCCTCGACCATGAATGGCGCGGCGTGCGACAGAATCTCGAAACCATGCTGATTCGAGGCGAGCAATGACTGCGATCACCGAAATTCCCGTCCGTGAGGCGAGTGGCGCCATGGGCGACCTCTCGGCCTATGCAGGTAAGGTTCTGCTGATCTTCAACACCGCCTCGCAATGCGGTTTCACGCCTCAGCTCGCCGAACTCGAGGCGCTGTACCGCCAGTACAAGGATCGCGGCCTCGCGGTGCTTGCCTTCCCCTGCAACCAGTTCGGCGCGCAGGAGCCCGGCGACGCCGAGGAGATCGCGACCTTCTGCTCGCGCACCTATGACGTGACCTTCCCCGTCTTCGCCAAAGTGGACGTCAATGGCGGCGATGCCGCGCCGCTCTTCCAGCGGCTCAAGAAGGATGCGCCCGGTCTGCTGGGGTCGCAGGGGATCAAGTGGAACTTCACCAAGTTCCTCGTCGATCGCTCGGGCAATGTGGTCGAACGCTATGCGCCGACGACTTCGCCCAAAGACATTGCAGCCGATATCGAGAAATTGCTGTAGGCGCCTTTTTGTGCTCCGGCGAACGCAGGAGCCAAAGTCACAAGAACAGTCTTTTGTAACCCTGGAGCCCTGCGTCCGCAGGGGGAACGGGGAGGGGCATATCGGCTGGGTGATTCGCGTGTGCGCAGAGTGGTGGGGCGGGAGGAGAGAGCGCCCCACCACCGCGCTTGGGATGCGGACCAGGCCCGGGAAGGCCACTCGTCACAAGGGGGTCCGCCCCGTCTTCAGCCTGCGGAGGGCAGGCAGATCACATATTGGCCGTTGGTCTCCATCGGGCGGCCCTGATTGTCCTCGACCGGCTCGTCGCCCGCGACCAGCCTGCCGAGGCCAGTGAGCGTGCCGAACATCGCGGCGGCTCCCCGGAACGGACGCCCGCGCGGATCGCGGCGCGGCTTGGGCCGGCCGCCTCGCGGATCGCGGCGGCGCGGCGGCGCGATGCGGCCCATCCGCGATGCGACCGAAGCCGCGTCCCCCGACCGCCCGAACTCGCGCCAGACGACGCGAAAACCCTTGGGCACTTCAGTCCAGTCGCCCGTCTCGGCGCGGATCAGGTCGCAGCCGCAATGATGGCAGGTCGCGAAATCCAGGCCCTGATTATGGTGGTGGACGGTTCCGGCGCTGTGGCCGGCAAGGGTACAGAGGAATGTCATTTCAATGCCCTCCTGAGGCATCATGGCCGCTCCGGCTGTTGAGCCGGAAGGTGGCGAGGTCGCGGAACTGCTCGTCGTCGCTTTCGATCGCGAGGTCGGGGTTCCAGATTTCAAAGCTGTCGCCCGTGCCCACGAACAGGGCGAGGGTTCCGATCTTGCCCAGATGCCGCATGGCAGCCGGGATCGTGATGGTCGCGCCGGTCCGGGTCATCTTCTCGACGATCCCGAAGGTCCGGCGCATCCGGCGGGTGTGGTTGCGGGCGTCCTCGCCCCGCGATTCGTCGGCGAGCCGGCGAGCCTCGGTACGGGCGCTGAGCGTCTCAAGATGTTCGTGGCCATATCCGACCAGGCAACCCTCCGCCGCATGCTTTGAAACCAGCAGTTCGGCGACGTCTCCGGTGAGCGCATCGGACAGGAAACCGGGGATTGTTACGCTCCCATCCTGTCCGACTTCGCACAATGCGCTACCAAGAAACATGTTACTCATCTCACTTTTGCTCTTCGCTTCGCTTTCAGTGCCGGTTCATCGGCGTCCGCTATTTAAGTCGCTCGTTTTGCAGGGGTTGTTACCCTTGCCTAACAATTGCCATAATAATGCCTCAATCTGACTACCCGATGAACCGTTCGTTTTTATCGACGAAGCGAATTAACCATAATCTGCATCAAGACGAGTTGAATGGGTATTCGGGTCGAATCCCATCAGGGTTCTTCGCTAAGGATGAGTCGCTAAGGAAGCTGACTGAGTTCTGCGTTTACCCGCAGGTAAGAACCCGAAACCTGTTGATAAAGCGGGGCTTGCGGGTGGCGATTCGCGTGGGGTTGCCCTAGGTTGGCGCCATGCATTCGGGGTTCGTGCCACTCAGGGTCTTTTCGTCCTACACGATGCTCGAAGGCGCGATCGAGCCGAAGGCGATCGCCAAGCGCGCCCGCGAACTGGGCTTTCCCGCCGCTGCTCTGGTCGATCGGAATGGCCTCTATGCGGCGATGCCTTTCTCCGAAGGCTGTGTAAAATCGGGGATCCAGCCGGTTATCGGCGCGCTGCTCGCCGTCGCGCGGCCCGACATGCCCGATGGAGTCGCGGTCCCGATCGACTGGCTTGCGCTCTACGCGCAGGACGAAGCGGGGTACGGCAATCTGTGCAAGCTCGTCTCGATGGCGCATCTCGACCGCCCGATCGAGGAGGACGCGCACGTCACCTTCGATCAGCTGGCGGGCCGGACCGATGGCCTGCTCTGCCTGACCGCGGGCGCGGAGGGCGCGCTCGCCCGGCTTTATGCCGAGGGACAGGACCCGGCGGCATCGGCCTATGCGACTCGGCTCGAACAGCTTTTTCCGGATCGGCTCTATATCGAGATCGTCCGCCGCCTCGACGAGGTCGAGGGCAAGGCCGAGCCGCGGCTGCTCGAACTCGCCTATGCCCGCGACCTGCCTCTGGTCGCGACCAACCCCAGCTGCTTCGCCGATGAGGGCTTCCACGAGGCGCATGACGCGATGCTCTGCATCGCCAGCTCCTCCTATGTCGCCAGCGACGACCGCAAGCGCAGCTCGCCCGACGCCTGGATGAAGCCTGCCAGCGAGATGAAGGCGCTGTTTGCCGACTTGCCCGAGGCGATCGCGAACACCCTCGTCGTCGCCCAGCGCTGTGCGGTGATGGCGCCCAAGCGCAAGCCGATCCTTCCGAGCCTTGCAGGCGATCTGGAGGGCGAGGCCGCCAAGCTGGCCGAGGATGCCCGGGCCGGGTTGGAGGCGCGGCTGGCCAAGGCGGGGATCACTGACGAAGAAACTCGCCAGACCTATATCGACCGGCTCGATTTCGAAGTCGATGTCATCACCAAGATGGGTTTCCCCGGCTATTTCCTGATCGTCGCGGACTTCATCAAATGGGCGAAGGACAATGGAATCCCGGTCGGCCCGGGGCGCGGTTCGGGCGCGGGTTCGGTGGTCGCATGGTCGCTGACCATCACCGATCTCGATCCGATCAAGCTCGGTTTGCTGTTCGAACGCTTCCTCAATCCGGAACGTGTGTCGATGCCGGACTTCGACATCGACTTTTGCGAAACGCGGCGCGGCGAAGTGATCCGCTACGTCCAGCAACGCTATGGCCGCGATCACGTCGCCCAGATCATCACCTTCGGGACGATGAAGGCGCGCGCGGTGGTCAAGGATGTCGGCCGCGTGCTCCAGATGAGCTACGGCCAGATCGATCGCCTGTCGAAGCTGATCCCCAACCACCCGACCGATCCCTGGACGCTCGAACGTACCCTCAACGGGGTCAGCGAATTCCATGCCGAGTATAAGCAGCACGGCGACGTCCGCCACTTGATCGACCTGGCGATGCGGCTCGAAGGCCTGCCGCGCCACAGCTCGACTCACGCCGCCGGCGTGGTGATCGGCGACCGTCCGCTTGCCGAGCTGGTTCCGCTTTATCGCGACCCACGCTCGGACATGCCCGTCACCCAGTTCGACATGAAATATGTCGAAGTCGCGGGGCTGGTGAAGTTCGACTTTCTCGGCCTCAAGACGCTGTCGGTGCTCCAGCGCGCGACCGAACTGCTGGCGGATCGGCATATCGAGATCGACCTGGCCACCCTCGGCTGGGACGATGCGCAGGTTTATGAATTGCTTCAGCGCGGCGACACGGTGGGCGTGTTCCAGCTGGAATCCGAAGGGATGCGGCGCACGCTGGCCGCGGTCCGCCCGTCGAACTTCGGCGACATCATCGCGCTCGTCGCGCTCTATCGGCCGGGTCCGATGGATAACATCCCGATGTTCGGCCACCGCAAGAATGGCCGCGAGCCGATCGCCTTCCCGCACCCGCTGCTAGAGGGCATCCTTGCCGAAACCTACGGGATTTTCGTCTATCAGGAACAGGTGATGCAGGCGGCGCAGATCCTCGCCGGCTACAGCCTGGGTGGCGCGGATCTGTTGCGCCGCGCGATGGGTAAGAAGGTCAAGGCGGAGATGGACGCTCAGCGTTCGATCTTCGTCGAGGGCTGCAAGACCGTCAACAACATCCCCGACAAACAGGCCAACGAGCTGTTCGACTTGATCGACAAATTCGCCGGCTATGGCTTCAACAAGTCGCACGCCGCGGCCTATGCGTTGCTGTCGTACCAGACCGCGTGGCTCAAGGCGCATTACCCGCACGAATTCTACGCCGCCTCGATGGCGTTCGATATCGACCAGACCGACAAGCTCGCCGTCTATGCCGACGATATGAAGCGTCTCGGCGTCCAGTGCCTGCCGCCCGACATCAACGCTTCGGAGGCGAGCTTCGTCGTGCAGGAAGGCGAGGGCCAGCTCGCGGTCCGCTATGCGCTCGCCGCGCTCAAGGGCGTGGGCGAACGCGCGATGGAGCAGCTGGTCGAGGAGCGCGACGCCAATGGCCGCTTCCATTCGCTCGACGATATCGCCCGGCGCGTCGATCCGCGCCTGCTCAACAAGCGCCAGGTCGAGACGCTGGCCGGGGCAGGGGCGTTCGACAGCATCGAGCCCAATCGTGCCGGGGTCTTCGCGGCGGCGGAGACGATCCTCGCGGTCGCCCAGCGCACCCACCAGAACCGCACCAGCGGGCAGGGCGGCCTGTTCGGCGAGAGCGAGCGCGGCGGCGGGGCGATCTCGCTTCCGCGCAGCGCGAACTGGTCCCTCGCCAATCGCATCAATGCCGAGCGCGACGCCTTCGGCTATTATTTCTCGGCGCACCCGCTCGACCGCTACCAGCACCTCGCGCGGGCCAACAATGCCCGGCTGATCGCCACGCTGGCCGAAGTCCCCATCGCCGAGGGCCAGCGCGTCGGCGCGACCGTCGCGGCGCTGATCGAGGACGCCCGCTGGCGCACCTCGGCGCGCGGCAACCGCTATATGATGGCGACGATCTCCGACACGAGCGGGCAAATTCCGGTCAGCTGCTTCGACGAAGCGGTGGCGAACGACATGGAGGAATGCGCCCGCGCCGGCGGTTGCGCGATCCTCACCATCGAAATGGACAAGCGCGCGGGCGAGGACACGCCGCGCGTCGCGATCCGCCGCATCCAGTCGTTCGAAGCGATCGCGGGCTCGGCGCGATTGCTGCTCGACTTGACCGTGGTCGATCCCACCGCCCTGCCGCTTCTCGCCGAGCTGATCGGGGAGCAACGCGATGGGCGCTGCACCGTCCAGCTCCGCGTGCCGACCGGCGCGCGCGAAACCGCGAGCGTCATCCTCGGCCGTGATTTCCGCCTCGATGAGGAAATGGTGGGGCGTATCCGGATGCTCCCCGGCGTCACCGCCGCCGAATTCGGCAGCGCCGACACGGTGCTGGCCGCCGCCGCCTGAGGGCCATCGCTTGCGTGGGACCGCAAGTCCCGCCTAGCGTGTGCGCATCGGGGCGATGGACAGCGTCTTATGGACTTCTGCCTCCAACTCACGTTACATTCACTCGCGTGAGAATATAAAATTGGGAGAGGTTGATGCTGGGCGGGATGCAGGATTTCGAGCTTCGGGTACCCAGGCTGATCGATCATGCCGCGCGCGAGCATTGGGGCCGCGAGCTGGTGACGCGCTGGGCCGATGGCGCCGAGAGCCGCACCACCTGGGCCGGCGTGGCGCGCGACGCCAAGAAGCTGGCGCAGGCGCTCGAGCGAATGGGGATGAAGCCCGGCGACCGCATCGCAACGCTCGGCATGAACCACAGCCCGCACATCGTGGCCTGGTATGGCACGATCGGGATGGGCGGCGTGATCCACACGATCAATCCGCGCCTGTTCGACGAACAACTCATCTACATCGCGAACCATGCCGAGGATCGCGTCCTCTTCTATGACAAGGCGTTCCAGCCGATCGTCGATCGCCTCAAGCCCGAGTGGAAGACGATCGAGCATTATGTCGTGTTCGATGGCGCCGGGGCGGACGGGTTCGAGGCGCTGATCAGCCGCGAGGATGGCAATTACAGCTGGCACGAGGGGCCCGAGCGCGACCCGTGCATGATCTGCTACACCAGCGGCACCACGGGAAATCCCAAGGGCGTTTTGTACGAGCATCGCTCGACGATGATCCATGCGATGGCCGAAGTCGCGCCAACCGTGTTCAACATGTCGGCGCGTTCGGTGATCCTCCCGATCGTCCCGATGTTCCACGCCGCCGCCTGGGGACTCCCGTTCGCGGGGGCTCTGGCGGGCAGCAAGTTCGTCTATTCGGCGACCAACGACGCCAAGACGATCTGCGACCTGATGAACCAGGAGAAGGTGACTCACTCGGCGGGCGTGCCCACCGTCTGGCTCGCCATGTTCAAGCATATGGACGAGACCGGCGAGCAGCCGCGCTTCCTTCAGCAAGTCACGATCGGCGGTTCGGCCGCGCCGCGCGCTATGATCGAGCGGATCATGGGCATGGGGATCGAGGTCAAGCACCTGTGGGGCATGACCGAAACGTCGCCGATCGGCACCGCGGGCACTTATCCGGTGAACTGGGAGGAGATGAGCCGGGAGGAGCGGCTGGATCTGATCTGCAAGCAAGGCAGCGCGCCGTTCGGGATCGAGCTCCGCGTCGTCGATGACGAGGGCAGGGTACAGCCGCGCGACGGCAAGAGCTCGGGCCGGCTCCAGGTTCGCGGACCCTGGGTAGTGAAGCGCTATTTCAAGGCGGAAGAAGACGCGATCGACGCCGATGGCTGGTTCGATACCGGCGACGTTTCGGTGATCTTCCCCGACGGCGTGATGCAAATCACCGATCGCGCCAAGGATGTGATCAAGTCAGGCGGCGAATGGATCAGCTCGGTCGATCTCGAAAATGCCGCGGTCGGCTGCGCGGGGGTGCATGAAGCGGCGGCGATCGGCGTCCACCATCCCAAATGGGATGAGCGCCCGATCCTGCTCGTGGTCCGCCGCCCGGGCAGCGAAGTGACGCCCGCCGAGATCCAGGCGCATCTCGCCAGGCACGTCGCGAAATGGTGGCTACCCGACGAGATCGTATTCGTCGACGAGCTACCCCACACCGCGACCGGCAAGCTGCTCAAGACTGCGATCCGGGAGCAGTATAGGGGCTACAAGCTGGCGGCCGCGTAGCTCCAGGCGAGGTTAGGCGTCCCTCGTTCGTGAGGTTACTTCCACTCCAGTCCGGCTGTCGTGAAACTGAATTGGCGGCGGCCGGCTTGGAAAAATTCCGGCTCGATGGTCACCTTTTTGCTCTTCCTGAGCGCGGCGAGGAACTTCGCGGGAGGAGAAATGAAGATAACGTCGCTGTCGTGCGAGGAGGTGTCTGTACACCGATAGCGCTGGATTGGGCCGTCGTCGAACTTGACCGCCACGGTGGTGTTGGTGAAGCTGTTGCAGAGGAACTGGCCCTTGGAGATGCTGGCAAGGATGTTCAGCCCATCTTCAGGTCGCCGGCGGACCTGTAGCGTGAGCGTCGATCCGCCGTGATAGGGGAAGTCGAACTGGGTCTCATTGTCACTGGTAACCTCCGCAAAGCGGGTCGTCGTGCCACGCATCTCGTCCTTGCTCTCGCTGTACTGCCATCTAGACGCCGGCTTGGCGGGCTTCCCTTCTTCGGCCAGCGCCGATAAGTTCCCATCTCCGGCCTGATTCCCGGCGGGTGCCGGAGGCGGTAGTTTCGAGGCGCAGTAGCCGACCAAGAATAACAGAACGAGCCCCGTGACGCAGCCAATCCCGGTGCGATTTTTGTTTCGCGCCTTAGTGTCGGTGATCTCCTCGTTCGAGAATTGGTGGCCGCAATGCCGGCACATTTTGGCGTCGAGCTTGATAACTTCAGCGCATTGCGGGCATTTTTTCTCGTCGGCTTTCACGCTCGCGCCTCCCCTTTTGCATTATCTTACCCGTGTTGATCGAGTCCGCAAGCCGCGCTCGCACAGCAGGAAACCGCTCGCCGGTGATCGCTGACATGATACTCCAATGCGTCTCGCACGGTACGAGGATTACAAGCCCCCGGTCGCTGGAGTCCCGGTCGAACGCGATCGGCGCGATCCGCTGCACCAGCCACACCCGCGCGACTGCGGCGGTGACGTAAAGGCGCTAAGGGGCCGCTATTTGCGCGCGAGTATCGCCCCGCTAACTTCGCCCGCGAACTTCTCGCGGAAGGTGGCGCAGTTACGGATCTGCTCCATCGCGCGGTCGAGCGACAGCGTGCTGGTCTGACCCGCGACCAGCGCCGGGCGCAGCCTGGCCTCGATTGTGTCGGCCTGCGACGCGACGCACAGTTCGCCGAACGCTCCCGCCGCGCGCGCCGCGAAGATGCCGCCGCGCGAGCGGGAGAGCATCTCGAACGCGCTCAGCACTTCGGGCACCACCACCGCGCTGATCGTCGGATCGCCGAGCAGCGAAACCATCGTGCCGATGCGCTGGCCATAGTTGAGCTTGGGGTGCTTGAACTCCTTGATGAACCAGGTGGCGATCGCGGGATCGCCGACCAGCTCGATCGCGCCGTACAGCGAATCGGCCAATGCCTCATCGTCGCCGCTCAGCGCCTTGGCGAAGAGCGCCTTGGTGAAATCGAGCCCCTTGGCGCGCATCAGCGCGGCCATGCCCGAATCCATGAACTCGCTGTCGAGCGCCTTGGTGTCGCCCCCGAGATATTGTTCGGCGGCTGCGGCCAGCGTCGCGGTCAGCTGCGGGTCGCGCGCGCCATTGGCGAGCAGTGCGACCACCGAGTTGCGCAGCTTCTGCCGGTCCGGATCGTCGCGGACATAGGCGTCTTCGCGCGGATCGAAGCCCAGCTTCGCCAGCACCGGGGCATAGATGCCGCTCAGCATCGCGCGGAATTTGGGCTCGGCTTCCTTCGACACCAGCCCGCGCGCGATCATGCCCTCCAGCCGCTTGCCGCCATCGACCGCGGCGTTCGAATCCTTGTTCGCCGCCATCGCGCGCGCCGCCGCGACCAGCCGGTCGAAGCTGCCATGGCCGGCGTAGAAGGACGCCCACAGGCTGTCGTTCATCGCCAGCGCCTCGCCCGCGCCGAGCGAGCCCGACGTGGCGATCAGCGCGTCCCAATCGGCGCCGTCCATATCGTAGCGGTAATAGCCCCAGCCGCCGACATTGGGGACGATCACGCCGCTCCCGGTCGCGGTCACTTCCTCGCTCGGCTGGTCGATCAGCGTGCAGCTGCGCGTCGCGTCGCGATGGAGGCAGAAGGGGATGATCCATTGCTGCGGCTTCGGCTTGGCGCCGTAATAGGCGAAGCGCGATTGGGTCGCGACCAGCTTGCCGCCGTCGCGGTGCAGCGTCACCAGCGGAATGCCCGCCTGGTCGACGAAGCTGCGCAGCGAGGCGAGCACGCGCGGATCCTTGGCGGCATCGGCCAGGGCGGCGAAGAAATCGTCGGTGGTGGCGTTGCCATAGATGTGGCGGCTCATGTGCAGCCGCACGCCGTTGCGGAACAACTCGTCGCCCAGATAATCGGCGATCATTGCGACCACCTGGCCGCCCTTGCCATAAGTAATCTGGTCGAACGCGCCGTCGATCTGGGCGTCCTCGGTGATCGTTTCGTGGATCGGACGGCCGACCGTGAGCGCATCGAGGTCGGCGGCGTCGAACGCCTCGCCGATCGCCGAAACCCCGATGTTGAGATCGGGCCGCCATTCGTTGCCGATGCGATAGCCCATCCAGTTGGCGAAGCTCTCGTTGAGCCAGATATCGTCCCACCATGCCGGAGTGACGAGATCGCCGAACCATTGGTGCGACAGTTCGTGCGCGACGATCATCCCGAACGCCTGCTTGCGGGTCGTCTGGTCGTCCTCGTCGAGGATCAGGATGCTGTCCCCGTAAATGTCGATGCCGGCATTCTCCATCGCGCCCGGCATCACCGGCGAGGCGACCTGATCGAGCTTGGGATAGGGGAAGGCCTGGCCGAAATAGGATTCGAGCAGCGCGACGATCTTGCCCGACTGATCGAGCGCGTATTGCATCTGCTTGGCGTTGGGCTGCGTGGCGATCACGCGCAGCGGCAGCGGCCATTTGCGCTGTGGGGTCGGCGGCACCATGGTTTCGAGCGTCGCGAAGGGGCCGACGACGAAAGCGACGAGGTAGGTCGGCAGCGGCTTGGTTGCGGCGAAGCGATGCGTGACCAGATCGCCCGCCTTGACGCCCTTGCCGATCTCCGGCGCGTTGCTCGCGGCGACGAAGCCGGGCTTGGTGGTCAGTGTGACGGTGAAGGGGGTCTTGAACCCGGGCTCGTCAAACGATGGGAAGGCCGCGCGCGCGTCGATCGATTCAAACTGAGTCCAGCTATAATAGATGCCCGCGACCTTGATGCGGTACAGCCCCGACGGACCGGTACCGAACGCGGCGTCATAGTCGAACTTGAGCGTCACCTTGCCAGCCGGAACGCTGCGTCCGAAATCGAGCTTGGCGAGGCCAAGCGGGCTGACCTGCGTGAAGGTCACCGGGAACTCATTCTTGCCGATCCGCGCGGTCGCCTTGGTCACGTGCAGGTCGCGGCCGTGCATATACACCATCGTCGACGAGCGCTTGAGCTGGATGTCGATCTCGGTATGCCCGCTGAACCGCGCCTGTTCGGGGATCACGGTCAGATTGAGGCGATAGGTGATCGGCGTGACCTGATCGGGCAGCTTGCCGGTGGGATCGGCGGCCGGGCGCGCGATCGCGCTCACGGGGATCAGCAGGGCGACAAAGGCGAGAATCAAGGCGCGCATTCGGAATTCCTCATGGGATAGCGCTGCTTAGGGAGACGGGTGGTTTAAGGCAACGGCACACCCGCTCCAATTCGTCCCACCCTCTTGCGTGCCGCCGCGCGAAGTTTCAGTCTGGTTCGAATGGAAACGGTGAACATCGGATCGGCGGGTGCCGGGGGCGTGACTCTCGGCGCACGGCCGGAGGCGGTTCGCGTGCTGCCGGGCGAAACCGCGGTGGTCGTGATCGATATGCAGAACGCCTATGCCTCGCCCGGCGGCTATGTCGATCAGGCGGGGTTCGACATCAGCGGCGCGGCGGGGACGATCGGCAAGATCGGGCAAGTGCTGGAGACGGCGCGGGCGGCGGGGATCCAGGTGGTCTATCTCCAGAATGGCTGGGACCCCGACTATGTCGAGGCAGGTGGGCCGGGATCGCCCAATTGGCACAAGTCCAACGCGCTCAAGACGATGCGCAAGCGGCCCGAGCTGGCGGGCAAGCTGCTCGCGCGCGGCGGCTGGGATTACGACCTTGTCGATGCACTCAAGCCGCGGGACGGCGACATCGTCATCGGCAAGACGCGCTATTCCGCCTTCTTCAATTCGCAGCTCGACTCCGTGCTGCGCTCGCGCGGCATCCGGACGATCGTGTTCGTCGGCATCGCCACCAATGTCTGCGTCGAAAGCACGCTACGCGACGGCTTTCACCTCGAATATTTCGGGGTGATGCTGGAGGATGCGACGCATCATCTCGGTCCGCCCGCGATGCAGGAAGCCACCGTCTACAATATCGAGAAATTCTTCGGCTGGGTGAGCACGACCGCGGATTTCTGCGGGTCGTTCGGGCAATTGCCGGAGTGATCGCTATCCACATCACCTGCCGTCATCCTGAACTTGTTTCAGGATCCAACCCTCCACAAGCGACGGCATTGCTCGTTGCGCCATGGATGCTGAAACAGATTCAGCATGACGGAAGAAAATAGGAGTCTGAAGATGCCCTTCGAATCGATCAATCCGCCGCAATTCCCAACGCCCATCGCCCCCTATTCGGCGGGCGCGAAGGCGGGGAACACCGTCTATGTGTCGGGCGTGCTCGCGCTGGGCGAGGGCGGGGCGGTGCTCCATGTCGGCGACGCTGCGGCGCAGACCCGGCACGTTATGGAGGTCATCAAGACGACCCTCGAAGCCGCCGGGGCGACGATGGCGGACGTGGCGATGAACCATATCTTCCTGAAGGACCTCGCCGATTACGCTGCGTTCAATGCGGTCTATGCCGAGTATTTCCCGGGGCAGAAGCCGGCGCGCTACTGCATCAAATGCGATCTGGTGAAGCCCGACTGCCTCGTCGAAGTCGCTTCGGTCGCGCACATTGGGTGACCTTTCAATTCGCCCCCGGTACGGGGAGGGGGACCGCACCCGCAGGGCGTGGTGGAGGGGCCGCCGCGAAGACGGCGGTACCCAGTGCGGCAAGCGAGTCCCGCGCCTTCGGCGCGGCCCCTCCACCATCCTGCGGATGGTACCCCTCCCCGTGCCGGGGAGGAATTGAGTGATCGACGGGCTTTACTGGGAATCGCATGGCGAGGGACCTCCGCTGATCCTCTCGGCGGGGCTGGGGGGATCGGGCAATTACTGGCTGCCCAATGTCCCCGCGCTTGCCGTGAAGCACCGCGTCATCCTCTACGATCATCGCGGCACCGGGCGGAGCGATCGCGCGCTGCCCGATACGGTGACGGTCGAGCAGATGGGCGACGATATCCTCGCGCTGATCGACGGGCTCAGCCTCGAACCGCCAACGATCATCGGCCATGCTGCTGGCGGTGTCGCTGGGCTCGCGGCGGCGCTCAAGGCGCCCGAGAAGGTCGGCGGCCTGATCCTCGTCAACGCCTGGTCCAAGCTCGACCCGCACTTCGCCCGCTGCTTCGAAGCACGCCTCGAACTCCTCCGCCACAGCGGCCCGCGCGCCTATGTCCGCGCCCAGCCAATCTTTCTCTTTCCGGCCAACTGGATCTCCGAAAACGCCGAGCGGCTGGCGGTCGAGGACGAGCATCACCTCGCCCATTTCGCCGGTGCCGAGGCTTACGAAAAGCGAATCGCCGCGCTCGCCGCCTTCGATGTGGACGCGAGACTGTCACAAATCCGCGCGCGGACTCTTGCGCTCGCCGCCGAGGATGACATGCTCGTGCCATCCAACTGCTCTCGGCTTCTCGCGGAGGGCATCAACGGGGCGGAACTGGCGATGATGGCGTGGGGAGGACATGGCTGCAACGTCACCGATCCCGACGGCTTCAACGCGCTCGTCCTCGAATTTCTCAGGAGCTAACACCATGCAGGTCGGCGTCTTCGTCCCCATCAATAATAATGGCTGGCTGATCAGCGAGAACGCGCCGCAGTACAAGCCGAGCTTCGACATGAACAAGGCGATCGCGCTCAAGGCCGAGGAGCATGGCCTCGATTTCCTGCTCTCGATGATCAAGCTGCGCGGGTTCGGCGGCAAGACCGAGTTCTGGGAATATGGCCTCGAAAGCTTCACGCTGATGGCGGGGCTTGCGGCGGTCACCGAGAAGATCAAGATCTACGCGACGTGCCCCACGCTCGTTATTCCGCCCGCCTTCGCCGCGCGGATGTGCAACACGATCGACAGCATCAGCCATGGCCGCTTCGGGCTCAACCTGATCACCGGCTGGCAGCGCCCCGAATACAGCCAGATGGGCATGTGGCCCGGCGACGACCATTTCCGCGACCGCTACACGATGCTCGACGAATATGCCCGCATCCTGCGCGAATGCTGGGAAGAGGGCGTCAGCGACTTCAAGGGCAAATATTACCAGATGGACGATTGCCGCGTCCGCCCGAAGCCCGAGGGCGAGATGAAGATCATCTGCGCCGGATCGTCGGACGAAGGCCTGGCGTTCTCGGCCAAATGGGCGGATTACGCCTTCTGCCTCGGCAAGGGCGTCAACACGCCACAGGCCTTCGCCTTCAACAATGAGCGGCTCGCGGTCGCGCTGGAGAAGACCGGGCGCGACGTCAGCATGTTCGTCCTCGTCATGCTGATCATGGCCGAGACCGACGAAGAGGCCGAGGCCAAGTGGAAGTCGTATAATGACGGTGTCGATATCGACGCGATCTCGTGGCTGGCGACTCAGGGCGCGGCGGACAAGACCAACGCCACCACCAATGTCCGCCAGCTCGCCGCTCCGGAAGGCGCGGTGAACATCAACATGGGCACGCTGGTCGGCAGCTATACCAAGATCGCGGCGATGCTCGACGAGATGGCGGCGGTGCCGAACACCGGCGGCGTGCTGCTGACCTTCGACAATTTTCTCGAAGGGGTGGAGGATTTCGGCACCAAGGTTCAGCCGCTGATGAAGAGTCGGCAGAAGGGCTGAGCGGGCAGCCGCGCGCATCGCGCGGGCTGGAAAGTCAGTAAAAGTCAGCCCAAAATGCGCTTTGCGCCCAGGGCCGGATTGACGGATCGACGAGTCAAAGAGCGGCGGGGATAGCCTCCCCGCCGCCTGATTCGCGCAGGTGAAATCCAACATTGCAAGGGGGGCGCTCAACCCGACTCCCTCGTCATCCCTGCGAAAGCTGGGATCCATGGTCCGGAACTGTATCGCTTGTGACTCTGGATCCCAGCTTCCGCTGGGATGACGACAAAGAGGGTTCAGGCCACGCCCCCCGCAGCCGCGATGGTGCGGTTGCTCGCGTGGAGCTTGTTGCGCACCGCCCGCGCGAAGTTGCGTTCGAGCAGCGCGCCGAGTTGGGGATCGGTATCGAGATAGGTCCGCAGCGTTTGCGCGGGCATGCACCAGAAACGCGCCGGGCCCGCGAGCCGCACCGTGGCCGTAGCGGCCTCGCCGGTGAGGATCGATGCCTCGCCCACAAGATCGCCCGGCTTGCACGTCGCGACCTGGCGGCCGTCGCTCAGCACCAGCGCCTCGCCGCTTGCGAGCCACGCGATCCGTTCGACGGGATCGCCCTCGCACGTCAGCTCGTCGCCGACCGTGCCGTTGAGCCACACCCCGCCATCGATCAAATGCCGGGCGCTGTGGCGCGGCACGCCCAACAGGAAACTCGCCAGCATCGCCTCTTCATCGGTCGAGAAACGCGCGCGGCGGTCGGCGATCAGGTCGCGGCCGAGTACCACCACGCAGCAGGCGAGCAGCAGCGCCATCCATCCCATCGTCGCGACATCGCCGGTCCAGCCGATCGCGTGAGTCAGCACGACAAGCGCCGACAGCGCGATGAACAGCCGCGGCCATTTGCGCGAGGTCACTACCGCGAGCACGAGCAGCAAATAGCTCAGTTGAAGAACCAGCGATCCGCCCGAGAACATCATCCCCTCCGCTGACGGAGACTATGCGGCAGATCGCTCGCCGCGGCTAGTGCGCCCCGGCCGCGGTGGCGGGGCGGGGGAGTCGTTCGCCACCGGTCGCTCGCCCGCGCGCCACGACCCGGGGGTCAGCCCGAATTCGGTGTAGAACCAGCGCGTGAACGAACTCGGCGTCGCATAGCCGATCATCCGCGCGATCTCGCCCAGCGAGCGGCTCGAATGAGTAAGGTGATCGGTCGCCATTTCGCGCCGCACCGTGTTGAGCAGCGAGGCGAAGCTGTATCCTTCCTTTTCGAGGAGCCGCTGGAGCGTGCGCGGCGGGGTGCCGAGATTTTCGCTGACCTGCTCCAGCGTCGCGCGCCCGAACGGCAGCATCAGATCGAGCGAGCGGCGGACCTGTTGTGTGGTCGACGCGGTCGCCGCGCTGGGCGCGAGCATGTCCAGATAGGTTTCGACGTAGCGCGCCATCTCCGCATCGGCGGTCGAATAGCGGGCGTCGAGCGCCGCGGGGGTGGTGAGGAAGCCATTGAAGTTGCTGTTGAACACCAAAGGCACCCCAAACACGCGGCGATGCACCGCGAGATCGCCGGGCGCGGGATGGCGGAAATGGACCGCGTCGGGCCGCCAGCGCTCGCCCGAGACCGCGACGAGCGCGCGGCAGAGAATGCCCATTGCGAGTTCGAGCCCCTGGCGTTCGATCGTCCCCGCGCCCGGCTGGATGCCGATCACTACCGCCACTTCCGCGCCGCGATCCTCGGTGGTCAGCGTGACCGAATCGCCCATGAGGTGCTGGTACCGCTTGGTCGCGTCGATCACCCCGCGCACGGTTTCCTGATGCCGCATCAACAGGCTGATCGCGCCGAGATGCGCTAGCCCCCGCGATTCCGCCATCATCAGCCCGAAACTGATGCAGTTGGCCTCGCGCGCGCTTTCGGTGAGCAGGAAATTGACCGCGTTGCGCGAGAGGCGCCCGTCGGGATCGCCGATCATCGCGGGGTTGATCCGGGCGCGTTTGAGCATGGCGTTGGGATCGAGGCCGACGGCGCGCGCCACCTCGAAATAGTTGGTCAACGCGGCTGCACGAACCTGCGCCATATTCCACCCCGCGCGAGGCAGGGCCCGCGCTCCCTGTGGAGGAACATCCGCCCCGCGCCGGCAGGTGTCAACACGGGGATTTCCGGAGCCTCCAGGCGCCCGCCGGAACGCCGAATTCATTCGTGAACCAGCGCGAGAAGGAACTGAGCGTCGCATAGCCGACCAGCACCGCGATCGTTTCGATCGACAGCTGCGGCGTGGCGAGGTGGCGCTGCGCCAGTTCGCGGCGGACATCGTTGAGCACGACGCCGAAATTCGCCCCTTCGCGCAGCAGCGCCCGCTGGAGCGCGCGGGGATGCATCCCCAAATCCGCGCCGACGCCTTCGAGCGTGCCCCGGCCGGAGGGCAGCAGCAGATGGAGCGCGCGCCGCATCCGATCGGCCACCGAGCCTTCCTCGACCACCGCCCGCGCCAGCCGCTCGACCGAATCCTCGGCATAGCGTGCGATCTCGGGCTCGGCGCCCAGGATCGGCAGCGCAAGCGACCCCCGCGTGCAGCTCAGGCCGTTGAACTCGCTCTCGAACTGGATCGGGCAATCGAAGATACGGCGGTGGACCGAAAGGTCGTTGGGCGCGGGATGGACGAAATGCACGCTTTCTGGGCGCCAGCGGCCCCCGGTCAGGCTGACGAAGCCGCGGTGCATTTCGCCGACGATGCTTTCGATCGACTGGCGCGTCATCTGATAGGCAGTGACGATGTCGGTGCGGATCACTGCCGATTCCGCGTCCTCGTCGAGGCTGATCACCAATGTGTCGGCGAGCAGCCGCTCGTAGCGGATCAGCACAAGGATCGCGTCGCGCAACGTGCGTTGGTGGCGGAAGAGCAGGCTGAAAGTGCCCAACCCCGAGATCCTCCGCGTCTCGGCGACCAGCAGGCCGAACGCCTCGCACCCCGATTCGCGCGCCGATTCCTCGAGCAGCAGCGACTGGGCGCCCCCGGGGATGAAGCGATCGGGATCGCGCAGCATCGCGCGGGTGAGACCCGCGCGTTCGAGCATCCGATCGGGATCGAGGCCGAGCGACTCCGCCACCTCGACATAATGCGCCAGTCCGGATGCGCGGGCCTTGGTCATGCTGTCGTCTCTATCCCGCGCCGATGTGCATTATACCTGCAACAAATCGTACAAATGGCGTGAAGTGCGAACTTGGTGTCGCGATCGGAAAAGTCAGACTCCGGAAAACTGCGTAGGGGTGTTGGTGTCGGCGGCCCCCCTGCCGACGCAATCGACAGACGCGAACCCAGCCCCGGCGGTATCCCCCCGCACCTCCGGGGCTGGCGTTTTGCGCCGCGGTCGATCCCGGAGTTTGAAGCGATGTATTCCAGCGTAAAGGCGCGTCCGCGCGATGCGGGCCGTTCCGTTTCCCGTCACTTCCAGGTTGCGAACCGCCAGGCGCTGCGCCTGCCGCTCACCTATGCCAATGATCGCGGCGCCCCCGCCGCCGAATCGCGGCTGACCGCGATGAGCGCGATGGCGTCGACGCTGGTGCATGAGCTCAGCCAGCCGATCACTGCGTCGCAAAACTATCTCGAAGCCACGGCCTATCGCCTGCGCGGCCAGATTGCCGGGCTCGAAGAGATGCTCGACGTCGTCAAGGAGGCGACGGCCCAGTCGCGCAAGGCGGGAGAGATCATCCGCCGAATGCGCGATTTCATGGTCAGCGGCACGATCACCGGCCAGCGCCAGGATCTGCGCGAGCTGGTCGCCAACGCCTGCGCGCTGCTGCGTCCCGAATTGCCGATCGAGGTGGTCCAGGCGCTGTCGCCGGACGCCGTCGATGTGATCGCGGATCGCGTCCAGATCGGCCAGGTCCTGTCGAACCTGCTCGCCAATGCCGCCGACGCGCTGCTCGATTGCGAGGACCGCCGCATCACGGTCACCTCGCGAGCGGCGGGGGCGATGATCGAAGTGCGAGTCACCGACAGCGGAGTCGGTCTGTCCGACGATGCGATCGGCCAGCTGTTCGATCCCTTCTACACCACCAAGCCAAAGGGCACCGGTCTCGGCCTCGCTTTGTGCCGGATGATCGTCGAAGCGCATGGCGGCAGTATCTGGGCGGAGCCGGCGGATGGCGGCACCACCATCGCCCTCACGCTGCCCGCGTCTGGCGGGCAGGGCTGAGCGATGGACGGATATAACGTCCATGTCGTCGATGGCGACCTGCACCTGCGCGATACCGCCGCGGCGCTGCTGACGCTGATCGGGCATGAGCCGGTGCTGTGGGAATCGAGCGGCCAGTTTCTCGCGCGCGCCAATCCGCGCCCGGGCGAGTGCATCCTGCTCGACGTCAAGCTGGCGGGCCTGGGCGGAATCGAAGTGCTCGACCGGCTGCGCGCCTGGGGCATCGCCACGCCAGTGGTGATCATGACCGACGCGAACGCGCCGCGGCGCGAATCGGAGCTGCTCGATCGCGGCGCGGTGTGGCTGCTCGACAAGCCGTTCCGCCTTGCCGACCTGCGCCGTGCGCTGACCATCGCCGAGAACGCGGCCGCGCGCGTCGCCGCGTCGCGGGCCGGGCTCGCCCAGCGGCGAAGCGCCGAGATGTAATTTATCCCATTCGTGCCGGGTGGGCTGCGTATAGCCTGCTTGTTCCCGATACAGCCGCGTAGCGTACCGGCCGGATCGGGGAGAGGTCGCTCCCCCGCAACCTCGCACGGACCGACAGGCGGGAGGGTCTCTTTGATCCCCCCTTGGACCCTCCCGCTTGTCATCTCCCGCCTCCGGTCTATGGTAGCGTTACCATAAGAAACGGGAGAGAATGATGAGCGGATTGCGGCGGGCGCTTGCCCCGATCGTGCTGCTATTGGCGCTGGCCAGCGGCTCGGTGGGGCTGGCGGCGAGCGGGAAGGGCGAGCGCTGGGTCGCGGCCTGGGGCACGTCGCAGCAGATCCCAGAGGAACGCAACGCGCTCAAGCCCGAGGATCTCAAGGACGCGACGCTGCGCCAGATCGTCCGCATCCAGATCGCTGGAAAGCAATTCCGCATCCGCTTCTCGAACGCTTACGGAACACAGCCTCTGGTGATCGGAGCGGCGACAGTCGGCAAGTCCGCCGATAATGCCAGTTCGCGAGTCACGCAGGACAGCCTGATGCCGCTGACCTTCAACGGCAAGGCGAGCGCGACCATTCCCGCGGGCGGCGAATATTGGACCGATCCGGTCGATACGCCGATCGCGGCGGGGGCCGATATCGCGGTCTCGATCTATTTGCCCGAGGCACCGGCGCAGCAGACCAGCCATCCGGGCTCGCGGGCGACGTCCTATTATGTCCATGGCGATCTGACCGCCGCGCCCGAACTTGCCGGGGCCAAGACCGTTGACCATTGGTACCAGCTTGCCGGGATCGAAGTCGTCTCCGCCGATGCCTCCGCCGTGGTCGTGGTCGGCGATTCGATCACCGACGGATCGGGGGTGAAGCCCAACACCAATCTGCGCTGGACCGATGCGCTCCAGCTCCGCCTGCGCGCGACCAGGGGCCGCAGCCAGATGGCGGTGCTCAACGCCGGGCTGGGGGGCAACCGGTTGCTGCTCGACGGGCTGGGGCCCAATGCAGTGGCGCGGTTCGATCGCGATGTGCTGTCGCCGCCGGGTGTGACTCACCTGATCATCCTTGAGGGCGTCAACGATCTCGGCACGCTGACTCGCGACGCCCCGGCGGCTCCGGAGCAACATGCGGCGCTGGTCGAAAAGATGATCGGTTCGCTCCGCCAGATGGTGTCGCGCGCCCGTTCGCAGGGGATCGTGGCGATCGGGGCGACGATCCTGCCCTATGGCGGCTCGGGCTATTACCACCCCGACGCGCAGAACGAGGCCGACCGCCAGGCGGTCAACGCCTGGATCCGCGCCCCCGGCAATTTCGATGGCCTGATCGATTTCGACGCAGCAATGCGCGATCCGGCGCGGCCGGCCTTCCTGCTGCCGGCCTATGATTCGGGCGACGGGCTGCATCCCTCGATCGCGGGCTATCAGGCGATGGCCGACGCGGTGCCGCTGGCGCTGCTGGGATCGAAGGACAAGCCCCGCCGTGTGGCGGCGAAGCCCGACCCCGCGCCGATGATCGCCTTCACGTTCGACGATTTGCCCGCGCACGCGGCGCTGCCCCCGGGCGAGACTCGGGTGGGGATCGCCGATCGCATCATCACGGCGCTCAAGGCGGGCGGCGCCCCGGCGACCGGCTTCATCAACGGCGTCCAGACCGAGAATGAACCCGCTTCGGTGCCGGTGCTCGCCAATTGGCGCGCGGCTGGGCTGCCGCTGGGCAATCATGGCTGGAGCCACGCCAATCTCGACCAGCTGAGCGACGACCAGTTCATGGCCGAGCTCAAGCGCAACGAGCCGCTGCTGCAATCGCTGATGGGCGGGCAGGACTGGCACTGGTTCCGTTACCCGTTCCTGGCGGAGGGCGGTGCCGACCCGGCCCGCCGCGCGCGCATCCGGACCTTGCTGGCGGGGCAGGGTTACAAGGTCGCGCCGGTGACGATGGGGTTCGACGACTGGGCGTATAGCGACACCTACGCCCGCTGCGCCGCCAAGGGCGACAGCGCCGCCGTCGCGCGGATGGAGGCCGCCTGGCTCGCGGGGGCGGAGGCGGCGATCGTCCGCTATCGCGCCATGGCCCACACGCTCTACGGCCGCGACGTGCCCTATGTCGTGCTGATGCACCTCGGCGCGTTTACCGCGCGGATGATGCCGCAGCTGATCGCGCTCTATCAGAAGCATGGCTTCCGCTTCGTCAGCCTGGAGGAGGCGATGCGCGATCCCTTTTATGCCGCCGAGGTCAATCCCGCGCTGCCGCCTCAGCCACAGGGGCTGGAAGGCGCGATGATGGCGAAGAATCTGCCGATTCCCGCGGGGTATGCACGGCCTGCGCTGGACTCGATGTGCCGATAGCATAAGCTTGCCGGGATTTCGGGTGGGGACGGCTGTGCTGCGTTGGGTGATCGCTCTATTGCTGGTGACGTTCGCGGGGGCCGCCCCCGCCGCGTCGCCGGCTCCGCCCAAGGGCGTCAGTGTCACCGTCACGCGCGGTGAAGGCGATGAATGGATCGCCGATTACACGTTCGATCAGGCATCGCCGGTCTGGTTCTTCCCGCGCTCGGGCGTGGACGAAAAGGGGCAGCCGTGGCGGCTCCAGTCCTGGACGGTCGAGACGCCCGGGGTGCGGATGGTCCGCGCCGGGCGCTACGACGTGCTCGCCGCGAATGCCGGATCGTTGACCCGGGTCCGCATCCGGATGAAGCTCTATACCGAGCAGCCCGAGGCCGAATACGCCCCGGTGCTGCGCTTCTCGGATGGTGGGCTCGCCTTCTTCTCGGATCAATTCTTCCTCGTGCCGGTCACGTCGCTCGCGGCGGCGCGGGGGCTTTCGGTCGATCTCAACGGCGTCAGCACCAGCGAAACCCCTGTAACCCTCATACTCAACGATCCCGGCCACCGGCTGCTGCTGCGCGGCAAGCCCCTCAAGGACCGCGCCACCTTCGCGCTCGAAAGCGGCAACACCTATATCTACACAGGCAATGCCCCGGTGATCGACACGCCGGGCTTTTCGGGCGTGCTCGATTCCGGATTGCCGGTCTGGGTGAAGGATGAGCTGCGCGATTTCACGCCGCGGCTGATGGCGCTCTACCGCGAGAAATTGGGCATTCCCGCGGTCGGCAAGCCGATGGCGTTCGTCGCCTGGGGCGGCACCACGATCGAGGGCGTTTCCCTGGGCGGCGGTGTGGTCGACGGCATGGTGGTGATGCAGATTCGCGGCCAGCGCGTGCTCGGCAAATCACCCGAAGTCCTGTCGTGGATGCGCTGGTTCATCGGGCATGAATCGGCGCATTTCTGGATGGGGCAGACGCTGCATTACGAGCGGGTGAGCGAAGGCTGGATCACCGAAGGCGCCGCCGACTTCCTCGCGACGCGCGCGCTGCAACAGCTCGTCCCCGACTATGATCCAAAGAACGACCTGCGCGACGCGATGCACGACTGCCTGCGGATGATCGGGCCGATGGAGGCATTGTCCAAGTCCGAGGAACGGCTCGAGCCGCGCGCCAACTACGGTTGCGGCGCGCTGCTGCTGCTCGCCGCCGAATCGGCGAACCGGCGCCATGATCCCAGGGCCGACGCCTTCACCTTCGTGCGCGGGCTGATCGATTCGAATCGCGGGGACACCGTGATCAACACGCGCGAATGGCTCGAACGCTTCAAGCTCGCCACCGGCGACGCCGCGCTGACCGCGGAGGTTCGCGCCTTCATCATGACCGGTGTGCCCGATCCCAAGGCCTTTTGGCGCCGCCTGTTCGCCGCGACCGGAGTCGACCTTCCGGTCGAGCTCAAGTCGATCAAGGAAATGATGCAGACGGGCTAACCGGCAGGCTAGAGCGATATTGGCCTGAGTGGAATCACTCCTTCCCGTTCGCCCTGAGCTTGTCGAAGGGCAGGCTGAAGCAGGCGGGCGCTAGCTCGTGGAGACCTGCCCTTCGACAAGCTCAGGGCGAACGGAATAATAGATCAACCCAGCTCGAAATTGCTCTAGATCGGCAGGCTGAACTGATCGCCCTGGGGCGGGCGGAACAGATCGGTGCGGACATTGAAGCGTTCGTTGTCGAGCCCGTAGCGATGCGCCGCCTTGTGGAAGCGCGTGCGCAACAGGTCGGCCCAGGGCCCCTGACCCTTGAAGCGGCTGAAGAATTCGCCGTCATTGTCCTTGCCGCCCCGGATCGACTGGATGATCGACATCACCTTGCTCGCGCGATCGGGGAAGTGCTCGTCGAGCCAGGCGCGGAACAGCGGGGCGACTTCCCAGGGAAGGCGGACGGGGAGGAAGAAGGCGGCGCGCGCCCCGGCCTCCGCCGCGCGCTCCATGATATGCTCGATCTCGTGATCGGTGATCGCGGGGATGACCGGCGACATCGACAGGAAGACGGGCACGCCGGCATCGCTCAGCTTCTTCATCGCGGCGAGCCGCTTTTCCGGATGCGGCGCGCGCGGCTCGACCGTCATCGCCACCTTGGGATCGAGCGAGGTGACCGAGATCATCACCGCCGCCAGTCCCTTCGCCGCCATCGGGGCGAGCAAGTCGAGATCGCGCACCACTCGGTCGGACTTGGTGGTAATCGTCAGCGGATGGTTGCATTCGGCCAGCACTTCGATGCAGCCGCGCGTGATCCGCCATTCGGCCTCGATCGGTTGGTACGGATCGGTGTTGGTGCCGAACGCGATCGCGCGGCACACATAACCGCGCTTACCCAATTCCTCGCGCAGCAGCTTTGGCGCATCGGGCTTGGCGAACAGCCGCGTCTCGAAATCGAGCCCCGGCGACAGGTCGTGATAGGCGTGGCTCGGCCGGGCGAAGCAATAGATGCAGCCATGTTCGCACCCGCGATACGGGTTGATCGAGCGGTCGAACGCGATGTCAGGCGACTGATTGCGCGTGATGATCGTCCTGGGCTTTTCGACCGTCACGGTGGTGCGCAGCGGGGGAGGGCCGTCGTCGACCAGCTGCTGATCGTCGAGCCAGTCGCCATCGGCCTCGCGCTCTGGCAGGTTGAAGCGCCTGCTCGTCGCGTTCTCGGTTGCGCCTCTGCCTGCGATTTTTGCCATCGACCGATGAGAACATTAAAAGAACAAAAATGCAAGTGAACAAAATCTCGTGCCGTCTGCTTCCGCCCCACTTTCGGACGTCGCATTTCGTCCATATGGTTAGGCGATGATTGGACCATTCGAGCAAGGCCACTGGTCTCAAAACGGGGCTCAACGCTCGTTCGGGGCAATGGTCGCCGGAGGTCGATATGTCGTGGCCCTGCCATTCACTGATTTCGATGGCGACCTTCATGCTGTTGGTGAAGCCTGGACCTTCTTGGGGGCAGCGTTCTTGCCTTACGACGACGGGCAATCGTTGTTCGTGTCGCTCGATGGTGAGCGGGAATGGCACATCCGTCTGCAATGGCGTACCGAGACGCAAGCCGAGATACTCGACCATTTCGACGAGTATGTTCAGCCGGGAAACGGCAGCTAACCACCAATAACGGACGGCGCATAACCGTTGCGGGGCTGTTCGCACCCGCGATACGGGTTGATCGAGCGGTCGAACGCGATGTCGGGCGACTGATTGCGGGTGATGATCGTCCTGGGCTTTTCGACCGTCACGGTGGTGCGCAGCGGGGGAGGGCCGTCGTCGACCAACTGCTGATCGTCTAGCCAGTCGCCATCGGCCTCGCGCTGGTTCAGATTGAAGCGCGTGCTTTCGCGGTTGTGCGTTGCGCCGCGTGAGGGGCGAGTTTTTGCCATTGCGCAATGCTACGCGCCGCAATAGAACAATACAAGAACATTGGAGACGAATATGCTCAGGATCAGCTATGTCGAATTGCCGGTAAAGGCCGTGGGCGCGGTGCGCGATTTCTATGCGGGCGCATTCGGCTGGGCCTTCACCGATTTCGGGCCGGATTATGCCGCGACCACCACGGGCGACACCGATATCGGCCTGAACGGCAGCACCGATCATGTGATCGCGAACATCATGCCGATCGTCGAAGTGAAGGAAGACCTGGAAGGCGCGCTGGACCGCGTGGTGGCGGCGGGCGGCGAGATCACGATGCCGATCTTCGCCTTCCCCGGCGGGCGGCGCTTCCACTTCCGCGATCCCGCCGGGCATGAGCTTGGGGTTTGCATCAACGAGCCGGGCGAAGGGCACCAGTGAGCCCATATTCGCTTCCGTCATCCTGAACTTGTTTCAGGATCCACCCCTCCCCGGGCGATGGCGTCGTTTGTTGCGCGATGGATGCTGAAACAAGTTCAGCATGACGGATCTGGTGAGGGGTGGCTTACCGCTCCATCAGCCTCGGCATCAGTTCGACGAAGTTGCAGGGCCGGTGCCGGATATCGAGCTGGTCCTTCAAAATCCCGTCCCAGGCATCCACCACTGCACCGGTCGATCCGGGGAGCGCGAAGATATAGGTGTCCCGCGCCACCCCCGCTGTCGCGCGGGACTGGATCGTCGAGGTGCCGATGGTGCGGTAGCTGAGCCAGCGGAACAGCTCGCCGAAGCCGGGGATTTCCTTGTCCCAGACGCGCGCCAGCGCTTCCGGGGTGACGTCGCGACCGGTGACGCCGGTACCGCCGGTGGTCAGCACGCAATCCACTTGCGGATCGTCGATCAGCGCGTGGAGCCGGCTGACGATGACGTCGGCCTCGTCGCGCACGATCGCGCGCTCGGCGAGCACATGCCCCGCGGCCTCGATCCGCGCCACCAGCGTATCGCCCGAACGGTCGTCGGCGAGCGTGCGCGTGTCCGAAATCGTGAGGACGGCGATCCGGACCGGCTGGAACGCCCGGCTCTCGTCGATCGGCATCAGTGGAGCGCGGGCTGCTGGAATTGCTGGCCCGGCCCCATCCGCACCGCGGTCGCGCCCGGCAGGCCGGGGAAGCGCGGCCATAAGCCCTGCACCAGCGCCTGGCGGCTCGCGGACTTGCGGCCTTCCTGCAACTCGTACATCCAGTAATTGCGCAGCACGACCATCACGTAACCGCGGGTCTCCCAATAGGGGATGCTCTCGATATACAGCAGTGGATCGCCGCCATCGCGGATCGTGGCGTTCCAGTTCTGCACTGGAGTCGGCCCGGCATTATAGGCCGCGATCACCTTGGGCAGCAGCCCGCCGGTGAAGGGCGAATCGCGCAGCTGCTCGATATAGGATTGGCCCAGCTCCATATTGACCGAGGGTTTTGTCAGGTCCGAGCTGGAATAGGTCACGCCGCGGCGGCGGCCGACATCGACCGCGGCGATCGGCTTGACCTGCATCAACCCCATCGCGCCCGCCGCGCTGCGCACTTCCGAATTGAACCGCGATTCCTGGAGCGTGTGGGCATAGACCAGCGCGCGATCGACGCGCCACCCGCCCTGGGGCGTCCAGTTCGGCATCGGATAGCGCGCCTCGACCAGCGGATGCGCGCCCTGCGGGCCATTGTGCGACAGCCAGAGTTGAGTTGAAGGCAGGCTCATCCGCCCCGCGAGCCGGGTCAGCGCCGCATGTTCGTCGGGGCTGGAGAAGCGCGCCTGCTGGCGAAGCACTTCGTCGGCCAGCCTTGTCTCGCCGATCTCGACCAGCGCCTCGGCGACGCGGACGTTGCGGTAGCGCTCGAGCTTGCGCCAATCCTCGGCGATCTCGGTCTCGCCGCTGCGGGGAGACTTTTCGTCGATCCCCAGCGCCTGGCGCGCGAGCAGGCCGTAGAAAGTCTCGCCATATTGCGCGGCGCCGCCCAGGTGACCCGAGACGCGCTCGGGATGGCCGCAGGCGACATCGGCGCGCGACGCCCAGTAGAGCCCTGCGGACCGCAACTCGACATCGGCGGCGCGATTGGCGACGGCTTCGAACGCGGCGCCCGCGCTCTCGCAATCGCTTTGCCGCCACGAGGCGAGGCCCTGCACCCAATCGGCCTGCGCGGCCCAGTCGCCGGTGCCGCCCTGGCCCTTGGCGGCCATGCGGCGGGCATTGGTGTCGTCGCCCGCGACATAATAGATCCATGCGACCTTTTGCCGCCATTCGGTCGCGGCTTCGGGAGTCATGTCATCGACGTGCAGCTCGACCAGCGCCTCGGCCTGGACGCCGTCATCGGCCTTCACATAGGGCTGGATCGCCAGCGCGACTTCGGTCGAGGCGGAATCGCTGCGCGTCGAACGGACACGGATGCGAGTGGGCGCGGCATCGAACCAGACGAGGCGCTGCTGGCCGGGCAGGGGCGGAACCTCGGTCGCGCCGCGCGAGCGGGCCATGCGGACAAGCTGCTCGGCCTGGGGAAGCTCGGGCGCATCGGCGATCAGCGTCAGCAGCGGCTGGAGCTCGACCTTGGGCGAATCCTTGGCGGTATAGAGTTCGGCGCGGGCGATCGCGTGAAGCGGGCCGGGGCGCATCGCGTTGAGCTGCGCATCGGCATCGGCCCAGCGCTTCTCGCGGATCGCCGCGAAAATCTTGCGGTATCCGGCGCGCTGATCGGAATCGAGGACATCCGGGATGCCGTCGCCGTCGCGGGTCGGCGTGACGCGCGCGCTGTCGAAACGCAGCGCGGCCTCGGGCACCGCCATGTCGTTCTCGGCGACGATGCGACTCGCCGCCTTCGCCTCCAGCCTCCCGTCATCGGGGCGGGCGGCAAGCGCCGGCATGGGAAGCGCGATCAGCGCGGCGGAAATGATGAAACGCATACGCAAACTCACTGGCTGGTCCCCCGGCTGAGTAGCAGCAGATGTTTCCAGGCTTCGGCCTTGGCGGCGGACCGTTCCATCAGGAAACGGGGATGGTAGGTCGCAACAACCTCACTCTTTCCACCAGAATAGTTAATGCCCTGTTTGCTATTGCCCAAAGCTGAACCGCTCGTCGTACCTAGTACACGATTGGCCGACTGGCCGAGCAGCAACAGCTTCTTTGGCGCTACCAGGCCGATGTGATGCAACGCCAGCTCGATCAGCCGGACTTCGGCTTCGGCGGGCACTTGCCCGGTCAGCGGCCGCGCCCAGGCGAGTGCGGCGAGATGGACCGACTCGCGCTTCTCGCCGATCGCCGCCAGCATCCGGTCGAGCAAGCGGCCGGTGGCGCCGCTCATCAGCGACTCGGCATCGTCGCGCTCGGGCATGTCGGTGAGGATCATCAGATCGGCGTTCGCGGGGCCGCTAGGGCCCACGCGCGCGGTCAGCCAGTCGGCCTCCGGCGCGTCCGCGCTCATCCGCCACGCGATGAAGGCCTCGAGCGTATCCGGGAGCGGCACGACCGGCGCTTCCGCAGGCGCGATCAGCTCGGCTTCGCTCCCCCCAACCGCCTCGCGCACGGCGGCGGGCCGCGCGAGCCAGTCGCGTGGTTCGTCGTCGGCGAGCGTCTCGACACCCGCGTCGCGCCACCATTCCAGCGCGCTTGCGAGGCTCTGACGCCACGGCTCTGCATATTCCCCGCCCATTTGCCGCATAGGCCAATGCCTTGACGCGGCGGTCAATCTGGCTTCATCGCGAGAGGGACAAGGCGTTGCGCGCGCACGACAGGGCACGCGCGGACCGTCCCGAAGCGGGGCGGACAGGGAGATTGAGATGAGCGAACGGGAATCGATGCCGTATGACGTGGTCATCGTCGGGGCGGGCCCCGCAGGCCTTTCGGCGGCGATTCGGCTGAAGCAGCTCGCCGCCGATGCGGGCGGCGAACTGTCGGTCTGCATCCTCGAAAAGGGATCGGAAGTCGGCGCGCATATCCTGTCGGGCGCGGTGGTCGATCCCAAGGGGCTCGACGAACTGATTCCCGATTGGCGCGATCAGGATTGCCCGATGGCGCGCACGCCGGTGACCGAGAACCATCATTGGGTGCTGAGCAAGAACGGCAAGTCGGGCTTCCCTGAGTTCATGACCCCCGGCTTCATGCACAACAAGGGCACCTATACCGGCTCGCTCGGGAGTCTCTGCCGCTGGCTGGCGGGCAAGGCCGAGGAATTGGGCGTCGAAATCTTCCCGGGCTTCGCGGCTGCGGAGATCCTGTTCAACGACGATGGTTCGGTGAAAGGCGTTGCCACCGGCGATATGGGCGTGGCGCGCGATGGCACCCACAAGCCCGATTACCAGCCGGGGCTCGAGCTCCACGCCAAATATACGTTCTTCGCGGAGGGTGCGCGCGGGCATCTGACCAAGCAGCTGATCCGCGACTTCAAACTCGACAAGGACGCGCAGCCGCAGGTGTTCGGCATCGGCATCAAGGAATTGTGGGATATCGATCCGGCCAAGCACGTTCCCGGCCGCGTGATCCACACTCAGGGCTGGCCGCTCGACGACGACACGCAGGGCGGCAGCTTCCTCTATCATCAGGCCGATGGGCAGGTGGCGTTGGGCTTCGTGGTATGGCTCGATTACGCCAATCCCTATCTCTCGCCCTTCCATGAACTTCAGCGCTGGAAGACGCACCCCGCGATCGCGGACATCCTCGCGGGCGGCAAGCGCGTCTCCTATGGCGCCCGCGCGATCAGCGACGGGGGCTGGCAGTCTGTTCCCAAGCTGGTGGCGCCGGGCGCGGCTTTGGTCGGCGACGCGGCTGGCTTCCTCAACGTGCCCCGGATCAAGGGCAGCCACACTGCGATCAAGAGCGGCATGATGGCCGCCGAGGCCGCCTTCGCCGCGATCCAGGGCGGGCGGAGCAGCGACGAACTGTCGGCCTACCCGCAAGCCTATGAGGCGAGCTGGGTCTATGAGGAGCTGCGCGGCGTCCGCAACGTGGTGCCGCTGGTCAAGAAATTCGGCGGTACCTGGGGCACCGTCTTTGCCGGCATCGCGATGTGGAGCGAGACGCTCGGCATCCGCTGGCCCTTCACGATGAAACACAAGCCCGATTACAGATATATGCATCGCGCCGCGGCATCGCAGCCGATCGATTATCCCAAGCCCGATGGCGTGCTGACCTTCGACAAGCTCTCCTCGGTGTTCCTGTCGAACACCAATCATGAGGAGGATCAGCCGATCCATCTGACGCTCAAGGATCCCGACGTGCCGATCCGCGTCAATCTGCCCTTGTGGGCGGAGCCGGCGCAGCGTTACTGTCCGGCGGGCGTTTACGAGGTGATTGGCGAAGGCGACGACGCCCGTTTCCAGATCAACGCGCAGAATTGCGTGCACTGCAAGACGTGCGACATCAAGGACCCCAGCCAGAACATCAACTGGGTGGTGCCCGAAGGCGGAGGCGGCCCCAATTACCCGAATATGTAAGAAGCTGGGCCTGACACTGGCCGCACTGACCGCAGCGGTTCCGGCGTGCGCCCAGATCAGCGAACTGAGCGACTATGTCCGTACTCGCGCCGCCGACGCGGACGGGAATACGGACGCCGCCGCCGCCGGCTATGCCGCCGCGCTCACGCGCAATCCCGATGACGCCGCGATTGCGCTGCGGGCGTATCGCGTCGGGCTCGCGGTCGGCGATTTCGAGCTGGCGGGCCGCGCCGAGCGGGTGCTGGCGAAGAGCCCCGACGCGCCGATCGACGCCCCGATCGTGCGCTTCGCCATCGCGCTTCAGGCGGGCGACACCGCCGCCCGTGAAGCCGCCATCGTGCGGATGGAAAAGGGGCCGCTCGATTTCATGGTGCCGGTGCTGCGCGCCTGGCTGGCCTATGATCGCGGCGAGGATCCGTTCCCCTGGCTCGACAAGCGCCCCAACAATCCTCTCGCGCGCCGCTTCACGATGGAGCATCGCGCGCTGATTCTGATCGTGATGAAGAATCCCGAGGGGCTCGTGGGCGTCAAGCGGATGCTCGCCGAGTCCGACAATCCCGATCTGCGGATCAACGCCGCGCTGCTGCTGGCACAGGCGGGCAAGCGCAAGGAAGCGCGCGAACTGCTCGCGGGCGATCGGCCCGAACTGGTCGCGCTGCGCAAAACGCTGGGCAAGGGGCCCAGGCCAAGCGCGTCGATCGGCGCGGCGCGGCTGTTCCTGAGCCTCACGGTCGATCTGGTGAGCGAGGATGCGCCGCCCGATATCTCGATCCTGCTTGCCCGCTCGGCGCTGCTGCTCGATCCCAGCGATGATCGCGCGCGGCTCTATCTTGGCGAAGCGCTCTCCAAATCGGGGCAGCACGACCTCGCGCTCGCCGAACTGGCCAAGGTCGGACCGAAGAGCCCCTATTATCGCGGCGCCTTTGCGGGCCGGGTGGCGGCGCTACGCCGCGCCGGGCGGCTCGATGAAGCCGTGGCGCAGGCCAAGGGCGCGGCGGAGAGTCGCGGCGGGACCGCTGCCGATGCGCGGACCTATGGCGACTTGCTGAGCGAGAAGAAGCAATATGACGCCGCCGCCGCGGCCTATGGCCTCGCGATCTCGCGGCCGGGCGGGGAAGGCGATTGGTCGCTCCATTATCTGCGCGGCGTCGCGCTCGATCGGGCGGGCCAGTGGAAGGACGCGCTTCCCCAGCTTCGCCGCGCGATCGAACTGGGACCAAACCAAGCCGAGGCGCTCAGTTATCTGGGCAATGCGCTGATCGCGCGTGGCGAGGATGCGGAGGGCGCACAGGCATTGCTCGAAAAGGCGATCCGCCTGAAGCCGAGCGATCCAGCGATCACCGATTCGCTCGGCTGGGCCTATTTCAAGCGCGGCGACACGGCGAAGGCGCTTCCCCTGCTCGAACGCGCGGCCAAGGCCGATCCGGGCGATCCCCGGATCAACGAGCATCTGGGCGACGCCTATTGGCAGCTCGGGCGACGATATGAAGCGCGCTATGCGTGGCAGGCCGCGTCTATCTACGCCGATGACGAAGCCCTGCCGCGTCTCCAGGGCAAGATCGCCAACGGCCTGTGATCATTGAGGCGGCGCCCGCCAAGCTGAACCTCGCGCTGCATGTGCGCGAGAAGCGGGCGGACGGGTTTCACGAGATCGAGACCTTGTTCGCCTTCGTGGAATTCGGGGACGAAGTTCGGGTGGCCGAGGCGGATGCGCCCTCCTTCACCGTGAGCGGGCCGTTCGCGGCGGCGCTAGCGGGGGAGGGCGACAATCTCGTCACCCGCGCCGCCGTGGCGTTTCGGGAGGCGTTCGGCGGCGGCGAACATGCGATCGAGTTGGTCAAGAACCTGCCGATCGCGTCGGGTCTCGGCGGGGGCTCCGCCGATGCCGCAGCGACTCTCCGCGCCTTGGCCCGATTGTACGGCGTGGTGCTCTACGATCCATTGCTGTTCGCCTGCGCCGACGGGCTGGGATCGGACGTCCCCGCCTGCCTCTATGGCATGACCGCGATCGGGCGGGGCAGGGGCGAGAAGCTCGAACCCATCGACGGCGCGCCGGGGGTGCCGGTGCTGCTGGTCAATCCGCTGGTCGCGGTATCGACGCCGCAGGTCTTTGCCGGGTGGGATGGCGTCGATCTGGGCGGGCTTCCCGAAGGACGCCTTGGGGTGATCGTCCATGACGGACGCAACGACCTCCAGGTCTCGGCGCGCGCGATCGCCCCGGAGATCGACGAAGTGCTCGACGTGCTGGGCGACCAGCCCGGGGTGTTGCTGTCGCGCATGTCCGGATCGGGGGCGACGTGCTTCGCGCTGTTCGAACGGGCAGAAGACTGCGCCGCCGCCCAGCGCGCGATCTGGCCCGAATGGTGGAGCCTGGCCACGCGGCTGGCTTAAAATCCTCCCCGGAACGGGGAGGGGGACCGCGAAGCGGTGGAGGGGGCTCTCCCCCAGCGCATCGCTGGGGGAGCGCCCCCTCCGTCAGCCTGCGGCCGCCACCTCCCCGTGCCGGGGAGAATCGAACGGTCCGCGTTTACCAATCCGGCAAACCTCTCCTTATCGCTTCCAGCCGCATAACCGCCCACAGCGGATCAGACGCCAGGAGCGGGACGTCCGCCGGTGGTCCGCGCTTCGGCGCGCGCCATCCCCGGCCTTCACTTGGCCGCCGGCATCGGGCAGAGCGGCCCGATGATTCGCCTCGATCGCGATGGCCATGTCGCCACCATCACCCTGAACCGTCCCGCCGCGCGCAACGCGCTGTCCGTTTCAGGCTGGCTGGCGCTCGCCGAAACCGCGCGTGAGGTTGCCGCCAGCGATGCCCGCGCCGTGCTGCTGCGTTCGGACCTGCCCGTCATTTTCTCCGCCGGCGCCGATATCGGCGAGATGCAGGGCTTCGAGGGTGGCGACGCCACGCGCTTCCGCGAGGCGATGCGGGCGGGGATCGAGGCGGTCGCCGCGCTGCCGATGCCGTGCCTCGCGGTGATCGACGGGGGCTGTTTCGGGGCGGGGATCGCGCTCGTGCTGGCGTGCGATATCCGCGTGGCGGGCGACGGCGCGCAGTTCGCTTCGACTCCCGCCAAGCTGGGACTGGGCTATCCGCGCGAGGATGTCGCTCGGCTGATTGCGCAGATCGGCAAGGGCAACGCGGCCCGCATGCTCTTTACCGGCGAGATCGTCGATGCCGCCGACGCGCAGGCGATGGGGCTGGTCGAGCTGCGCTGGGAGGAGCCCGAGCCGCTCGCCCGCGCCTTTGCCGACCGCATCGCCGCCAACGCGCCGGGCGCGATGAAGCTGCTCAAGCGGACGCTGAGCGATCCCGGTGATCCCGCGCTCGACGCCGCGTTCGACGCCTGTTTTTCGGGTGCGGAGTTCGCAGAAGGCGTGACGGCGTTCCGCGAGCGGCGGAGGCCGAGTTACCCATGAGCGAAGTGATCCCGGGGAACACAGCGGACGTGCTGCTGCTGTGCGACCATGCCTCGAACCATGTGCCCGGCGATGTCGATCTGGGGATCGAGGCGCGGTTGCTCGACCTGCATATCGCAATCGATATCGGCGCGGGCCCGGTCACGCGGGCGCTGGCAAAGCGGCTCGATGCCCCCGCGATCCTCGGTGGCGTCTCGCGCCTCGTGCTCGATCTCCACCGCGAGCCCGATCATCCGAATCTCGTTCCGAAATCCAGCGATGGCCATGCGATACCGGGCAATCTTGAGATCGAACCTCAGGAAAGGCTCAACCGATTCCATATCCCCTATCACCGGCTGATCGAGGACCGCATCCGCGCGCATCGCCCCAGCCTGATCCTCTCGATCCACAGCTTCACGCCGTTCCTCGAGCAGGGCGGCGCGCCACGTCCCTGGCACGCGGGTATCCTCTACAATGCGGACGAAAGTGCCGCCCGGCCCGCGATCGACTGGCTCCGCGCGCAGGGCGTCGAGACCGGCGACAACGAGCCCTATTCGGGCAAGCTGCTCAACGCGACTCTCAACCGCCATGCCGAGGCCAATGGCATCCCCTCGATCGGCATCGAGATCCGCAACGACCTGATCCGCGATGAGGCCGGCGTGCAACGCTGGACGGATATTTTAGCACGTTTGACGGATCATCTGCGCAATCATCTTGCGCGATAGCCCCGTCCCGCTTTAGGGCCGCGCCACCATGACACAGAGATTCGACAAATCCCGCCTGCCTTCGCGCCACGTCTCCGTCGGCCCGGAACGCGCCCCGCACCGCAGCTATTACTACGCGATGGGCCTTACCGAGGAGGAGATCGCTCGCCCGTTCGTCGCGCTCGCCAGTGCCGGGAACGACAGCGCCCCGTGCAACACCACGCTCGACGCCCAGGCCGACGCCGCGCGGCGCGGAGTGGAGCAGGGCGGGGGCATGCCCCGCCGCTTCAACACCATCACGGTCACTGACGGGATCGCGATGGGGCATCAGGGGATGAAGGCCTCGCTTGTCAGCCGCGAAGTCATCGCCGATTCGGTCGAGCTGAGTGTGCGCGGCCATTGCTACGACGCGCTGGTCGGCTTCGCGGGCTGCGACAAGTCGCTGCCGGGCATGATGATGGCGATGCTCCGCCTCAATATCCCGAGCATCTTCGTCTATGGCGGATCGATCCTGCCGGGCCGCTTCCACGGCAAGGATGTGAGCGTGAAGGACGTGTTCGAAGTCGTCGGCCGCTATGCCGCCGGCAACTGCCCGATCAGCGAAGTCCATGAACTTGAGCGCGTCGCCTGCCCGGGCCATGGCGCGTGCGGTGGCCAATACACCGCCAACACCATGGCGTGCGTCGGTGAAGCCATCGGTTTATCGTTGCCGAACAGCAACATGGTGCCCGCACCTTACAGTACGCGCGAACAGATTGCAGTGTCGGCGGGCGCGCAGGTGATGGAACTGCTCGCGGCGAATATCCGCCCGCGCGACATCTGTACCCGTCAGGCCTTTGAGAACGCCGCACGCATCGTCGCCGCGACCGGGGGATCGACCAATGGCGGGCTCCATCTTCCCGCGATGGCGCATGAGGCGGGGATCGAATTCGACCTGTTCGACGTCGCCGAGATCTTCAAGACCACGCCCTATTGCGCCGATCTCCAGCCCGGTGGCCAGTATCTCGCGCGCGATATGTATGACGCGGGCGGCGTCTATATGCTGATGAAGTCGCTGCTCGCCGAGGGCTTCCTCCACGGCGATTGCATGACCGTGACGGGCAAGACGCTCGCCGAGAATATCGAGCTAGTCACTTGGAATCCCGACCAGAAAGTCATTTATGACGCCAAGACGCCGATCACTCCCACGGGCGGCGTGGTCGGGCTGCGCGGGTCGCTCGCTCCCGATGGCGCGATCGTGAAAGTGGCTGGGCTCCACAGCCTCGTCTTCGAGGGTCCGGCGCGCGTATTCGATTGCGAAGAGGATTGCTTCGCCGCGGTCGAGGCGCGCGCGATCAACGAGGGCGAAGTCATCGTCATCCGCTACGAAGGGCCCAAGGGCGGGCCGGGGATGCGCGAGATGCTCTCCACCACTGCCGCGCTCTATGGCCAGGGCATGGGCGAGAGCGTCGCGCTGATCACCGATGGCCGCTTCTCGGGCGCGACGCGGGGCTTCTGCATCGGCCACGTCGGGCCGGAGGCAGCCGAGGGCGGGCCGATCGCGCTGGTCGAAAATGGCGACCGCATCCGCATCGACGCCGAAACGGGCACGATCGACCTGCATGTCGCGGACGACGTGCTCGCCGAACGCCGCGCGAAATGGCGGCCGCGCACCCATGATTATCAGTCCGGCGCGCTGTGGCGCTATGCGCAGAATGTCGGCCCGGCCTATAAGGGCGCCGTGACGCACCCTGGAGCCAGCGCCGAAACCCATGTCTACGCGGATATCTAGCGCGCTTGTAATGCTTCTCCTCCTCACGGCCTGCGACCAGAAGCTCGAGGACAAGGCCACCAAGGCCAAGGCCCAGCGCAGCGAACGCGCCATCGCCGAGGCGGAGGGCAAGATCGAATGCCTGCCCCCGGGCGCCCAGTCCTTCGCCTATGTCTGCGCGATCGACCGGACGCAGTCGCAGGATGGGCTCTATCTCACCATCCGGCACCCTGATGGCGGATTTCGCCGCCTGCTCGTCACGAATGACGGGCGCGGAGTCATCGCGGCCGATGGCGCGGAGACGGCGCAAGTGACTCCGCTCGCCGAGGATCTGATCGAGGTTTCGATCGCCGGCGCCCACTATCGCTTGCCCGCGACGGTCAGGATGCCGAAGAGGGCCAAATGATTCCGGCAAATGCCCCCATCGTCACGGCCGACGCGATGCGCGACGCCGAAGAGCGCGTCTTCCGTCACGTGGTCCAGCACGATGTGATGGAGCGCGCGGGGGAAGCAGTGGCGCGACAGGCCGCCCGCTTCGCGCTTGGCCGCCCGATCCTGGTGCTGGCGGGGCCCGGCAATAATGGCGGAGACGCCTATGTCGCCGCGCGCCTGTTGAAGGCACAAGGGCATGACGTCAGCGTCGCCGCGCTGGGCGAGCCCAAAGCGGGCGCGGCGGAGGCGATGTTCCGGCAATGGGATGGCCCCACCACCTCGCTCTACGAGGCGCGCCAGCGGCCCTTCGTGATCGACGGCCTCTTCGGCACCGGCCTCGCCCGCCCGATCGAGCGTGGTCCGCGCGCGCTGATGGCCGAACTGATCAAGGCGGCGGAGTTCAGCCTTGCGATCGATCTCCCCTCGGGGCTCGATACCGATAGCGGCGAGGATCTCGGCGCCCAGCGCGTCAGCGCCACCGTGGCATTGGCCGCGCTCAAGCCCGCGCATGTCCTTGCCACGGGGCTCGAGAAATGCGGCCCTGTGATCCTCGCCGATATCGGCATCCCGGTGGAGACCAGCTGGCGCACCGCCGCGCGGCCCCGGCTCAAGCCGCCCGGACCGCACGATCACAAATATACCCGCGGCATGGTCGCGGTGGTCGAATGCGCGATGCCGGGGGCCGCGCGGCTCGCGGCGGGGGCGGCGATGGCGGGCGGGGCGGGCTATGTCACGCTGGCGGGCGGCAACATGGCGGGCGGGCTCGACGCTTTGGTCCGCCGCGCCATCGACGGTGCCGACGCCTTGGTCGATTTCCTCGCCGACGAGCGGATCGACGCGCTGGTGATCGGCCCCGGCCTCGGTCGCGAGCGCCGCGCCGAGACCATGCTCAAGGCCGCGCTCGCCTGTGCGCACCCGGTGGTGCTCGATGGCGACGCGCTCAGCCTGCTCGGGCGCGGGGCGGGGCGCTGGCTCCATGATCGTGCCTCGCCAGCCTGGCTCACCCCGCATTCGGGCGAGTTCGACCGGATGTTCGAGTTCGCGGGCAGCAAGATCGACCGCACCCTCGCCGCCGCCGCCGAAACCGGCGCGACGGTAATCCATAAGGGCGCGGACACCGTCATCGCATCGCCGCAGGGCGAAATCCGCGTGCTGGCGGGCGCTTCGCCCTGGCTCTCGACCGCAGGGACGGGCGACATTCTCGCCGGGCTGCTCGCCGCTCGGGTGGCGGGCGGCGCGCGGGGGATCGAGGCGGCGGAGCAAGCCGTGTGGATCCACGCCGCCGCCGCGCGGCTGGTCGGCCCGGCCTTCATCGCCGATGCGCTGATCGGCACGATTCCGGGGGCCATCGCCGAATGCCTGTAGAAGACGAGATCGTCCGCGTCGCGGCGCGGGGCGAGGGCGTCACCGCCGACGGTCGCCATGCGCCGCTGGCAGCGCCCGGAGACCGGCTGAGCGCCGCTGGAGACGTGATCCCCGGCCCGAACCACCAGCGCCCGCCCTGCAAGCATTTCCCCACCTGTGGCGGCTGCCAGCTCCAGCATCTCGACGATGCCGCATGGAGCCAGTTCATCGTCGATCGCGTCACCGGCGCGCTGGCCTCGCATGGCCTCGCTACCGATGTCCGCACGCCGTTGCTGTCGCCCCCCAGGACGCGCCGCCGCGCTACGCTCCACGCCGAGCGCCGGGGTCGCCAGATCCATATGGGCTTCACGCAGGCGGGCAGCCATACGCTCGTCGATCTGGACGAATGTTGGGTGTTGGCGCCGGAGCTGTTCGCGCTGATCGCGCCGCTCAGGGGCCTGCTGGCGGGGCTGCTCCCCAATACGCGGCGGATCAACGTCCATCTGGCGATGACCGATCAGGGCCGCGACGTGCTGATCGACGGGATGGATGCCGAAGGCCTCGCCGCAGCCGAGGCGCTCACCGGCTTCGCGCGCCGCCACAAGCTCGCGCGGCTGGCGATCGACGAAGGCTTCGGCCCCACCGCGCGCTGGGAGCCCGATCCGGTGACGATCACGCTAGGCGGGGTGCCGGTGCCCTTCCCGGGAGGCAGCTTCCTCCAGGCGACGGCGGAGGGCGAGGCGGCCCTCGTCGCCTCGGTCTACGAAATCGCCGCCGATGCCGAAGCCATCGCGGACCTGTTCGCGGGGCTGGGCACCTTCACCTTCGCCTTCCCCAATGCCCGCGTTTACGCGGCCGAAGGCGCGCGAGATCCGCTCCTCTCGCTCAAGGCCGCCGCGGGGATGGCGCAACGCCAGGTCTTCGCCGACCATCGCGACCTGTTCCGTCGCCCGCTGGCGCCGAGCGATTTGAATAACTTCGATGCGGTGATCCTCGATCCGCCGCGCGCGGGGGCCAAGGAACAGACGGTCGAGCTGGCGGCGTCCAAGGTGCCGCTGGTCGCATATGTTTCGTGCAATCCCAATACGTTCGTCCGCGATTCTGAGGTTTTGTGCAAAAGCGGCTACACGCTCGACTGGGTTCAGCCTGTCGGCCAGTTCCGCTGGTCCACCCATGTCGAGCTGGCGGCCAGGTTCAGCCGGTGAGCCGCTCGCGAATTCTTCGCATACTCACCGCCGCCGCCGCGCTCGGCTTGGCAGTCGTCGGTATGACCTTCGCGTTTCAGGACGAAAGGCCGAACCTCTTGCCGGGCTTGGCGGGCTGCTTTCAAGCGGAAGGCGCCGGTCCGAAGGTTCAGGTTTCAAGCGATGGCTGGATGACCTCGGGGGACTTGATGACGCGCGTCACGATTGTCGAGGACAAGGAGGGATTGTCCTTCTTTCCGGAGAAGAGGATCGAGGTCAGCGCGGATGGCAACTCGCTGGCATTCGCGTCGGGGTCTTCACTGAAGCTCAGAATCAGCGCGAACCGGGGCAGTTTCGAAATCTTCGACTCCGCGCGCAGATTTGTCAGGCAGCCCTGCTAAGCGCGCGAGCCGTCAAGGATAATCCGCCCGCACGAAGAACAACCCGTCCGAAGGCGCATTGAGGCCCAGCGCCGCCCGGTCCCTGGCCTCCAGCGCCTCGGTCATGTGCTCGGGCGTCCATTTCCCCTGGCCGACCAGCCCGAGGCACCCGACCATCGACCGCACCTGATGGTGCAGGAACGACCGCGCCGAGGCCCGCACGGTGATCCGCTCTCCCTCGCGCGTCACATCGAGCCGGTCGAGCGTCCGCAAGGGGCTGTCTGCCTGGCAATGCGCCGAGCGGAAGGTAGTGAAATCATGCCGCCCTACCAGCCGTGACGCACCCTCGGCCATCGCGTCGGCGTCGAGATCGTTGGCGATCCGCCAGGCGAGCCCCTTTTCCCAGGTCAGCGGCGCGCGGCGCTGGATGATGCGATACTCGTAATGCCGCGCGATGCACGAAAAGCGCGCGTGCCAGCCGCCCGCGACCGTCTCGCACCCCAGAATCGCCACCGGCGCCGGCCGCAGCTTGGCGTTGAGCGCCTCCATCAACCGGAACGGGGTGATCGGGCGGGCGATATCGATATGCGCGCGCATCCCCAGCGCATGGACCCCGGCATCGGTGCGCCCGGCGGCGTGGCAGGCGACGGTTTCGCCGGTCACGTCGAACGCGGCCTCCTCGATCGCCTGTTGCACGCTCGGGCCATGATCCTGCCGCTGCCAGCCCATGAAGGGTCGGCCGTCATATTCCACGGTGAGCGCGAAACGGGTCAAAGCTGTGTGCCCGCAGGGATGGAGAAGCCGCGGAGGAGTTCCTGTGCGGTCATGACGCCACGGCCCGCACGCTGGACGAGGAGGGGGCGGATCGCGCTGCCGGCGCAGGCGATAGTGAGATGGTCATCCAAAACAACACCGTCATCCCGGCGAAGGCCGGGATCCAGGGTTTCCGAGGACGCCGTTTGCGACTCTGGATCCCGGCTTTCGCCGGGATGACGAACTTGGGCGGAATGCACGCGAATGCGTTCGCTCCCCACTTCGAAGAAGGCGCCCGGCGCTGGATTGAATGCCCGAACCTGCCGCTCGACATGTTCCGCACCCCGCGAGAAATCCAGCCTCGCTTCGGCCTTGTCGATCTTAGGGGCGTAGGTGACGCCTTCGGGCTGAACCACCGCCGGATAGCCGTCGATATCGCCCAGCACCTGAACCATCAGCCGGGCGCCCATCGCGCTTAGCTCACCGGTCAGCTCGCCCGCGGTCTTGCCCGCGACCGGAGTCCGCCCTTCCAGCCGCACCGGCCCGGTATCGAGCCCAGCCTCCATCTGCATGATCCCGACGCCAGTCTCTTCATCCCCGGCGAGAATCGCCCGCTGGATCGGCGCAGCCCCCCGCCAGCGCGGCAGCAGCGAGGCGTGGACGTTGAGGCAGCCCAGCCGTGGCGCATCGAGCACCGATTGCGGCAGGATCAGGCCGTAAGCCGCGACCACCGCCACATCGGCCTCCAGCGCGGCGAAGGCCTCCACCGCCTCGGGCTCCTTGCGGAAGGAGAGCGGCGTACGCACCGCGATCCCAAGTTCCTCCGCCCGCACCTGAACCGGCGAGGGCGCAATCTTCCCGCGATTTCCCCGTCGCGGCGGCTGACTGTACGCCGCGACCACATCATGCCCCGCCGCAACGAGGCCATCCAGCACCGGCACCGAAAATTCGGGCGTTCCCATGAAGACGATCCGCATGGGCGAGCCTTTACACCATCGCCGGGCATGGGAAAGCGCCCGCCTCCCCGCCGTCACCCTGAACTTGTTTCAGGGTCCAACCTTCCACGGGCGACGGCATTGCTCGTTGCGCGTTGGATGCTGAAACAAGTTCAGCATGACGGGTGGGAGGGCGAGGAGAGATTTCCTTTCTGTTCGCCACTCGCTATCTCCCCGCCATGGCCTCCCCCGAAATCGAAGCGCTCACCCAGGCCTTGTCGCGGCTCCCCGGGCTCGGCCCGCGTTCGGCGCGGCGCGCTGTCCTGCATCTCCTCAAGAAGCGCGAGACGGCGCTCGATCCGCTGCTGTCGGCGCTCAGCCAGGTCAGCCAGCGGCTCGCGACCTGCGGGATTTGCGGGAACGTCGACACCACCGATCCCTGTGCGATCTGCGCCGACCCACGCCGCGACTCCCGCGCGCTATGCGTGGTGGAGGAAGTCGCCGACCTCTGGGCGCTCGACCGGTCGCGGCTCTTTCCGGGCCGCTTCCATGTGCTCGGCGGTCGCCTCTCCGCGCTCGAGGGCATCCGTCCCGAGGATCTCGCCATCGACAGCCTCGTCCGCCGCATCGCCGCCGGCGGAATCGACGAAGTCGTCCTCGCGATGAACGCCACGCTGGAGGGCCAGACCACCGCCCACTACATCGCCGAGCGGATCGAAGCCTATCCGGTGCGCGTCACTCAGCTGGCGCACGGCCTGCCGGTAGGCGGCGAGCTCGATTATCTCGACGAGGGCACGCTGGCCCAGGCGCTGCGGGCGCGGCGTCCAGTGGCATGACGGAGAAAAGCGAAGTCATTGAGATCTCCGGCGGAGATGTGGTGCTGTGGCTTGAACTGGATGAGCCCATCATGCTCAAGACCGTTGGCGTAGACCCGGTAGAACTTAATCGGAAAGAGGCGATCGAATTGGCGAACGCCCTGCTCGCGCTGGCGGCGCGCATCGTCGACTAAGCACCTCGCCGTCGCCTAGGGGACATCCCATCTTGCGATCCAGCGCGTCCGAAACTAGATCGCACCCATGTCCCTCATGCCTATCATCGAAGTCCCGGATCCCCGGCTACGCACCATTTCGACTCCGGTCGACACTGTGGACGACGCGCTGCGCGATCTGATCGCCGACATGTTCGACACCATGTATGACGCCCCGGGCATCGGCCTCGCCGCGATCCAGGTCGGCGTGCCGAAGCGCGTCATCGTCATGGATTTGCAGGAAAAGGAAGACGAGGAAGGCAAGCCGATCCGCGAGCCGCGCGTCTTCATCAATCCCGAGATCGTCGACCCTTCGGTTGAGCATTCGGTTTACACCGAAGGCTGCCTGTCGGTCCCCGACCAATACGCCGAAGTCGAGCGCCCCGCGGCGTGCCGCGTGACATGGCTCGACGAGAAGGGCGTGGCGCATGACGAACTGTTCGAAGGGCTGCTCGCCACCTGTATCCAACATGAGATGGATCATCTGGAGGGGATCGTCTTTATCGATCACCTCTCGCGGCTGAAGCGCGACATGATCATGAAAAAGCTGACCAAGGCGCGCCGGGCGGCCTGAGCCGTCCGAAGTCAATCGTCAGAACAACCCCTCCACCAGCCCGTCCTTGTCCATCCGGATCCCCTCCGCCGCCGGCACGCGGGGGAGGCCGGGCATGGTCATGATCTCCCCGCAGATCGCCACCACGAAGCCCGCGCCCGCCGCCAGCCTTACCTCACGCACATGGACGGCATGCCCCGTCGGCGCGCCGAGCGCGGTCGGATCGGTCGAGAAGCTGTACTGCGTCTTCGCCATGCACACCGGCAGATGCCCGAACCCGGCATCCTCCCAGCGCTTGAGCTGCGCCAGCACCGCATGATCGGCCACCGCATGCTCCGCGCGATAGATGCGGGTGGCGACGGTGTTGATCTTGTCGAACAGCGGCATCGCGTCGGGATAGAGCGGGGCGAACCGGCTCCCGCTATCGGCCAGCGCGACGACTTCGTGCGCCAGTTCCTCCGCCCCCGCGCCGCCATCGGACCAATGCGTGCAGACGATCGCCTTCGCTCCCTGCGCCGCCGCGATTTCGGCGATCACCGCGAGTTCCTCATCTGTATCGGTGACGAAGCGGTTGATCGCCACCACCGCGGGCACACCGAACTGGCGGACATTCTCCAGATGGCGCGCCAGATTGACTCCCCCGCGCCGCACCGCCTCGGCATCGGGCGCGGCGAGGTCGCTCTTGGCGATGCCTCCGTTCATCTTGAGCGCGCGCACCGTCGCCACTACGACCGCGGCATCGGGATGCAGCCCGGCCTGGCGGCATTTGATGTCGAAGAATTTCTCCGCGCCAAGGTCGGCGCCGAACCCCGCCTCGGTCACCACATAATCGGCCAGCTTCAGCCCGGCGCGCGTCGCGATCACCGAGTTGCAGCCATGCGCGATGTTCGCGAACGGCCCGCCATGGAGCAAAGCCGGCGTGCCCTCCAGCGTCTGGACCAGATTGGGCATCACTGCGTCCTTGAGCAGCACCGCCATCGCGCCATCGGCCTTGAGGTCGCGCGCGACCACCGGCGTCTTGCTCCGCGTCCGCGCCACTTCGATCCGCCCCAGCCTTGCCTCCAGATCTTCAAGATCACTCGCAAGGCACAGAATTGCCATGACTTCGCTGGCGACAGTGATGTCGAACCCGCTTTCGCGCGGAAAGCCGTTCGCGGGCCCGCCCAGCGACTGCGCCACGTCGCGCAACGCCCGGTCGTTCATGTCGAGCACGCGCCGCCACGCGATCCGCCGCACATCGATGTCGAGCGCATTGCCCCAATGGATATGATTGTCGGTCATCGCCGCCAGCAGATTGTGCGCGCTGGTGATCGCATGGAAATCGCCGGTGAAATGGAGGTTGATGTCCTCCATCGGCACCACCTGCGCATAGCCGCCGCCCGCGGCACCGCCCTTGGTCCCGAAGCAGGGGCCGAGCGACGGCTCGCGCAGGCAGAGCGCGGTCTTCTTGCCGATCCGGGTCAGCGCGTCGGCGAGGCCTACCGAGGTCGTGGTCTTGCCCTCACCTGCGGGCGTGGGGTTGATCGCGGTCATCAGGATCAGCTTCGACTCGCGCTCGGGCTGCGCGGCGATCCAGTGGAGATCGACCTTGGCCTTGGTGCGCCCATAGGGGTGGAGCGCCTCTTCCGGAATGCCGAGCTTCGCGGCGATTTCGGGGATGGGGCGAAGCGCAGCCGCGCGCGAGATTTCGATATCGGAGAGCATGGATGCGGACCCTAACGGAGCGCCGGGAAGGCGCAAGCGGGCCCTTGCCGGGACACGGGATCGCCGGTAAGTTCGCTTTTCGTTCTCGAAAGGCGCATTGTGGACTCGCTCGCTCTCATTCTCGTCGTCATGGCCCTGATCGGGGGCGTGGCGCTCGGTTGGTTCCTCGGGGGGCGCGGCGTCGTGCAGATGCGCACCGAGCGGGACGCGCGTGAGGCGGATTTCAAGGCAGCCGCCGCCGAACTCGGCCGCGCGCAGATCGATCTCGCCAAGCTCCAGGCCGAAACCACTGGCCTCGAAGCACGCTTCTCGGAGATCGCCGGCAAGGCGCTGGGCGAGGCACAGGAGAATTTCCTCAAGCGCGCTGACGATCGCTTCAAGCAATCCGAGCAGCTCGCGGGGGAGAACCTCAAGTCGTTGCTCCAGCCGGTCAGCGAACGGCTGCTGCGCTACGAACAGGGCGTCGCCAAGGTCGAGGCCGAGCGCCGCGATGCGTTCGGCGAGCTCAAGGGCCAGATCGAACAGATGCGGATCGGGCAGGAGCGCGTCAGCAGCGAGGCCGCCAAGCTGGTCAATTCGCTCCGCAACGCGCCCAAATCGCGCGGGCGCTGGGGCGAGCAGCAGCTGCGCAACGTGCTGGAGACCTGCGGCCTTTCCGAGCACGCCGATTTCGCGATGGAAGTCAGCGTCGCGGGCGAGGATGGCGGGCGGCTGCGCCCCGACGCCATCGTCCGCGTTCCCGGCGGCCGCGCACTGGTGATCGACGCCAAGGTGTCACTCAACGCCTATCAGGATGCGTTCGGCGCCGTCGACGAGGACGAGCGCAAGCGCGGGCTCGATGCTCATGCCGCCTCGATGAAGGCGCATATCAATTCGCTCGGCAACAAGGCCTATTGGAGCCAGTTCGAGGACGCGCCGGACTATGTGATCATGTTCGTCCCCGGCGAGCATTTCCTTGCCGCCGCGCTCGAGCATGATGCGGGCATGTGGGACTATGCCTTCGAACGCCGCGTGCTGCTCGCCACGCCGACCAACCTTATCGCTATCGCGCGCACCGTCGCGGCGGTCTGGCGGCAGGAAGGGCTGGCGAAGGAAGCGCGGCAGATCGGGGAGCTTGGCAAGGAACTTTACGATCGCCTCGCCGTCGCCGCCGAGCATATGCGCGTCGTTGGCAGCGGGCTGAGCAGCGCGGTCAATCGCTATAACGATTTCGTGGGATCGTTCGAGCGCAACGTGTTGAGCACGGGCCGGAAATTCCGCGATCTCAATATCGAGACGACGGCCAAGACGATCCCCGAACTGCCTCCGGTCGAATCGCTGGCGCGCTATGGCGATGCACCGGCAAACGCGCCCGGGCTGATCGGGAGCGCCGTGGACGAGGCGGCCGAATAATTGGCGAAGTACCGCCACACGACCCTCCCGCCGCCCTACCTCAAGCGGGTGTGGCTCAACGAAGAGGCCGGGGTTGATCGCGCGGCCTATCCTTATTGCCTCCCGCTATTCCGCACGGGCGAATTCGAGCTGAGCTTCGACACGCCGGTGACGATCATCGCCGGCGAGAACGGCGTCGGAAAATCGACTCTGTTGGAGGGGATAGCGGTCCTCGCCGGCTTCGACGAGAGCGGCGGCGGGCCGGGCTATCGTGCGGTGGACAACAGCCAGGCGCTCGAAACCAGCGGCGGCGCGCTGGCGAAGGCGCTGCGGGCGAGCTGGCTGCCGAAGATCGGGACCGGCTGGTTCTTCCGCGCCGAAAGCTTCTTTTCGGTCGCGCGCTATCTCGACGAAGTGGGCGGCTCGGGGGACTATCTGTCGCATTCGCACGGCGAAGGCTTCATCCGCTTCTTCGAGGAACGCTGCGTCCGGCCCGGCCTGTTCATCTTCGACGAGCCCGAATCGGCGCTCTCGCCCAATCGCCAGTTCGATTTCCTAAAGCTGCTGGTGCGGATGCAGGCCGAGGCGAAGACCCAGGTGATCATCGCCACTCATTCGCCGATCCTGATGGCGCTGCCCGGCGCGCGGCTGTTGCGGATGGGCAAATACGGCCTCGATCCGGTGGAGCTTCAGGACACCGAGCATTTCTCCATTTATCGCCAGTTCATGTCCGATCCGTCAGGTTTCGTTGCCGCGATGCTGGAGGATTAGCCAAGCGGTTGAACTGAAAAGCATTTGTGCGTCCACGCTAATCGGTTAGCATCGTGACGAACGACCTGGGGAGGGGATCATGCGAATTCTTCTGGCACTCTTGCTGGCCGCTGCGCCGGCATCGACGGCGATGGCGCAGGGCGCGCCGCAACTATCGAGCGACCGAGTCAATGATTTCCAGATCGTGATCGGCATGCTCCAGGGCGGCAAGGCGGCCGATTCGATCGATATCCTCGATCCGATCCTGGCCGATTACGAGCGCAATTACGTCGATGAGAAGCGCACGCTTTATTGCGCCGAGGACGATGACGAGGCGCAGCTTTACGAGGACGCCGGCAAGGCTTCGGGGAAGACCGACTATCTGGTGATCGATCAGGGCTGGTGCTTCGCGCTCTGGGCCAAGGGCTATGCGCTGGTCGATATCCACAAGATCGGCGAGGCGGTGCCCTATCTTGAGCGCGCAGTCGCGATGGCGCCGTATCGCGCGCAATATCTCTCCGAACTGGGCAACGCCTATCAGGAGCTGAAACAATGGGACAAGGCGCTCCCGGCCTTCACGCGCGCCGCCGAATCGGCGCAGCGCCTGCCGGGCCAGCGCCGCGTCAACATGCTGGGCCGGGCATGGCGGGGCATGGGCTTCACGCTGATCGAGCTGGGCCGCTGGGACGAGGCCGAGGCGGTGTTCAATCAGGCGCTCGAACTCAATCCCAACGACGAGAAGGCGAAGAACGAACTCGCCTATATCGCCCAGAACCGCCCGAAGCGGCGAGCCAAATAGGGCTCAGCGCCGCCCGGGTTCGGGGGCGAGCACCAGCGTTCGCCCGCGCGCGCCGGTCAGCACCAGCCTGCCGGCGCGGTTGCGGCTGACGCTCAGCCGTTCGCCGAGCAGGGCGAGCACGTCGCGCTCCTGCGCATTCTGGGCCCGGCCCATGCAGGCGCGCTTGGTGGTGGCGAGCGGTCCTGCGTCGAGCCGCCCGCGATCGAGGGTGAAGCGGCCGTTGAAGCTGTTGCACCCGGTATTGCCGCTCACCCGGCCGCGCTCGAAATTGACCGTCACCGTGGTGCCGCGCACCACCGAGCGACCCGCGACGGTCTGGACGCGCCAGTTGCCGTCGACCACGCTGTCCGGCACCGCGACCGCCGGAGCGCCGCCACAACCGCTATAGGCGCGGCCATCGACGCTGACCTGGACCGTGTCGGGATAGGTGCGGTCGCTCATCCCGTCGCTGCAGCGCTTGTGGATGATGTTCACCTTGATTCGCTTGGTCTGGTAGATCTCGCCGGCAAAGCCATGGATCACCCGCGGCGTCGCGACGGTGACGGGGGTGCGGAAATTGGGCGATTCGAAGCGGATCGTTCGCGGCGTGATGGTCAGCGCCCAGAAGGGCTCGGTGCCCAGCGCCTTGTACGGGGCGGCCTGGGCATTGGCCTCGCCCGGGGTGAACGCGGCGAGGGTCAGCAGCCCGGCGGCGGCGATGGTCGAGAAATGCATGGGTCTACTCCTTCGGCGTCCCGATTAGGACGCGCTGGCTGAACGGTGCATTGCCGTAACAATACACTGGCGTTCAGGTTCCTGCGGAGGTGCCGGTCAGTGGTGGTACCGCGAGAAGGCGCCCGCCGCGATCCTGGTGCGCGAACCCTGCCCGAAATGCGTCGCGTAGCGGCGGCTGCCGGTGCAGGCGAAACGATAGAGCGCCGAGGCGGGCTCGATGGCCGTGGGCGCGCTGGCCGCCGTCGAAAGCTCGCGCATCCGCAGCGCGGCGTAGAAGTTCGACCGCTTCGCCGCGCTCTGGGTCCTGGCGGCGCAATCGATGATGACGGACGATCGGCTGCCGGTGACTCCGCTCGGCTTGGGTTCGCGATAGATCAGGAAGGCTTGCAGCTCGGCCCGGTCGCCGGTGCGCACCGCTTCGCCATTGACGAGGATCACGGTATCGCCCGAACCGACGCCTTCGCCGGTGACGTCCAGTCCCCACCAATCGCCCTGGTCGTAACTGTCGGTGACGGTCTGTTCCTGCGCCTGAACCGGGGCTGCCGTGAGTGCGGCAAGCGCCAGTGCGATCAGCGGCGTGCGTTTCATGTCCTGCTCCCTTCAGTCCTGTCGTGCGAGCACTTCATACGCCATGACCGCCGTCGCCACGGCCGCATTCAGGCTGTCGGCCTTGCCCAGCATCGGAATCTTGACGGTCAGATCGCACGCGGCGGCCATGAAATCGGGCATTCCCTGCGCTTCGTTGCCGGTGAGCAGGAAGGTGGGGGAGGCATAGGTCGCCGCGCGATAGTCGCTGTCGGTATCGAGGCTCAGCCCGACCAGCAGCCCCGGCCCGGCGCGCAGCCAGGCGCGGAACTCGTCCCACGAGGCGCGCGCGACCGGCACGGTGAACAGCGCCCCCA
>Ga0164241_10000578_pt1 | contig 62981 bp, 54 predicted proteins | sample OricomyardsoilBY_FD_108780 | JGI IMG/M metagenome (GOLD analysis project Ga0164241, IMG submission 108780) | Backyard soil microbial communities from Emeryville, California, USA - Original compost - Back yard soil (BY) | ecosystem: Environmental > Terrestrial > Soil > Unclassified | place: USA...
GAATAGCGGGTTGGCCTTGGCTCCCTTGATGTCGCTCTTCTTCCCGTTGACGTGCAACTTGAGCGAGTCAGCCTTTTTGAGGCTGAAGGGGGCGTCGTACACCTGCACTCGAGCCCGCCACAAGTTGCCGTTGACATCCTTCACGGGCTTGGGGTGGGCGTCGATGTAGAGGTTTCGGCCGCTGCCTGGGTGCGCGAACGTGTCATTGTCCGCGTACGAGAGGTCCCAATAGGAGATGAGCAGCCCCTGTTGGTAGGCGAAGTGATCCACAAAGTTGGGCTTGGTGGTGGCGTATCCAAAGAAGTACGGGCCGGTCTTCAGGTACTTGTCGAACGACGTGTACGAGCGGTACGCAGCGATGTAGTAGTTGGGATATGTCGACGTGGACGTGAGCCCAACGGCGGCGAACCCATCTGCAGTCCAGCCGTTGTCACCATCCTCGGCGCCATCCGCAAAGACTCCCTCGATCGCGATGTCGTCAAGGAAGACACCATCGATGACGTCGGGGTCATTTCCGGCAACTGCTCCATCGGTGACGTACCGGAATCGCAACGAGACGGTCTGGCCCGCGTAGGGGCTCAGATCGAAGGACGCCGCGATCCAGTCTGGCTCGGTCCCATCCGTCGCAAGCAGGTCACCAACGTTGGTGATGCTGCCCTGAATGGGGACGTACCCACTGCCATCGTCCACCTCAACGTAGAAGTAGTCATAGCCCTCCTCGACGTCGTATCGCGTCTGGAACGTGAGCTGCGGGGACCCCGTTGGCAGCGTCACGCTACGCGTCAGGGTGCGGGACAGGTTGTCACCAGTTCCGCTGTACCACTGCTTAGTGCCCGACGCTGGCTCACCAAGATCCGTTTCTACAGTTTTCTCGGGGAGACCAACGATGAGGCTCTGCGGGTGCGTTGTGTTGAACTCCGAGTTGCCGAGTTCCACCCGAGCGTGCTGGCCGGCATCGAGGTACGTGTAGTTGAGCCAGCCAAGCTGCAGCTTGTTCCACGCGCCCAGGTCACCACCGCGCTCACCGATGCCGCCGTCTTGCGCGTCAGTCAGCCTGCTCTGGGCCATGAGCGTCCAGTACTCGTTGTTGTTGTCACCCCCGGAGAGGACGTTGTAGTCATCCGGGAGACCAAGGTCGTGGCCGTACTCGTGATAGAACACGCTGCGTCCGCCGTTCTCTGGCTGCATTGTGTAGTCGCCCACCCATACGCCTGACGTGCCAATCTCCGTTCCGCCCAGCTGATTGTCAGTAGGGCCCGTGGAGCCGGCATCGGTGTAGTACGCGTACCAGCGGTGCGACCAGATCGCGTCGTCCCCGTAGACGGGGTCGCCGTCGGCCTCGTCACCGCCCGCGTGCACAATCTGGAAGTGATCGATGTAGCCATCGGGCTCGTTGAAGTTGCCGTCGCCATCGAAGTCGTAGCGATCCCACTGGTCAAAGGACTGCAGGTCAGCGTTGACATCCGCCACCGAACGGCCCTGGTCCAACTGGTCTTGGTACCAGATGTTCGCAGCGTCCCGCACGAGGTCCCATACGGTTGGGCACACGGTGTCGCCGCATGAATCGGTGCCGTAGCGGCCCTGCGTGCTGGGCACCTTGACCCAGTCGGTGACCTCACCGTTCACGCTGTAGCGCCCTGAAGACTGCGTCTCGTAGTAGCCCCGCAGCGACTCGCTGCCTTGGAAATACAGGTTCTGGAAGTACGCCTGCGAGTAGTCCGGGTTCCACACCGTGCTGTTGTCCACCGAGCGGGTGGGCTTTGGGATTTGGTTATGCAGCGGACCTTCGATGCGTTGAGCGTTCTCAGCAGGCTCAAATGGGGAAGGCGTGTCGCCAAACTCAGCCAGGACAACAAAGATGCGGTCCGTGGTCTCTCGGGAGAGCTCAACGTATTGGCTCTTGGTGTGGTCCTTTGCGGTTGGCTTGCTGCGTGCTGTGGCGGAGCTGTCTGTACTCGCAACCTGTTCGGTGCCCACCTTCACCACGGTGCTATCGCCGCGTTGGACCGGTTCGAGCTCCCCATTGAGCACACCAACAACCGCCTGCTCGCGCAGCGCTGCGCGCTTGGCATCAAGTGGGTTGGGCAGATTATCCGGCGGTACCGCCTCTGCGGATCGCGGGGCAACCGGTGGGGCTGCCGTTGCGGTGGATGCCGCAACCAACCCGGTACCCGCTACTGCCAGAGCGGTCATGGCAACTATTGTCTTGCGCACTATGCCTCCTCCTTCGTAAGTGGAGCGCCGCGCACAGGGGTGACGTGTGCGGCGCAAGGAAGGGGGTGCACGCGTGAGCGAACCCCCCCAGCTCAATGCATGTGCCGCGGGATCGGTCGGATCGAGCGGCACCCCCATAGTGCACCCGTTTTCGCAATTGCGCATTTTGGGCGCCCGTGCCGGATGCGCAAAGGCCGGGTCCACCGAATGGTGGGCCCGGCCTTGAACGGTTGTCGAGTTACTTGTCTGCGTCGAACTGACTGTCCGGGGTGGTCTTGGCCACCTGCATGAGGAACTCCGCGTTGGTCTTGTTCTCCTTGAGGCGACCAAGGAGCAGCTCGGCTGCCGCCTGGTTCTCGAGGCCCGTGAGCACGCGGCGCAGCTTCCAACTGATCTTGAGCTCCTCGGGGCTGATGAGAATCTCCTCGCGGCGCGTACCGGAGGCATTAACGTCAACAGCAGGGAAGATGCGGCGGTCGGCGAGCTGGCGCGAGAGCTTGAGCTCCATGTTGCCCGTGCCCTTGAACTCCTCGAAGATGACCTCGTCCATCTTGGAACCGGTCTCCACGAGCGCGGTCGCGAGGATAGTGAGCGAGCCACCGTGCTCGATGTTGCGCGCGGCACCAAAGAAGCGCTTTGGCGGGTAGAGCGCGGAGGAGTCCACACCGCCGGACAAAATACGGCCCGACGCTGGGGCAGCAAGGTTGTACGCGCGGCCTAGGCGCGTGATGCCGTCGAGCAGGATCATGACGTCCTGGCCCATTTCCACGAGGCGCTTGGCGCGCTCGATGGCGAGCTCGGCAACCATCGTGTGGTCCGCGGCGGGCCTGTCGAAGGTAGAGGCGATGACCTCGCCCTTAACGGAGCGCTGGAAGTCGGTGACCTCCTCGGGACGCTCGTCCACGAGCACGATCATGAGGTGAACCTCAGGATTGTTCGTCGCGATGGCGTTGGCGATGGACTGCATCACGAGCGTCTTGCCCGCCTTGGGGGGCGAGACGATGAGCCCGCGCTGGCCCTTGCCGATGGGGGCAACAAGGTCGATGACGCGGTTGGTGAGGTTGCGAGAGTCCGTCTCGAGGTGGAGGCGCTCTTGCGGGTACAGCGGCGTCAAGTCGCCAAAGTCTGGGCGCGCCTTTGCCGCGTCAACGGTCAGGCCGTTGACCGTGAGGATCTCGCCGAGCGCGGAGAACTTCTGGCGCTGGCCGCGCTCGCCTGCACGCGGCGCACGCGCCGTGCCGGTCACCGCGTCACCACGACGAATGCCGTAGCGCTTGACCTGGTTCATCGAGATGTAGACATCCGACTTGCCGGGCAGGTAGCCAGTGGTGCGGATGAAGGCGTAGTTGTCGAGCACGTCCACGATGCCGGCCACGGGGGTCAGCTCTTCGTCATCGCGGATCTCGTCTTCGTCGGGAAGGTCCAGTTGCGCTCCGCCGCGCGTGCCCTGCTGGCCGTCTGCGCGTCCGCGACCGCGACCGCGACCGCGGCGACGCCGCCCAGAGCGGTCGTCCTCATCGCCGCTTTGCTCGTCACGCTGATTCTGCTGGCCCTGCTGGCCCTGCTGGTTCTGCTGGTTCTGCTGGTTTTGCTGGTTGCGCGAGTTCTGCTGGTTGCGCGGGGCACGCTCGCCACGGCTCCCCTGCTCGTTCCGTCCGGACTGTTCGCTCGCGTTGTCCTGGTCTTGGCGCGTGGTCTCGATGCGGACGCCGTCGTTCTGCGCCGCCTCCGTCACGGCGAGTGCCGCGCGGCGTGCGCGATCCGCCGCATCTTCGTTAGGCGTGGAATTCTGCGCGGGCGCATCCTGAGCGGGTGCCGCAGTGGGTGCCGCAGCGGGCGCCGCCGCTTGGGTCTCAATCTGAGGCGCCGCAACGGGAGCGCCACCATTCTGAATGGCCTCAACGAGGTCACTCTTTCGCATCTTGGCGGTGCCAGATACTCCCAGCTCGGAGGCAAGCGCCTGCAACTGGGGGAGCTTCATGGCACTGAGGGCCGCACCGCTATCGGTGGGCGCTGTAGTGGTGTCTGTCACCTTACATATCCTTCCTCGCACGAGCCCGGGTGGCTCCAGAAGTGCGAGATGATCCACGTAGGTACGCTCGGCAGAACTTCATCGCCTGCTGGCGTAATTTACGAGGGTTGCTGTCCGCCGGGGCGATACGCGCCTTCCGGGGGAAGCGTGCTTAGCCTACACCCGCGTCGGCCCCCCACACAAACTCCCCTCGCGGCCCCCAGGTGTTGCTACGGAACCATCCCGGGCCTACGCTCACGCATAGGGCGAGCATGGTGCTCGTGCCGTTGAGCCAGGAGGTACCACCCGTGGCTGTAGGCCCAGTAGAGATCGTCACGATCGGGTTCGAGAAAGGCAACTTCCAAGGGCTTGCTCTTGCGGAACTCGCCAAGGTAGTCGAAGCAGGAACCATCACCCTCATCGATGGCGTCGTTATTCACAAAGTAGGTGAGCACGAGTTCGATATCGCTGAACTCGCAGAGGTGCCGGAGCTCGGCGCGCTCGTTGCGGTCGCTGCTCGCATTGAAGGCCTCGTGAATGAGGACGACGTAGACCAGGTTGCCTCGGATCTGCCTATCGGTAGCGCCGCGGCGGTGCTGGTCTTTGAGCACACGTGGGTCATCCCGCTTCGCGATGCACTCGCCGCCGCCGGCGGACAGTTGATTGACACCATCCAGATCCCTGGCTACGTAGTCCAGGAAGTCCTCGACGCCATGGCGTCTGAGGGAGAGGAGTAGACATGCCCAGAGGACGCAGGGGCCCAGGCCTCGTAGGAACCATGGCGCGCACCGCCGTCATTGCGGGTACGGCCACGGCCGTCTCTGGCGGAGTGCAGCGTCGCCAGCAGGGCCGCGCCGACGCGAACGCGCAGGCGCAATACGAGGCCCAGATGGTGGACCAGAACGCCGCACAGATGGCCCAGATGCAGCAGCAGATGGCAGCCATGCAGGCCCAGCAGCAGCCGGCTCCCGTGGCCGCCGCCCCCGCGGGCGACGACCTCATGACGAAGCTCGCGCAACTCGCTGATCTCAAGGCGGCTGGCGTGCTTTCGGAGGAGGAATTCTCCAGCGCAAAGGCAAAGTTGCTCGCATAGCAGGTTCGCTTTGACCAAGATGGGCGCGGCAAATGCCGCGCCCATCTTGCGTGTCAAGGAGCCTTTGCTTGCTTATGACGACCAACAGGCGAAAGTTGCTCACAAGGCGCCCGCACCGCGCTCCGCGAGAGCGCCCACGCGATAGAGTTCTCGCATGATCGACGCGCGCGGCCAGGAGACCCTTACGGGGTCGGCGCAGTCAGAGATCTTCCAAATCCTTCGCGACGATCAGCCGCGAACTCGGTCTGAGTTGGCGTCGCTGACGGGACTCGCTCGCTCCACCGTCGCGGCTCGCGTTGATGCGCTTCTTCGCGCCAAACTCATCTCGCCCGTATCTGACGCCGCGTCAACTGGAGGCCGGCCGTCCCGCCAATTCGCGTTTGACGGAAGGGCGCATGGAGTGCTCGGTGTCGACATCGGCGCCACCCACATCCACATGGCGTTGACGGACCTCCACGGCACGATGCACGTCAACAAGCAAGTCTCGATCTCCGTTGCCGAAGGCCCCAACAAGGTGCTCTCGTGGGTTATCAAAGAGGGCCGCCGGATGGTGGAGCTCCACGGCGATCGCATCACGCTGCGCGCGGCAGGAGTTGGCCTCCCAGGCCCCGTAGAACATTCAACGGGGCGCCCCGTAGATCCGCCCATCATGCCCGGCTGGGATCGCTTTGACGTGCCCGGGATGGTGAGCTCTGAACTCGGCGTACCAACCCTCGTGGACAACGACGTCAACGTGATGGCCGTTGGTGAGCACCACGACTATTGGTCGGACGTCGATGACCTGCTCTTTGTGAAGGTCGCAACGGGAATCGGCGCGGGCGTCATCATGGGTGGCCGTATGCACCGCGGAGCGCAAGGCATCGCGGGGGACATCGGGCACATTTGGGTGCCAGAAGCGGACGGAGTGCTGTGCCGCTGCGGCTCAACGGGCTGTCTTGAGGCGATAGCGGCGGGGCCAGCAATCGCCACGAGGCTCAACGCTCGCGGCTCAGAGCTCAGCGCAACTGCGGACGTGGTGGCCGCCGTGGTGCGCGGCGATATCGATGCCGTGCAAGAAGTACGCGAGGCGGGGCGCATCATCGGCCGCGTGCTAACCACGTGCGTGAGCCTTATGAACCCCGCGGTGATCGTCTTTGGAGGCCTCTTAGCCAACGCAGGTGATCATTTGCTCGCCGGCGCGCGGGAAACGATTTACACGCGCTCAGCGCCCCTGGCTACGAGCAACCTGCAGATTGTGCGATCCCGCGCCAAGGACGACGCTGCCGTATCCGGAGCCGCCGCCATGGCGATCCAGCACGTGTTGTCCGTGGAGTCAGTAGAGGCGCTCGTGCGCGACGCGCAGGGAGCGGCAGTTACGAGCAGCTAGCGAGCAGTTAGCGCGCCGCCCACACGAGTCCGCGCTCAATCACTCCGCGCACCACGGGTATCTCAAGAACGTCAACGGTGTGACCGAGCGACGTAGCGAAGATGCGACCCGCACCCCACTGACGCGTCCAGAAGACCGGCATGGTCGCGGGCCTTGGCCACTCGTCGCCGTCTCCGGGCACCAACTCGCAGGTGGCAAGCACTTCGTTGAGATCGTCGGTGAGCACCCAGTACTGCTCGGTGAAGAGGTCGAAGTCCTTCACCCCTTGCATGATGGGATGCTCGGCACCCTGTGGCGACACGTGCACCGTGTAGGAGCGATACGCCTCGATATCCGTGCGCCCGCGATCTGCCGCCTCATGGGGGTGGGCGGCAAACTGCGCGCCCGTGAACTGTAAGTAATCCGTGGATGCCCTGAACGAGTCGATGAGCCCACCATGCCAACCCCCGAACCCAGCGCCAGCGGCAACGGCCGCACGCACGCCTGCCACCTCGTCCACCGTTGCACTTCCCAGCGTGAAGCACTGCACGATGAGGTCGTAGCGCGCCATGGCAACCGGATCCGCATAGATCTCAGGCGTGTCTTCGGTGTCGATGACAAAGTTGGCGGCCTCGAGCGCAGGGATGAACAACTCTGTCGCTGCGAGGGGGTCGTGGCCCGGCCAGCCGCCTCGTACGATCAAGCACCTTTTGAGCATTCTCGGCCCCTTCGCATGTCCGCGCGCGTGGGCACCATACTAGCGGTAATCGCCCCTCTCTCATGAGGCGGCGACTACCCCTGTATGCGAAGCGAAAACCCTCGAGTGCCTCCCTATTCCTTGGAGCTGAAGGCGGCATCGAAAGCCGCATCCGGGGCGTCAAAAGCAAGCCGACGCACAAACTCCAGCGCCTCTGGAGCGCCAACCAAACGGTCCATCCCAGCGTCTTCCCACTCCACTGAAATTGGGCCCGCATAGCCGATCGTATTCAGCATGCGGAACGCGTCTTCCCACGGCACGTCTCCGTGGCCCGTTGAGATAAAGTCCCAACCGCGTCGGGCATCTGCCCAAGCCAAGTGAGAACCAAGGCGACCGTTGCGGCCGTTGGTCATGCGCTTGCGGGTGTCCTTGCAGTCCACGTGGTAGATGCGGTCCTTGAAGTCCCACAGGAAGCCAACAGGGTCAAGGTCTTGCCACACCATGTGGCTGGGGTCCCAATTAAGGCCAAAGGCCTCGCGATGCCCGATGGCCTCAAGAGTGCGCACGGTGGTCCAGTAGTCGTAGGCGATCTCGCTGGGGTGCACCTCGTGGGCAAACTTCACGCCCACCTCGTCGTAGACGTCGAGGATGGGGTTCCAGCGATCCGCGAAGTCCTGGTAGCCCGCGTCGATCGCCTCTTGACTGACGGGCGGGAACATCGCCACGTACTTCCAAATGGACGATCCCGTGAAACCGATGACCGTGTCAACGCCAACCTTCGCTGCGAGACGAGCGGTGTTCTTCATCTCCTCCGCGGCGCGCTGACGAACACCCTCGGCGTCGCCATCGCCCCACACGCGGGCACCAACGATGTCTTGGTGGCGGTGATCAATGGGGTCGTCACAGACGGCCTGACCCTTGAGGTGGTTGGAGATGGCGTACACCTTGAGGCCGTGCTTGGCGAGCAGATCGAGCTTGCCCTGCACGTACTCGTCGTCATCCCAGCGCCATGGGTCAAGGTGGTCGCCCCAGCACGCGAGCTCGAGGCCGTCGTAGCCCCACTCGCCGGCTAGGCGCGCTACTTCCTCAAGCGGGAGGTCGGCCCACTGGCCGGTGAACAGGGTGATTGGTCGAGCCATGATGTTTTCCTCGCATCCGATGGAGAGTGTGATTGGCAATCGCGTTGCGTGCCTCAGGAATGTGTGGTTACCCAGATACTGCCGCCTGCGGAACTGTTTTCAACAGCCTCAAGCACTCGTTGCACCTGGTAACCGTCGTCAAATGAGGGGTGCGGCTGCTGACCAGTTGCGATGCCCTCAACGAGGTCCTTGACCTGGTGAGAGAACGCGTGCTCGTAGCCGAGCATGTGACCTGCGGGCCACCACGCCTCAACGTACGGGTGCTGGGGCTCGGTGACCATGATCTTGGTGAAGCCCTGCTGATCGGCGGGTGCGGTCGCGTCATAGAACTGCAGACTGTTGAGGTCTTCAAGGTCAAAGGACAAGGCGCCCTTGTCGCCGGAGACCTCGATGCGCAGCGCGTTCTTGCGGCCCGTGCTGAAGCGAGTCGCCTCGAACTGGCCAATCGCGCCACCGCTGTAGCGGCCCGTGAATGCGGCGTAGTCGTCCACCGTGACGGTGCCGCGCTCCTCCCCGGCAACGCCGCCCAGTCCTTGCGATGAGGCGAGGACGGGGCGTTCGTGAACGAATGTCTCGAGTACGCCCGAGACCGAGGTGACGAGCTGACCCGTAATGAATTGCGAGAGGTCAATGGCGTGTGCGCCGATGTCGCCCAAGGCACCAGATCCCGCCTTGTCCTTCTGCATGCGCCACGTGAGCGGCGTCTCGGGGTCGGACAGCCAGTCTTGAAGATATTGGGCGCGCACCTGGCGAACTTCGCCCACGGCGCCGCGCGCAACGAGGTCACGCGCAAAGCTCGCCGCTGGCACGCGGCGGTAGGTGAACCCCACCATCGCGAGCGCGCCTTGGGCACGCGCGGCGTTCGCGGCAGCGGCCATGCGCTCCGCGTCGCCTTGGTTGTTGGCGAGCGGCTTCTCGCAGAGGACGTGCTTGCCAGCCTGCAAAGCGGCGATGGCAATCTCCGCGTGGAGGTCGCCGGGGGTGACGATATCCACGATGTCGATGTCGTCGCGGTCAATCACCTCGCGCCAGTCCGTGGCCGTTTCGCTCCAGCCCCACTTGTTGGCCAGATGCTCGTTCTTTGCGGCATCGCGACCAACCATGACGGTCATGTGTGGAGCCATGGGCAAATCAAAGAATCGTGGGGCTACCCGCCACCCTTGAGAGTGTGCGGCTCCCATGAAGCCATTACCAACCATCGCTACGCGCAGTGGCGTCGACATGCGTGTCTCGCTTTCCTATCCGTGGGAAACGTGTGCGTCATGGGGTGCCCACCGGAGTTGGGCACCCCATGACGGGGGGTTTAGGACTCGAAGCCGATTGACAGGAAGTCGTCGACGTTGTCCTTGGTGACCACGGGAGCATCGAGAACGATGCGGTGCGGAACGCCTGGAGAGGCGAGGTCGGTCAGGCTCTTGCCCTGCACCAGCAAGCGCGCGAGCGCGATGCCGTCAGCAGCCTGAGTGGATGGGTAGATAACCGTTGCCTCAAGCACGGTGTCGCCAGCCTTGATGGAGTTCATGGCGTTGAGCGAACCTGCGCCACCCACCATGAAGAACTCGTCACGGTCTGCCTCGTCGATTGCCGCGAGGACGCCGATGCCCTGGTCGTCATCGTGGTTCCAGATGGCGTCGATCTTGGGGTTGGCCGCGAGCAGCTGCGAAGTCACAGCCTGTCCACCGGCAACGGTGAAGTCAGCCGCCACGCGGGCGTTGACCTTGAGGCCGCACTCTGCGAGCGCGTCGGAGAAGCCGCGGCTGCGGTCCTGCGTGAGGGGCAGCGAGTCGATGCCTGCAATCTCAGCAACGATCGAGTCGGACTTTCCGCCGAGCTTGCCGCAGATGTACTCGCCTGCGCTCACGCCCATGCCGTAGTTGTCGCCGAGGATGGTGACACGCGCGGCGTCGTCGGACGAGAACTCGCGGTCCACGTTGATGACGGGGATACCGGCGTTCATTGCCGCAATGGCGGCCTCGGTGAGGGCCGCACCATCCGTAGGCAGCAGCACGATGGCGTCAACGCCGTCATTGACGAACGTCTCAACCTGGCTGATCTGCAAGGCGGCGTCGTTGGTGCCCTCCGCGATGCGGAGCTCGACGTCGGGGAAGCTGTCCCCCATCGCCTTGGCCGCGGAGTTGATGGCGCCAAGCCAACCGTGGTCAGCCGCGGGGCCGGAGAACCCGATGACTACGGTGTCACCGGCTGCGGTGTTGTCTGTGGTGGGTCCGGCAGTGGTGTCGGTGCCCTTCTCGCTGGAGTTGCAACCAGCCAATACCAACATGGCGATCGCGGCGCTCGCAGCCGCCAGTGTGCGCATACGCGTTTTGCGTGATGCGGTCATGATGTCCTCCTCGTTGAGTGTGGTCGTAGCCGGCGAGGGGATGAGCGAGTGCGAAACGCTGAAGCGGTGCGCACCTGTCTTGTCCACGCTGACAGCCCGACGTTAGCAGAAGTTTGGCGCCGACGCGCAACTTTTGCACGTTGCTCGTCATAACGTTTTGGACACGGCCGGGTCGTCATTTTGTGCGTGGCTGAGCGTGAGTTACGCGTGCAAGACGCCCGCGAGAGTTGTATCGCGCGCATCGCGCCCAGCCATAAGCGTGTGTTATGTTCGGCACGTGCTCAAAGACGAACACCCACAGTCATTACTAGAAGTCAGCGGCCTTACCAAGCACTTTGGTGGCGCGCAGGCGCTGCGAGGCGTCGATTTTGACGTGCGCGCGGGCGAGGTGCACTGCGTGCTGGGGCAAAACGGCGCCGGCAAGTCAACGCTCATCAAGACGTTGTCCGGTGCCCACCAGCCAGACTCAGGCGAGATCGCGTGGCAAGGCAACGTTGTGACGATCGCCAACCCTGTTGCCGCCATCCAATTGGGCATCGCGACGATGTACCAGGAGTTGGACGTTGTTGATGGGCTCTCTATCGCGGAGAACATCTTCCTTGGCCACGAACACGCCACGGCTGGCCTCGTGCGCGGCCGCGAGACTAAGAACGCCGCGCGCGCGCTCATGACGCGACTGGGGCATGGCGACCTCTCACCAAGCCGCGAGGTAGGCACCCTCTCCCCCGCCAACAAGCAGATCGTGTCCATGGCTCGCGCTCTCTCGCATGACATCAAGTTGATGATCATGGACGAGCCGAGCGCGGTATTGGACTCTCAAGAGGTCAACAACCTCTTTCGGGTGGTGAAAGAGCTCACGTCGCAAGGCATTGCGGTCATTTACATCTCGCACCGCCTTGAGGAGATTGAGCGCATTGGCGATCGCATCACGGTGCTCAAGGATGGCCGTTCTGAAGCAGCTGGACTCGCAGTTAAGTCAACGCCCACGCGGGAACTCATTGCACTCATGACCGGAACCGACATCGATCACGTCTTTCCGCCGCGAGTGCCCCTTGATCCAGCAGCACCCGTCTTGCTTGAGGTTGACTCGCTCGCCGCGGGCAGCAGATTCCGCGATGTCAGCTTCTCGGTGCGCGCTGGCGAGATCGTTGGGCTCGCGGGGCTCGTGGGTTCCGGCCGGTCCGAGATTCTCGAGACCATCTACGGCGAGCGCACCGCCACCGCGGGCACTGTCACCCTCGCGGGTTTCAAGCTCAAGGCCGGCTCCGTGACAACGGCGGTGAATCACGACATGGGCCTGTCCCCGGAGGAACGCAAGACTCAGGGGCTCATGCTTGAGGAGCCGATCTACCGGAACGCCACCCTCTCAACATTCACGCGGTTTGCCCGTGGCGCCCTTCTGAATGAACGCGCGGAACGCGAAGCCACAAGCGAGCAGATGAGGGCCCTCGAACTTCGCCCGGCGGAGCCCAACCGGATTACCCGCACCTTGTCCGGCGGCAACCAGCAGAAGATCATGCTTGCGCGCTGGCTCATTCACGGCACCAAGGTGCTCTTGCTTGACGAGCCAACTCGCGGTGTCGATGTTGGCGCGCGCATGGAAATCTATGGCCTCATTCGCCGGCTTGCGGCGGAGGGCACGGCAATCGTGGTGGTCTCCAGCGAGATCGACGAGGTGATCGGCCTCGCCGATCGCGTCCTAGTCATCGCCGACGGCAACGTGGTTGCCGAACGAAACGCCACTGAAATCGACGAGCACGGCGTGCTCGATCTCGTCATGAAGGGAAGTGCCGCGTGAGCGAGCCCACCACCATCACCCCAGCGCACGAGCCCGTTGCGGCTGGGAACCCCAACGCGGCACGGCGCTTCTTTTCGAGTGCAGCCGGGCGCAACATCGGCCTCGTAATCGCGTTGCTCGTGCTCATCGTGGTGGGTGCCGTCACGGCGGGTGAGGACTTCCTGAGCCTCAAGAACATGCTCGTGATCCTCAGGCTTGCGTCGGTCATCGGCGTAGTGGCAATCGGCGTCACATTTGTCATCACGGCAGGTGGCATCGACCTGTCCGTGGGTTCACTCTTGGGACTGTGTTCGGTGGTCGCAAGCGTGACTGCGGTGCAAACCGCGGCATCGGGCTTCTGGCCGCTCATGATCATCGTGGCGGTGGCGGTGGGCCTCGCGGTTGGGTTCATCAACGGGTGGATCATCGCCTACGGAAAAGTCGTGGCGTTCATGGCCACTCTTGCGATGCTGGTGGCGGCGCGCGGCGCCGCCGAGCTGATCTCCCAGCGAAAGACCCTGATCGTCACCAACGACGGCTTCAAGGACTTCTTCCGGACGGAGCCGCTTGGAATATCGATCGTGGTGTGGATCTTCGCGATCGCGGCGGTTGCGGCCTGGTTCTTGCTCAACCGCACCACCTTTGGCCGACGCACGGTAGCAATCGGCGGCAACGCCACGGCGGCGCGCCTCGCGGGCGTCAAGGTCAAGCGCCACACGCTCTACCTGTACATGCTCTCCGGAGCGGCGGCGGGTGTTGCAGGGATCATGCTCATGTCCCGCACTACCGCTGGCACGTCGACTCACGGCCAGCTGTATGAGCTCGACGCCATCGCCGCCGTTGTTGTTGGTGGCACCTTGCTCATCGGCGGGCGCGGCACCATCGGCGGTACCGTGCTCGGCGTGCTGCTGTTCTCCACGCTCACCAATGTCTTCACGCAGAACAACCTTTCGACGTCGGTGCAGTTGGTGGCGAAGGGCGTGATCATCGTGGTCGCGGTGCTCCTGCAGCAGCGATTCGCGAACCGCGAGGGCAGCGCCACAACTACGTAGGGCGGATCTTCGCGCTCTTTCCCAACTCTCGCGCGCCGCGGCCGTCTCGTAGCGATCCCTCGCCCTCGCCATCAGCGCCCATTGGGCGTACCAGGTCCGGCTCTGGCGATGCTTACTCCTGTGGGTGCTCCTGGCCCGGCTCTGGCGATGCTTACTCCTGTGGGTGCTCCTGGCCCGGCTCTGGCGGTGCGTACTCCTGTGGGTGCACCAGGTCCGGCTTGGGGCATCGGTGGCGGCCGGAAGCGATTGATCTCGAAGTCAGGGTGCCTGTACGCACCGATGCACGCACCACCATCGCTCCCCGCCGCTCGCCGCTCGCCCCAGGCCAGCTCGACATGAGTGCCCTTTAGGAGCTGCGCACCCCCCGAAACTGGGCATCAGTGCCCTTTAGGGCAGCACATGCTCGAAGGCCGGTTCCTGCGAAAACCGGACCTGATGCACCCATGGGGCGCGCAGCGCGTCAGGAAGCCGTGCCCACCATCTCATCGTCAATCGGTGCCGTGAATTGAGCCTCGTAGAGCCGCGCGTAGGCACCCTTGGCCTCGAGCAGTTCGGAATGGTTGCCTTGCTCCACGATGGTGCCGTGCTCCATCACCAAGATGAGGTCTGCATCGCGGATGGTGCTGAGACGGTGTGCGATGACAAACGCGGTGCGGTCCTTGCGGAGATCCTCCATAGCGCGTTGCACAAGCAGTTCGGTGCGCGTGTCCACCGAACTCGTGGCCTCGTCGAGGATGAGCACTTGCGGCCGCGCAACGAATGCTCGTGCAATCGTGATGAGCTGGCGCTCGCCCGCGGAGACGTTCGTGGCGTCATCGTCGATGACGGTGTCGTAGCCCTCGGGAAGTGAGTGCACAAAGCGGTCAACGTACGCCGCCTTCGCAGCATCGAGGATCTCCTCTTCCGTCACTCCATCGCGGCCATACGCGATGTTTTCGCGAATAGTTCCGCCGAATAGCCATGCGTCCTGCAACACCATGCCGGTGCGCGCACGGAGGTCAGGGCGCGCCATCTGCGCAATGTCCACGCCATCCAAGGTGATGCGCCCGCCGTTCAACTCGTAGAAGCGCATGATCAGATTCACGAGCGTGGTCTTGCCAGCCCCCGTGGGGCCCACAATTGCCACCGTGCGGCCGGGCTCAACGGTGAGCGAGAGATCCGTGATGAGCGGCTCGGATTCGGAGTAGCTGAATGTCACGCCGTCGAACACCAAGCGACCGCGTCCATCGGTTGGCGAGGGAGCGTCCGCGGAATCGGGGGTCTCATCCTCAGCGTCGAGCAAATCAAAGACTCGCTCGGCACTTGCCACGCCGGACTGCAAAAGGTTCGCCATGGAACCCAGCTGGCTCAATGGCTGCTGGAACTGGCGCGAATACTGAATGAACGCCTGGACGTCGCCAAGGGGCAACGTGCCGTGCGCCACCATGATCCCGCCAACTACGGCGATGCCAACGTAGACGAGGTTGCCCACAAACATCGTGGCCGGAAAGATGATGCCGCTGACAAACTGCGCGCCAAAGCTGGCCTCGTAGAGCTTCTCATTGGTGGCATCGAACTCGGCCTGCGAACGGCGCTGACGGCCAAACACGCGGAGCAGCGAGTGGCCCGTGAAGTCCTCTTCGATCTGCGCATTGAGCTCGCCCGTGCGCTTCCACTGGTCCACAAACATGAGCTGGGATCGCTTGGCGACCCCCGTCACGATGACCAGCGTGAGTGGAATCGACAGGACCGCGATGAGCGCGAGCCATGGAGAGATGATGATCATCATCGTGAGCACGCCAATGACCATGAGGACAGACGTGAACAGTTGGCTGAGGGTCTGCTGGAAGGTCTGCGACACGTTGTCGATGTCGTTCGTGACGCGGCTCAGCAGCTCCCCACGAGGATGCTTGTCGAAGTAGCTCAGCGGCAACCGATGAATCTTCTCCTCAACCTCTTGGCGCAGGCGCAATACGGTGCGCTGCGTGACGCCGTTGAGAATCCAGCCCTGCGCGAGCGCAAGCAGGGAGGACAGCACGTAGATGACGATGACCCACAGGAGGATTACGTGCAGGTGGTGGAAGTCGATGCCGGTGCCGGTAACAAAGCCCTCAAAGATGACAGTGGTGGCGTTTCCGAGCACCTTGGGACCCACCACCGACAGCGCAACGGAGGCGGTGCCTAGCGCGATGACCGCGTACACGAGCCACCTCTCGGGGCCCAGCAACTTCGCCAGTCGCTTGAGCGAGCCTTTAAAGTTCATCGCCTTTTCCGCCGGCAGGGTGGCGCCGCCAAACGGTCCCCGGTGCGCGGGGCGTGCCTGCCTCGAGGTCTCCTCGGGAACGTCGCGCTTGGCTTCTTCGTCGCTCATGCCGCGTCCTCCGCCCGGAGCTGGGTACTGACAATTTCTTGATAGGTGGGTGACGTCTCGAGGAGCTCGTCGTGCGTGCCGCGGGCCACGATCTCACCGTTTTCCATCACCAGAATCTGGTCCGCTCCCATGATTGAGGACACGCGTTGCGCCACCACGATGACGGTTGCGTCCTTGGCGGTCTTGGCGAGCGCGCCGCGAAGGCGCGCGTCAGTAGCCGTGTCGAGTGCAGAGAACGAGTCATCGAACACCAGAATTGCGGGCTTGCGCACCAAGGCGCGAGCAATGGACAGTCGCTGCCGCTGCCCGCCGGAGACCGTGGTGCCGCCCTGCGCGATTGCCGTCCCCAAGCCGTCGGGCATCGCGGTGACGAAGTCGCGCGCCTGCGCAATGGTGAGCGCGTCCCACAACTCATCATCGCTCGCGTCCGGAGCGCCGTAACGAAGAGTGGACGCTACGGTGCCGGAGAAGAGATATGGACGTTGCGGCACCAGACCGATCTGCGCCCACACGGTCTCGAGATCCACCGTGGCCACGTCAACTCCGCCAAGAAGCACCTGGCCGCTGGTCGCGTCGTAGAGCCGTGGGATGAGATTGACGAGCGTTGTCTTGCCCGCTCCCGTTGAGCCAATGATCGCCGTAGTGGTGCCCGGGTGCGCAGTGAAACTGACATTGGACAACACGGGATGTTCGGCACCCGGGTAGGAGAAGGTGACGTCGCGGAACTCAAGTGAGCCAGCGTCGGGCAAATCGGTGATGGCGTTGGCCGGGTTGGCAACGGCCGTCTCCGCGGCAAGTACTTCGCTGATGCGGTCCGCGGCAACCGCTGCGCGCGGGATCATGACAAAGAGGAACGTTGCCATCATCACGGACATGAGGATCTGAATGAGGTAGGTCAGGAATGCTGTCAGGGCGCCAACGCCCATCTCGCCGGATTCGATGCGGGGCGCACCAAACCACAGCACCGCCACCGAGCCCAAGTTCATGATGAGGAGCACGGCGGGGAACATCGCAGCCATGTACATCCCCGCCTTGTACGCGGACTCCGTGACGTTGGCGTTGGCCTCGCCAAAGCGAGCACTCTCTTGCGGCTCGCGAACGAAGGCGCGGACCACACGGATGCCCGTGAGCTGCTCGCGCATCACGCGGTTGATGACGTCAATGCGCTTCTGCATGCGCCGGAAGTGAGGCACCATGCGCATCACGATGAAGCCAACAATGAGGAGCAGCAGTGGGATAGCAACCACCATGATCCACGACAGCGCCACATCCTGCTGAAGCGCCATGATGACGCCGCCGATGGCCATAAAAGGGGCAGATATCAGGAGCGTTGCCGACATCAGCACGAGCATCTGCACTTGCTGAACGTCGTTGGTTGCCCGGGTTATAAGCGAGGGTGCGCCAAAATTCTGGACGTCAGACTCCGCGAAGGTCATGACGCGAGATACCTGGCGAGCGCGCAAATCGCGACCCACGCGCATTGCGAGTTTGGCGCCAAAGTACACACCCACGATGGCGCAGATGACCTGCACAAAGCTCAGCACGAGCATCACGCCACCGGTGCGCCAGATGTACGCGATGTCGCCAGTGGCAATGCCCTTGTCGATGATGTTTGCGTTAAGCGTTGGCAAGATCAGGTTGGCAACGGACTGCGCCAACTGGAAGATGATGACTCCCCAGAGCAAATTCCAATACGGCCGAACGGAGTCGACAAGCAACTTCCAGAGCACAGCACCTCCCAGGCGTTTCCCTGGAATAACCTACGCCCGCCCGGCCACCTACCGCGCGGGTTTCGCCCTGAGCGTGCAGGAATCCGGGGTTCCGGGCCCTACGCTGGCGGCATGACGCCAGAGGCGCTCGAGATTCCGCTCGCCATCAACGTGGCTGCGGTTTTTGTTGGCGCGCTTGGCGGCGCGATCCGCGCGGGCGAGGACGAACACGTGGACATTGTTGGCGTGCTGACCCTCGCCACCGTCATGGGCTTTGGTGGCGGCATCATCCGCGACGTCCTGCTGGGCAACCTTCCCCCCGCCGTGCTGCTGAACCCCTGGTACGTAACGTCCGTGGTGGTCGCGGCGGCGATCGGCGCGTTCTTCCTGTACTACTTGCGCAAGCTGGGGAAGGCGATGTGGGTGCTCGATTCGCTGAGCATCGGCCTCTTTGCGTGTGTTGGCGTCAACGCGGCGCTGCTCGCGGGGCTCACGTTGCTGCCCGCGGTACTCATTGGGACACTCGCTTCTGTTGGCGGCCTCATCCTCACGGACGTCTTCCAAGGCCGTCCGTCCTCGATCCTGCACGTGGGGCCGCCCAATGCGGCCGCCGGCATGGCTGGCTCGCTCGCGTACGGGTTGCTCTACACCGGCGACCACGTGGTGGTCACAACAGTCGTTGCCATCGTGGTCACGTTTGCCGTGCGGCTCGCGGGACCGCTACTGCACGTCCAGGTTCCGCAGCCGCGGCGCAGGGCCTACGAGCTGGAACAGAAGCTGCGGTCTCGGGCCGCGAAACGGCGGCCGCCTCGGGAGGCGTCCGAGGGCTAGCGGCCAAGCAGGGAGCGCCGTCTCAGCCACCCTCTCCCGCTCGTGCATCTGACGTACCGTTTGGACCTCTCGCGGCATCCGGCGTGGTGCTCACGTACGCAGTGAGTTATCCCCAGTTTCACGGATTCGCCCTACGAAGGACCACGCGCGTGTACCGATGACCCCATGGCAAACGCTGACGCACTCGCGATGATTGACGAACTCGAGCGTGTTCCGCGCGCGTGGACGTGGCGACAGCTCGAGGCACACTGGAGCCGATCCGCGATCAACGGCGCACTGCGACGAGACGGAATTACTCGCGTCCTCCCTGGTATCTATGCGGCGACACTTCATTGCGAGTCGTTCTTGGTCCGCGCCCATGCCGCCCATTTGTGGTGCGGACCAACCTCGGTCTTGATTGGCCCCGGAGCCGCGGCCGCCTGGGAACTCTGCAACGTGCCCCGGGAGGTGGACGTCGCCACGGCGTATGGCGTCAGTCGCGGCTGTCCACCTTGGCTGACCTTGCACCGCCATGCCGCGCCGATTCCGCATGCGCTGTGGGGCCAGTGCCCCGTCGCGACCCCCGCGTGGGCCGCCGTCACCGCCTATGCGCAGTCCAGCCCACGAAATCGCGACGGCTACATTTACCGCGCGGTGCAATCGGGAAAGGCGCGCCCGGACGATCTCCGCACGGTGGCCAAGCAGCTTCCGCGAGTGCGAGGACGCGCTCATCTGTTCCAAGTGATTGCCGCCATAGAGGAAGGCGCGGAAAGCCATCTCGAGATGGTGGGGCTGCGAAGGGTATTCAATACGCGAGACTTCGCTGACTTTGTCCGCCAACACTGGGTACGAACGGCCGGTGGGAACTACCGCCTCGACATGTTCCATCCTGCGTCGCGCACCGCCGTTGAGCTCGACGGCACCGGCACGCATGGGAAACCTGACTCTCGGCAGTACGACATCACCCGCGACGTCAATGTCGCCGCCGAGGGGATCCTGACGTTGAGACTCAGTTCTCACGACATCGAGAGCCGCGCGCGGTGGTGTCGTGACCGAGTGCTGTCGGTGGTCAACTCGCGTATGTGACCCGGATTTGTACCTGACGTGCACGCACGATGGAGCGAGCGCTTCAAACAGTACGTGAGGGCCACGAATCGGTGTTGGTCACAGGCGCTTGGCCGTTGCGCCCTCTACTCGGCCGACGGTGTGGATCAGTTCCCACTGCTCCTCGCCAATTCCCTCTGGCCAGGTCAGTTCACCCAGGTTGGCGCCCATGACCAGGACCGATGGCCCTGCGCCTGATACCACCGCCGCGAACCCCTGCTCGCGCAAATGCCGCAGCATCGCCACGGCGGGCGCCATGACGTCGGCGCGGTACGGCTGATGCAGCTTGTCCTCGGTGGCAGGGAGCAACAGTTCCGGGTGACCGGCTAGCGCGCTCACTAACAGAGCTGCACGCCCCACGTTGAACGCAGCATGCGTATGCGGCACCTTGGGCGGCAGTACAGCGCGGGCCTCCTTGGTTGGGAGCACGGCTTGCGGAATGAGCACTGCAGTTTCGATGCCACCATCAAGTGTCAGCGGAGCGGCGTGCGGCCCGTCTGCGTCCACCCAGGCAACGGTGGCGCCGCCATGGATCGCTGGCGCGGCGTTGTCGGGATGGCCTTCAAAGGCCGTGGCGATCTGTAGAGCAACCTCTGCGTCGAGGGCCTCCGGCTCCGCGATGAGAGCGCGTGCCGCGGTGATGCCAGCCACTACGGCCGCCGCCGAGGAGCCCAGCCCCTTGCCGTGCGGAATGCGGTTCTTGGCGCGAATTTCCAGGCCAACCTGTGACGCGCCCACGCGGTCAAGAGCCTCGCGCAATGCGCGGACTACCAGGTGAGACTCATCCCGGGCCAAGGTCTCAGCGCCTTCGCCCTCGATGTCGATCACCACTGCGGAAGACGCGAGCGCCCGCACCTCAATGACGTCACGTACGCCCAAGGCCATGCCGAGCGCGTCAAATCCTGGCCCCAGATTGCCAGCCGTTGCCGGAACCGAGACCCTGACGGCATCGGCCGCGAGACGCATGGCTAGAGGCCCAACGCGGCCGCCGCCGCTTCAACATCAACGGGGATCACGAGGGGCTCCACCGAGCGCGCCCCCAGCGCAGTGGCAGTGTCCTTGAGCCCATTTCCGGTGACCGTGATGGTGATGGTGGCGCCGCGCGGCACCTCGCCCAACGCTCCGGCCGCAAGCAATCCGGCCACGCCCGCCGCGGACGCCGGCTCCACAAATACGCCAATGTCTGCCGCCAAGCGAGCTTGCGCGGACAGGATGGATTCATCGGAGACCGCACGAATCCAGCCACCGGACTCGTCCCGGGCGGCGATCGCGAGATCCCACGACGCCGGCTTGCCAATGCGAATGGCAGTGGCGATGGTCTCGGGGTCCTTGATGGGGTGCCCCTTCACGAACGGTGCAGCACCGGCCGCCTGCACACCCCAAATCTTTGGCAACCGGGTGGCGCGGCCAGCCGCCTCATACTCGCGGAACCCCATCCAATACGCGGAGATATTGCCCGCATTGCCCACGGGAAGCATGTGGATGTCGGGCGCTTCACCCAACGCATCCACGATCTCGAACGCGCCGGACTTCTGTCCGTGCAGCCGATACGGGTTCACCGAGTTCACGAGGGCAACGGGGTAGGTCTCAGACAGCTCGCGCACAATGTCGAGGCACTCGTCAAAGTTGCCATCCACCTGCACCAGGTCCGCGCCGTGCATGATCGCTTGCGCCATCTTGCCCGCGGCGATCTTGCCTTCCGGGATCATCACCACGCAGCGCAACCCGGCGTGTGCGGCATACGCGGCCGCGGAGGCGGATGTGTTTCCCGTGGACGCGCACACCACGGTGTGGTCGCCGTCCTTGACCACCTGGGTGAGGGCGGCCGTCATGCCGCGGTCCTTGAAGGACCCCGTGGGGTTCATCCCCTCAACCTTCACGAACACCTCTGCGCCAACCTCAGACGAGATGGATGCCGCATATACCAGGGGCGTTCCACCCTCACCCAGGGTGACGATGGTGTCCCCTTGGGAGAACGGCATGAACTCCAGGTACTCGCGGACAACGCCGCCCCACTGGTGCGCCATTACTCTCCCTCAATCCGCAGCACGGAAACCACGTCAACCACCGAATCCGCGAGCCGCAACTCGGCCACCGTGGCAGCCAGGTCACGCTCCAAAGCCCGATGCGTCGAAATGACAAGCCCCGCAGTGCCGCTGTCGGCGATCTGCCGCACGGTGCCAATGCTCACCCCGTGCGCCGCGAACACATCGGCAACGCTCGCGAGCACGCCCGGGCGGTCCGGCACACTCATGCGCACGGCGTACCTGGTAGATACCGCATCGAGGGGCACCACGGCATTTGCGGCGTAGTTGGATTCGCGCGGCCCGCGCCCGCCCGATGCGCGGTGCCTGGCAACGCTCACCACGTCACCCAATACGGCCGACGCCGTGGGCACCCCTCCCGCGCCCTTGCCGTAGAACATGAGCTCGCCTGCCGCGGTGGCTTCAACGAAGATCGCGTTGTACGCGCCGTGCACCCCGGCTAGGGGGTGGGTAGCCGGCACCAAGGCGGGGTGAACGCGAACGGCAACCGCGCCGTTGGCCCGTTCGGCGATGGCGAGCAGTTTGATGACCTGACCGGACTCGCGAGCGGCGATCACATCGGCCGCGGTGATCCCAGAAATCCCTTCGCGGTAGACGTCGTCAAGCGACACGCGCTGGTGGAACGCGAGGGAGGCGAGGATCGCGGCCTTGGCCGCGGCGTCGTACCCCTCCACGTCCGCAGTGGGATCCGCTTCCGCGTAGCCAAGTTCTTGCGCTTGCTTAAGCGCCACGTCGTAGTCCAGGCCGCGCTGCGTCATTTCATCGAGCACGTAGTTGGTGGTGCCGTTGACTATCCCCAGGATGCGCTCCACTTGGTCCCCCGCGAGGGACTCACGTACGGGCCGCACAATGGGAATGGCGCCCGCAACTGCGGCCTCAAAGTAGAGGTCGGTGCCAGCAGCATCGGCCGCCTCGAACAATTCGGGGCCGTGTGCGGCGAGGAGCGCCTTGTTGGCGGTGACCACGGACGCTCCCCCAGCGAGCGCCGCAAGAATCAGGGACTTGGCGGGCTCGATCCCACCCATGAGTTCAACCACAACGTCCGCGCGCGCCACCAACCCGGCCCCGTCGTCGGTCAGGAGGGCCGGGTCAATTCCGGGCCGCGCCACCGAGGCGTCCCGCACATACACGCCCACAATCTCGAGCGGCGCGCCAACGCGCGCGGCGAGGTCGTCCGCGTGCTCGGCGAGGAGCCGCACCACTTGGGCGCCCACGGTTCCGGGGCCGAGGATGGCGAGGGCGATGGGCCGCTTGGAAGGCTCAGACACGGCACCAACTCTAGCGGGGCGCGCCGAGGACCCAAGCGCGTGGGGCACGATGGTCCCGTGGCTGAGCGCAACGTCCTTGACGCAGAGCGTTGGCGTCCGCGACGCGTGCTGCGATTCGCTCGCTATTTCATAGTGGTGGAACTGCAGTCTTTGGTGTTCGCTATCGCGATTTTTGCCGCGCTGGCTCTCTCGGCCGTGGTTCCTCTCCCCATCCCCCGGTACGACGCCCTGCTCATCTTTGGCATAACGCTCACCTTGGCGCTGTGGGCGATTGGCTGGGAGACGGGTCGCGAGGTGCTGGTGATCTGCGCGTTCCACGGGATAGGGCTCGCGCTGGAATTGTTCAAGGTCCACGAGGGCTCGTGGTCCTACCCCGAGGACGCCTTCACCAAGGTGGCCGGCGTGCCTCTCTATGCGGGGTTCATGTATGCGGCGGTCGGTTCCTACATAGTGCAGGCGTGGCGGCGCATGGAACTCAGGGTCACCAACTTCCGCCTCGTCACGATGACGATCCTCGCGGTGCTCGCCTACGCAAACTTCTTCACCCACCACTGGATCCCTGACTTGCGGTGGCTCATTGCGGCAGCCTTCCTCGTTGCGCTGTGGGACACGATGATCCACTTCAGCGTTGGCGGTCACCGGTACCGGATGCCGCTGGTGCTGTCTTTCCTTGGCATTGGCGCTGCCCTGTGGTTTGCGGAAAACGCCGCCACCTTCCTTGGCGCATGGAAATACCCGGATCAGCTCGAGGTGTGGAGGTCAGTCCACGTGGGCAAGGTGGGTTCGTGGTCGCTGCTCGTGAGCCTCAGCTTTGTGTTGGTGGCGATCCTCAAATACGTGGAGGGCCAACTGTTTGGGGAACCCGGGGACGAGCCTCCAGTGGAGCCGCATCATCGCGGCGTGGATCCGGGCTGATCGAGCGTATCCCGCACTAACAAGGCGGTGCCGACCAGCAGCAGCGCGGTAATGAGAAGAAAGACCGGCTGGAAGCCCATTGGGATCGAGGCTCCTTGGTCCGGCAGCAAAACCTCTACAACGTCCCACCCGAAGGCTGCGGAGAACGCAGCGAAACCTCCCGCACCCGTCCATATCAGGGCACGCGATAGCGACCCACCAGGCTCGCGCCTCCTGACAATCCAGCCCGCCAACAGAGCAAATACTCCGAGTGCGCACGCCGCGCCAGCGATCGCCGCGAGCCACGGAGGTGGCACCCAACCTGTGATGAAAGACGCCTCGATCTGCCCTTCATTAGCAATCTGCAGAGCCACAGCGACAACTGTCGCGGCGCCGGCTGAGGCCGCCATGATCCGGAGCGTGAGTGACCCTATCGATGGCCCGGCCACGCGTCTCACCTTGTCGTCAGTCAGAGGTTGCGGGGCGGCCAATCGAGGCGCCCCAGGGGGTGAAGTCCGCCACAGATGCAAAACGCCGCAGCCATGGCTGGAGCGGCGTTGGTGCTGGTTGAGGCTCGTTGGCGTCGAGAGTGCTCCCGGTGGGACGAACGTCGTCGTTAATGTCCACAGCGATCCCCTTTCACGCTTTGGATGAGTGTGGCACCACTTACCCGCGGTAGCAAGGCGAACTTGACGTTGGCTTAACTGGGGCTTTGCCAAACATCCAGGGCCAGCAGGTCCTCAAGCGTGTCTCGCCGAATGTGGACCGTCGCCTCGCCATCACGCACGGACACCACTGCGGGCCGCAACGCTGCGTTGTAGTTGTTCGCCATCACGCGCCCGTAAGCGCCGGTCGCGGGCACCGCCAAGAGGTCGCCGCGCGCAATGTCCGCTGGCAATTCCACATCGCGCACCACGATGTCGCCACTCTCGCAATGCTTGCCCACCACTCGCGACAACACCGCATCGGCGCGGGACTCTCGCGAAGCGATCGCCGCCGTGTACTCGGCGCCGTAGGTGATGGTGCGCATGTTGTCGCTCATGCCGCCGTCCACCGCCACGTACTGGCGCTGGCCCCCATCCTCAAGCGACACGAGTTTGACCACGCCAACGCGATACAGCGTGAGGCCCGCCGGCCCGGCAATCGCCCTGCCCGGTTCTATCGAAAGGCGTGGCCAGGTGCCGCCCACCTTTTCAAGGGCCGACGCCACGGCACCCGCGATTGCCACCGCGGCTTGCGCTGGGGGCAGCTCGGCTTGGGCATCCGTGTAGCTGATGGCGTAGCCGCCGCCAAGGTCCACTTCTGGCAGATCGACGCCGGCCTCAGCGAAGAAGGCCGCTCGCAAGCCGAGCATGCGCTCCGCAGACTCACTGAAAGCGTCGAGCGACAGGATCTGGCTGCCGATGTGGGTGTGAATGCCCAGCAACTCCAGGCCGGGCGCGTCGTGGCACGCGGTGAGAGCCTCAAACGCGGCGCCGGTGGCGAGCGAGAGGCCAAACTTCTGGTCTTCATGGCTCGTGGCGATGTATTCGTGACCGCCTGCGTGAACGCCCGTGGTGACACGCACCATCACTGGCGCAACGGTGCCCAACTCGCGCGCGATCGCGTCCAAGACCTCGATCTCGGTGAATGAATCAACGACGATGCGCCCAACCCCAACCTCGAGCGCGCGACGCAACTCAGCGTCGGACTTGTTGTTGCCGTGCAAACCAATGCGCGCGGCCGGCATGCCGCCTCGCAGTGCCAATTCCAGCTCGCCGCCCGAGGCCACGTCGATGTTGAGGCCGTCCTCCGCCATCCATGAGGCAACGCGCGAGGACAGGAAGGCCTTGGAGGCGTAGTACACGTCAACGTCCGCGCCGTAGGGAGCGAACGCGTCCGTAAACGCGTCGCGGAAGGCGGCTGCGCGGGCGCGCATGTCTTCCTCGTCCATGACGTACAGGGGCGTGCCAAACTCCCCCGCCAGCTCGCGCAGATCTGCGCCACCAACACTCAGCGCGCCGTCGCCAGAGCGCACCGCCGTGCGCGACCACGGCGCGTTCGTCTCAGCCCCCACTACATGCGCTCCGGCGCGCTCACGCCAAGCAAGTGCAGCCCGTTGCGCAGTACCTGACCCGCCGCGTCGTTGAGCCACAAGCGCGTGCGGTGCAGGTCGGTGATCTCTTCGTCGCCAAGCGGCGTGACTCGAGTGCGGTCGTACCAGCCGTGATACGCCGAGGCCACCGTCTCGAGGTAGCGCGCAACGCGGTGCTGCTCGCGGAACTCAACAGCCTGCGTGACTACGCGCGGGAAGTCGCTCAGCACGCCAAGAAGAGCCGACTCCGCCTCGTGGGTGAGGAGCTCCGGAGCAAAGCCGTCCTCACGACGAATCCCATACTCAGCGGCGTTGCGCGCCACCCCCGCCGTCCGGGCGTGCGCGTATTGCACGTAGAACACGGGGTTGGCGTTGGACTGCGACGCGAGCAGATCCAAGTCAATGTCGATGTTGGAATCCGCGGACGACCGCGTGAGCGCGTAGCGCGCGGCGTCCACGCCAACGGCCTCCACGAGGTCCTCGAGCGCCACCACCGTGCCGGCCCGCTTAGACATTCTGACGGGCGCGCCGTCTTTCACCAGGTTGACCATCTGGCCAATCTTGACTTCCACGCGCTCGGGGTCGTCACCGAATGCGGCGGCCGCGGCCTTGAGGCGCGCGATGTAGCCGTGGTGGTCGGCGCCCAGCAAGTAGATGCAGAGGTCCGCGCCACGGTGCCGCTTGTCCTGGAAGTACGCGAGGTCGCCTGCAATGTACGCGGGGCGGCCGTCGGAGCGGATGACCACGCGATCGCGATCGTCGCCGTAGTCGGTGGATCGTAGCCACCAAGCGCCCTCCGATTCATACAGGGCGCCGGACTTCTTGAGGTGCTCCACGGCCTTGTCCACGGCTCCGGAGCGGTGCAACGAGTCCTCGTGGAAGTAGACGTCAAAGTCCACGCCAAAGGCGTGCAGGGAGGCCTTGATCTGCTCGAACATGAGGCCAACACCGCGCTCGCGGAAGAACTCCAGCGCTTCCTCGCGAGGCAACTCGAGGGGGTCGGCATCGCCTGCCGCCATGGCCTCCACCATCACCTCGTTGGCGATGTCTTGGATGTAGTCGCCCGCGTAGCCATCCTCCGGCGGCTCCTCACCGGCTACTGCAGCCAGGAGCGATGCCGCGAAGCGATCAATCTGCGCGCCGTGATCGTTGAAGTAGTACTCGCGCGTCACTTTGGCGCCGTGGAACTCGAGGAGCCGCGCGAGCGAATCCCCAACGGCGGCCCAGCGGGTTCCCCCAAGGTGAATTGGCCCGGTTGGGTTGGCGGACACAAACTCCACGTTGACGTGCTGACCGTGCAGGGACTCGCCGGAGCCGTACCCCTCGCCAAACTCAACGATGCCGCGCGCAAGCTCGCCCGCAGCGTCGGCACGTAGCCGGATGTTGAGAAAACCCGGCCCGGCAACCTCAACCGACGCGATGCCTGCCTCGCCCGCCAAACGATCTGCCAAAACCTGCGCGAATTCGGCGGCAGACATCCCCGCGCGCTTGCCAAGCTGCAGCGCGATGTTGGTGGCCCAGTCCCCGTGATCGCGCTGGCGTGGGCGCTCAACGCGCACCTCGCCAATGTCGCCGTCAATGGCGAAAGTGCCATCGTCAATGCCCGCCTCGATGGCGGCAAGGATGGTCGCGGAAAGTTCTTCTGGGGTCACCCTCCAAGTCTAGCGGCGCGTGTGGGCGCCGCTTTGGCCGCACATCTTCCCTGCAAAGCCTGTGGACGCTACTCTTCGCTGAACAACTCACAGATCGAGGGGCCCATGTCTCAGCCGAGTGTCCGCGCCAGGTGGCGATATTGGTTCGACAACGTCATGTCGCGAGGCAATGTGGCGGTCATCGTGCTGCTGGGTCTCATCAGCCTGGCGTGGGTGGTGGCGGCGGGCCTCGCGGCCTGGATCTTCAAGATGAGCCCCACGGGCGAGAAGTACGGGTTCATTGAGGCCACATGGCGCCAGCTCACGTTCACACTCGACCCCGGCACGTTCTCCGGGGACGACGGTTGGAAGTGGCGACTGCCCTCGCTCATGACCACTCTCTTTGGAGTGCTCGTGGTGGCGAGCCTCATCGGTGTCATCTCCGCCGCGTTTGACGATCGCATTGCGCAGCTGCGCAAGGGCCGCTCCGCCGTGCTGGAGCGCGGCCACACGGTGATCCTGGGCTGGAACAGCAAGGTATTCACGATCATCTCCGAGTTGGTGGTGGCCAACGAATCCGAACACAAGCCCGTGGTGGTGGTGCTCGCGGATCGTGACCGCGTGGACATGGAGCAGGCGATTGCGGAGAAGGTGCCTCGCCTCCTCAACACCAAGGTGGTGTGCCGTAGCGGCAACACCCTTGATCAGGATGAGATCCTGCGGGCTAACCCCTATGACGCGCGCGCGATCATCGTGCTGGGAGACGAGGATGCCGTCGATGTTGACGCGAGCACCATCAAGACCACGCTCGCGCTGACCAATCATCCTGAGCGTCCCGCCGGCGAGATCTCGGTGGTTGGCGAGATCACGCGACCGGAGAACCTCGCGATTGCGCAACTTGTTGGCAAGGACGAGGCGCAATGGATCCTCCCGCTTGAGGCAATTTCCAAGGTGACGGTCCAGACGTGCAGGCAGTCCGGCCTGTCACGGGTGTACTCGGAGCTCCTGCAGTTTGACGGCGATGAGCTCTACTTCACGGAGCAGCCAACGCTCACGGGCCTCAGCTATTTCGAGTGCCAGCTCCGCTTTGACAGCTCAACCGTCATAGGCCTCGTTGGCCCCGCAGGGGTGGTACTCAACCCTCCTGCCGAGCAGATATTGGCGGCGGACGAGCAACTGATTGTCATTGCCGAAGACGATTCCACGATCGCCCTTGCCGCGACCCCCGGCGCTCCCAATGAGGCGAACGTGACTGGGATCCCCGCGGTGCACGCCGAAACGGAACGCACGCTGATCCTGGGCTCCCACTCGCAGCTCCCCCTCATCCTGTCCGAGCTCAACGACTACGCGGCCGCCGGATCCGAGGTCACCGTGGTGTCGCAATTCAAGGTGCCCAAGTTCGCCAAATCGCTCGATCTGCAGGTTGACGTGCGGACCGGCGACACCACGGATCTTGAGGTGCTGACGGCGCTGCGCCCCGAGACGTACAACCACATTTTGGTGCTCGCCTACCGTGACCACCTCGATGCTGAGGCCGCGGACTCTAAGACCCTCGTCACACTCTTGCAGCTGCGCGAACTCGCTTCTGAGCTCAACCTGGACTTCACCATCGTGTCCGAGATGCTCGATGACCGTAACCGCCGGTTGGCGGAGGTCACGCGCGCAGACGACTTCATTGTCAGCGACAACCTCATCAGCTTGATGATGGCCCAGATCTCGGAGAACCCCACCCTGAACGAGGTCTACGGGGTGCTCTTCTCCTCGGATGGCCCGGAAATCTACCTCCGCCCCGCCCAGTGGTACGTGGAACTGGGCGTGCCCGTGGACTTCTTCACTGTGGCCGCGGGCGCCGCGCGCCGTGGCGAAACCGCCATCGGCTATCGCGACGTCACGCCCGAGGGCATTGGCGATGGCCGCGCGACCATCCGCATCAATCCGGCCAAGCAGGAGCACCACATCTACAACGAGGGCGACCTCATCATTGTGCTCGCCGAGGACTGACCTCTGCCGTACGGCGTAGGGCCGGGATTGGGCGCAGAACGGCTGCCTAAAGCAGTTGCGTTGTCACGCCCGGTTCTAGAAGCGTCAACCGGTCCGACGCTCCGCTCCAGTTGGCAACGAGAGTCGCCGTTGGCTCGCTGAAGTGGGTCCAATCGTCGATGTGCACGGGAACGATCGCGGCGCCGGGCCACAGGTCCGCGACAGCCGCGAGCCGCTCGGCGTCCAAGGTGAGCGGATCCGGACCCCTGTGGGGAACGCGCGCGCCGCCAGCGCATAGGAAGGCGAGCCGCACGTCCGGGAAAGCCGCCGCGATCTCACGTGCCACGGCAACCTCGGAATTGTCGCCGGAAAAGTAGACGGTGGGGTGAGCGTCGGCCTCTAGGACAAAGCCAATGACGGGACCCGTGTGCTCGGCGACGCCCGCGGGGCCGTGCAGGGCGGGTACCGCGGTGACGGTGACGGCGCCAACCGTGAGCGTGGTCCACGGCTCAATACCCACGGTGCCGGGAACCCGTGCGGCGCCGGCGGTGGTGGTGAGTGCAACCGGAACCTGAGCGAGCACGGCGCGGCCATCGGGGTCGAGGTTGTCTGGGTGATGGTCGTGAGAGACCAAGCCAAGGTCAATCGCGCCCAGGCGCTGAGGGGGCACGGCAGGGCCGCGCGTCTTGACGAGGCCCCCGTATTCACCCGGCTCGCTGAAGGTTGGGTCCGTGATGACGGTAAGGCCAGCGTAGGTGAAGACCACGGTTGGGCCGCCAACTAGAGTCGCCGATATAGGGGTCATGGCACCATAATCGCCTACAACCGGAGATCTCCGGAATCTCGTGCGCCGGGATCGCGAGCCGAGTGGAGTGTTGAAGTGAAAGTGGACCGTCGCGTTCCCAGGCCGCGAGATCTCGCGCCGCTGCTCCACTTCAAGGGCTTGGACACGAACGCTCGGCATCGCAGACTCGCCAAAGCGCACACCATCGCGGACCTTAGGCTCATCGCCAAGCGGCGCACCCCCAAGGGCGCGTTCGACTACACGGATGGTGCGGCCGAGGCCGAGTTATCCCTGCGGCGGGCGCGGCAGGCGTTCCTCGACATCGAATTTCACCCCGCGATTCTGCGCGACGTCTCCGTGGTCGACACGTCCGTTGAGATCCTTGGCGGGCATTCCGCCATGCCATTCGGCATAGCGCCAACCGGGTTCACGCGCATGATGCACGCGGAGGGAGAGCGAGCCGGAGCGGCGGCCGCTGGGGCGGCAGGAATCCCCTTCTCGCTGTCAACCGTGGGCACCACGTCGCCAGCTGGCGTCAGGGAAGCAAACCCCAACGGCCGCAACTGGTTCCAGCTCTACATGCAAAAGGACCGCGACAAGTCCATGGCGCTCGTTGACCAGGCGGCCGCCGCGGGCTTCGACACGCTCTTGGTGACGGTAGATGTGCCCGTGGCCGGGGCACGCTTGCGAGACAGTTACAACGGCTTCACCATCCCGCCGCAACTCACCCCGCGAACCGTGCTCAACGCCATTCCGCGGCCCGAGTGGTGGTTCAACTTCCTCACCACCGAGCCGCTCGCGTTCGCGTCGCTGAGTGAGTGGAAAGGCACCATCGGCGAGTTGCTGGATGCCCTCTTTGACCCCACGGTGACCTTTGAGGATCTCGCGTGGATTCGCGAGCAGTGGCCCGGCAAAGTGGTAGTCAAGGGGATCCAGACGGTGGCCGATGCGCAGGAGGTCATGTCGCTCGGCGTGGACGGCATAGTGCTCTCCAACCATGGCGGGCGTCAGCTTGATCGGGCGCCCATCCCGTTCCATCTCTTGCCCGCCGTGCGTGCGGAACTGGGGGACGAGGCCACGATCATCCTCGACACGGGCATCCTGGCCGGAGCGGACATTGTTGCGGCGCTCGCGATGGGCGCGGACTTCACACTCGTTGGGCGCGCGTACCTCTACGGGCTCATGGCGGGCGGACGCGAGGGCGCCGCGCGCGCCATTGAGATTCTGAGTGGCGGCATTGTGCGCACCATGAAGCTCCTGGGAGTGTCTTCGGTTGCCCAACTCAACCCCGAGCACGTGACACAAATGCGCAGGCTCGTGCCTATTGACAAGCCGCAGCGCTGACGCGCCAGGTCACTTGTCCAAGACCTCCACCGAGGTGGCTTGGCACTGTGCGGGAATGGACTGTGTGCAGACCTGAGTCCAGACCTTGACGCTGTCGCCGCGCACAACGTCTTCCGGCTTTGCCCCCTCCAGGTCCTTGGCTGCGACCGTTATGACGGCGCCATTGAGACCGTTCTGCGGCTCGGTGTTGAGGGTGAAAACCAAGGGGTCACCCTGTTGCTGCACCTCAAGGACGGTGCCGCTCGCGGCCTCGTCGCCCTTGTCGTTCCCTCCGCATCCCGCGAGCAGGAGAACTATGGCAGCTGTGGCGAGGATTCGGCGCATGTGCACACGCTACCGGGGGCGACGCGTGCGCGCTCGGTACGGAGCCAATCCGTCCGGCGCTCCGCCGCCGTTGCCCTGCTGTATTCTCGTTGGGCCGCGATCACCGCGGCACACGCCCCCGTAGCTCAGCGGATAGAGCGCCGGTTTCCGGTACCGAAGGTCGCAGGTTCGACTCCTGTCGGGGGCACCACTCCTAGGCGATGCCAACCGATGCGCTGAGCGCCGCCAGTTGGTCCGCGCTCAGCTCTAGGTCGGGTGCCTGAGCAGAGTCGCGGATGGACTCGGGCCGTGACGCACCGGGGATGGGAATCACGCGCTCGGAAAGCGACAGCTCCCATGCGAGCGCCACGCGCTGCGGCGACACCCCGTGCGCCTGCGCCACGGACGCGAACTCGGCGTGCCGGTCACCCAACGCCCCTGCGGAGGAGATCCCGCCAAGCGGGCTCCAGGGCAAGAACGCCATGCCGTGGTCCACGGTGTACTTGAGTTCCGCGTACGTTGTGGCGAACCGCGGCGAGAACTGGTTCTGCACGGAGACGAGCCGCCCACCGAGCACCTCCTGAGCCGCCTCGATCATCGCGATCTCTGCGTTGGAGATTCCGGCCATCTGGATCACGCCCTCGTCTAGCAGCTCGGCGATGGCGCCCACCGAGTCCGCGTAGGCAACGTGCGGATCCGCGCGGTGGAATTGGTAGAGGCCAATCGCCTCCACGCCCAATCGTGTGGCGGACGCCTTGGCCGCGGCCTTCAAATACTCCGGGCGCCCGTCCCGATGCCATGAGCCATCGCCCGGACGAATGAGCCCGCCCTTGGTGGCCACGAGCACATGCGAGGTGTCGCCGCCGAACGACCTCAGCGCGTCCGCGAAGATGAACTCGTTGTGCCCCGTCTCGTTGGCGTCACGGTTGTACGAGTCTGCGGTGTCAAAGAAGGTGACGCCCGCCTCGAGCGCCGCGTGCACGGTGGCGATGGATCGCTCACGATCGGGACGTCCTTCAATGGACATCGGCATGCCGCCCAGCCCAATCGCGCTCACGGAAACCGAACCAATAGTGCGTTGCGCCATCTTCTTCTCCATCGACTCAGGAACTAGGGCTTGGGGTTGGCGTCGCTGAGGCTTCCGGAGTTGCGAGCGTCGTCACCGTGACCAACGTCACTGAGCCGTTCCGCATTTCCGCCACGCACTGCGCGTGCGTCTGATCGTCCCTTTGCCACAGGAGCGTCATGGTGTCTTCGCCCTTCGAAATGAGAGCGGCAGCAGCGTCGTCCTGCGCCGAGGCCTCTTCGCCTGTAAGCGTCCGTTCCGCCACTGCGCCAAGCCGCACGAGTGCCGCGTTGAGCCCCTCCCACTCCGCCGCCGAGTAGATGTCGCCCCCCACGAGGCCCGGGCCTTTGGGGAACTGATTCTTGTACTCGGCCTCGCACGCCTTCGCGGCGGCCTGCTTCTCCGGTGACAGGTCCGCGCGCGCAAAGTGCGTGATGACGGCTCCGGCCACCACCAGCAGCGCGATACTTGCGGCGAGGATGAGCGGCATCCACACGCGGGGGCGGTCCTGGGGCGTTGGCTCGGTCACCGAACAAGCGTACGGTGCGGCTAGTCACAAACCGTACGCGTCCGTACGATTGCGACATGGCCGGGGTGGACCTTCGATACGAACCGCATCTGGCGCTCGCGCTGGGAGGCGGTGGCGCGCTCGGAGCGGCCCACTGCGGCGTCCTTGAGGTGCTGCACGAGCGCGGAATTGTCCCGTCAATCATCGTGGGCACCTCGGCGGGGTCCATTGCAGGCGGCGCGTTCGCGAATGGCCAAGATCCCTACGAGCTGAGCGACCTCATCACGCGCGCCAACTGGGGTGACTTTGGCACCTTCTCCATGACTCCGGGCCTTGGCCTGCTGGACACCGACGGTTTGCGGGACACGGTGGAGCGCATCGGCCACGACAGCCTGATCGAAGACCTCCCCATCCGCTTTGCCGCGGTGGCCACCGACATCAAGACGGACGAGGCGGTGCTCATAGATCACGGCTCGCTCGTGGATGCGATGAGCGCGTCCATGGCGGTGCCAGGACTGTTCCGGCCCAAGCAGCTCGGCGGCCGCACCTTCGTTGACGGCGGCGTTGTCCAGAATCTGCCGCTCGAGGCGGCGTTTGCGATGGGCGCCACCCACGTGATCGGCGTCCGCCTCGCCGCCGAATGGGACTTTCTGCCAGCGATGCGCACCGCTATCAAGGTGCACGAGTTCGAGATTCGCGATGACGTCACCATGATCACGCCGCGCCTTCGCCATCGTTCTCAGTGGGTAGCGCGCGACCTCCCGGGCCTCATCGCTTCGGGTAGGGAGGCCGCGGAACTCGCGCTCGCCGATTACCCCGTCATCAATCCCAGGCCCGACGATGTGGAGCCGCTGGCGGCCCAAGAACGGCCTACGCCAGTTGAGCAGGCAGCCCAGGAAGGGCCTGAGCGACCCCGGGGTGTCGCAGCGTTCTTCCAGCGACGTTGAGTCCGCGCGCAAGGGCCGGGTTGGCAGCGAGCGCTGGCCCCACGCCGCGCGCCAGTTCTTGCACATACGGCAGCGTTGCGGTGGTCAAGGAGGCGGTGGCGGTGGCACCCACCGCGCCGGGCATGTTGGTCACACAGTAGAACTGCGAACCGGCCACGCGATAGACGGGGTCGTCATGGGTCGTTGGCCGCGAGTCTTCAAAGCATCCGCCTTGATCGATGGCGATGTCCACGAGCACCGAGCCTGGCTGCATTGCCTCCACCATTGCCCGCGTCACGACCTTGGGGGCGGGGCGCCCTGGGAGCAAAACGGCGCCAATGACGAGGTCCGCCTTCATGACTGCCTCAGCCACAGCGTGGGGCGTAGAGGTGACCGTGGTGACGTCCGCGCCATACGCAGCCACGAGTTCGACGAGCCGCGGTTCAGAGATGTCGAGCACCGTCACGTGTGCGCCGAGTCCCACCGCCTCCTCCACCGCGTGCGCGCCCGCTACCCCTGCGCCGATGACCACCACCTCGCCACGTGGGGCCCCTGGGGCGCCCGCGAGCAGCACTCCGCGCCCGCCATGCGAACTGAGCAGCCGATACGCGCCAACGATGAGCGCCATGCGCCCCGCGACCACGCTCATGGGTGCAAGCAGGGGCAGCGACCCGTCGTCGAGCTGTACGGTGTCGTAGGAAAGCGCCGTGGTGCCAGCCTCGATGAGGGCACGGGCGAGCGGTTCGTTGGCCGCCAAGTGCAAAAACGTGAAGAGCGCCTGGTCTGTTAGGCGCGGCAATTCGTCAGGCGTGGGCTCCTTGACCTTGAGCACCAGTTCGCCCTGCCACGCGTCATCCACTCCCACGAGCCGGGCGCCCGCGGCCTCGTATGCGGCGTCAGAGAACGTGGACCCCGCCCCGGCACCCGCCTGCACCCAAACCTCGTGGCCCTCGTCAATGAGAGCGCGTGCACCATGTGGCGTGAGGGCTACGCGCGACTCCGCCACCTTGGTCTCTGCAGGGACCGTTATAAGCATGTTCCCAGTGTTCACCCTCCACGCCATCCGTGCGTGGGGACGCGCGTCACATCCCCGACGGAAGGACTAAAGGCGCAGGGTCAGGGGTTGGTGGGCGCAGTGGGTTCGGGGGTGGGGTCCGTGCCGCCAGGATCGGTATCAGTCTTGGTGGTGTCCTCGGTGGTGTCCTCCGTGGTGTCTGTGGAGGACTTCTTGGTGGACGAGCTGGACGACGATGAGGAGCCCGATGAGCCGCCGTCCGAGTAGTTGCCGCTCCACGTGGAGTCGTAGTACTTGCTGGTGAGCGAGACGTACTCCCAGTGCCAAGGCTCGTACTTAGACGTCTTGGCCCATGCGGGGTTGGCCCATCCGAACGTCGAGGCATTGGCGCGGATCCAGCGGCCCGAGGCGCCGTTGAGAGCCTCCTTGCAGATGTCTACGGCGAGTCCCCAGCCGTGCATCGAGGTGCCGGGCGTGGCCGCAAGGTAACCGCGCGTGGCGCGCGTTCCGTATTGCCGCGCGAGGCTGCGGTAAGAATCGTCGAGGCAAATGTTGTGGCCAAAGACCGAGCGGTAGACGGTGTTCATGCCGGTCAGCGCGGTGGCCGCCTCAGATTGCAGCTGCTCCCCGCGCTGCCACAGGGGGCACAGCGACGAGGCGCTGAGGCGTCCGTTGGTGCCCTTCATCTTGGCGGCGGCGTCGCAATGCGGAATGGACGTAGAGATGAGGTCGCTGCTGGAGGCAACCATTGCGGAGGCGTTGCCATCGATCTCAGGCAACGGGAGGTCCGAAGAAAGCAGCCCGGGGCCAACGCCAAGAAGGGCCATCGCCGTGGTTGGCGAGTGGCCCTTGACTACTCCTGGAAGCGACTCTGCTGCGTCTGCATATGGCGTAATGGTGCCGAATACGGGGTACACGACCATCGCGAGTACAAACCCCGCGAGCACTCCTCCGCGCGTAAGCACCTGGCGGCGGCGGTGGGTGCCGCGAATGCGGATCTCTTGCGTCTCAACAATGCGCCGCTCTTTGCGCGTGCCCACAGCGATTTCACCGGTGGTGACTGGTGCTTCGAGGAGCGAACTCATGCCACCTCCATCTCGCCTCACTAGTGCCTCAGAACCGTATCCCGCGCGCGACGCAGCGAAGGCGGGGGGATGACGGCTCGACAATGGTAACCGAATGGTTACGAAATGCGCCAGGCGAGGGATGCCAGTGTGTCTGGCATCTCACATTCCCCTAAAGCGTGCCGCTGACTTCGCCAACGAGCTCCTCGATGATGTCTTCAAGGAACACGAGGCCCACCGGCCGTTCATCCGCAACCGCGAGCGCCACGTGTGCACCGGACCGCCGCATGAGCGCGAGCACATCCTCGACCTCATCACTAGCGCCCACCACGGGCAGATCGCGAATCCTCCACGAGTGGATAGCGTCTTCGCGTTCTGACGGCCTCGCGAAGAGCGTGTCCTTGATGTGCAGATAGCCAATGAAGGTGTCGCCGCTGAGCACCGGGAAGCGCGAGAAGCCCGTACTGACCGCGAGCGCCTCCAGCCCCTCAACGGTCACTCCCGCGGGCGCGCTCACCACTTGCGCGAGCGGCACCATGACGTCCTCTGCCGCGTGTTCCGAGAACTCGATTGCGCCAGCTAGCAGGCCCGATGCGTCATCAAGCGTTCCCTCGGCGCTTGATCGCTCCACGATGGACTGGACCTCGTCCGCGGTAAACGCGCTCGTCACTTCGTTGCGCGGTTCCACGCCCAGCATGCGCACAATGCAGTTCGCCACCCAATTGAGCGCGGCGATGATGGGATTGAGCACGCGCGCAATGATCACGAGCGGCGGCGCGAGCAGCATGGCCGCGCGGTCCGGATTGGCCACTGCCGCGTTCTTGGGCACCATCTCACCAATGATTACGTGCAGCGACACGATGATGGTGAGCGCAATGACGAGCGAGACCGCGTGCGCAGCAGACGCCGGCAGCCCAATGCTCGCCATGACGGGCTCGAGCGCGTGAGCGATGGCCGGCTCGGCCACCACTCCAAGTGAAATGGATGCCACCGTGATGCCCAGTTGCGCACATGCGAGCATGAGCGAGACGTGCTCCATGGCCCACAGCACCGTCTTGGCGGCGCGTGAACCCGCAAGGGCTCGCGGTTCGATGGAGCTGCGTCGTGCGGAGATGATGGCGAATTCGGCGCCAACAAAGAAGGCGTTGACGAGCAGCAGCCCAATCACGGCAAATATCAGGCCGAGGCTCATGACTCGTCCTCATCCACGTGCTCAATGCGCACCCTGTCGATGCGTCGCCCCTCCATGCGCTCCACGGTGACCCGCACGTGGTCCACTTCCACCACATCGCCAACGGCAGCCACCCGGCCAAGCCGCGCCATGACAAATCCCCCAACGGTCTCGTAGGCGGGCGACTCGGGCACGGTGAGGCCTGAGGACTCCGCTACCTCGTCTGGCCGCAAGTCTCCTTGCGCAATCCACGCGCCACCGGGAGCGCGGTGCATTGGAGGGCGGCGGCGATCGTGCTCGTCAGAGACGTCGCCAACGAGTTCCTCGATGAGATCCTCGAGCGTCACGAGACCGGCCGTGCCGCCGTATTCGTCCACCACGATTGCGCATTGCAGCGCGAGGCCACGGAGCTCCACGAGCAACGGGCGCAATGGCAGCGTCTCCGGCACGCGCGGCGCCGCCGCCATGAGTTCGGTGACGGGAGCGTCGTCCCGCTGCTCAACCGGCACCCCAATAGCGGCGCGGAGGGGCACAATGCCAAGCACGTCGTCGGGCCCGTCACCGGTCACTGGGAAGCGTGAGTGGCCCGACGCTCTGGCCGCGTTGAGTACGTCGGTTGCCTTTGCGGAGGCTGGCAGCATGACCACGCGCGTGCGGTCCGTCATGACGTCCACGGCGCTCAACGCGTCCAGCTCGATGGTGTTCGTGAGCAGACGTGCCGTGTCCGCGTCCAGAGTGCCGGCCTCGGCGCTGCGGCGCACCAACGTGGCTAGTTCCTGCGGGGAGCGCCCTCCTGATAGCTCCTCTTTTGGCTCTATCCCCATGACGCGCAAGATGCGGTTGGCGGCGGCGTTGAGCCACCGCACGAGCGGTCCCAGCACGGCCGTGAAAGCCAAGATGAGCGGCCCGGCGACGCGTGCCACGCGCATGGGCTCCGCGAGCGCGAGGTTCTTGGGCACCAATTCGCCAACAATCATCGAAAACGCGTTGACGATGATGAGCGACAACGTGCCGGCGATAGCGGCCACGGCGGCGCGGCTCAACGTGGAGTCGCTGAGCGGGATTCGCAAGAGCTCAGTGATGGCGGGTTGAGCGGTGTAGCCCAGCAAAATGGTGGTGAGCGTGATGCCCACTTGCGCAGATGACAACTGCGTTGACAGGCTCGCGAGCGCGCGCTTCACCCGATTGGCCCGCTTGCCCTGTACGTGGGCCGGATCGATGGCGACAAGGGAGAACTCGGCCGCGACAAACACCGCGGTGCCAAGCGTCAGCAGAACGCCTGCACCGATGAGCAGCCAGGGGGTCACGAGTGGCCCCGTCTATGGTCGTCCATGGGTGTCGCCACTATACCTGGGCCGGGGGTTGTCCCGCCGGTAACAATTTGACCAAACACGGTGACGCTGGGGCTCCGCAAGCCGTCTAGGCTGGATGATAGACAAATACACAATCGCGCACGCGAAAGAAAGTGACCGCATAACTCGTGTCCCCCGACACCACCGCGCCAGGCACAGCGACCGCGCCTCAAGACCGCACCGCCATTTCCCGTACACCCGACGCTCCGAGCGTCGCCTCCCTCGTGCTTGGGGAGCCGCAGCCCAACGCTGCAGTTGACTCGAGCGCAAGCGTTGAGCCGGCGCCTGCGCCCGGTCCTGCACCCGCGCCTGCTCCTGCACCCGCACCCGCACCCGCACCTGCACCTGAGCCCACCCCTGAGCCCACCCCCGAGCCCACCCCCGAGCCGGAGGTTCACCAAACCCAGCCCATCGCCACCGCCCAGGCGCCCACCGCCGCGTATTTGCAGCGCGAGGAGTTCCAGGCGCACGCGGCGAAGGACGTGCAAGAGGGAATTGCGCGTTTGCGCGGGCCGGCGGCTCGCGTGGTGCAGAACATGGAGGCGAGCCTCGCCGTGCCAACGGCGACCTCGGTGCGGACCATTCCCGCAAAACTCATCATGGACAACCGCGTGGTCATCAACAACCACTTGGCGCGCACTCGCGGCGGGAAGGTGAGCTTCACGCACCTCATCGGCTTTGCGATCGTGGAGGCGCTCGCGGAGTTCCCTGCCATGAACGTGGCCTACGCGCTTGAGGACAACAAGCCGGCGGCGTTCACCCCAGAGCATGTCAACTTTGGGCTCGCGGTAGACCTTGCGAAGGATGACGGCTCCAGGCAGCTGCTCGTGCCCAACATCAAAAATGCCGACCAGATGGACTTCGCCCAGTTCTGGCACGCCTACGACGACCTCATCAAGAAGGCGCGCACGGGAGCCCTGCAGCCCATCGACTTCCAGTCAACGACCATCACGCTCACCAACCCAGGGACGCTCGGCACGGTGCACTCCGTACCCCGCCTGATGCCTGGGCAGGGAACCATCATTGGCGTTGGTTCCATGGACTACCCCGCCGAATACCAGGGATCATCCGAGGAAACCGTTGCTCGCCTTGGCATCTCCAAGGTCATGACGCTGACGTCCACGTATGACCACAGGGTCATTCAAGGCGCACAGTCTGGCGAGTTCCTTGGACTCGTGCACCAGAAGCTGCTGGGTTTGGACGGCTTCTACGATCGCGTGTGCCTCGCGCTGCGCGTGCCGTACGAGCCCGTGCGCTGGGTGCAAGACTCCTCCACCAACGATGACGCGGAGAAGATCAAGCCCGCACGCATCGCCGAACTCATCCACTCGTACCGCTCACGTGGGCACCTCATGGCGGACGTTGACCCGCTGAGCTCGCGCCCGCGCAAGCACCCCGATCTCGACGTGCAAACCCACGGCCTCACACTGTGGGACTTGGACCGCACCTACGCGACGCCGGGCTTTGGCGGCCGGGAGAGCATGAAGATGCGAGAGGTGCTCTCGCGCTTGCGCGACGCCTATTGCCGCACTATTGGCCTCGAATACATGCACATCGCGGACCGCGCCCAGCGGGCATGGTTCCAGGAACGGCTCGAATACGGCTACACCAAGCCCGCGCGCGAGGAGCACTTGCGTATCCTCCATCGTCTCAACGCCGCGGAGGCATTCGAGGCGTTCCTGCAGACCAAGTACGTGGGCCAGAAGCGTTTCTCGCTTGAGGGTGGAGAGTCGCTCATCCCCCTCCTCGACGCGGTGATGTCATCGGCCGCCGAATCCGGCATCCAGGAAGTCTGCATTGGCATGGCGCACCGCGGCCGCCTCAACGTCCTCACCAACCTTGCAGGCAAGAAGTACTCGCAGATTTTCTCCGAGTTTGACGGTACGGCGATTCCCGGCTCCGTGCAGGGCTCGGGGGACGTCAAGTACCACCTGGGTACGGAGGGCACCTTCACGGCGGAGTCCGGCGCACAGACCGTTGTGTACCTCGCGGCCAACCCCTCTCACCTTGAGGCCGCGAACCCGGTGCTCGAGGGCATTGTGCGCGCCAAACTCGACGTTTTGGGTGCGGACCCCACCACGGATGGCTACCCCGTGCTGCCCATCCTCATCCACGGCGACGCCGCATTCGCCGGCCAGGGCGTGGTCATGGAGACGCTCAACATGGCACTGCTCAAGGGCTACAAGGTGGGTGGCACCGTTCACGTGGTCATCAACAACCAGGTGGGTTTCACTACCGGACCCGAGTCTTCGCGGTCTACCCGCTACTGCACCGACGTTGCCAAGGGCTACCAGATCCCCGTCTTCCACGTGAACGGCGACGATCCCGAGGCGTGTGTGCGCGCGGCGCGCCTCGCCTTTGAATATCGCGAGGCGTTTGGCCGCGATGTCATCGTCGACATGATCTGCTACCGCCGCCGCGGCCACAACGAGGGCGACGACCCCTCGATGACGCAACCGCGCATGTACGACCTCATCGAGGCCAAGCGCTCCGTGCGCCACCTCTACACAGAGTCACTGATTCGCCGCGGCGACATCACAACGGACGAGGCAGAAGCCGTATCGAAGGACTACCTCGCTCAGTTGGAGCGCGTGTTCGTGGAGACCCGCGACGGCTACCAGCCGGGCGGCGACACCGAGTCCATTCGTGGGCTTGAGCTGCCGGCCTCGCAATCGTCCGACGCTGGCGTCATGGTTGGTTGGAAGACCGCCGTGAGCACGGCCCAGGTTGAGCGCATTGGGCGGGCGCACGTGCGCCCGCCGGAAGGCTTCTCGGTGCATCCAAAGCTGGAGAAACTGCTCGAGCGCCGCGAGGTGATGAGCCGCGAGGGCGGAATCGACTGGGGCTACGGCGAGATCCTCGCCTTCGGCACTCTCTTGCAGGAGGGCGTGCCGGTTCGCATAGCGGGGCAGGACACGCGGCGCGGCACCTTCGTGCAGCGTCACGCGGTGTTCCACGACCGCGCAACGGGCGCCGAGTGGACTCCGCTCCTTTACTTGTCGTCGGATCAGGCGCGGCTACACATTTTCGATTCGCCGCTGTCCGAGTACGCGTGCCTTGGCTTTGAATACGGCTACTCGGTTGAGCGCCCCGACGCCCTGGTGCTGTGGGAGGCGCAGTTTGGCGACTTCGTCAATGGCGCCCAGACCATCATCGACGAGTTCATCTCCTCGGCAGAGCAGAAGTGGGGCCAGGCGTCTTCCGTGGTGCTGCTGCTCCCCCACGGCTACGAAGGTCAGGGGCCGGACCACTCGTCCGCGCGCATCGAGCGCTTCTTGCAGCTGTGCGCAGAGGACAACATGATCGCGGCGGCGCCCACCACGCCTGCCTCCTACTTCCACTTGCTGCGACGCCAGGCATACGACCGTCCGCGACGTCCGCTCATCGTCTTCACACCCAAGTCGATGCTGCGCCTGCGTGCGGCGCAATCTGAGGTTGAGGAATTCACCACGGGCACCTTCTTGCCAGTGATTCCGGATCCCATCGCCCCCGCAGGCGTTGATCGGGTGCTGCTGTGTGCCGGCAAGGTCTACTACGACCTCGTTGCCGAGCGAGAGCGGCTTGGCGACACCGCTACTGCCATTGTGCGGCTCGAGCAGCTGTACCCCATCGATGGCGATGGCGTGCGTGCCGCGCTCGCTCCCTACCCCGATGCCGAAGTGGTGTGGGTCCAAGAGGAGCCACTCAACCAGGGCGCTTGGGGCTTCATCACCACGAGCCTGCCGCAAGAAATTTCCCGAGCCGTGGGCGTAGTGTCACGTCCGCGCTCAGCCTCAACAGCGTCGGGCCTCTCCTCTCGCCACGTGGCACAGCAGAAAGACCTGGTTGAAGAGGCCTTCCGCCGATGAGAGACATCTTCCTCATTGGCGACGAGCTGGTAGCTGGCCACGGAGACCCCAAGGCGTTGGGCTGGGCCGGACGAGTTGCCGCGCGCACACTGCAGCTAGCCGCTGACTCGCGCTTCCATACGCTCGCCGTTCCCGGCGAGACCAGTGGCGAACTCACGAGTCGTTGGGACGAGGAGGCGCTGCGACGCCTGCAGTTTGCGGACGAGTCGTCTCGCTTTGCGGTGTTCGCCGTTGGCCGTGCGGATCTTCGCCGTGGCGTGAGCCCAACCATGACGCGGCTCAACCTCGCGAACGCGCTTGACCGCGCGAGCGCGCTGAGTTTCCAGGCCATGGTGGTTGGTCCCCCGCCCATGGGCGGCGACTTCGCAGAGATGAACCAGCGCGTGGCCGAGCTTGCGGCGCTGTGCGAGGACGCGGCCTCGCGCCGCGGCGCTCCCTACGTAGACATGTATGGGCCGCTTGCTCGTCACGAACAGTGGCAAGCGGACATGTCGCTCGGCGACGGCGCGTTGCCGCTGCAGGCGGGTTACGGCCTCATGGCGTGGCTCGTGCTCAACTCGTCGTGGCACGACTGGTTAGGCATCGAGGCCCCAGCGGTCTAGGCCGGGACCAGGCAAAGCGCCTGCTAAACCACCCCGGAGGTGCGCAGCGCCACGCCAAGATCGTGCGGGCGCGAGGCGATGGCAAGAGCGTCGTCGAGCGTGGTGACCTCATCGCGCACCAATTGGAACAGGTGCTGATCAAAGGTCTGCATCTTGTAGTAGTCGCCTTCGGCGATGAGGTCCGTGATGGGCGGCTGGCTGGAGGGATCGATAATCGCCTCAGCGGTTCGGCCCGTGTTGACCATGACCTCGGCCACGAGTGTGCGACCGGAGCCGTCCGCCTTGCGCACCAACCGCTGGGAGACAATGCCGCGCAAGGTCTGGGCGAGCGTTGCGCGCACCTGGGCCTGCTCGTGCGGGGTGAAGAAGTCAACGATGCGGTTGATCGTGTCCTGGGCGTCTACGGTGTGCAGCGTGGCGAGCACGAGGTGGCCCGTCTCGGCAGCGGACAGCGCGGCGCGCACCGTCTCGATGTCACGCATCTCGCCAACCATGATGACGTCAGGGTCCTGACGCATCGCGGCACGGAGCGCGTTGGTGAAGTCAAGTGTGTCGGAGCGGATCTCGCGCTGCGAGATGATCGCCTTCTTATCGCTGTGAAGCACCTCAATGGGGTCTTCAATGGTGATGATGTTGACTTCGCGGTACGTATTGATGAGGTCAACCATCGATGCCAACGTGGTGGTCTTGCCGGAACCCGTTGGGCCGGTGACCAGCACGAGCCCACGAGGCTCAAGCGCGAGGTCGGCCACCACTGCCGGCACGCCCAGGTCCTCAAAGCCCTGCGCTCCAACGGCAACGCGGCGGAACACGAGGCAATCGGTGCCGCGCGCAACGTATGCGTTGACACGGAAGCGACCAACACCGCTGAGCGAGAAGGCGAAGTCGGCCTCGTGGGTGTCGCGGAACGTGGCCACGAGGTCCTCAGGAAGCACTTGCGCAACCATGTTGCGGGTGTCCTCGGGGCGCAGCGCTGGCACCTGCAGCTTGCGGAGCCGCCCGTTCACGCGTACGCGAGGCGGCGAACCCACCTTGCAGTGCAGGTCCGAGCCTCCGGTAGAAGCCAGTGCGTGCAGGAACGGAATCACGGATGCAGGCTGTTCGGTCACGTTACCTCCATCGGCATTTGCTCGGTGTCTCTTGAGGAAGGTTACGTGCGGGCGCCGCGCTCGTATAGCGGGTGTGACGAATCCGGCTCGTGTGGGACAATCGATGGTCGTCTAGCGTCAGTTATTAGTCATCGACCAGTCATGGACCGGTCGCCAACAAGCCAGGAAAGGGGACGTCATGAGCAAGAAAGGCCGCAAGCGCAAGTCGCGTGCAAAGTCAGGCGCCAACCACGGCAAGCGTCCCAACGCTTGAGTCAACGCCACAGATAAGGCCGCGTCCCCTTGGGGAGGCGGCCTTTGCTGTTCCTAGCGTCGGGCAATTGCAATGAGCCGACGCTGTAGTTGGGTGGCGCTGTAGTTGGGTGGCGCTGTGGTTAGGTGACGCTGTGGTTGGGTGACGCTGTGGTTAGGTGGCGCTGGGCTGGCTAGCCCTCGCGCGCCATGCGCAACGTCTCGACGATGCGATCGCGAAGGGCGTCGGGAGCGCTGTCGCCGCCCGTGGCGCCCACGCGGGTCTTGATCTTCTCGTTGAGGTGGCGCTCCGCCTCGCACGGCGGGCACGCCTTGAGGTGAGATGCCACGTGCTCCAACTCCGACGGCGTCAATTCGCCGTCGATGTATTCAAAGAGGCGGTCAAGAGCCTCTTCGCACTCATGATTTGCCATTGCACGACTCCCCAGTTGCACACTCGCCATTGAATGATTCTGTTGTGGGCGCCTCGAACGTTCCTCGCTCGGTGCTGTAATCCTTGAGCTTCTCCCGCAAGAGCTTGCGGCCGCGGTGGAGCCGTGACATCACGGTGCCAACGGGCGTATCCATGATCTCCGCAATCTCTTTATAGGCGAAGCCCTCGACGTCGGACAGGTACACGGCCATCCGGAACTCGTCGCTGAGCTCAGAGAGGGCTTGCTTGATGACTTCGTCGCCCAATGAGTCAAGGGCGGCTTCCTCGGCGGACGCCAAACCGCTTGACGTGTGCTCGGCGGCGGCGGCAAGCTGCCAGTCCTCCACCTTCTCCGCGTCCGAGCGCTTGGGTTCGCGCTGCTTCTTGCGGTAGGTGTTGATGAAGGCGTTGGTCTGAATGCGGTACAGCCAGGCCTTGAGGTTGGTGCCCATCGTGAACTTGTCTTGGGCAGCGAAGGCCTTGGCGTATGTCTCTTGCACCAGATCTTCCGCGTCGGCTGGATTGCGCGTCATGCGCATAGCCGCGGCGTAGAGCTGGTCCATGTAGGACAGCGCCTGGGTTTCGAAGGTCACTTGCTCAGTAGTCATCACGGACGAGGCTACCCCTCTCGAGCGCGAACTCACCACGCCGGAGCCAGGAAGGCGGCGTCGAACGAGGGTCGTTGTCATGAGTGGTGAAACGCACGGCGCCTTCGGAGCATTCCACAGCATGTCGCGGCGCGTGGGAAGTTGCGCGTCCATGCCTCGCCTAGGAGAGACCCGGGCAGGCGCCCGCCTTAACGTGTGCGCCAAACGCGCGGTACGGTAGGGGAATGGTTTTGCGTCAGCTTGCTCGGCCGATACTCGCTTCGTGGTTCGTTTATTCGGGGGTGCAGGCCACCCTTTCGCCCCAGGCTCGCGCCGCCCAGGTGGCGCCCGAACTCGACCCCGTGCTCGCGGACATGGGTCTCAGTTCCGTCTCCACTGAAGACGTCGTCAAGGCGCATGGCGTGGCAACCGCCGCGGCGGGAGTCTCGCTTGCCTTGAGTCGCACCCCGCGCACGTCCGCGTTGCTGCTCGCGGCACTCCATGGCGGCACGCTTGGCTTGGACCGGCCGTTCTGGAAGGAATCCGATCCCGAGAAGCGCCGCGAGGGCCTCGAGAGCCTCATGAAGAACGTTGCGCTCCTTGGTGGCGTGCTCATCGCTGCCTCTGCTGGCCACTCCGCTCGCCACAACAGCCGTGCCAAGGCCAAGAAGGTAAAGGCCCACGAGAAGGCGCACCAGGCCAAGGTCGCTTCCGCGCAAAAGGCCGCCGGCTCGCAGCTCAAGAAATACTTCCGGTGACGGCTGCGCCCGGGACGGGTCCGGGCGAGATCTGGGATGCTCCCCAGGCGCTGCGGCCGCTCGATTCGACCGTTTCCATTCCGGGTTCAAAATCCCTCACCAATCGCTTCTTAGTGCTCGCGGCATTGGCCGACGCTCCCGTCACCATTCGCGGCGGCCTCACCTCTCGCGATTCGGCACTCATGATTGGGGCGCTTGACGCGCTGGGCGTGCACGTGGAGACCACCGATGCCGACGCTTGGCTCGTCAATCCCGGCCCCCTTGAGGGCGGCGGACGCATCGACTGCGGGCTCGCTGGCACCGTGATGCGGTTTGTGCCGCCCCTGGTACTGCTCGCGGACGGCCCGGTGAGCTTTGACGGCGACGAGGGCGCGCGCGTGCGGCCCATGGGGGCGCTGCTCGATGCGCTGCGGGCGCTTGGAGCCACCGTTACGGATGATGGCCGCGGCACCCTGCCGTTTACGGTGACGCCCGTGCCAGAGGCGAGCACAGCGTCGGGCGCCATCTTTGCCGCCCTGCCTGCCGATCCAGAGCCAATGCCAACCGAGGTCACGATTGATGCCTCGGCTTCTTCGCAGTTTGTTACGGCGCTGCTGCTCGTGGCGCCGCGACTGCGTGGCGGGCTGACCATTCGCCACGTTGGCGAGCACCTGCCGAGCCTCCCGCACATCGATATGACGTGTGCCGCGCTGCGTGACGCCGGTGTGCGGATTGACCAGCCGGATCAGACCACTTGGGTGGTACATCCTGGCCCCATCCGCTTGGGTGATGTGCGCGTGGAACCGGACTTGTCCAACGCGGGGCCGTTCCTTGCGGCCGCGCTCGTTGGCGGTGGGACGGTGCGAATTCCGGGTTGGCCAGCTAAGACCACTCAGCCGGGGGCACTCTTCCCCGAGCTGCTTGAGCGCATGGGCGCGTGGTGCTCGCTCGAGGACGGTGTGCTGAGCGTCACCGGTACCGGGGTGATCAAGGGCATCGAGGCCGACCTCAGCGCTGCGGGCGAGATCACCCCAACTATTGCGGCGCTGTGCGCGCTCGCCTCCGGGCCTTCGCAGCTGACTGGGATTGGGCACTTGCGAGGGCACGAGACGGACCGGCTCGCGGCCATCGCTACGGAGGTAGAGCGGGTTGGTGGGCAATGCCTCGCTGGCGACGATTCGCTCAAGTTTGCCGGGATGCCGGTTGCCGGCTTGCAGCCCACCGTGATGGAGACGTACCACGATCACCGCATGGCGACGTTTGCCGCCATCATTGGTCTCGCGGTGCCGGGGCTACAGGTGCGGGACGTAGCGACCACGGCCAAGACGATGCCCGACTTCCCTCAAATGTGGCAGGCGATGCTCGACTCCCCCACACCGTCCGTCTAGACGGTCACACGCGCTGTCCGCTTAGAACGTCACCGGCACATTGCCGGATTAGACGGTCATACGCGCGCCACGCTCGAACGACTCCACGATTGCCATGGCCACCGCCAGCGCGCGGAGGCCGGCCCTCGCATGCACCGGCGGCTCCGTCCCGGCACGCAGCGCGGCCAGCACTGCGTCCACATGGCGATCGAAGGTGTACTCAAAGGTGCGCGCCTCGTCGTTGAAGTACCCGGCCTCCCACACCTCGCGGGTCTCCTCGCCCGCGCGGCTGAACGTCAATCGCTTGACGGTGTCCTCAATGACGAGCCTGCCAGCAGTGCCGTTGATTTCCACTACCTGCGTGCCCGGGTACGCGTATGACGAGTCGTAGGTGCCAACCAGGCTCCCCACTGCCCCGCTGGCGAACTTCAACGCGACAGCGAGCGTGGTGTAAGTCCCCGGACGCGTCTTGTCCGTCATTTGTGCGGCTACCGACTCGATGGGCCCACACAAGTGCTCGAGCATGTCGATACCGTGCACTTGGGTCTCGATGAGGTTCGCGTGAGGGCTGGTGCCAAAGTTTGGCTCGCCTCCAAAGCGCCAGGTGGCAAAGACTTGGTCACCCAGTTGGCCATCCTCGATTAGGGCCTTGGCGCGCTGCACAGGCTCGGCGTAGCGATGGTTGAGGTTGATGGCAAAGAAGAGATTGCGCTCGGCGGCCTCGCGCAGCAGGGTGTTTGCCTCGTTCAAGTCAAATACCAGGGGCTTCTCTACGAGGAGGGGCACACCCGCCCTCACCAGTTGGAGCGTTGGCCCGTAGTGGACTTCGTTGGGCAGACACACGGTGACGAGGTCTGGAGTGGTTGCGGCGAGCATGGTGTCGATGTCAGTGAATGGCTCGGTGCCAAACGTGTGCGCTCGTGCCGCGGTCCGCTCGACATCGCGGCCCACGATCCCCACCAGCTCCGCATCCGGCCGCCGGGAAAAGATCCGCGCATGCTGTGCGGCCCACCCACCGGTGCCTACAACGGCAACCTTCAATTTGCTTACGCTCACGGCGCCTCCTCGGTCCCAACCTTATGGGGTTGCCGCGGTGTTTCGCCTGGTCGATAGGCTTGGCGCATGCCCGCAGACCTTGGCAGCGCGTGAACGACTGGAGTCAGTACGACGAGTCGGATGCGCGCGTGCGGCCCGGGCGTGGTTCGCGGCCGCGTTCTAAAACGCGGCCAGCCCACGAGAACGCTCTGCCGGGAACGGTGATTGCCGTTGACCGCGGCCGCTACACGGTGCAAATGGACAACACAGCGTCGTCAAACAGCACAGCGCAACTAGCGGGCACCGCACGGGCACCGGGCGCTGTCGTCATGGCCGTCAAGGCGCGCGAAGTTGGCCGACGCGGCCTCGTGATCGGCGATGCGGTGGCGGTGGTGGGTGACACCTCGGGCACCCCGGACACGTTGGCGCGCGTGGTGCGGCGCGAGGAACGACGCAATACTTTGCGTCGCACCGCCGACGACGACGATCCCACTGAGCGCGTGATCGTTGCGAATGTGGATCAGCTGGCGATTGTGACGGCGCTCGCGGACCCCGAACCCAACCCACGGATGATCGATCGCTTCCTCATCGCGGCATTCGATGCCGGCATGACGCCGATACTCGTACTCACAAAGGCGGATCTAGCGAGCGCGGACCTCTTGCGAGAGCAGTACGAGCCATTGGATGTGAGCGTCATCGAGACGTCGGTGCGGAGAGAGGGCGGCCCGGAAGCGGACGCCGGATTCCGTGAGTTCCGCGATCGCCTGCAGGGCCTCACCACTGTGCTCGTAGGCTCGTCCGGTGTTGGCAAGTCGACGCTCGTGAATGCCCTAGTCCCCACCGCAAAGCGCGCCGTTGGCGTAGTCAACGACGTCACGGGGCGCGGGCGCCATACGTCGTCTTCTGCCATTCGGTACGAGGTGCCCACGGGCGGTCTTATCATCGACACCCCTGGTATACGTAGCTTTGGCTTGGCGCACGTGAACGTCGAGAACTTCATCAACGCGTTCCCGGACGTGGCAGCAGCGGCTCAAGAATTCTGTCCGCGCGGTTGCTTCCATGAATCTGCCGAGTTGGGTTGCGAGCTCGACATCTGGGCCGACGGCTCCCCCAATCGCCAGGCCAGGGTGGAATCCATCCGCCGCTTGCTGGCCGCCCGTGCCGCCGCTGACTCGTACTGATCCTGATTAGCCGTGTGGGCGCGCCCGTCACAACCTGCGCTCATAGACCCCCGCGTGCAGGCGTGCCTACGGGCCCTCACGGCGTAGTGAGGGCTGCGAGGCCGCCAAGCTGTCGGCGCTGTTGAGGGTCGATGTTTCGTGGTGGGGTGAACCACACGTGGTTGTTGTCGTCGACGTATATGTCCCATTGATCGCGATGTACTTGCGTGTGGCAGCGCACGCATAACAGCACGCCGTTGCGGAGGTCTGTGGGACCGGCGTCTCGTGACCACCATTTGATGTGGTGGGTGATGCAGTGGGAGATGGGGGCGTGACATTTGGCGCAGCCACCGTCGCGTTCGGCAAGGGCCATGCGTTGCGCCCAGCTGAACAACCGGTGTTCTCGTCCCATGTCTAGGACTTCAGATTTGCCGTTCACGATCATGGGCAAGATCGTGGCGTCCACCGCGATCTGACGCAGAGCACTCAAGGAAATGGGGGTGCCCAGTGCGTCGCAGGTGGCAGTGCCCACCTGGCTTTTGAGGTCTTCTTCGTTGATGCGCACGATGACGGTGGTCTTGACTCCTGATGCGGGTGAGTCGCAGTCCAGTCCGTGAACAGCAAGGGCCACCAAGGCGTCCGCACGGATTTGGGTGGCGGTGCGGATGTCGGCGGTGTCGGTGTCAGAGGTGTCGTCGTGTTGGGCTTGGAATGCTGCCTTGACTTGGGCATTGAGGTAGGTGGTGACGAACGCCGCCCTGACCGGGTCTAGCTGGCCCGTGATGTGGACGACACCTTGAATGTCCTCTTTAAGTTCCAGGCACCGGGCCTGTGCTTGCCGGTGTTCCCTGCCTTCAAGGTGCGCCGCGTCGTGGCGTGCACCATCGGTACGGCACCGCATCTTCAACTTCCCGTAGTCCAACGTCTTGCCGGCCCTCACTAGCCTCGCTTCCAACTTTTCGGTGTCCCCAGGCAGGGCGTCGAGCGTCTTGGTGATCAGTTCTGCCTTCGCAACAGACAGCCCTGCCCGCAAACCATCAGCGACCGGGCGGTCCTCAGCGAGCGCGCTACCTGCGGCAACCAGTTGTGCCCCGGCACCAAACGACGCACCAAGAACACTGGCCACATATTGCTGTGGGGATGCGAATCCTTGCTGGCGGGCCAAACCACCCGGACCATCCTCCGCACGGGAGCGGTGAGCCACTTCCCCCGCGACGCCAGCGACCAGGAGGTCCCACGCATTGCGCCCGGCGGACGCGACCGTCAGCAGTTCCACTAGTTCCGCACGCGGCAGTGAGCTCAGGTCGGTGCCCTCAAAGGCGCGAGCGGGCGCAGTTGCCGCATCAACGTCGGTGAGCGAAAAGGTCATGGCACCAGTCAACTGAAGGGGTCTGACACCGAGGGCTAAAAACGGGCCCAAAACGGGCTCCGCACCGCGACCGTTACCGAACCGTGCCCAAAAGTGGATAACTTTCACAAAGCGGCCGCCTGGGGACGCGCGTTCCAACCCCCCGGTGACGCGAGTTCCAGCCCCCGCTGACGCGAGTTCCAGCCCCCGCTGACGCGACCGGCAGCCCCCAGTAAGAACGGCAAGAACCGCAAGAACGACGCCACCTTGGCCCCACTGCGAATACCCAGCCCCAACGTCGGACCACGAGCGCGCAGTTCCCAAACCCCCGCGCGCACGCCATTACCCTTAAAGCATGCAACCAACCGGGCCCTACGCCGAGGATCTCCAGCTCGCGATGCGCATCGCCGACGCTGTGGATCGCTTCACCCTCGCAAACTTCGCCGACGGCGAGCTCACAGTAGAACTCAAGGACGACGAGACCCCTGTAACCGCCGTGGATCGCGGCGCGGAAGAGATGATTCGCAAGATCCTCGAGCACGAGCGCCGCGGCGACGCCGTGTACGGCGAAGAGTTTGGCTCAAAGGGCGGCTCGGCGCGCCAGTGGATCATCGACCCCGTTGACGGCACCAAGAATTTCATTCGCGACATTCCGGTGTGGGCCACGCTGATCGCCCTCGTTGACGAGCGCAAGCCCGTGGTGGGCGTGGTCAGCGCCCCCGCGCTCGGCATGCGCTGGTTCGCCGCCAAGGACGATGGGGCGTGGAAGGGCACTTCATTGCGCCGCGCGGAGCGGCTACAGGTTTCCAAACGCTCCAATTTGCCCGACGCGATGCTCTCGTATTCGTCACTCTCGGGTTGGGAGGAGCGCGGCTTGCTGCCCGACTTCCTAGAACTCACCCGCCGCGTGTGGCGTACCAGGGCATTTGGCGACTTTTTGAGCTACATGATGGTGGCGGAGGGCATCGTGGACATCGCCACCGAGCCGGAGTTGGCGCTGTACGACATGGCCGCGCTCGTGCCGATCGTAGAGGCCGCAGGCGGCAAGTTCACGTCGCTAACGGGAACGCCGGGCCCCTTTGGAATCGACGCGATCGCGAGCAACGGGTTGCTGCACCGCGCCGCCCTCGATGTGATTGGGACCGCAGAAGCCTAGGCGGACCCGCGAATGATGAGTTCCGTTGGCAACTCCACATAACGTTGCCGGGGTCCACCGTCTTCTAGCAGCGCCACGAGCGTGTCCGCCATGAACTGGCCCATCTCCCGCGCGGGCTGCCGCACCGTGGTCAGTTGAGGCGACGTTGTGGTCGCGATGGGGCTGTCGTCGAAACCCACGAGCGCGATGTCGTCGGGCACCCGCACACCGCGCCGCTCCAGTTCGATGAGCGCACCCAGCGCCATGAGGTCCGACGCTACGAACACGCTATCGATGGGGACGTCACCATCAAGCAGGCTCGCCATGGCATTGCGTCCGCCGAGCGAAGTGAACTCACCAGGAACGGTTGGCCCTCGATCGAGTCCGGCCTCCGCGAGCGCCTGCGCCCACCCGGTGGTGCGATCCTGCGACGAGCGCATGTCGAGCGGTCCAGAAATGTGGCCGATGGAGCGTCGGCCGGTATCAATAAGGTGCTGGGTGCCAGTCTTTGCCGCGGCCACGTTGTCGACGTCCACCACGTACGAGACCTGCGCAACGTCGTCGGACGGACGTCCGCCAACCACCACTGGCATGGCCCGCGCCACCTGGCCAACGAACGAGTCGTCGGCGTGGTGGGACACCACGATTGCCCCATCGACGCCGCCGCCTGCGAGGAACCGCACGGTCTTCGCCTCCGGCTGCTGGGTAGCAACAAAGAGCGCGAGTACGTAGTCGGAGCGTTCGAGCCGGTCGTTGATGCCCGCAACGATCTCCGCGAAGTAGACGTCCCCAAAGAAGCGAGTGACGTCCTCAGGAACAATGAGCGCGATGGAGTGCGTCTTGGACCGCGCCAAGGCTCGCGCCGCGCGATTGGGGACATAGCCAAACTCCGCGATGGAGTGCCGCACAAGCTCTGCTAGGCGTGGGTCTACCGAGGGAGAATTGTTGACAACGCGAGAAACGGTGGCACGCGACACACCTGCGTGCGCGGCAACCATCTCCAGCGTTGGCGTTCCCTTGGCATTCACAACTATGTGACCCTTCTTGGCGTCGATCCTGTTGGTGCGCACGCCTTGCGCGCGCACCAACAGTGCCGATCGTCTTAACCCTTGACGGCACCCTGCATGATGCCGGAGACAAGCTGCTTGCCTGCCACGATGAAGAGGATGATCAGCGGGATCGTTGACATCAGGACGCCGGTCATCACGATGGAGAAGTCAACGAAGTAGTTCGCCGACAGCACCTGCAATGCAACGGGCAGCGTCTTGTTGTCCGAGTTGCCGAGCGTGATGTAGGGCCAGAAGAAGTTGGTCCAGGACGCGATGAACGTGAACAGTGCGAGCATCGCGGCCGCCGGCCGGGCGGCAGGCAACACGATGGACCAGAAGGTGCGCAGGGTGTTGCAGCCGTCAACGCGAGCGGCCTCGATGAGTTCATCGGGCAGCGCCTGACGAATGTACTGGGTCATCCAGAACACACCGAACGCGGAGACCAATCCCGGAATGATGACCGAGGACAGGTTGCCAACCATCCCGAGCTTGAAGAACACGATGTACAGCGGCACCACGCCGAGCTGCACGGGCACTGCCATCGTCGCGATGACAAAGATGAGCAGCTTCTCAGACGCGCGGAAACGCAGCTTCGCGAAGGCGAATCCGGCCAACGTTGCCAAGAGCACTGTGGTGATCGAGACGGTGATGGACACGATGAGCGAGTTGCCCAGACTGCGCCAGTAACCAACTGCTGAGTTCTGGAGAACCGTCTGCACGTTAGAGGCGAAATTGCCGGCAGGGATCCAGGAGTCGATGTCCAACGCGTCGAACCGGGCGAACGTGCTCTGGTCGCCAGAGCCGATAAGGAAGGTCCAGTAGAACGGGAAGAGCCCAATCAGGAGGACAACGCACAGGACCGTGTAAATGGGCCAGCCGGGGCGCCGGGAAGCGGTGGGAATACGTACCTTTGCCACGGTCACTTCCTCCGAGAATTGTCATCGGCCACGAGGCGTCTCGTGAGATAGAGATTGATCAGCACGAATATGATGATGATGAGGAACAAGATCCACGCGGCTGCGGATGCTCTACCAAAGTCGAACTTGCCCCAACCTTGGTTGTATAGATACAGCGTGATCGTCAGCCACTGCTGATTCGCCCCTCCCAGCCCCGTGTTGTCGTACATGCGTGGCTCGTCAAAGATCTGCAGTCCGCCGATGGTGGACGTGATAATCACAAAGATGAGCGTGGGACGCAGTTGCGGAACGGAAACAGAAATGTACCGGCGCAATCCACCAGCACCATCGATGGCGGCGGCTTCATACAGCTCGCGCGGGATGGCCTGCATCGCGGCCAGCAGAATGAGCGTGTTGTAGCCCGTCCACCGGAAGTTGACCATGGTGGCGATGGCGATGTGGCTAGGGATGACCTCGGAGTGCCAACCGATGGGCGTCATGCCCAGGTGCTCCAGCACGGAGTTCACCAGGCCGTACCTGTCATCGAACAGGTTGGAGAAGATCAGCGCCACCGCGACAGGAGCCACGATGTACGGCAGCAGCACGCCCATCCGCCAGAAGGTGCGTGCGCGCAGGTTGTAGTCCAGCATCGCGGCGATGAACATCGCCAGCAGTATCTGCGGAACTGAAGAAATCAGGAAGATTGAGAAGGTGTTGCGAAGAGCCTTCCAGAACATCGGGTCCTGGAGCACGAACGTGAAGTTCGCGAACCCGGTGAAGGTACCGGTGTTGCGGACTATGTCCCAATCCTGCATCGCGATGTATCCCGTGTAGATGATCGGGAACAGCCCGGTAATGATGAAGACCAAGAAGAACGGGGCGATGTACAGGTATGGCGAGTATTTGTGATCCCACCTGCTGAACGTCGAAGATTTTTGTGGTCGCCGCTCGCTTGTTGGGCGGCTGGCGACTTCAGTTGTGGATGCCATCGGAGTGTCGATTCCTTAGTTACGCGAATGCGAAAAATACCCACACGGTTCGGCCCGGGCTGCGCGAGCAACCCGGACCGAACCCGTGTTTGGGTTAGGCAGTGATTAGCCGATGGCCTTCACTTCGGAAATCGCCTGGTCCCATGCCTCTTGGATGGTCTGCGACTTGTCGACATCGACACGAGTCAGGCCATTGTTGAAGGCGTCGTTCACGGAGACGTAGTTCACGCCCTTGAACGGAGACACCGTGACGGCGTTTGCGCGGTTCGAGAAGATCGTTCCGAGCGTGGTGGAGTTGAAGTACTCGGCCTTGGTGGGCGAGTCTCCGGAAGCGAACGCCTCGTTGAGGGCGTCCTTGTTGTCGAGGACCTCAACCTGGCTGGGGACGGTGCCCGCGTTTGCCATGGCCTTGAGCTGCTGCTCAGGAGCGGTCAGCCAGTCGGCGAGAGCCTTGGCTGCCTCGAGGTTCTTGCCAGAAGCAGGAACGGTGAGGTAGGAACCACCCCAGTTGCCGCCGCCGCCGGGGAAGACGTCTGCGACGTTCCACGAGGTGACGTCCGGGGCGTTGCCCTGGATAACACCAAGCATCCAGCCTGGGCACATCATCGTTGCGAAGTCCTGGTTGGCCATTGCTTCGCCGTTCCACTGCGCGAGGTGCGTAGAGAGCGTCTTGGATGCCTCGAGGACCTGCCAGAAGATGTTCTTGACGTCCGGGTTGTCGGCCGCGATGATCGCGCCCGTCTCGGGGTCTTCGTACGCAGCAGGCAGCTGGTTGATCATGGCCTGCCAGATGCCAGCGGCGCTGTCGAAGAACGCCTTACCGCCACCAGCCTGGTACTGCTTGCCAACCTCGAAGTACTGGTCCCAGCCGCCGCCGTTTGCGGCGAACAGTGCTGCAACCTCGGTGGGATCGGTGGGAAGACCGGCCTTCTCGAAGAGCGAGGCGTCGTAGCAGATGGCCTCGGGGCCAATGTCGGTGCCGTAGCCAAGGAGGCGACCGTCAGGGTCGGTTGCGGCTGCGGTCTTCCAGTCAAGCCAGCGGCCCTCGACCGAGTCGGACGAGAGGTCGTAGAGCATGTCGGAGTACTTCATGACCTCGGGGACCCAGTCGATCTCGATGGCCTCAACGTCAGCAAGACCACCGGTGCCGAGCTTGGCGAAGTAGTTGGTACGTGCGTCGCCGGACTCTGCCGCGATGTTGTGCGTAATGGTGACGTTCGGGTGCAGGTCCATGTACTCCTGGAGGAGGTCATCGGTGTACCCAAAGTTGTTGAACGTCGCGATCGTGAGCGAAACCGGCGCGTCGTCGGTCCCACCAGTGTTGGTAGCGCCCGGAGTCGGGTCGCTTGGGTTGCTGCTGCATGCCGCCATCGCAAGCGCGAGCGACACCGCTCCCGCCGCAAAAGCGAGGCCCTTGCCGGCCTTAAATGTACCCACTGCCACTCCTTTGTGTGTCGTATATCAAGACGGACCGCATAGACCATGCCTTGCGCACAGAGAGCGCTCTCCAAGTTGGAGAGAACGCTCTCTCACGAGCCCGATGCCACCTTAGGACCGGCTTCCGCGCAGTGTCAAAGGGAGCAACGCTTCTGCCAGCCAATGAAATCAAATCGTTACGAAGCGTCATCGGCCCGTGACCATGGTGCGCCAAACGCACACGGCCCGGAAGGCGAGAGCGGGCGCAACACGCGGTGCTAAACCGGCAACTGGTCCAGTTCGCTGACGTCGTACCAAAGCAGGTCCCGCTCCTCAAGCCGTTCGAGCGCGTCCTCGTCACCTCCTGCCGCCGCGCGGGCGTCAGCCTCAGCGTCCGCCTCGTCGAGGAAGAAGCACGCGATGGCATCCGGCATGACGCGGCCCGAGAGCGTCACCGCGGCCGGATGGGCGTCTGGCACGGGTGCAACGTCCGCGCGCGACAGATCAATGGCCACCACCAGGCGCAGCCGCGAACCGAGCACCACAATGGAATCCGCCGCAGCCGCATCCCGGGCCTGTTCGGCGAGTTCGTCGGGGTCGTCGTACGCGCTGATCTCAAGCAGTCGCTCTGTCACCGCGTACCCCCGCTCGGGCTCCCAATGGCCGGAGGAGTAGTGCCGCAACTCATCGATCAAACCCGGGACAAAGACGCGCATGCCCTCAGTCTGTCAGCGCTGGCTCGGCCTCGCTGGTCCGCTCCGGTGTGTCGGCGAGGTCGCCGCCGCTGAGCTTTGTGGACACGGCCTCCGCAATTCGGCCGACGGCCAGGGTTGCCCCTCCCCGTGGCGCCACTTCCCGCCAGGTTGCGCCGCGCAACGCAGCGAGATCGGCCGTGCGGGGATCCCACGGGATGATCCACACCTGGCCGATCCCGGCGTAGCGCGCGAGCGCGTCAGCAACTTGCCGCTCCGGGTTGGGGCCGGCCACCGAGCGGCGCACCCGGTTCACCGCCACAAGCATCTTCTCGCGCGCACCCGGCACGGCGTCCACAAGGTCACCCAGCGTGTCAACGAGCCGCTGCATGCCTACTGGTTCGGCGGTGCCAACGGCAACCACAACGTCGGCTTCATTGAGGGCCGCAAGCGCCGCCCCGTCTCGCCGGGAACCCTGCTGTTCGCCGCCCAGACCAAAGCCGCAGTCCACCACGGTGACATCCGCGGCGGCGCGCATTGCGGGCCACGCGGCCTCGAGCGCCGCGGCCGGCACCTCGCTCCAACGGCCGGGCCGAGGCAAGCCCGTAAGGACGCTGAGGTTCTGGGCGGCGCGCAAGGCATGGCGGCGCACCGTTGCGGCGTCCACTTCGCCTTGCGCTGCGGCGCGTGCAACAGCGGCAATGCCTGGCGCGTCGTTGGCGAGCGCCAACGTCTGGGACACGGCGGCACCGTACGTATCAAGGTCAACCACCAAGGTGGACTGGTGCGGCGCGAGCGCGGCCGCCATGTTGACCGCGAGCGACGTGCGCCCGGGCGCACCCGTTGGCCCCCACACGGCCACGATGCTGCCGTCCGCTACCGCCTCGGGCTGCGGCTCCGCGATCATTTCGGCACTTGCGGGGGCCGTGGCTGCGGCCTCCGCGACCCCGGCGGGATCATCGGCGCGCACCACCACGAGCCCGAGCCCAGCGAGGGCGCGCGCCTCGTCATCGTCCGCGGCCACGCCAACCAGCCGCACGCGCATATGCGCGAACTCACCGAGCGTCACGCGGTCCAAGTGCCGCTGTGGCGAGACGAGCGCCACTTGCGCCAGCCCTGCCGATGCCGCAGCGAGGGCGTCCGCGAGATCCGCGCAGCGCCGCGCGAGGGTGAGGCCCGGATGCGCGGCAATCGCCGCCGCGATCGCGTCTTCGGCATGCGAGGAGACCGCGAGCACCACGCGTGTCACATCAATGCCCCGCTGCCACGATGGAAACTGCACCGTCTGACGACACCGCGTCCAGTACCTTGGCCACGTCAGTTAGCGGCACGGCCACGTAGACGGTCTGCCCGCCCCCGGAACCGAGCGCCGACTTCGCCTCCCGCACATCCGTCACGGCAAGGCCGGAGCCCACCAGCGTGGAATGCGCGCCGGTGTCACCCTGCACCGTTACCCACACGTCGACCAGAGCTCCAACACTCACCTCGTCCGCGAGAGGCATGGCACTCTCAAGAGCGATGGACCGCGCGCTGTATCCCTGGGAATCGACGAGCGCGGAAGCGGGCACCAACTCACCCTCGCCAACGCTGCGCGCAAGCACCTTGCCAGCCACGGCGTTGGACTGTGGAACGTATTCCGAGGCGCTCACGCGCACGTGCACAACCACCAGGTCGTCGTCTCCAACTACGGTCCCTGGGGCAAGGTCACGCGCGGCCGCGTAGAAGGGTTCGGTAGTGTCTGAGCGCTGCACAATCATGACCACGCCGGCCACCGCGAGCGCGATGAGCGCGATCCCAAACAGCAGCCGAGGATCGCGCCACGACGGCCTGCGGACCCTCCCGGCCACTGCGCCAGCCGTATTTGCCATGGTGCACCCCCACGTGTGATTGCGCCCATCATGCCGTGACCGCGGCAATCGCGCCAGGGCTTGTGGATAACTCGTGGCGGCAGCGGGCGCGTGTCAGAATGGGCGGGTGGCCAAGCGATTCCTTCTGCTCTCCGATGTCCAGGAGCTGCTCAACATCTCCAAGGCACAGGCGTATGCGCTGGTTCACTCCGGTGACCTGCCTGCTATTCAGGTGGGCGGGCGTAACCAGTGGCGCGTGGAAGCGACCGAGCTCGAGGCCTACATTCAGCGCCAATACGCGGCAACGCGGGAGAAACTCCCCCAGCCCAACGCTGACGTCGCCTCGTCGTAGCGACTAGAAGGCCAGCGACTAGAGGGCTAGCGCCTAGGGCGCTGGCGCCACCGTAAGGATTGCCGCGAAGGGCACGATGCGCCCGGGTGCGATCGCCACGTAGTTTGCACCTACGGCGGCGATGCCGCCCCGCAATTGTCCGCTCACGGTGTGCACGAGCACCTCGGATTCATCCTCGGCGAGCGCGCGCAGCGCGTGACCCAAAGTAAGCCGTGCAGCTACGAACCCGGGCTCACCCGCCCCTGTCGCAACTCCGTCTAGCTCCGCGATGGCCCACACTGGCACGAGCCACTCGCGAGCACCTTCACCTACGTGAAGCCACTGCGCCGCGCAATCCACCACCTCGCCGGCAACGGTTGATCCGTCCGTGAGCGTGATGCGCACTCGCGCGCCCTCGCTCGCGGCGAGCACGGCCCCAAGCGAGATGTCTGCTCGTTCGGTGCGCGCGCGCTCGCGCACGTCCTCCTCGAACTCATCCCGCTCGGCGCGCGTCACTTGCGCCTCGAGGTCGTCGAATAGGTCACTCCACCGCATGGACACACCGTAGCGGGGGCGCGCCATCCACAGATTCGCACGGCTCCACTGGACAACCTAACGCGATTCATGTACACCTACTTTCATCAAACTTCATCAAACGCTATCTAGAGGGTCTGACAATGACTATGACGGTGCATCCCACGAGGGCGGTTCTGCTCATCGCCTCCACCGCGCTCGCCACGGTGTGGCTCGCCGAGGAAGGCGCGGCACAAGCGGCGCTGAAGCCAACGCTCGAGTCGCTCATCACCGTCGGAGTGCTGCTTGGCGGCGCTGCGGCGAGCTTGGGCATGGCGCTGCTGACGCTTGCGGCACTCGCCGAGGGCGTACTGGGGTGGCGTCCTCGCGCGGCCGCCGCACTGCCCGCGCCGCTGCGGCGATTCTTGACGGGCTCCGTCGCGGCGGCAATCGCCGTTGGCGTGGCGCTGCCCGCGAGCGCCGACGAGGTCTACCCCGGTTGGGCCCCCCTCACCCCCACATCCGGCCCGACGGCCAGCGCGCCCGCGTCCTCTCCCTCGCCGCCTCCTGTGGTCACCATTGCGGCCTCGCCTGTGCCGCAAGCATCGGCCCCAGCTGTTCCGGACGCCGCACAGCATCCCGAGCCCCAGTCCGCGGGGCTTCACGGCGCCGAGGTGGGCCGGCTCGTGGGCGCGACTAGCAGCCGCGACGGGACGGATACGTTTGCCGCGAACGCTGGCACTGGCACTGGCACTGGCGCAAGCAAGAGCAACAGCAACAGCAACAGCCACTACGACCGCGTCCACGAAGTGATTCGCGGGGATTCGCTGTGGAGGATCGCGAGTGAACTGTTGGGCCCAGACGCCAGCAACGCCCAGATCGCGCACGCCTGGCCACTCATCTACCAGGCAAATCACGACACGATCGGTGCCGACCCCGGACTCATCCTTCCTGGCCAGCGCCTCTCGATTCCTGCGGAGCTGACGGCATGAGTGCCGAGCCGGCACTGGCTCGCACCCCCCTGCGGGCAATCGACGGCGGCGCGCCAGCCACGCCCCGCTACGGCGTCAAGCGCGCTCCGCTTGGCGATCCAACGCCGCTCGCCTGCACCATCGCCAAGACTGCGGTGGAAGTCATCCTTGGCGGAGGCGGGCTGGAGACGCTAGTTCGCTGGGTGGCCAACGATGTACGCGAGTCGCTCGCGGCACAGCATTCACTCTCGCGCAGAGCCGGGCATAGGGGGCTCGAAGCGAAGATCGAACGGGCGCGCGTATGCCGGGTCTCTCATCGCGCCGCGGAGGTGAGCATTGTTGCCGCTGTGCGCGGGCGCGCGCTCGCCGTCGCCATGCGCCTCGAGGAGGTTCATGGCCGGTGGCTTGCGACGGTCGTCGAGATCGTCTAACCGTGCGCGAGGCGCCGCACCGCTACTGACAACGCGCAGCCGCGCTACGCCGCCTCATTCTTTCCGTGGCACATCTTGTACTTCTTGCCGGAGCCGCATGGGCACGGGGCGTTCTTTGGAGTCCCAGGGAACGTACCGCCGTCGGCCTCTGGGGCCGCCTTCTTGGCCGGAGCCTTCTTGGCCGCAGCCTGTCCGGAGCCGTCTTCCGCGGGGCCCGAATACGTGAGCGCGCCCATATTCATGGTCATGCCCGTGTTGGTGGAGGCAGTTGAAGTTGACGACGCAGCAGCAACCCGCTGTTGGGCGGCGGGAGTCTCTTGGCCGTCCACGGGAACTTCGCGCTTCTCCACGCGGAACAGCACTTGCACGGACTGCTCTTTGATGGTGTCCGTCATGGCCTCAAACAGTTGGTAACCCTCACGCTGGTATTCGGTGAGCGGGTCACGCTGACCCATAGCGCGCAGGCCGATTCCCTCCTTGAGATAGTCCATCTCGTAGAGGTGCTCGCGCCACTTGGAGTCCAGCACCTGCAGCAATACTTGGCGCTCCACCGTGCGCATGAGGTCCGGACCAATGCGCTCTTCCACCGCTTCGTACCGCAAGCGGGCGTCGGCGGTGAGTTCGCGCGTCAGGAACTCCGGCGATACAGACGTCAGATCGCCGGCCTCATCCAGGAGTTCGTCGGCCGTGACCGAGACGGGGTAAATGGTGCGGAGGTCCTTCCAGAGGGCCTCGAAATCCCAGTCGTCGGGTGAACCAGTTACGGTCGCGCCCCGCACGTAAGACGTCACCACGTCGTCCACAAACTGCATCACCTGGTCGCGCATGGACTCGCCATCGAGCACGCGGCGGCGCTCCGCAAAGATGACGGTGCGCTGGTCAGACATGACGTCGTCGTACTTGAGAATGTTCTTGCGGATCTCGTAGTTGCGTCCCTCAATCTGCGCTTGCGCACCGCGCACACCGCGCGTGAGGGTCTTGGACTCAATGGGCATGTCGTCCGGAATGGCCGAGGAGTTCATGACCGATGCCGCGAGGCCGGACTGGAACATCCGCATGAGGTCGTCCTCGAGCGACAAGTAGAAGCGAGACTCTCCTGGGTCACCTTGGCGCCCTGAACGTCCGCGCAACTGGTTGTCGATGCGGCGAGACTCGTGACGCTCGGTGCCGAGCACGTAGAGGCCACC
>Ga0164241_10000579_pt1 | contig 62907 bp, 54 predicted proteins | sample OricomyardsoilBY_FD_108780 | JGI IMG/M metagenome (GOLD analysis project Ga0164241, IMG submission 108780) | Backyard soil microbial communities from Emeryville, California, USA - Original compost - Back yard soil (BY) | ecosystem: Environmental > Terrestrial > Soil > Unclassified | place: USA...
CACAAGGTGGCGACGCCGGCGAACTGGAAGCCGGGCGAGGACGTGATCATCTCCACCGCGGTCTCCGACGACGAAGCGAAGGCGCTGTACCCGGAAGGCTTCAAGACCCTCAAGCCTTACCTGAGAACCGCCAAACAGCCGCGCTGAGAGCGAAGTGACCTTGGCGCGACCCGGTGTTAGGGTGCGCCAAGCAGGTTTGCGGGGCTTGTCAGACAATGCGGGCCCGTTGCATGTGCCCGAATGTTTCCGATGCGATCCCTGCAAGCCCTGTCGAACGAGCGCCTGCGCGGCATGCGTCGCGGCATCGAGAAGGAAAGCCTGCGTGCCGACGGCAACGGCGCGCTGGCGCTGACGCCGCACCCGGCGGCGCTGGGTTCGGCGCTCACGCATCCGAACATCACCACCGACTTCAGCGAGTCGCAGCTCGAGCTGATCACGGGCGCGCACCGCAGTGTCGACGACTGTCTGGAAGAACTGCGCCGCGTTCACCAGTTCACCTATCGCCAGCTCGGCGACGAGCTGATGTGGGTCGCCAGCATGCCGTGCCGGCTGCCGCCGGACGAGACGATTCCCATCGGCCGCTATGGCGCGTCGAACGTCGGCCGCGCCAAGAGCGTCTACCGCGTCGGGCTGAGCCATCGCTACGGCCGCCGCATGCAGACGATTTCGGGCATCCACTACAACTGGTCGCTGCCGGGGCTGAACGACGCCGACCACTTCGCGCTCATCCGCAACTTCCGTCGCCAGTCCTTTGTGCTCTTGACGCTGTTCGGCGCTTCACCGGCGGTCTGCGCCGGCTTCGTGGAAGGGCGGCCGCACAAGCTGCTGCCGCTGGGCAGTGGCAGCCTGCACCTGCCGTATGCCACCTCGTTGCGCATGGGCCGGCTGGGTTACCAGAGCGAGGCGCAGGCGTCGATCTCGGCCAGCTTCAACAGCCTGGACAGCTATGGCGCGTCGCTGTACGACGCGATGACGCAGCCCTATGCACCGTACGAGGCCATCGGCGTGCGCAATCTGGGCGGCGACTACAACCAGCTCAGCACCACGCTGCTGCAGATCGAGAACGAGTTCTACGGCACGATCCGCCCCAAGCGCACCATCCAGCCCGGCGAACGGCCGCTGCACGCGCTGCGTGAGCGCGGCGTCGAATACATCGAGGTCCGCCTGATGGACCTCGACCCCTTCGAGCCGCTGGGCATCAGCGCCGCGACGATGCGCTTCATCGACATCTTCCTGCTGCATTGCCTGCTCGGCGACAGCCCGCCCGATACGCCGCAGGAAATCGCTGCGCTGGCGCGCAACCAGCGCAAGACGGCGGCGCGCGGGCGCGAGCCGGGCCTGATGCTCGAACGCGCGGGCCGCGAGGTGCTGCTGATCGACTGGGCGCGCGAGATCGTCGCCGAATGCCGTCCCTTGGCCGAGCGGCTGGACGAGGTGCACGGCCGCAACGACTACGCTGCCGCGCTCACGCTGGCGGAACAGCGTTTGCGCGACCTCGACACCACGCCGTCGGCGCGCGCGCTGCAGGCCATGCGGGCCGATTTCGATGCATCGTTCGCCGCCTTCGCGCTTGCGCAGTCGGTGCAGATGCGCAGCGAACTGCTTGCGCTGCCGTTCGACGACGCGTTGGCCGCAACCCTGGCCGAACAGGCGCAGGCCTCGGTCGACGCGCAACAGCGCATCGAGGCGGCCGATACGCTGGACTTCGAAAGCTTCCGGGTGAACTACGTGTCGGCCGCCGGCTTGACACCTGCCGTCGCCGGCTGATCGCCCGCCGTTGTGCCGACACGGCGGAACGCGAACAGGATCGCCAGGTCGTAGGCGATCTTCAGCACGCCGCACAGCGCGAGCGGCGCGACCAGCCAGCCGGCCGCCAGCATCGCGCCCGACAGCGACGGGCTCAGCGCCGATGCCAGGCTGCGCGGCACGGCGGTGAAACTGGCTGCGGCCGTGCGTTCGGCCGGGGTCACCACGGCCATCACGAAGGCGCTGCGCGCGGGAACGTCCATCTGCGACAACGCGCTGCGCACGAACAGCAGCGCCAGTGCGGCCGGCAACTGCGGCGTGAACGCGGCGGCGATCAGGCACAGGCTGGCCGGGATGTGCGTGAAGACCATCGTGTTCAACAGGCCGATGCGGCGTGCCACCGCCGGCGCCGCGAGTTGTGATGCCGCCGACAGCAGCCCGGCCCAGAAGAAGAAGGCGCCCGCCTGTGCCAGCGACAGGCCGAAGCGCTGGAACAGCCAGAGCGACATCAACGCATTGACGAGCAGCCCGCCGGCGAAGGAGTCGACGCAGAACAGCGCCGCCAGCCGCAACACGATGGCGCGCGACGGCCCGAGCGGCGCTGCGGGCTGACTGTCCAGCACCGTGGCGCGCGGCAAACTCCGGTACAGCAGCGCGACGCCGGCACCGAGCAGTGCGTAGAGCACGAACATCGAGCGCAGGCCTTGCTGCAGCGTCCAGTGCGTGTGCGCGGCCAGCAGCGCCGGCAAGCCCGCGGCCAGCGCGCCCACGGCGGCGCTCAGCGCGCCGGTGAGGGAATAGCGCGCGAACAGCGTCGTGCGCGCATGACCTTGCGCGGCGCCAGCCAGACGCGACTGTTCGAGCGGCAGGAAGACGCTCACGTCGCCCGAACTCGGATTCAAGGTGCCGACGAAGGCCACCACGAGCAGCGGCCAGAAGCCGCTGAGGCCGGCGAAGGCCAGGCCGGTGGCCGTCATCAGCAGCGCCGCACCCAGCAGCAGCCGGCGCGACGGCCAGTGGTGGCCGAAGGCGCCGACGGCCAGCGTGGCCAGTGCCGAACCGGCGAGTGTGGCGGTGCTGATCAGTCCGACCGAAAAGGCATTCAGGCCGAGCGCGATGAGGTAGGCCGGCAGCAGCACGGCAATGAAGCCGTCGGCAATGCCGCGCAAGGCACGCGCTGCCAGCAACAGCCGCACCGCCGACGGCGCAGTGTTCATGCGCGGCGCAGCAGTTCGAAGGTGGCGATGCCGGCGAACGTCATCAGCACCGAACCGCCCACGTGCACCGCGATGGCGGCGAAGGCCCACAGCAGCCGGCCCTGCTGCAGCAGCAGCGTGATCTCGGCCGAGAAGGTCGAGAACGTCGTCAGCCCGCCCATGAAGCCGGTGATGGCGAACAGCCGCCATTCCGGCGGCAGCGTCACGTGGTGCGCGAACAGCGCCAGCGCCAGCCCGATGAGGTAGCCGCCCAGCAGATTGGCCAGCAGCGTGCCCGGCGGCAGCGTCGGGAACAGCCCGTTGAGCCACAGGCCCAGCACCCAGCGCAACAGCGCCCCGAGCGCGGCGCCGGTGCTGATGGCGATGACCGGCCCCAGCATCAGCCCTGCGCCCGCAGCAACTGCGAGATCTGCTGCGCGGCGGCGCGCAGCAGCGGCAGGAAACGCGCCTGCATGTCGGCCGCCGGCGTGCGGTTGGCCTGGCCGCTGATGTTCAGCGCCGCGATCGTGCGGCCGGCGCGGTCGGTCAGCGGTGCCGCCAGCGACACCAGGCCTTCCTCGAGTTCCTGGTCCACCAGCGCCCAGCCCTGGCGGCGCACTTCGTCGACCGTATTCTGCAGTTCGGCCACGTCGGTGAGCGTGCGCGCGGTGCGTGCATCCCGCGGACACATCTCGAGCCGGGCCCGGATTTCGTCGGGCGCCAGCGCCGCCAGCAGCACGCGGCCCATCGACGTGCAGTACGCCGGCAGGCGGCTGCCGGTGCCGAGGTTGATGCGCATGATCTTGTGCGTCGGCACGCGCAGCACGTAGACGATGTCGGCGCCCTCCAGCACCGCCGCCGAGCACGACTCCTTGACCTCGGCGACCAGGCTCTCCATCACCGGTTCGGCCAGGTTCCACAGCGGCAGCGACGACAGGTAGGCGAAGCCGAGGTCGAGGATCTTCGGCGTCAGCCGGAACTGCCGGCCCTGGTTCTCGACGTAGCCGAGCTGCGCCAGCGTGAGCAGGATGCGGCGCGCGCCGGCGCGCGTCAGGCCGCTGCGCTGCGCGACCTCGGTCAGCGACTGGCTCGGTGCCTCGGCGCTGAACGAGCGGATCACCAGCAGGCCGCGCGCGAACGACTGCACATAGCTGTCGCCCGGACGCGGCGCGGCCGCGGGCAGTTCGGCAGGCAGGGCGGGCAGGACAGGGGCGGCGGCATCGTTCATCGGCGGCGCGCCGATTATCCGCGCGCCGCAGCGGCCGTCCTACAGCGGCGTCAGGCCCAGGCGCTGGCTTTCGCTGAAGACGGGCCGGTCCTCATCGCCTACGGCGGTGACGGCGCGCGAGCGACCCTGGCGCTTGGCCTCGTACAAGGCCTGGTCGGCGCGGCGCAGCGCATCGGCGATGCCCTCGCCGGGCAGCGTCTGCACCATGCCGAAGCTCAGGCTCAGCTGCGGCAGCACCGCCGCCTGCGCGTTGCTCTGCAGGTCGGCAACGATGCGTGCGGCCACGCCGCCTGCGGCCGCAACCGCCGTGTCGCGCAGCAGCAGCACAAATTCGTCGCCGCCGTGCCGCCCCGCCACGTCGTGCGCGCGCAGGTGTTCGATCATGCTCGCGCTCACCAGGCGCAGTGCACGGTCGCCGGCGGCGTGGCCGAGCTGGTCGTTGATGCGCTTGAAGTGGTCGATGTCGAACATCAGCAGCGTCGCGCTGCCGGGTGCATCGTGACGCAAGGCCAGCGTCGCCAGTTCGTGGAAGTGGCGCCGGTTGGGCACGTTGGTGAGCGAGTCGATGTTGGCGAGCAGGCGCAGCCGGCGGAGGGTATCGCGCAAGCGGCGTTCGGTGCGTTCGCAGATCAGCGTCAGTGCCACGAAGGCCATCACCACCGCGCCCAGCGTGGCCGCCGCGGCGCGCAACTCGATCGATGGCCTGAGTTCGTAGCCGGGCCACGACGCCGGCAGCGGCAGCAGCGCGACGAGCGCGATCGTCACGCTCAACCACAGCAGCGGCACCGCCTCGCGCCCGGCCGGGCCGCTGAACAGCAGGCAGGCCGCGTACAGATGAACCAGCACCGCCGCGGCGGCGGACAGCCACGCCGCGAGCGCGCCGTCGCCGGCCCACAGCGACGCCGCCATGGCCGCCGCGGCCGCAGCGGCGAGCACGGCCCAGTCGATGGCCTCGTTCAGCGGCAGCCGGCTGCGCGCGTGGAAGCGGCGCACGCCGATCAGCGTCAACACCGGCCACTGCATCAGCAGCAGCGTGGCGGCCACTTGGCCGGGCTTGCCGGCCGCGGCCGCGGCGGTGCCCAGGCTCGTCAGCCAGAGCGCGACCACCCACCAGCGCCAGCCGCGGTTGGGCGCCTGGCGCAGCCCGAAGGCGGTGAGCGATGCAGATGTGACGGCCAGCGCCGCGGCGCAGATCCAGAGGGCATTGCTTGCAGGGCTCATGTGGCATCGCATTGTGGGCAGTGACTCCACGCGCGCCGATCGCCCTTCGCAAGGCATTGCAACCGGATGCTACGGCAGGGTGTTGGCACTTCGGTACCATCGCGGCCGTTCGCAGCAGATGGAATCGGGACGCGCGATGGCGATGGATGTGGTGGACTACGAGATCAAGGGCGCCGAGATGCAGTTCGTCGAGGTCGAGCTCGATCCCGGCGAGGCCGCCGTCGGCGAGGCCGGCAGCATGATGTTCATGGATGCCGGAATCACGATGGATACCGTGTTCGGCGACGGCAGCACCAGCAGCGGCGCCAGCGGGCTGTTCGGCAAGCTGGTGTCGGCCGGCAAGCGCCTGGTGACCGGCGAGTCGCTGTTCACCACCGTCTACACGAACGCCGGCAGCGGCAAGCGCCGGGTTGCCTTCGCGGCGCCGTACCCGGGCAAGATCCTGGCGATGGACCTGTCCAAGCTGGGCGGCACGCTGATCTGCCAGAAGGACGCCTTCCTCTGCGCCGCGCGCGGTGTCTCGCTCGGCATCGCGCTGCAGCAGAAGCTGTCGGTGGGTTTTTTCGGCGGCGAAGGTTTCATCATGCAGCGCCTGGACGGCAACGGCCTGGCCTTCGTGCACGCCGGCGGCACCGTGGTCAAGCGCGAACTCCAGCCGGGCCAGGTGCTGCTGGTGGACACCGGCTGTGTCGTCGGCTACACGCCGAGCGTGAACTTCGAGATCCAGTACGTCGGCAAGATCAAGACAGCACTGTTCGGCGGCGAGGGCCTGTTCTTCGCCAAGCTCACCGGCCCCGGCACGATCTGGCTGCAGAGCCTGCCGTTTTCACGCCTGGCCTCGCGCGTCTTTGCGGCCGCGCCGCAACGCGGTGGCTCCAAGGGCGAAGGCTCGCTGCTGCCCGGATTCGCCGCCGGCGGCCTGTTGGGTGGCCTGCTCGGTGGCGACGACGAATAGCGTGCGCACCATGCTGCGCGCGGCGGTGTCGCTGGCGCTGCTCATGATGACGGTGCTGCCCACGCGCGCCGCCAGCGTGATGCTCGAGGAGATGACGTCGCCCGAACTGCGGGCGCGCATCGCCGCCGGCGCGCTGACGGTGCTGGTGCCCATTGGCGGCACCGAGCAGACGGGGCCGCACATCGTGCTCGGCAAGCACAACGTGCGCGCGCGCGTGCTCGCCGAGCGCATCGCGCAGGCGCTGGGCAACGCCGTGGTGGCGCCGGTGATCGCTTACGTGCCCGAAGGCAGCATCGCGCCACCGACGCAGCACATGCGTTATGCCGGCACGATCTCGGTGCCGCAGGCGGCGTTCGACGGCATTCTGGAAGGCGCGGCGCGTAGCTTTCGGCAACACGGCTTTCGCGATGTCATCTTTCTCGGCGACCACGGCGGCTATCAAGCCGAGGTGCGGCGCGTGGCGGCCCGGCTCGACAAGCAGTTCGGCCCGCACGTGCATGTGTTTCTGCTCGACGAGTACTATCGCGTGGCACAGGCCCAGTACGCGGCGATGTTGAAGGCACGCGGCTTCGCCGCCGCCGAGATCGGCCACCACGGCGGCCTGGCGGACACCGCGCTGGCGCTGGCGGTGGACCCGGCGCTGGTGCGCATGAACGCGATCCCCACGCCGCAGGCCGGCGCCCGCGACGGCGTCGATGGTGATGCCCGACGCGCGAGCGTCGAACTCGGGCGCCTGGGCACCGAGCGCATCGTGGAGCTCTCGGTCGCGGCGATCAAGGCACGAATCAAGGACGGTCACTCATGAGGCGGAAAACGAGCACCCGGTGGGGTGCGACAGTGGCGCTGGTGCTGGGCTGCGGGCTGCTCGCCGCGCAAGGCGGCGCGCCCACGGTGGTGGACGTGCTGCCGGGCATGCCGCCCGTCATCGACGCCCACAACCTGTACAGCGAAACGAGCGGCGACAAGGTCCGGCCCGCGCTGGCGGGCGACCTGCAGCGCGTGTACGTGCCCAACCTGCAGTCCAACGATGTCTCCGTGATCGACCCCGCGACGCTGAAGGTGTTCGAGCGCTTCAAGGTCGGACGCAGCCCCCAGCACATCGTGCCGTCGTACGACATGCGCACGTTGTGGGTCACCAACAATGCCGAGGGGCGCACCGACGGCAGCCTGACGCCGATCGACCCGCGCACCGGCAAGATCGGTACGCCGGTGCCGGTGGACGACCCGTACAACATGTATTTCACGCCCGACGGCAAGTCGGCCATCGTCGTTGCCGAAGCGCGCAAACGGCTGGACTTCCGCGACCCGCACACGATGGCGCTGCAGTATTCGATCGCCACGCCCGGCTGCCCGGGCATCAACCACGCCGACTTCGCGATCGACGGCCGGTATGCCATCTTCACCTGCGAGTTTTCGGGCGCGCTGGTGAAGATCGACATCCCCGGGCGCAAGGTCATGGGCTATCTGCAACTGCAGATGCCGGCGACGCGGCTGAAGGAACTGAAGGGCGCGCCGCGCACGAAGGCGGGCCAGGTGTGGGAGCCCGGCATCAGCGAGATCTGCACCGTGAAGAAGGGCATGCCGCAGGACATCCGCGTCTCGCCCGACGGCCGGCGCTTCTTCATCGCCGACATGCATGCCGACGGGGTGCACGTCGTCGACGGCGACAGCTTCAAGCAGGTGGGCTTCATCCGCACGCGCATCGGCACCCACGGCCTGTACCCCAGCCGCGACGGCAAACGTCTGTACGCGGCGAACAGGGGTTCGCACCAGATTCACGGCTCCAAGCGCGGCGACGGCGGCGTGACGGTGATCGACTTCGCGACCGAGACGGTCGTCGCCGACTGGCCGGTTCCCGGCGGTGGCAGCCCTGACATGGGCAACGTCAGCGCCGATGGCAAATGGCTCTGGCTGTCGGGCCGCTACGACGACATGGTCTACCGTTTCGACACCACCACCGGCGAGGTGACGAAGATCAAGGTCGGCATCGAGCCGCACGGCCTCACGGTATGGCCGCAGCCCGGGCGTTATTCGCTCGGCCACACCGGCAATACACGCTGACGCGTGGACAGGCTGCTCGACGCCTTCTGGCGCGCGCTGGCGTATTGCCTGCATCCGCGCGTCATCCTGTGGTCGCTGCTGCCGCTGCTGGTGGCCGGCGGGCTGATGGGGCTGCTGGGCTGGTGGTACTGGGAGTCGACGGTCGCGGCGGTGCGCCACACGCTCGAGCAGTGGTCGCTGCTGGCCGCGTTCCTCAACTGGCTCGACGCCATGGGCGCGCAGATGCTGCACACGCTGGTGGCGCCGCTCATCGTGGTGGCGCTGGCGGTGCCGCTGATCGTGCTCTTCTCGCTGCTGCTGGTGGCGCTGATGATGACGCCGGCGATCGTCAACCTCGTGGCCGCGCGGCGCTTTGCGCAACTCGAACGCAGGCGCGGCGGCGGCTGGCTGCAGGGGCTGCTGTGGTCGCTGCTGTGCACGCTGGCAGCGCTGCTGGCGCTGGTGCTGAGCATCCCGCTGTGGTTCGTGCCGCCGCTGGTGCTGATCCTGCCGCCGCTGATCTGGGGCTGGCTGACCTATCGCGTGTTCGCCTTCGACGTGCTGGCCGCGCACGCCAGCGTCGCCGAGCGACGCCGCATCCTGCACGAACAGCGCTGGCCGCTGCTCGGCATGGGCGTGCTCTGCGGCTACCTCGGCGCGGCACCCTCGCTGCTGTGGGCGGCCAGCGCGGCGACGCTGATCTTCGCGCCCGTGCTGATCGTGATGTCGGTGTGGCTGTACACCTTGGTGTTCGCCTTCGCGGCCTGCTGGTTCGCGCACTTCGCGCTCGCGGCGCTGCAGCGGCTGCGCGACGAGGCCGACGCCGCCACGAGGATCGCTGCGGCCGATGCCGCCGCGGCGGCCGGCACACCGCCGGGCGGCGAGGTGATCGATGTGGTCGCGACACGCGTGACACCGTGAACATCGGCCTCATCATCATCGGCGACGAAATCCTGTCCGGCAAACGCCAGGACAAGCATCTGGCGAAGGTGATCGAGATGCTCGCGGCGCGCGGCCTGGCGCTGGGCTGGGCCCAGTTCGTCGGTGACGACCGCGGGCGCATCATCGAAGCCCTGCGGCACGCGTTTGCCAGTGGTGAACTCGTGTTCTCGTGCGGCGGCATCGGCGCCACGCCCGACGACCACACGCGCCAGGGCGCGGCCGCCGCCCTGGGTGTGGCGCTGGAGCTGCATCCGGATGCGAAGGCGATCATCATCGAGCGCATGCGCGAGACGGCGGCCGACAAGGGCGAGGCCTTTGAGCCGGAGCGGCCCGACAACCTGCACCGCCTGAACATGGGCATGTTCCCTGCCGGCGCCGACATCGTGCCCAACCCGTACAACAAGATTCCCGGCTTCTCGGTCGGCCACGTGCATTTTGTGCCCGGATTCCCGGTGATGGCGTGGCCGATGATCGAATGGCTGCTCGACCACCGCTACGCGCACCTGCAAGGCGGCGCGCGGCCGCAGGAACGCTCGGTCATCGTCTTCGGCGCGCTGGAGGCGACGCTGACGCCGCTGATGGAAGACATCGAAGCGCGTTTTGCGGGCGTGAAAGTCTTCAGCCTGCCCAGCGTGGACCATCCGCAGCACGGCCGCCACATCGAGCTCGGCGTCAAGGGCACGGTGGTGCTCGACGACGCCTATGCGGCACTGAAGCGGGGCCTGGCGGCGGCGGGTGCGCAGCTCGGCCCTGAAATGGTGCGCTAGGCACCGAAAGCGGGCAACGCCGATGGCGCGGGTGATGCACGGCGCCGGTGCAATCACGGCCTGCGCGGGCGCGTCGCAGGCATGCTTTCTGCTAGATTCCGGTGCGCCTTGGGGTTCGGCCCCCATGTGGCCTTCAATCGAGAATCCAACCCCATTTCGCGAGCCCCGCGAGGAGAAAACTGAATGGCAAAGACCGTTGCCGATGTGATGAAGCTGGTCAAGGAAAACGAGATCAAGTTCGTCGACTTCCGCTTCACCGACACCCGCGGCAAGGAACAGCACGTGTCCGTGCCCGTCTCCCATTTCGACGAGGACAAGTTCGTCTCGGGCCACGCCTTCGACGGCTCGTCGATCGCCGGCTGGAAGGGCATCGAAGCCTCCGACATGCTGTTGATGCCGGACCCGAACACCGCCAACGTCGACCCCTTCTATGAAGAGCCGACGCTGATCCTGAGCTGCGACGTGCTCGACCCCACCGACGGCAAGGCCTACGAGCGCGACCCGCGTTCGCTGGCCAAGCGCGCCGAGGCCTACCTGAAGAGCAGCGGCATCGGCGACGCGGCCTATTTCGGCCCCGAGCCCGAGTTCTTCATCTTCGACCAGGTGCAGTGGACGAACGACATGTCGGGCTGCTCGTTCAAGATCGGCTCCGAGGAAGCGCCGTGGAGCAGCGGTGCCAGCTTCGAGGGCGGCAACATGGGCCACCGGCCGACCGTCAAGGGCGGCTACTTCCCGGTGCCGCCGGTCGACAGCTTCCAGGACATGCGCTCCGAGATGTGCCTGATCCTCGAATCGATGGGCATCCCGGTCGAGGTGCACCACCATGAGGTGGCGGGCCCGGGGCAGAACGAACTCGGCACCAAGTTCAGCACGCTGGTGCAGCGCGCCGACTGGCTGCAGCTTCAGAAGTACATCGTGCACAACGTCGCCCATGCCTACGGCAAGACGGCCACCTTCATGCCCAAGCCCATCGTCGGCGACAACGGCAGCGGCATGCACGTGCACCAGTCGGTGTGGAAGGGCGGCACCAACCTGTTCGCCGGCGACGGTTATGCCGGCCTGAGCGAGTTCGCGCTGTACTACATCGGCGGCATCATCAAGCATGCACGCGCGCTGAACGCGATCACGAACCCGGGCACCAACAGCTACAAGCGCCTGGTGCCGGGCTTCGAGGCGCCGGTGAAGCTGGCGTACTCGGCGAAGAACCGCTCGGCGTCGATCCGCATTCCGTATGTCGCCAGCCCGAAGGGCCGTCGCATCGAGGCCCGGTTCCCGGACCCGCTGTGCAACCCGTATCTGGCATTCAGCGCGCTGCTGATGGCGGGGCTGGACGGCGTCGAGAACAAGATCCATCCGGGCGATCCCGCCACCAAGGATCTGTACCACCTGCCGCCCGAGGAAGACGCGAAGATCCCCACCGTCTGCCACAGCCTGGACCAGGCGCTGGATTATCTGGACAAGGACCGTGCGTTCCTCACCAAGGGCGGTGTCTTCACCGACAGCTATCTCGATGCCTACATCGACCTCAAGATGCAGGAGGTCACGCGGTTTCGCATGGCCACGCACCCGGTCGAATTCGACATGTACTACAGCCTGTAGTCGCAAGCCGCGGCGCGGCGTTCGCCCGCCGCGCAAAGTGCAGGTGAAAATGCAAAAGGACGGCTCGCCGTCCTTTGTCTTTGGTGCTGGGCCACAATCGCCTGCATGGAGAACCCTGCGATGAAGCGCCAATGGCTTTGTGTTCTGGCGGGCCTGCTTGCAGGCGCGGCGCATGCCCAGGGCGTGGTCTACAAATGCCCTGGCAACCCGGTGCTGTACACCGATCAGATCTCGGCCCAGGAGGCCAAGACGCGCGGCTGCAGCCAGATCGAAGGCGCACCGATCACCATCATCCAGGGGCCTCATCTGCGCGTGCCGGCCGCGGCAAGCGGCGCGCGGCCCGCCGATTCGCGCGTCGACCCCGGCGAGCAGCGCGCGCGCGACAGCGACGCGCGGCGCATCCTGAGCGACGAATTGCGGCGTGACGAAGATCGCCTGGCGGCGCTGCGCAAGGAATACAACAACGGCGAACCGGATCGCCGGGGCGACGAACGCAACTACCAGCGCTACATCGACCGCGTGGCCGAGCTGAAGGCCTCCATTGCGCGCAAGGAGGCCGATGTCGCTGCGCTCAAGCGTGAGCTGGCCAAGCTGCCGCAGTGAACGAAGACGCGGCCCTGCCGGGTTTCGAAGCCTTCGACCAGCTCGCCACCATGGTGGCCATCAGCCGCCCCGACGGCCGCTGCCTGCTGGCGAATTCGACGCTCGAAAACGTCATCGGCATGTCGCGCCGCAGCCTGCAGCGCGGCAGCGTGCTCGACTGGCTGATCGATCCGATGCAGTTGCAGGAGACGCTGCTGATGGTGGCGCGCAACGAGGTGGCCTGCGGCCGCTTCGACGCCGCGATGAAACGCCCGCCGGTCGCCGGTGCCGGCGTCGGCGGCGGTGAACTGCCGGTGCATGTGATCGTCAGCCAGCTCGACCGCGACGACCAGGTGCTGGTCGAGATGATCGAGGTCGAGCAGCAGGCGCGGCTGGACCGCGAGGAACGTGCGCACGGGCTGGCGCAGGCGAACAAGGAATTGGTGCGCAACCTGGCGCACGAGATCAAGAACCCGCTCGGCGGCATTCGCGGCGCGGCGCAGCTTCTGGAGATGGAGGTCGGCTCGCGCGAGCTCACCGAGTACACGCAGGTCATCATCCATGAGGCCGACCGGCTGCAGGCGCTGGTGGACCGCCTGCTGGCGCCGCACCGCCGGCCGCACGTGGTGTGCGACGTCAACATCCACGAGATCTGCGAGCGCGTGCGTTCGCTGGTGCTGGCTGAATATCCGCGCGGCCTGAGCGTCGAGCGCGACTACGACACCTCGATTCCCGAATTCCGCGGTGACCGCGAGCAGCTCATCCAGGCGGTGCTGAACATCGCGCACAACGCCACGCAGGCCCTGGCCGGCCGCGGCGGCGAAGCCGACTCGCCGCAGGGCGCGCGCATCGCGCGCGGCGATGCGCGGCTGACGCTGCGCACGCGCATCGCGCGCCAGGCCACGATCGGCCGCCAGCGCTTCCGGCTGGCACTGGAATTGCATATCCAGGACAACGGGCCGGGCGTGCCCGAGTCGATCAAGGATCGCATCTTCCACCCCCTGGTGTCGGGGCGCGAAAACGGATCCGGACTCGGGCTGACGCTGGCGCAGACCTTCGTGCAACAACACCATGGCACGATCGAATGCGACAGCGTGCCGGGCCGGACCGTCTTCAAGCTGCTGATCCCTTTGCCTTGATCGCCCCGAAGCGCAGCCTGCAGACTGCCTGACCCACCACGAGCGCGCCGCCGACCGATGAAACCGATCTGGATCGTTGACGACGACCCATCCATCCGCTTCGTGCTGGAGAAGGCACTCGCGCGCGAGCAGCTGAGCGTGCGCAGCTTCACCGGTGCCCGCGATGTGCTGAGCGCGCTCGACGACGACGACGAACCGCAGGTGCTGGTGAGCGACATCCGCATGCCGGGCGGCTCGGGCATCGATCTGCTGGCCAAGGTGAAGGCGCGCCTGCCCGGGCTGCCCGTCATCGTCATGACGGCGTTTTCCGATCTCGACAGCGCGGTGTCTGCATTCCAGGGCGGCGCCTTCGAGTACCTGCCCAAGCCCTTCGACGTGCCGAAGGCGGTGGAGCTGATACGCCGCGCGGTCGACGAAAGCCTGCGCGAAGAGGTGCGCGAAACGGCCGACAGGCAGATGCCCGAGATGCTCGGCCAGGCGCCGGCGATGCAGGACGTCTTCCGTGCCATCGGCCGCCTGAGCCAGAGCAACGTCACGGTGCTGATCACCGGCGAAAGCGGCTCCGGCAAGGAACTGGTGGCGCGTGCGCTGCACAAGCACAGTCCGCGCGGAGAGCTCGGCAACAAGGGGCCGTTCGTCGCCATCAACACCGCGGCCATTCCGAAGGACCTGCTGGAGAGCGAACTCTTCGGCCACGAGCGCGGCGCCTTCACCGGTGCGCAGACCATGCGCCGCGGCCGCTTCGAGCAGGCCGACGGCGGCACCCTGTTCCTCGACGAGATCGGCGACATGCCGTTCGATCTGCAGACGCGGCTGCTGCGCGTGTTGAGCGACGGCCAGTTCTACCGCGTCGGCGGCCACCAGCCGCTGAAGGCCAACGTGCGCGTCATCGCGGCGACCCACCAGAACCTCGAGCAACGGGTGCGCCAGGGTGTGTTCCGCGAAGACCTGTACCACCGCTTGAACGTCATCCGGCTGCGCCTGCCGGCGCTGCGCGAGCGGCGGGAGGACATCCCGATGCTGACGCGCTTCTTCCTGCACAAGAGCGCACGCGAACTCGGCGTCGACGCCAAGCGCATCACCGATGGCGCGCTGTCGCGGCTGCAGATGTTCGAGTTTCCAGGCAACGTGCGCCAGCTCGAGAACCTGTGTCACTGGCTGACCGTGATGGCGCCGTCGCAGGTGGTCGAGGCCAAGGATCTGCCGCCGGAACTGCGGGGCGCACCCGAGGCGCAGGAGCTGCCCGCCCAAATGAGCGGCACCGACGCGGCGCCCGCGCAGGACTCGGCGAGCGCCGGAGCGCGGCCGCCGGCCGAAGCCGCTATCGCTGTCGCCGTCACCACCGACGGCGAGGGCGGGGCCGACGCAGCCGCGCCGCCGGCGGCGCCGTCGTGGCTGGGCGACCTGGAACGTGAAGCGCGGCGGCGGCTGCAAGCCGGCGAGCGTGAGGTCTGGGTCGCGCTGAGCAAACAGTTCGAGGCCCAGCTCATCCACACCGCGCTGGAGATCACGCGCGGGCGCCGCATCGAGGCGGCGCAGAAGCTCGGTATCGGCCGCAACACCATCACGCGCAAGATCCAGGAACTCGGGCTCGACGATTGAGCCGCGCGCGCCACGCCACGCCACGCCACGCCACCCCACGCTGGCGCGGCGCTACAGCGAACGCCTGCTGGCGGCGCTGGAGACCAGCGCACCGTCGGCCGCAGCCTGCGAACACAAAGACTTCGCGCCGCGCGAGGACAACCGTTTTGCCAGCTTTTCCACCGGCGTGACGGCGGCGATGCGGCAGGCCGCCCGCAGTCCAGGCGGCCGCTGATGGCCGACCTGCCGTCAGCGCATCTGCCCCGCCTTGGGCGCCAGCAGGGCGCCGATCGGCAGCCAGTCCGTGCGGCCCACGGCGCACACCATCGCGTCGTCGGCCAGGCGGCCGTCGGCGAACATCGCACGCAGCGCCGTCAGCGTGGCCGGCCCCTGCGGCACGCCGCCGGGGCGCAGGTACATCACCACGTCCGCCGCTGTGCAAACCGGCCTCGTCCCGGGCTCGACATAGGGCGCGCGCGCGAGCCCGGCGCGGCGGGCGATCAGCAGTCCGGGAAACGACATGCACACCGAATTGTAGCGCCGCACCGCGGCGTTGTGCAGCACGCGCTGCTGGGCCACCGCAGCGCTGGCCGCAGCCCCCGCCGGTTCCATCGCGGCGAGCAGGTTGCAGGCCGTCTCGGCCACTTCCTGGGCGCCGCGTTGCAGCCGGTTGTACAGGCGCAGCGCGAAGGCAGCGCCTGCCGCGAAGACCATCAGCAGCGTGCCCAGCAGCGCAAGCATCGGCGTGTTCATGCGGGCGCCCGCCAGCGTGACGATGGCTCAGACCTTGCAATACCTGCCCAACATGCCGCCGCCGTCGAGGCAGCCTTTGTCGTCGATGCGAAAGACCTGCGTGCCACCGCCGGCGTGGCTGATCTTCACGCGGCCGTCTTCGACGACGTAGCGGCCCTCCTGCACGCTGCCCATGAAGGTCAGTTCCACCTTGCCATCGTCCCTGAACTCGATCTGGTCGAGCATGCCGGTGTTCTTGCCCGAATAGACGCCCGAGACCTTGGCGCCGCACGCGGCCAGCAGCAGGCCTGCCAACGCGGCGATGGCGCCGCGCTGCATGCGGTGGCGGCGATGGCTGCGGTGGCGGCGAGGGTTGGCGGCGCCGTCGCGGTTGTGACTCAGATGGCGCGGGCTCGTTGCATTCATCGCCGTCCCCTGTTCAAAGCTTGACGTCCGCACCCGATGCCTGGGCGCGTTCGAGTTCCTTGTGCTTGCGCATTTGGTCGAGCGCCAGCAGGTCGGCCTGCAGCGTGCGGCCGAATTCGTAGAGCTTTTGCTGATGCACCATGCCCACGCTCATCTCGCTGGCCAGCAGGCTGTTGTCGCGCGGCGAGCCGATCAGCGCCGTGATGGCCAGGCCGCAGCCTTCGCTCCACGATTGCGCCTCGTTGGCGCGCGCGTTGATGCGCGAGCACTGGCTGAACATCTGCGTGTGCGGCTGCAGCGCCGTGCCCTGGGCGTCGGCCACCCATGCCATGCGCGTCCAGCCGTCGCCCGACTTGATGGTCGTCTGCGCTGCGCCGTACTTCGCCACCAGCGCCTGCATCAGCGTCTCCACCGGTGGCATCGCGGCGGGCTTGAAATGCTGCGTGCGCCAGATGCCCAGCACACGTTCCTGTCCGGGAACGCCCGGCGTGGCGACGGTGATCGACTCCGCCAGGTGCGTCCAGACGCGGTTGCCGACACCGCACTTTTCCCTCTCGCTCATGCTGCGGTAGCTGCAGGCCGACGTGTCGCCGGCGCGCGCCTCGAACATCTGGTGCCCGAGCTTGATGCCGTAGCTGTTGAGGTTCTGCATCCAGCGGTCCTCGAAGCTGACGAAGACATCCGGGTTGCGGCAGCGCACGAAATTCAGCGCGTCCTGCGCCCGCATGCCCAGCTTCAGGCCGACGACGTCGGGCCCGGGCAGCGCCGCATCCGGCGTGACGGGGCAGTGCGGCGCCGGCAGGCCGTCCGCGGGTTTGTCGGCCGCCGCGGTGGCCACCGCCTTCGGCGCCGTGCGTGCGTGGGGCGCCGCGTGCGCCGCGTCGGTCTTTCCGCAACCCGCGCAGGCGAGCGCGATTGCCAGCGCCAAGGCCAGCGCTGCGGGGGTGGCCCAAGGCGCGCAGGCGAAGAGGGGCGCATCGCGCCCAGAGAGGTGTTTCATCGTCGGCTCCTGCTGTGCTGCGCTCAGTGCTTCTTGAACAGCTCGATCAGCTTCTGGGCCGTGTCGACCAACTGCGCCGGCGCCACCGCCTGCCCCGGCGCGACGGTGCCGCCGCTGGCGATGGCCGATGCGGCACCCGAGCCCGCGCTGAGATTGGCAAAGCTCAGCGCGTGCTCGCGCACCGTGCGCACCTGACGGCCCGAGACGACGTTCAACTCGACGATGGTCAGGTCATGGTTGAACACGTTGCCCGGCACCGAGCGTCGCGAGCTGTACTGCAGCACACCTTCGAACGACGCATCGCGTGACTCGCCGGGCGCCAGCATGAACTGCGGGTCGGCCGAGTCGCGCGTGACGATGCCCATGCCGGCCACGCTTTTCAGGTCGTAGGAGCCGCGGTTCCAGTTGTAGACGAGGCCGTTGTTGTCGGTCACGCGGCCGGTGCCAGCCTTGTAGGCCAGGATCAGCGGCTGCGCGCTCGTGTTCTGGAAACGCACCGTCGTGCGCACGCCCTGGTAGGCCGTCACGCCGTCCTTGTGCGTGACGTTGACGCGCAGCACGCTGGCGGTGAACGGCCCCAGATTCTGGCATGCGAGCACGCCGGTCGCGGCTTCGCAGCCGCCCGACTGGGCGCGCACGCCGACCGCCGACACGGCGAGCACGCAGCCGGCCAGCACCGCGAGCAGGCGCCGCTTCGTTGCCGGGCGCGCGCCGGCGCGCCGCGGGATGGTTTGCAGTTGCATCTTGGTCTCCTGTGCTTGACGGCGTGAAGGCCGGACAGCAACCTCCACGCAGCAAAGGTAGGAGCGCGCCGTTACCGATCCGTTACCGGCGGGCGGGGCGTCGGGCCGCTACACCCGCGACGCCGTCGTCAGCACGCGGCGGTTGACGGGGTTGCGCTGCAGGAAGCTTTCGCGGAATGGCGGCGGCACGTCGGGCAAGGCCGTCGCGGTGATCCAGCGCACCGCGGCGTCGAGGCAATGCGCGGCGAGCGCGCTGTCGCCGCCATCGCGTGCCGCTGCGTGGCACAGCCAGTAGAGCTCGGGCAGATAGGCGCCCACCGGCAGGCAGCTCTGCAGGTCGGGCAGCAGGCCGTGCACGATGGTCAGCGCGGTGGCGGCGTCGCCGCGCGCCAGCAGAATCTGCACCAGCCGCATGCGGCCGAGCATCTGCGGCGCCGGCAGCTCGCGGCGCTCGCACTCGGCCACGCGTGCGCGGCAGGCGTCGACGGCATCGGCCGCGCCGGCGCAGGCGATGCGGTCGAACTCGATCGGCAGGCGCACGAAGGGCATGTCGGTGGGTTCGAAGCAGGCCAGTGCGGCGTCCAGCAGTTGCAGGCGCTGCGCCGGCTGCTCGTGGGCCAGCAGCGACTGCGTCCACAGACTGGTGGCCTGCTGGTGGAACGGCGGGTCGGCCGGCACTTCGGCGAACAGGGCGCGCGCGCGCGCCACCTGGCCGAGGTAGGCATACACGCGGGCCATCACGAGCGCGGTGGCCGCGCGCACCACCGCGCTGCCGTGGCGTGCCAGGCGCTCGCGCGAGGGCTCCAGCAGCTTGAGCGCCTGGCCGTAGAGGCCGAGTTCGCAATACACGCGGCCGAGGTTGAGCACCTCGATGCCCTGTCCGCCTTCACCTTCGGAAAGCTCGTCGCGGGCGCGTGTGGCGGCTTCCAGTTCCAGCCGCGCGCGCGGCAGATCGCCCAGCATCAGCAGGCTGCGCGCGAACATCATGCGTGCGGTGGCGGAGTTGCCGCTCTCGTGCTCGCGCTCGAAATAGGCGAGCGCACGTTCGAAGTACGGCCGTGCGCGGCGGCGCTGGTCGTTCTGGTCCCACAGGATCGCCAGGTCGGCCAGGAAGCTGTGCCGCAGCGACTGGTCGGGCTGCGCCTCGGCCCAGGCGAGCAAGGGTTCCATGCGCCGGACCGCGTGCTCGACGCCGAGCGTCTGCGCCAGCGACAGCGCCTGCAGCGAGCGTGCATGGTTGGCGCTGTGCATGTCACCGGCGCGATCAGAACAGGCGATGGCCTGCTCCAGTTCGGGCAGCGCGAGCTCGAAGCGCGCGCCGTACATGTGGCAGGCCGCGAGCTGCTTGTGCGCCACCCCGCGCTGGCCATCGTTGGCGGCCGCGTCCTGCAGCGCCTGCGCGGCCTGCATCGCTTCGGTGGGCGACAGCGATTCGAGCGCTGCGGTGGCGCGGCGTGTCATCGCGGCGAACGCGCCGTCGGCGTCGTCGGCCTGGCGGTGGCATGCGATCGCGGCCTCGAGCAGGCGGCTTTCTTCCGACAACCGTCCGGCCGCGCGTGCTGCATCGGCGGCTTGCGAAAAGCGCACCGCCGCACGCGCCGGCTCGCCGGCCGCGCGCCAGTGCGGCGCCAGCCGCGAGGGCAGGGCGTGCCGCGTTTCGAGCACGCCGGCGATGCGGGCGTGCAGCCAGCGCGCCAGCGGCGCCGGCACCGACTCGCGGCTGGCTTCGGCGATGAGGTCGTGCGCGAAGGCGTTGTCCTGCATCACCTGCGCCGCTTCGAGTTCGCGCCAGGCATCGAGCAGATCCAGCGGATGTTGTTCGAGCACGCCCGCGGCCAGCTCGACGCTGAAGTCGCTGCCGGCCAGCGCGGCGACGCGGGCGAGCTTCAGCGCCGCTGGCGTCAACTGCGCCAGCCGCTGCTGGATCAGGTGGCGCAGGTTCTCGGGCAGCGGCAGACGCGCCGCATCGTCGTCCGGCACGCCGCGCGACAACATCGCCAGCAGCGTCTCCAGAATGAACATCGGGTTGCCGCCACTGTGGCGATGCACGCGTGCCGCCCAGCGCGGCGCGTCGATGGCGGGCAGCGCCAGGCTTTCGAGCAACAGGCGCACCTGCGTCGCATCCAGCGGGTCGAGCTGAAGGCGCGCCAGCGATGCGCTGCTGCGCTGCGCCAGCCAGGCGTCGACGCCGGCCGGCGGCTCGTTGATGCGCCAGGCCAGCAGCCAGCGTTTTCCTGCTGCACCTGCGGCGTCGACGAGCTGCGGCAGCATCGCCAGCGTCGCTTCATCGGCGAACTGCAGATCGTCGATCACGATGCCCGCGACGCTGCATTCGCACAGCCACGCCTGGACTGCATGGCCCAGGCGCAGCGGGTCGACGCGCCCGAGGGGCAGTGCGCCCGCCGCCTGGCCGCCGGCCGCCGGCATGGCGAATTGCGGCACCACGCGCGCCAGCTCGTCGCGCACCCACGGCTGCAGACCCGGGTTGACGGCGGGCTGTGCAGGTGCAAGCGCCTGCAGCAACCGCGCCAGCAACGCATACGGCACACGCGCATCGCCGGCGCGCGTGGGCACGACGCAGACGCCGTGCGCGGCTGCGAAGTCGGCGATCAGGCGCGTCTTGCCGATGCCGGGCTCGCCGGTGACGATGCCGAGCTGCCCGTCGGCCCACGCGGCTTCGAGCAGCCGCCACTGCGCCTGGCGCCCGATCAGCCGCGGCGGGCGCAAGACCGCCACCGGCCGCGGCGGTGTCGCCGCCACCGGCAACGCGCCGCTGTCTTCGATCAGCGCTGCGAGCTGGCGCGTCTCGCGCGACGGCGTCTCGCCGAGCTCGTGGTCCAGCGCCTGGCAGAAGGCCTCGTAGGCGGCGAGCGCGGCGCCGCGGTCGCCGCGCCGGTAGTGCAGCCGCATCAAACGTCGCTGCGCATGTTCGAGCAGCGGCTCTTCGCGCGCCAGCCGTTGTGCATAGACGAGCGCCTGCGCCACGCGGTCTTCCTCTTCCAGCCGCGCCGCGATGGCGGCCAGCGCATCGCGGCGCGCGGCATGCCATTGCGAGCGCGCGGTCGCCAGCCAGTGCGCAAAGCCGAGCAGTTCGTCGTACTCGAAACCCGCCAGCAGCTCACCGTCGGCCGCTTCGGCATCGGCCAGCAGGTCGAGTGCGGCGAGATCGAGGTCGTGCGCCACGCCGGCGGCCAGCGCCAGCAGTTCCTCCTGGACCACCACGTCGCGGCCGGCGGCGCGGCGCAGGCGGAACAGACGCTGGCGCAGCACGTTGCGCGCCGCGTCTTCATCGGCCTCGGGCCAGAGCAGTGCGACGACGCGGCTCCGGCTGGTGGCGCCTTCGAGCGCCAGCAGCGCCAGCAGTGCGGCGTCGAGCCGGTTCAGCGGCGTGGCCGCAGCGCCGTTCAGCAACTGCGGGGTGCGGCGCAGTTGCAGCCGCAACCGCCGCGCGGGCGCGGTCGATGCCATATCTGCCGCGCCGCGCGCCGCCATCTCAATGCTGCCGCAGCGGCGCGGCGCCGCAGATCACCCTCGGGTGCTTGGGGGTCTGCACAAGATCGGCCAGCGGCATGGCATGAGCAGGGTACGTGAGGTGGGCAGGCGGCGACAAAACGATGATACGAGGCGACGCCACCGCAACGCGCATCGCGCCGTTCTGCCCCGACCCTGCCCGACATGGGCCGACACGGGCCACGGCATGATGCGAGCCCACCGCCCATGACCACCCGATCGGAGCTCCCATGAACACCATCGTCGCGCGAGCCTGCCGCCGTGGGCGCCGCATTCTCTGGGCGCTCGGCGCCGCGGCGCTGTGCTGCACGATGCCGGCCGCCGCCGAGCACGTGGGCGAGGTCGACACCGTGTTCAAGCTGATCGGCCCCGACCACAAGATCGTCGTCGACGCCTACGACGATCCCGGCGTGCACGGCGTCACCTGTTATGTCTCGCGCGCGAAGACCGGCGGCATCAAGGGCGGTCTCGGTCTGGCCGAGGACAAGGCCGAAGCTTCCATCGCGTGTCGCCAGACCGGCCCCATCAGTTTTCCGAAACCGATTGCCAAGCAGGACGAGATGTACAGCGAACGCATTTCGCTGATCTTCAAGAAGCTGCGCGTGGTACGCATGGTCGATGTGGCGCGCAATACGCTGGTCTATCTGACCTACTCGGACCGCGTCATCGAAGGCTCGCCGCAGAACAGCGTCACCGCCGTGGCGGTGGACCGCGGCACGCCGATTCCGCTGGCGAAGTGAGCGTGGCGCAAGGAGCGCATGCGCAGCCGGCACGACGCAGCGGCAGCATGCCGCTGCTGCTGCGGGCTCACAGCAACATCAACGCCGCGGCAGCCACCGCCGTCGGCACCGCCGCGCCGAGCAGCAGACCGGCGGCACCGATGGTCTCGTCGGCAAAACCGCGCTTGAGCAAGGCCGCGCCGGCGGGGTTGGGGGCATTGGCAATCACGGTCAGGCCGCCACCGGCCACCGCGCCGGCCACCAGCATGTACTTCGACGACTCCGGGATGCCGACGATGAGCGAACCCAGATAGGTCAGTGCCGCGTTGTCGGTGATGGCGGTGAGCCCCAGGCAGCCGAAAAACAGGCCCACCGGGTCCAGCCCCGAAACGATGGGCTGCAGCCACCATTGCTGCATGCCCCCCAGCACCACCAGGCCGGCGAGGAACAGGCCCACCAGCAACGCCTCCTTGATGATCAGCGGGCTCTGATGCTGTTCGTAGGCCTGCGTGAAGCCGAGAAACAGCAGGAAGAGCGCGACGAACACCACCGGGTGGTGGGCGAACAGCACCACGCCGGCGAGCAGCGCCAGATGCACCACCACCACCGACGCGGGCACGGCGGCGCCGGTGCGCAGGGCGTCGTCGGCGGCCGGCGTGGCCTGCAGATGGCGGCGCAAGACGAAACTGGCCAGCGTCGCGTTGAGCATCACGGCCAGCGCCGCCTTCCAGCCGAAATGAGCAAACATGAAAGCACTGTCCCAGCGCCAGGTGTCGGCCACCATCAGCACCGGCGGGGCGGCATACGAGGTCAGCGTGCCCCCGATGGACACGTTGACGAACAACACCCCGAGCGCCATGTACTTCAGCGCTTCGGGTACCTGCGGCCGGAAGATCTGCGGCGCCAGCATCAGCGCCGCGACCGTCATCGCCGCCGGCTCGGTGATGAGCGATCCGAGCAGCGGCACCGCAGCCAGGCCCAGCCACGCGGCGGCCAGCGGGGTGCGCACCGGCACGAGGCGGGTGAGCAAGTCGACCGCCGCCACCACCGCGCGCAGCACCGGCCGCGACGCCGCGATCACCATCACGACGAAGACAAACAGCGGCTCGGTGTAGTCGCGCGTCTCGGCGTAACGCAGTGCCGCACTGCCGCCGGACACCGGCGCCATCAGCGCCACCAGCACGATGGCCCAGAACCCGAAGACCAGCTCGATCTCGCCCAGCAGATGAAGCAGCCCGGCATGGCGTGGATGACGATGGGCCAGAAGCTCGAACTGCCTGGCGCCGAAGGTGTGCACGAGGGCGATGGCAAAGATCGCGGCGGCGATCCAATGGATCAGGGGGGTATCGGGCATGAGATTCCTGGTCGTCACGATGCCGCGAGGCGGCCCGACCTTCGCAATGCCTGGAACACCTGAACCGGCATGCCACCCGCGGCGGATTTTAGCGGCCGCCGCTTCGCTACATTGCAGGTCAAGGAGTTTTCATGAGCGAGCATTCGATCCCACCCCGTTTCAGGCCGGCGCCCACACCGCCCGCCACGCGCGACAGCGACCCCGAGGAAACCGCCGAATGGCAGAGCGCGCTGGCCTCGCTGCTGCAGGCCGGCGGCCCGGAGCGGGTGCGCGAGCTGATGGACCTGCTGGCGCTGAAGGCGCGCGAGCCGGCCATCGGCTGGCAGCCGGTGCACGGCACGCCTTACGTCAATACCATCCCGCTCGCGCAGCAGCCGCCGTTTCCGGGCGACCTCGCCATCGAAGAGCGGCTGGCGTCCATCATGCGCTGGAACGCGCTCGCGATGGTGGTGCGCGCGAACCAGGCGCACGGCGAGCTGGGCGGCCACATCGCCAGCTATGCCAGCGCGGCCGATCTGTTCGAGGTCGGCTACAACCACTTCTTCCGCGCCGCAGACGGCGGCCGCGGCGGCGACCTCGTGTTCGTGCAGCCGCACTCGGCGCCCGGCGTCTACGCACGCGCTTTTCTCGAAGGCCGCCTGAGCGAAAATGAGCTCGCGCATTTCCGGCAGGAGATCAACGCGCGCCGCAGCGGCGCCAACGGTCTGTCGAGTTATCCGCACCCATGGCTGATGCCCCAGTTCTGGCAGTTCCCCACCGGCTCGATGGGCATCGGCCCGATCAGCTCGATCTACCAGGCGCGCTTCATGCGCTACCTGCAGCACCGCGGGCTGCTGGACACGCGCGGGCGCAAGGTCTGGGGCGTCTTCGGCGACGGCGAGATGGACGAGCCCGAAAGCATGAGCGCGTTGACGCTGGCCGCGCGCGAAGGGCTGGACAACCTGATCTGGGTCGTCAACTGCAACCTGCAGCGCCTGGACGGCCCGGTGCGCGGCAACGGCCGCATCATCGACGAGCTCGAAGCCTTGTTCGGCGGTGCCGGCTGGCGCGTCATCAAGCTCGTCTGGGGATCGGACTGGGACGGCCTGTTCGCGGGCGACAGCACAGGCGCGCTGGCGCAGGCTTTTGCGAGCACGGTGGACGGCCAGTTCCAGACCTTCGCGGCGAAGGACGGGCGCTACAACCGCGACCACTTCTTCGGCCAGAACCCGGCGCTGGCCGCACTGGCGCAGGGGATGACCGACGAGCAGATCGACCGCCTCAAACGCGGCGGCCACGACATCGTGAAGATCCATGCCGCGTACCACGCTGCGGCGCGCAGCAGCGGCCAGCCGACGGTGATCCTGGCGCAGACCAAAAAGGGCTACGGCATGGGTGATGCGGGCCAGGGCCGCATGACCACGCACCAGCAGAAGAAGCTGCAGGCCGACGACCTCATCAACTTCCGCAACCGTTTCGGACTGCCGTTGAGCGACGAGCAGGCCACGTCGCTGGCCTTCTTCAAACCCGCTCACGACAGCCCCGAGATGCGCTACCTGCGCGCGCGCCGCGACGCGCTCGGCGGCCCGCTGCCGCAGCGCCGCCGCGACGCGGCGGTGGTGCCGGTGCCGGCGCTGCCCAGCTACGCCGGCTTCGCGCTGCAGGCCGACGGCAAGGCGATGAGCACGACGATGGTCTTCGTGCGCCTGTTGACCACTCTGCTCAAAGACCCCGCGCTCGGCCCGCGCGTGGTGCCCATCGTCGCCGACGAGGCGCGCACCTTCGGCATGGCCAATTTGTTCAAGCAGATCGGCATCTATTCCAGCGCCGGCCAGCGCTACGAGCCCGAGGACATCGGCTCGATGCTGAGCTACCGCGAAGCCACCGATGGCCAGATTCTCGAGGAAGGCATCAGCGAGGCCGGCGCCATCAGCAGCTGGACCGCGGCGGCCACCAGCTATTCGGTGCATGGGCTGGCGATGCTGCCGTTCTACATCTACTACTCGATGTTCGGCTTCCAGCGTGTGGGCGACCTCATCTGGGCCGCCGCCGACCAGCGTTCACGCGGCTTTCTGCTCGGCGCCACCGCGGGCCGCACGACCCTCGGCGGCGAAGGCCTGCAGCACCAGGACGGCAGCAGCCTGCTGCAGGCGAGCACGGTGCCGAACTGCCGCGCCTACGACCCGTGTTTCGCGGGCGAGTTCGCCGTCATCCTCGACCACGGCATGCGCCAGATGCTGGAGCGCCAGGAAGACGTCTTTTACTACGTCACCTTGATGAACGAGAACTACGCGCAGCCGTCGCTGCCGGCCGAGGTGCATGGCGACGTCATCAAGGGCCTGTACCGGCTGCAGCCGGCGCGCGCAGCCGCGGCAGTGCGGCTGCTCGGTTCGGGCACCATCCTGCGCGAGGTGCTGGCGGCGGCGCAACTGCTGGCCGACGACTGGCACGTCGATGCCGAGGTCTGGAGCGCCACCAGCTTCAGCGAACTGGCGCGCGACGCACGCGAATGCGAACGCTGGAACCGCCTGCATCCGCAGCAGGCGCCGCGCACGAGCCATCTGCAGCACTGCCTGGCCGGCGAGGCGCCGGTGATCGCCGCCAGCGACTACGTCTGCGCCTGGCCGCAACTCGTCGCCGGCCATCTGCGCGCGCCGTTCACGGCGCTGGGCACCGACGGTTTCGGGCGCAGCGACACGCGCGCCGCGCTGCGTTCGTTCTTCGAGGTGAACGCGCAGCACATCGTGCTTGCGGCGCTGACGGCGCTGCGCGAACACGGCCGCGTCGGCGCGTCGCTGTGCGCGCAGGCGATCACGCGTTATGGCCTGGACGCGCAGGCGGCCGAGCCCTGGCGCGTGTGATCGGGGCCGTCAGACCCCGAGTTCCTTGAACACGTCCTTGGCGACGCGGAAGCTGTCGATCGCCGGCGGCATGCCGCAGTAGATGGCGGTCTGCAGGAAGACCTCCTTGATCTCGTCCTTGCTGACGCCGTTGTTGAGCGCGCCGCGCACATGCAGCTTCAGTTCATGCGGCCGGTTCAGCGCCGTCAGCAGCGCCAGGTTCAGCAGGCTGCGCGTGCGCCGGTCCAGCCCCGGGCGGTTCCAGATGTCGTTCCAGCAATGCCGGGTGACGAGTTCCTGCATCTCGATGTTGAAGTCGTCGGCGGCCTTCAGCGATGCGTCCACATAGTCCGCGCCCAGTACCTCGCGGCGCGTTTTCAGGCCTTGTTCGAACTCTTCGTTGTTCATTGCAGTGTTCCTTTGTTGAGCGGGAATTCGGTGGCCCGCGAGGCCGGGACTCAGCGGCCGATGAAACGCGGCGGCCGTTTTTCGACCCATGCCGCCTTGCCTTCGCGCAGATCGGCCGATGCCGCGGCGCGCTGCTGGTCGCGCGCCAGCGCCTGCACATCGAGCGCGCCGCGGCCTAAGGTGTTGAGGTGCGTTTTTGTCGCCAGCAGCGCGATCGGCGCCATGCCGGCCAGCGTATCGGTGAGCTGCTGCGCGCGCGCCTGCAGTTCGTCGGCGGCCACCAGATGGGTCAGGAAGCCGATCGCCTTCATCTCGTCGGCATCGATGCGTTCGGCGGTCAGGAACAGGCGCTTGGCCTGGTCCAGCCCGAGGCGGCTGACGTAGCGTTCGAGCCCGCGCCGATAGAACACCAGGCCCAGGCGCGCGGCGGGCATGAACATCTCCGCCGCCGGCGTGCCGACGCGGAAGTCGCACGCCAGCGCCAGGTCGGTGGCACCGCCGTAGACGCCGCCGTGCAGCAGCGCCAGCGTCACTGGGCGCGCGTCTTCGAGTGCGTCGGCCACCTGTTCGAAGCCGCTTTCACCGCCGTTGCCGATGCTGCCGATCTCGAAGCCGCTGCAGAAGTATTTGCCGCTCGCCTGCAGGCGCAGCACCCACACGTCGTCGCGCTGGTTGACAGCGTCGATGTGCGCGGCCAGCACGGCCAGGTCGTCAGGCGTCAGCCGGTTCGCCTGCGCCGGCCGCCGCAGCATGATGCTCGCGACGTGGCCGTCGATCTGCAGTTCGGGCGTGCCCGTCATGCCGCTGCCTCGTAACCCGGCTCCCCGGGCAGCAGCACGCCGATGCGGCGGCCCTGGGCGTCGCGCTGCAGGCGTGGATGCAGCGGTGGCAGCGCCCTGTGCGCCGCCGCGTGGGCCAGCAGCGCGCTGCTGCCTGCGGCTGCAAACGGCAGCATCGACTGCATCGTGCTGCGGGTGGCGAACTCCATCTGGAATTCGCCGCGTGCCTGTGCCGCCAGCGCCGCGCCCGGCGCCACCCAGGCCAGGTGGGTGGTTTCGCCGGCGTCCACTTCGGGCGTCTGGCCGAGTGGCACGCGGCAAATGAAAAACAGCGTATCGAAGCGTTTGGGCAGACCCACCGGCGTCACCCAGTGGCTCCACGGTTGCAGGCGGCTGGTGGCCAGCGTGAGCCCGGCGCCGGCGGCCAGCGCGGCCAGCGACTCGCCGGCGTGCAGCCGTGCGCGCAGCGCCGACCACTGCGCCGCGGCGGCGTGATGGTCCGGCGCGCCGAGCCACAGGCCGCATTCCTCGAAACACTCGCGCAGCGCCGCCACTGCGAAGCCGGCCGCGAGCGCGCCCACTTCGGTGACGCGGCCGATGCGCTCGTGCAGCGCGGCGTCGGTCTCGTCGCACAGCGCCAGCGTCGCGGGCGCGGCGTCGGCGGCGTCGACGGCGCCGCCCGGGAATACGTAGGCGCCGGGCATGAAGCTGGCGTGCGCCGACCGGCGCACCATCAGCACCTGCAGGCCGTCGTCGCCATCGCGCACGACCAGCGTCGTTGCCGCGGCGCGCGGCGGCACGGCGGCGTGAGAGTCGATGTCCATCGGTCCCATTCTGCGCGACGCCGCGGGCCGGACAAGCCCCGTGGTGCGCACCCTGCGGCTGCGTTATGGTGGTGCGGAAATCGCAGAACGCGGAGCCGAGGCTCCTTCGAAGGCCGTCATGATCGAACACCACATCGAGATCCCCACCGCCGACGGCGCGATGAACAGCTTCGTCGTGCACCCCGAAGAGGGCGGGCCGTTTCCCGTCGTGCTGTTCTACATGGACGCACCGGGCAAGCGCGAGGAACTGCACGAGATGGCGCGCCGCCTGGCCGCGGTGGGCTACTTCGTGGTGCTGCCCAACCTGTACTACCGCAGTTCGCGCGACTTCTGGCTCAAGGTGCGCGACGAGCAGGGGCTGGCGCAGATGTTCGCGCTGATGGCGACGCTGGACGCGGCCACCACCGAGACCGATACGCGGGCGATGCTGGCCTACGCGGACGCCCAGGGCGCGGCCGACGCGACGCGCATCGGCGCCGTCGGCTACTGCATGAGCGGGCCGTTCGTGATGTGGGCGGCGGCCGCATTTCCCGAGCGGCTGCGCTGCATCGCGTCGATCCACGGCGCCAACATGGCCACCGACAAGCCCGATTCCCCGCACCGCATGGCGCCGCGCATCCGCTGCGAAAGCTACTTCGCCTGCGCCGAGATCGACAAGTGGGCGCCGCCCGCCGACATCCAGGCCCTGCAGGCCGCGCTGCAGGCGACCGCCACGACGCACCGCGTCGAGTGGTATGCCGGCGTCGAACACGGCTTCGTGTTTCCGCAGCGCGCCGGCATCTACAACCGCGATGCGGCCGAGCGCCATTGGGAGCGCCTGTTCAGCCTGTTCGCGCGCACGCTGGGCTGAGGGCCGCGCGTTGCGCGGGTCCGGCGCTCAGACCGCGGCCGGGGCGGGACCGAAGAGCGCGTCGAGCGACGTCATGAAGGCGCGGAAGTCCAGCGGCTTGGTCCAGTAGTCGGACATGCCGGCGCGCAGTGCGCGTGCGATGTCTTCGGGCATCGCGTTGGCCGACAGCGCGATCACCGGAATGCGCGCCGTGCTGCGCTCGGCGCGCAGCCGGCGCAGCACCTCGTGGCCGTCGATGTCGGGCAACTGCATGTCCAGCAGCACGAGGTCGGGCCGCAGTTCGGCGGCCAGGCGCACACCGCTGAGGCCGTCTTCGGCGATGTGCAGCTGCAGGTCGGGCCGGCGCGCGACGAGCTCGCTGATGATGAGCGCGTTGACCGGGTTGTCCTCGACATACAGCAGCCTGCCGCGCGGCCCCGGCGCGCCGTGCGGGCGCACCAGCGGGCGTGCCGCCCGGGCTTCGGGCGTGGGCGCTGCGGGCGCCGAGGGCGGCGCGGCGCTGCCGTCGGCCAGGCGCAACTCGAACATGCTGCCCTGGCCCGGTGTGCTGTCGACGTGCACCGAACCGCCCATGCGTTCGACGAGCGCCTTCACGATTGCCAGCCCGATGCCGGTGCCTTCGATGCCTTCGGCCTCCAGACCCAGGCGGTTGAAGGGCTCGAACAGGTGGCGCAACTGGGTGTCGTTCATGCCGCGGCCGTTGTCCGACACGCGCACGACGACGCCGCCGTCGCGCTGCGCGGTCTGCAGCGTGACGTGGCCCCCCTCGTGGTTGTATTTCACCGCGTTGCTGAGCAGGTTCACCAGCACCTGGCGCAGGCGCGTCGCGTCGCCCAGCGCCACGCCGTCCAGCGGCCCGGTGACGAGTTCAACCCGACGCTCGCGCAGCAGGCCTTCGACCAGCGGCAGCGTCTGCGCCACCAGCGTGGCCAGCACCACCGGCTGGCGTGCGATGCGCATCTCGCCGCCTTCGAGGCTGGACAGGTCGAGCACGTCGTTGATGAGCTCCAGCAGGTGCTGGCCGGCGGCGCGGATGTGTTCGACACGGCGCCGCCGCGCCGCCGCGGCAGCGTCGGCTGCGTTGTCCTCGTTCTGCAGAAGCTGCGCAAAACCGAGCACCGCGTTCAACGGCGTGCGCAGTTCATGGCTCATGCGCGACAGGAACTTCGACTTCGCCTGGCTCTCGCGCAGCGCGATCTCGCGCTCCTGGCGCACCGCGTCGGCGGTGCGGCGGTCGCTCACGTCCCAGTTGACGCCGATGCGGCGTGCCACCCGACCCTGTTCGTCGCGCACCGCGGTCGAGCGCGACGCCAGCCAGCGCACGCGGCCGTCGGGCAGCAGGATGCGGAATTCGTACGACGCCGGCGAGTCGTCGTCCGGCGCCATCACCATCTGCGTCAGCAGGCGTTCGCGGTCGTCGGGATGCACCAGCGCCATGCGCTCTTCGTGCGACAGCGGCTGCGGCCGCGGCTGCAGGCCGCGCAGCCGCCACATCTGTTCGTCCCAGTACGCGATGCCGCGCACGAGATCACTTTCCCAGGTTCCCAGGCCGACGCCGCGGGCTGCCAGCGACGCGCGCTCGCCGGCCTGGCGCAAGGCCATCTCGACGTCGTGCTGGGCCGTGATGTCGAGCACCAGCCCGAACAGCAGCGGGCTGTCGTCGGGGCCTTCGACGCGCGTGTGCGTGACGAGGTGGCGCACGCCGCCGTCGGCGCGCACGACGCGCAGGTTCGACACGTGCTGGCGTCGGCCGCTGTCGCGCCAGTCGTTGAAGCGCTGGCGCGCGTCGGCGCGGTCTTCGGCGTGCACCCAGCGATCGCTCCACTCGCGCAGCGTGGGCGCCTCGGCGTCGCCGGCCATGCCGTGGATGGCGCGCAACTGGTCGCTCCAGCGCGGCCGCTCCTGGCCCGCCTCCAGGCTCCAGTAGCCGATGCCGGCCGCGCGTGTGGCCAGCTCGAAGCGCCGCCCCAGTTCGGCGGCGCGGCGCGATTCTTCCTGGCGGTCGGTGACGTCCAGCGCCACGCCCATCATCGCCGTCGGCTGGCCTTCGGCGTCGCGCAGCAGCACGCGCCGCGTCAGCATCGTGCGCCACGCGCCGTCGCGCCGGCGGTAGCGCATTTCGATGTCCGCCGCGCGGCCGCTGTCGCGCGCGGCCTCGAAGGTGCGGCGCGCCTCGGCAACGTCGGCGGGGTGGATCAATGCCCGCGCCTCCTCGACGTTCAGCCCCTCGGGGCGCGGCGTCATATCGAGAATCGCGCAGGCCTGGTCGTTGAGGTAGAGCCGGTCGCTGGCGAAGTCGTGGCGCCACACCGCCAGGCCCGCGAGGTCGACCGCCAGCGCCAGTTGCGACAGCGTCTCGTCGTACGAACGCGCCAGCGTCCACGCATGCGTGTCGTCCATCATGAGGCCGAGCACGCGCGCGGGCTGGCCGTCGTCGCCGGCCTTCACGATCCACTGCGACTGCAGGTGGCGCACGCTGCCGTCGGGCGCGAGCACGCGGTAGCGATGCGCATAACGTCCGGGCTGCTGCAGCGACGACTCGATGCGTTCGGTCAGCGCCGCGCGGTCGGCCGGCACCACGGCTTCCAGGATCTGTTCCATCGGCGGCGAGGCGCCCGCGCCTTCGAGGCCGCGCATGCGAAAGACCTCGGCGTCCCAGCACCCCTGGCCGCTGCGCAGATCACGCTCCCAGACGCCGATGCGGCCCATCGCGCCGGCCAGGTCGAGCAGCTCACGCAACCGCTCGGCATCGGCGACCTCGGCCTTCAGGCGCTGCAGCGAATGCAGCGCCAGCAGCCGCGCGCCGTCGGCCAGCACACGCACGTCGAGCGCCAGCCAGCCGGCTGCGGCACCGCGGCACTGCAGCTCGGCGCTGCCGCCGGCGGCCAGCACCTGCTGCAGCCGCGCCTGGTCCGCAGCATCCAGCCCCAGCAAGCCGGCCAGCGGCCGGCCGAGCGCCGATGCGTCGACGGCGGCGAGGGCGGCGAATGCGCCATTCGCCCAGGCCAGCGTGCCCACGGCGTCGCAGCGCGCCAGCGCGGCGGGGCTGGCGTCCAGCCATGCCGCGGCATCGGCGCTGGACGCAGGCGGCATCGAGGAAGGCCCGCTGGACATCATGGGCACGGCTGGAGACGTGGGAGAAAGGTAAGGGGGAGGCCGAAGAAGCTGCAGAAGAGGGTTCGCAAAGCGCGGCGCTCGCCAGTATGACGCGTCGCCCTGGCGACCGGCGCGCGCGGGCCGGGCGCCGACAATCGCGAAATGGAAACCGTCACGACGCAGGGCAAAGGCCGGCAGACGCTCGGCGCACCGGTGCACGGCACCGTGATCGCGATCGAGGTCGTGCCCGGCCAGGTGGTGGCCGCAGGCCAGGTGCTGCTGCTGCAGGAGGCGATGAAGATGGAGGTGCCGCTGCAGGCAGCCGGCGCTGCCACCATCATCGCCATCCACGCCGTGCTGGGCGAGGTGCTGGCCGAGGGCGCGCCGGCGCTCGAACTCGAAGCCCTGGCGCAGCAGGAGCTGGCCGCGGTTCCGGCGCCGCCGCCCGACCCGCGGCTGCCGCGCGCCGCGTTGCAGGCGGTGCTGGCGCGGCGCGCGCTGACGCAGGACGCCGCGCGGCCGCAGGCCATGGCACGCCGCTACGCCGGCGGCCGGCGCAGCGCGCGCGAGAACATCGACGACCTGCTGGACGCCGGCAGCTTCACCGAATACGGCGCCTTCGCGGTGGCGGCGCAGCGCCGCCGGCGCGCGCTGGACGACCTGCAGCGCAACACGCCGGCCGATGGGCTGATCACCGGCACCGGCACCGTGGCCGGCCAGCCGGTGGCGGTGCTGGCCTACGACTACACCGTGCTCGCCGGCACGCAGGGCATGCTCAACCACAAGAAGAGCGACCGCCTGCTCGGCGTGGCCGCGGCGCAGAAGTTGCCGGTGCTGCTGTTCGCCGAAGGCGGCGGCGGCCGGCCGGGTGACGTCGACTGGCTCGGCGTCGCGGGCCTGGACATCACCACCTTCCAACGCCTGGCCGCGCTGTCGGGCCGGGTGCCGCTGATCGGCATCGTCGCCGGCCGCTGCTTCGCCGGCAATGCGGCGCTGCTGGGCTGCTGCGACCTCATCATCGCCGCCGAAGGCAGCAGCATCGGCATGGGCGGGCCGGCGATGATCGAAGGCGGCGGTCTCGGCAAGGTCGATGCCGACGCTGTCGGGCCGGTCGATGTGCAATCGGCCAACGGCGTCATCGACGTGCGCGTGGCCGACGAAGCCGCCGCGGTGGCGGCGGCGCGCCACGTACTGGGCCTGCTGACGGCACCGCGCGGCACGGCGGGCGATGCCGGTGCCGACACCTTGACGCTGCGCCATGCGCTGCCCGAGAACCGCAACGCGCTGTACGACGTGCGCCGCATCGTCGAGACGGTGATGGACGCCGGCAGCGTGATCGAGTTGCGGCGCGAATTCGGCCTCGGCGTGGTCACGCTGCTGGCGCGCCTGCACGGCCGCGCGGTGGCGGTGGCGGCCAGCTACCCGCGCCATCTGGGCGGCGCGCTCGACGCGCCGGCGTGCGACAAGCTCGCGCGTTTCATGCAGCTCGCCGACGCGCACGGCCTGCCGCTGGTCACCTTCGTCGACACACCCGGCTTCATGGTTGGGCCGGACTCCGAAAAGACGGCGATGGTGCGTCACGCCGGGCGCCTGTTCGTCACCGCCGCTGCATTGCGTGTGCCGGTGGCCAGCGTCGTGCTGCGCCGCGGCTACGGGCTGGGTGCGATGGCGCTCACCGCCGGCCACTTCCACGCGCCGGTGGCGATCTGCGCCTGGCCGAGTGGCGAGTTCGGCGGCATGGGGCTGGAAGGCGCGGTGCGGCTGGGTTTCCGCAAGGAGCTCGACGCGGCGCCGGCGGGCGAGCGCCAGGCCTTGTTCGAGCGCCTGCTGGCCGCCGCGGTGGCACGCGGCCAGGCGCTGAACACGGCGAGCTTCGTCGAGATCGACGACGTCATCGACCCCGCCGACACACGCGCCTGGCTGCAGCGTGTGCTGGCCAGCACCGACGGCCGCGAACTGCCGCCGCGCCGGCCCTTCATCGACGCCTGGTGACGCCTGGCGGCGGCGCTCAGTTCATCGGCCGCGTGAGGTAGACGCCTTCGCGGCCGACGATGGGCTGGCGTGTCGGCATGAAGATCGTGCAGTCGTCGCACAGCGCGCGAATCTCGGTGTCGCCGTCGGTGGCGATGAGTTCATGGTTCGCGAAGGTCTCGAAGCCGATCACCGGCCGCACGAACTTGAAGTTCTCGTGCTGCACCACATGGGTCTTCAGCAGCTCGAAGCGGCGTGGCGCGGGCGCGGCGGCGCGCGGCTCGTTGCGTTCGACCAGGCCGAAGTGGGCCAGGAAATCCAGCGTCACCTCGATCGCCAGCTCGGCCGTGGCCTGCTTGAAATGCTGGCCGCATTCGGCCACCAGCGCCGCGCCCGGGCCGTCGGCGTCGGCGAAGCGGCCGTGCTGGATGAGTGGCGTGCCCGAGCCCAGCCCGGCAGGCATCACCAGATGCGCCGCGGGCGCCGGCAGCGCGCAAGCGACGACGGCGTTGCGCTCGAACGCCGGGTAGACCCAGAACGGCACCACGTCCTGGCTCGTCGAGTGCAGATCCAGCACGTGGTCGGCCGCGGCCACCACCGGCCGCAGCTCACGTGCGCGCCTGAGCTCGACGCTGTCGTCGGCGCCGTCGAGCTGCGCGGCCGACCAGATGCGGTTCAGGTTGTGCGTGATCTGGCGGCTGTCGAACGGGCTCTCGGGGTTGAAGCTTTCGTAGGCCGCGACGTTGGCAAAACTCACCGTCAGCGTGCCGATGCGCGGCCGCACCGCGTTGTCCAGCAGATGACACGCGGCGACCATGCCGCAGAACTCGTTGCCGTGCGTCAGCGCGTTGACCAGCACGTGCGGCCCCGGGCGGCCGGACTCGAAGCGGTGCACGTAGGGCACGCCGGTGTTGCCGGCACGGTAGGGCGTGAGCTCACGCGGCAGCACTTCAAAACGGGGGTCGGCGGACATGCGGCACCTTGGCTCTTCGGGCGATGCGCCGCAGTCTAAACGCGCCCCTCACATCGGCTTGAAGCGCCACGCATAGGCTTGGCTGACGGCAAGCGTTTCGTCCACGCCCTTGAGCCGCAGCGTGATGCGCCCGAGCTCGTCGCGCTGCGCGCGTGCGATCGCCGATGCGCGCACGATGACGCCGCGATGCACCTGCCAGAAGAGCTCGGCGTCGAGTCCTTCGGCAATCTCCTTCAGCGGCTTGCGCACATGGGCCTCGTCGGTGGCGGTGACGACGCGCGTGTACTTCTCGTCACTCTGGAAGAACAGCACCTCGTCGATGCCGAACATCTTGATCGTGTCGCCCACGCTGGCGCTGATCCAGCGCAGCCGCGCCGTGGCGTCGCCGCGCTGCGCGAGCTGCGCGCTCAGGCGTTCGACCAGCGTGTCGAGGGCCGGTGCGGCCGCATGTGCGGCCAGCCGCTGCTGCAGCCGCGCCGTGGTCTGCGCCAGGCGTTCGGCGCTCACGGGCTTGAGCAGGTAGTCCAGCGCACCGGTGTCGAAGGCTTCGATGGCGTGGCTGTCGTAGGCGGTGGTGAACACGGTGTGGCAGCGGCCGCTGGCGGCGCGCGCGACATCCAGGCCGCTGAGGCCCGGCATGCGGATGTCGAGAAAGGCGATGTCGGGACGCAGCGTCTCGATCGCCTGCACCGCCGCCGGGCCGTGTTCGCACTCGGCGACGATCGTCAGTCCGGGCCACGCAGCCGCGAGCATGCGCCGCAGTTCGGCACGTGGCAGATCTTCGTCGTCGGCGATGAGGGCGGTGGCGTTCACTCCAGCATCTCCAGCGGCACGGTGATGACGGCGCTGACACCGCCTTCGGCGCGCGCCTTCAGCGTCAGCGAACCGGCGTCGCCGTACAGCTCGGCCAGGCGCGCGCGGATGTTGCTCAGGCCGAGGCCGCTGCCGGCCTGCGGGACGCCGAAGCCGACGCCATCGTCTTCGACCACGAGATCGAGCCGGCCGTCGTCGCGGCGCTCGGCGCGCACGCTGATCTGCGCCGCGCCGATCTTCGGCTCGACGCCGTGCTTGACGGCGTTTTCGGCCAGCGAAATCAGCATCAGTGGCGGGCAGCGCGCTTTCAGCAGCGCGGGTTCGCAATCGATCGTGACCTGCAGGCGCGGCATGCGCGCGGCCATCAGGCCGAGATAGGCGCGCACGATCTCGAACTGTGCGCCCACGGTGGCCAGCGCCGAGCCGTCGTGGCGCAGGCGCGGGATCGCGGCGCGCAGATAGTCGACGAGGCGGTCGATCATCTCGCTCGCGCGCGCGGGGTCGGTGGCGATGGCGCTGCGCACGCCGGCCAGCGTGTTGAACAGGAAGTGCGGCTCGACCTGCGCGGCCAGCACCGACAGTCGCAGCTCGGCCTCGCGGCGCTGCGCCTGCGCCTCGGCCAGCGCAGCCTCGCGCGCGATGTCCGCCAGGCCGCGGCGCTCGCGCCGCCAGCTGCGCAGGCCGATGCCGCCGGCGAGCCAGAACGTGATCAGCGACCGGGTCAGCACGTCCAGCGTGCCGTTGATGCTGGTGGAATTCTTGGAGGCGCTGTCGGCGCTCGGCCTGCCTTCGGGCAGCGCGCTGATGTTGACGCCGATGCCGATGACCAGGCGCTGGCGCTGGCCTCGTTCGTCGACGCTGCCGGTGCGCTCGGCCACCCACTGCTTCAGCGGTTCGGTGCCGAAGGCGCCGAACAACACCATCGCCCCCACCACGAGCGCCATCGCCGCGACCAGCCCCCACCATTCGCGCTCGGCCGGCCAGCCGCGGCGTCGCACCCACAGCGCCAGCGCCGGCCCCAGCAGCCACGGCAGCGACAGATCGAGCGCCACTTCCACCAGCCCCGGCCACGGCCGGTCGGCCGGCGGCGCGGCCAGCATCGCCGCCAAGGCGCCGGCCATCAGCAGCGCGAAGGTGAAGCTGGCCGAGCGCAGGCGGCCGCGCACCCACGGCGCGCTGAACACCGGGAAGCGCCGGTAGCGTGTGTACCAGCCGTGCTCGCGGCCGATCAGCAGCGCGGGCAGTGGATGGTCGAGCGGCTCGGGTCGCATGGGCGCACAGACTAACGGCAAGCGCGCGTGCGCGGCGACGCGGCGACCAAACCGCCTGCCGCGGCGACGAGCGGCGCGCCGGCGGCGACGGGGCTATGCTGCGCCACCCCGAAACCCGAAGGACCGACATGTTCGACAGCACCCTCGCCGGCAGCCTGCCCAAACCCGCGTGGCTGGCCGAGACCGGCAAACTGTGGCCGAAGTGGCAGGCCGATGGCGACGCGCTGCAGCAGGCCAAGCTGGATGCCACGCTGCTGTGGATCAAGACCCAGGAAGACGCCGGCCTGGACGTCATCGGCGACGGCGAGATGTCGCGCCAGCACTTTGTGCACGGCTTTCTCGAACGCATCGAAGGCATCGACTTCGAGCACAAGGTCGAGATGGGCATTCGCGACGACCGCTACAAGGCGATGGTGCCGCAGGTGGTTTCGGCGCTGCGCCTGAAGGGCCGCGTGCACGCGGCCGAGGCGCAGTTCCTGCGCGCCCACACCAGACGCCGCACGAAGTTCACGCTGCCCGGGCCGATGACCATCGTCGACACCGTGGCCGACCGCTTCTACGGCGAGCGCCGCCAGATGGCGATGGCGTTTGCCGAACTGCTGAACCAGGAGGCACTGGCGCTGCAGGCCGATGGCATCGACGTGATCCAGTTCGACGAGCCGGCGTTCAACGTCTACATGGACGACGCCGCGGCCTGGGGCGTGGTGGCACTGGAGCGCGCGGCTCAGGGCCTGACGTGCAAGACGGCAGTGCACATCTGCTACGGCTACGGCATCCAGGCCAACATCGACTGGAAAAACGCCCTCGGCGGCGAATGGCGCCAGTACGAGAAGATCTTCCCGGCGCTGGCCGCCAGCCGCATCGACCAGGTCAGCCTCGAATGCGTGCATTCACGCGTGCCGCCCGACCTGATGGCCTTGCTCAAGGGCAAGGACGTGATGGTCGGCGTGATCGACGTCGCCAACGACCAGATCGAAACGGCCGAAGAGGTGGCCGACACGATAGGCCGCGCGCTGCAGTTCGTGCCGCGCGAACGGCTGCTGCCGTGCACCAACTGCGGCCTGGCGCCGATGTCGCGCGAAGTGGCGCTGGCCAAGCTGCAGGCGCTGGGCGCCGGCACCGCGCTGGCACGCCAGCGCTACGGCGCCTGAATCAGGCCGGCGCCGCGGCGAGGTCGGACGCGCGGTCTTCGCGCAGCGCCAGCCAGCGCTCGAAGTCGGGCGCCGGCATCGGGCGCGCGATCAGGTAGCCCTGCGCCAGGTCGCAGCCGACGCTGCGCACGACCTCGAGTTCGCCCGCCGTCTCCACGCCCTCGGCGGTGACGATCAGCCCCAGGCTGTGGCCCAGGCGCACGATGGCCGCGAGCAGGCCGCGGCGTGCGCTGTCGCGGTCGACGTCGCTGACGAAGCTGCGGTCGATCTTCAGCTCCTGCGCCGGCAGCCGCTGCAGGTAGGCCAGCGACGACTGCCCGGTGCCGAAGTCGTCGATGGCCAGCGCCACGCCCACGGCACGCAAGGCCTGCAGGCGCGCGATCGGCTCGTCGCCGCTGTCCAGCAGGCCGGTTTCGGTGATCTCGAGCTGCAGCCGCTCGGCGGGCAGCTTGTGTTGGCGCAGCATGCGCTCGATGCGCGGCGCCAGTGCGGCGTCGCGCAGATCGTAGGTCGAGATGTTGAGCGCCAGCGTGAGCGGGCGGCCGCGGCGTTCGGCCTGGCCGAGCAGCGCGATGCACTGCGTCAGCATGCTCTGCGTGATGAGCGCGATGCGACCGGTGCGCTCGGCAAACGGAATGAAGTCGCCCGGCTGCACCCAGCCGCGCTGCGGATGCGCCCAGCGCACCAGCGCCTCGACGCCGACGATGCGGTCGCTCTTCAGGCACAGCTTGGGCTGCAGGAAGGGCAGCAGCCGCTGCTGCGCGATGGCCTGCTGCAGTTCGCCCAGCAGCGTCAGGTGCGACAGCCGCGCCGCCTCGATGCCGCCGGCGTACAGCGTGACGGCGGCGCGCAGGCGCTTGCCTTCGTACAGCGCCTGCTCGGCGCGGCGCAGCAGTTCCTCGGGCGATTCGTCGCGCGCCGGGCTCAGTGCCATGCCCAGCGTCACCGACAGGTCCAGCGGATGGTGGTGCCAGAAGATCTGGTCTTCCAGATGGCGCTGGATCTGCACCGCCGAGTCGCGGTAGGGCACCAGCTCGTCCAGTGCCACCAGCATCGCGAAGGTGCCGCCGGCCAGGCGCGCACAGCGTGCGGGCGCGGCGACGAGCGCGATGGCGCGTGCGGCGGCCTGCTGGATCACGGTGTCGCCGGCGTCGAAGCCGAGCAGCGCGTTGATCGACTTCAGGCGGTCGACGTCGAAACACACCATCGCCAGCGTGCGCCCCGGCTTCGGCGGCGTGGCCAGCGTGGCTGCGCTGTCGGAGAGAAAGCGGTTGCGCTGCGACAGCCCGGTGAGGGCGTCGACGTCGATCATGCGGCGAAGCTGCTGCTCGCGCGCGCTCACCTCGTCGGCGAGCTGGTTCAGCGCCAGTGCCATCTGGCCCACCTCGTCGTCGTGGTGCACCGGCAGGCGTCCGCTGTAGTCGCCGCCGGCGAACTGGCGCGCGCGCGCCGCGGCTTCGCCCAGCGGCAGGATCAGGCGCTGCAGCGTCCACCAGCAGATGCCCACGCCCAGCAGCAGCGCCAGCGCGGCCAGCGCCAGCAGGCGCTGACGGTCCTGCGCCAGCTCGGCGCGCATGCGGCCGACCCGGCGCGCGATGGTGCTCTGCTCGCTGCGGTTGAGCTTCTGCAGCGACTTCACCAGCGTCGAGATCTCGCGGTCGGTGGTGCTCAGCAACTGGCGCCGCGCCGCCACCGCGTCTTCGGCCTCGATGAGATCGGCGAGGTCGATGAAGGCGGTGCGATAGCGCGCCAGCGCCTGCGCGATGGCCTGGTACTGCGGGTTGGCGGCGCCGCCGTCGATGAGCCTGGCGAGCGCGGCCAGCCCGGTGTCGAGCTCGCGGTCGGCGGCGTCGATCTCGGCATAGGCGCCGATGCGAAGCCGGCGCGGCGCACTGATCAGCACCACCATCTTGCGTGCCGCGTCGTTGGCGTGCTCGCTGAGCTCGGACACCAGCGAAAAGCGCTGGAAGTCGTTCGTGACCAACTGCTCGAACTGCGCTGCCTGCTGGTACTGGCGAAACAGCGCCAGCCCCGCGCCGCCGGTCAGCAACAGCGTCAGGAAAGCGAGTGCGGCGATGAGCCTGTACGAAGTGCTGTGGAGGTTGAGTCGTCGCATGGGGCCGGTGCCCAGGGGCACCCACGCGTTTATCGGCGTCCCAGGCAATGCCTTGAGATGGCGTTACAAAGGCCCGAAGGAGCCCGAAGGCCCGTGGCCGGCTCAGGCCTGCTGCACGCGGTCGGCCAGGGCTTGCCACACCGGCCGCAGCCGGCCCGGCAGGTCGGGCAGCGCGCCGAGCTCGACGCGGCTTTCGCCGGGCGCGTGGAAGTCGCTGCCGCGTGAGGCCAGCAGATCGAATTCGAGCGCGGTCTGCGTGTATTGAACCTGTTCGGCGGCGCTGTGGCTGCCGGTCACGACCTCGATGCCGCGCCCGCCGTGCTGGATGAATTCGGTGATGAGCGCGTATTCGACGGTGGGCGTGAAACGGTAGCGCGCCGGGTGTGCGATGACGGCGATGCCGCCGGCGGCGGTGATCCACTGCACGGCGTCGCCCAGGCGCGCCCACTGGTGCGGCACATAGCCCGGTTTGCCCTCGGTGAGGTAGCGCCGGAAGACTTCGTGCGTCTCGGCGCAGACGCCGCTGTCGACGAGGAAGCGCGCGAAGTGCGTGCGCGAAATCAGGCCCGCGTTGCCGACGTAGCGCAGCGCGCCGTCGAAGGCGCCCGCGATGCCGGCCTGCGCCAGGCCGTCGGCCATCTGCCGCGCACGCTGATGGCGGCCGCTGCGCACGCCCGCCAGGCCGGCGCGCAATTCGGCGTTGTCGGCGTCGTAGCCGAAGCCCAGGATGTGCACCGTCTCGCCGGCGAAGCTGACCGAGACCTCGGTGCCGGTGAGGTAGCGCATGCCCAGCGCCAGCGCGGCGTCGCGCGCGCGCGCCTGGCCGGCGATTTCGTCGTGATCGGTGAGCGACCAGAGCTCGACGCCACCGCGCTGTGCGCGTTCGGCCAGCGCTTCGGGGGTCAGCGTGCCGTCGGAGACGTTGGAGTGGGAATGCAGGTCGGCGTTGAGCAAATGCACCGGCCGATTTTAGCGAGGCAGCGCGCCGTTCAGCGGCCCAGGGTCATGGTGTGCGCGCAGCGCGCGGCGAGTGTCGTGTCGTGCGTCACGACGACGAAGGCCGTGCCCTGCTCGCGCGCCAGCGCCAGCATGGCTTCGAACACGCCGTCGGCGGTGCCGCGGTCGAGGTTGCCGGTGGGTTCGTCGGCGAGCACGCAGGCCGGCCGCGCCACCAGCGCGCGCGCGATCGCCACCCGCTGGCGTTCACCGCCCGAGAGCTGCGCCGGGTGATGGTGTTCACGCGCCCCCAGGCCCACGCCGGCCAGTACCTGGCGCGCGGCGTCGCGTGCCTCGGCCACGCTCTGGCGGCGGATGCGCAGCGGCATCGCCACGTTGTCGAGCGCGCTGAATTCGGGCAGCAGGTGGTGGAACTGGTAGACGAAGCCCAGATGCAGGTTGCGCCAGCGGCCTTGTTCGGCGGCGTCCATGGCGGCGAAGTCGCGCCCCATCAGCGACACGCGGCCCGCGCTCGGCGCGTCCAGCCCGCCCAGCAGGTGCAGCAGCGTGCTCTTGCCCGATCCCGACGCGCCGACGATGGCCAGCGTCTGGCCGCGCGTCACGCTCAGGCTCACGCCACGCAGCACGGTGACGTCGAGCGCGCCGTCGCCACGGCCTTCCTGGAAGCGCCTGTGCAGGTTCTCGGCCTGCAGCACCGGCTCACTCATAACGCAGCGCCTCGGCCGGGTTGACGCGACTCGCGCGCCAGCTCGGGTACAGCGTGGCGACGAACGACAGCAGCAACGAGATCACGACGATGGGCACGATGTCGCTCGCCAGCGGGTCACTCGGCATGTGGCTGATCAGGTAGACGCTGGCGGGCAGGAAGGTGGTGTGCAGCAGGTGTTCGATGGCCGGCACGATGATGTCGATGTTGAACGCGATGAGCAGCCCGAACAGCACGCCGGCGAGCGTGCCGATGACGCCGGCGGTGGCGCCCTGGACGATGAAGATGCCCATGATCGAACGCGGGCTGGCGCCCAGCGTGCGCAGGATCGCGATGTCGGCGCGCTTGTCGGTCACCGTCATCACCAGCGTCGAGACGAGGTTGAACGCGGCCACCGCGACGATCAGCGTGAGGATGATGAACATCAGCCGCTTCTCGATCTGCACGGCGTCGAACCAGGCCTTGTTGGTGCGCGTCCAGTCGCGCACCGTGATGTCGGGGCCGAGCGTGCGTGCGAGTTCGGCGCCGACGCCGCGCGCGTCGTTCACGTCGTGCAGCCGCAACTGCACGCCGGTGGGGCCGCCGCTGCGAAAGAGCTTGGCGGCGTCGTCCAGCGCCACCAGCGCCAGGCCGCTGTCGTATTCGTAGTGGCCCGACTCGAAGCTGCCGATCATCGTGAACTGCTTCAGGCGCGGAATCACGCCGGCGGGCGTGACTTGGCCGCCGGGCGCCGCCACCGTGACCTTGTCGCCGACGTGGGCGTCGATCAGGCGCGCGAGCTCGGCGCCGAGCACGATGTTCCATTCGCCCGGCACCAGTCTGGCCAGCGTGGTGTCGCGCAGGCGCTGCGCGAGTTCGGTGACCTGGGCTTCCTCGGCCGGCACGATGCCGCGCACGACGGCGCCGCGCAGTTCGTCGCCGCGGCCGATCAGGGTCTGCGAACTGACGAAGGGCGCGGCGGCCATCACCTCGGGGTTGCGCCGGGCGGCCGCCGCGGTGGCCTGCCAGTCGGGCAGCGCGGCGCCGCTGGCGTCGAAGACCTCGATGTGCGCGATGACGCTCAGCATGCGGTCGCGCACCTCCTTCTGGAAGCCGTTCATCACGCTGAGCACGATGATCAGCGCCGCCACGCCGAGCGCGATACCGAGCACCGAAACGCCGGAGATGAAGGAGATGAAGCCGTTGCGGCGTCCGGCGCGGCCGGCGCGTGTATAGCGCCAGCCGACGTGCCATTCGTAGGGCATGTTCATTGCGCCGGCATGCTACCCGACGCCCTGGATAATCTGGCCATGCACCTGATCGTTCCTTTCGCCGCACCGCTGTCGCAGCCGGGCCGCGACACCCTGCGCGCGCTGGCACTGCCGCAGCTCGGCGCGCTGCTGGCGCACTGGGCCGAGGTGACGCGCGACGACGGCGACGAGTGGAGCTTCAGCGCGCCGCACGAGCGCGCGCTGGCACGCGCGCTGGGCTGGGCCGGTGGCGACGGCTGCCTGCCGTGGGCGGCACGCAGCGCGGCCGCCGACGGCGTGCAGACCGACGCGCTGGCGTGGGGCCTGGTGTCGCCGGTGCACTGGCACCTGGGCACCGACCAGGTCAGCCTCATCGACCCCGCGACGCTGCAGCTCGACGACGCCACGTCGCACGAACTCTTCGATGCCGTGCAGCCGCTGTTCACGAGCGAAGGCTTCGTGATGCTGTACGGCAGCGCGACACGCTGGTACATCGCACACGAGACGCTGGCCGAGCTGCGCTGCGCGTCGCTGGACCGCGTGATCGGCCGCAACGTGGACGCCTGGCTGACCGACGACCCCGCGGTGCGCCTGGTCAGGCGGCTGCAGAACGAGGTGCAGATGCTGCTCTACACACACCCGGCGAACGAACGCCGCGAAGCCGCGGGGCTGCCGGCGGTGAACTCGTTCTGGCTCAGCGGCTGTGGCGTGGCGCAGCCGGCCCGGGGCCGCGAGCCGCAGGTCGACGAGCGATTGCGCGCCCCCGCGCTGGCCGATGACTGGGCCGCCTGGGGCCGGGCCTGGCGCAGCCTGGACGCCGGCCCCATCGCCGAGCTGCGTGCGGCGGCGTCGAGCGGCGACAACACGCGCCTGACGCTGTGCGGTGAACGCTCCGATGCCGGCTTCGAAGCCGTCGCCGGCGCGTGGCCGCGCCTGCGTGCATGGTGGCAACGGCCGGCGCCGGCCGCGCTGCTGGAGCGGCTGTGATCCTGCAGACCCGCGACGTGCCGCCGCGCGCGGTGTTCGCGCTCGAACAGGCGGGCGTGCACCCGCTGCTGGCGCGGCTGCTGGCCGCGCGCGGCGTACGCGAGGCCGATGAACTCGACGACGGCCTGGGCCGGCTGCTGCCACCGGCGGGCCTGCTCGGCGCCGACGCCGCCGGCCGCCTGCTCGCCGACGCGATTCAGCAGCGCCGGCGCATCTGCATCGTCGCCGACTACGACTGCGACGGCGCCACCGCCTGCGCCGTCGCGTTGCGCGGGCTGGCGATGCTGGGCGCGCAGCGCGCGCTGCTGAGCTACGTGGTGCCCGACCGCACACGCCACGGCTACGGGCTGACGCCGGCCATCGTCGAGCTCGCGCTCGTGCACCAGCCGCAGCTTCTGGTGACGGTGGACAACGGCATCGCCAGCCTCGCCGGCGTGGCGCACGCGCGCGCGCTCGGCATCGACGTGCTGGTGACCGACCACCATCTGCCGGCGCAGGCCGACGGCCGCATCGAGCTGCCGGCGGCCAACGTCATCGTCAACCCCAACCAGCCGGGCTGCACCTTCCCGAGCAAGGCGCTGGCCGGTGTCGGCGTCATGTTCTACGTGCTGCTGGCCACGCGCGCCGAACTGCGCGCACGCGCTGCGTTCGACGCCGCCACGCAGCCGCGCCTGGATGCCTTGCTCGACCTTGTAGCGCTGGGCACCGTGGCCGACGTGGTCAAGCTCGACGCCAACAACCGCCGCCTCGTGGCGCAGGGGCTCAAGCGGGTGCGCAGCGGCCGCCTGCAGCCGGGGCTGGCGGCGTTGTTCGGCGCCGCGCGGCGTGAACCGGCGCGTGCCGCCGCGTTCGACTTCGGCTTCGCGCTCGGCCCGCGCATCAACGCCGCCGGGCGCCTGGCCGACATGACGCTGGGCATCGAATGCCTGCTCACCGACGACGCCGAGCGCGCGGCCGAACTGGCAGCACAGCTCGATGCCATCAACCGCGAACGGCGCGAGGTCGAAGCCGGCATGCGCGAGCTCGCCGAGACCACGCTCGCGGCGCTGACGCTGGACGCGCCACCCGCGGCGCTGTGCCTGTTCGACGAGAGTTTCCATGAAGGTGTGGTGGGCATCGTCGCCGGGCGCGTGAAGGACCGTCTGCATCGACCGACGTTCGCGTTCGCGCGCGCCGCCGACGGCACGCTCAAAGGTTCGGGCCGCTCGATCGCGGGCTTTCATCTGCGCGACGCGCTCGACCTCGTCGCCAAGCGCGAGCCCGGGCTTCTGCTGCGCTTCGGCGGCCATGCGATGGCCGCGGGCTGCACGCTGGCAGGCGATGGTTTTGCGCGTTTCGACGCCGCGATGTGCGCCGTCGCCGCCGAGTGGCTGGATGCGGCGACGCTGACGCGCACGCTGCGCACCGATGGGCCGCTGGACCTGCAGTGGTTCAACGCGCAGACGGTGGCGCTGCTGGACGCGCAGGTATGGGGCCAGGGCTTCGAGGCACCGCTGTTCTGCGACGAGGTGCAGGTGCTGCAGCAGCGCCTGGTGGGCGACAAGCACCTGAAGCTGCGCCTGAAGCATGCGGGCACGCTGCGCGATGCGATCTGGTTCGGCCGTGCCGAGCCGGTGGCCGATACGCTGCGGCTGGCGTTCCGCCTCAGCCTGGACGAATGGAACGGGCAGCAGCGCGTGCAGATGGTGGTCGAAAGCGCGGGCTGAGCCCTGCGCGCGCGCTACCGGCGCGTTACCGGCGCAGACACGGCTCACACGCGCTGACACGCGCCGTCCTACAGCGCGTCGCGGGCTGGGCCGACCCCGCGCCGAAGGCGGCCGACCTAGCATGGGTGCAGCCGCGTCACAACGGCGTTCGCCTTACTCGCGGCCCCTGAGGCCGAGCAAACCAAGGAGATTCATCATGATGAGCATCAAGACCCTGACCAGTGGTGTCGCCGCCGCCGCGATGGTGGGCGTGCTGGGCCTGGCCTACGCACAGACCCCGTCTTCGGACAGCAGCACCACGCCGTCGACGAGCAGCGCGCAAACGTCGCCGTCGACCACCGACAGCGGCAGCACGATGCTGCCCAACAGCAGCTCGACGACCGACTCGTCGATGTCGAGCAACAACAGCTCGAGCAGCTCGTCGACGGACAACAGCGCAACGTCGCGCAGCATGGACGGCACGTCGAACACGACCTCCAACAACAACGAGCCCGCGCCGCGCGCCGACCGTCATTGACGGGCCTGGTCCTCGGTAACGCCCTGGCAGCAGGGCCCGGTTCGGGCCCGCCCTCACGGACAGGATTCGTTCGTGACGGCGGGCCCGACCTCCGCCGTACAGCGTCGTGAAATTCCAGCTCGACCCCGAAGTCGCCACCGGCCTGAAGTACGGCACCCTGCTGGGTGCCGTCGTGCTGCTGCTGGCGCTGTTTGTGCACCGGGGGCGGTCGTCGCCCCCTGCGGGCCCGGCCACTGCGCCCGCCATTGCCGCGCCGTCAGCGCCGATGGCGCAGCCCGATTTCGGCGGCGAACGTCCGGGCGCCGCCGCGCTTCGCGTCGCACGCTGGGTGATGGCCAGCGGCGACAACGGCCACCGTGTCTTCGTGATCCTCGACAAACAGGCCGCGCGCGCCTATGTCTTCGAGCCCGACGGCCGCCTGGCCGGCGCGGCGCCGGTGCTGCTGGGCTCGGCGATCGGCGACGACACCGTGCCCGGCATCGGCAACAAGACCATCGAAGAGATCGCCCCGTCCGAGCGCACCACCCCGGCGGGGCGTTTCATCTCGGAGCCCGGCCGCGATGCCGACCTGCAGACCGTGGTCTGGGTCGACTACGGCGCCGCGCTCTCGATGCATCGCGTATTTCTGGGCACGCCCGCGGAACATCGTGCGCAGCGGCTGGCATCGCCGACCATCGCCGACAACCGCATCAGTTGGGGCTGCATCAACATGCCATGGCCGTTTTTCAACAAGGTGCTCTGGCCGCGGCTGGGCCATCACCACGGCGTGATCTACATCCTGCCCGAACAGAAGACGCTGGAACAGGTGTTTCCGGCGCTGGCTCGCCAAGCCCCGGCGGCATGAGCCCGTTGGCCTGACGCGGTGTCGTGAGCCGGCGGTGTGACGCAGTGATGTGAATTTCTGCGCTTGTTCGAGTGATCGGGGTGCGCCCGCTGCCTCTAGCATTTGTCTCCACGCACCGGCGTCGGCCGGCAGATGGACGCGGATGCAGGAGCGGCAGTCGGGATGCGGGGTTTTTGGATCGGTGTGGCTGCGTTGCTCGTGGCCGCATCTTCGGGGGCGGCGGGCAGGGCGGCGCTGCCTGGAACGGGCGGTGTTCGGAGTCACAGTGCGAGGGCGTCGGCGCCCGTCGCGGTGCAGATCGTGGCCCGCTGGGCGCTGGAAGGAGACGCCGCCGGCAAGCCGTTTGCGATCGTCGACAAACCCGGTGCACGCCTGTATGTCTTCGATGCTGGCGGCCGCCTCGCCGGCAGCAGCGTGGCGCTGCTGGGTCTGACACGCGGCGACGCTTCGGCGCCCGGCGTCGGCCAGCGTGTGCTGAGCGGCATTCCGCCTGAGCAGCGCACCACGCCAGCGGGGCGCTTCGAGTCCGAGCCCGGTCACAACAACCATGGCGAGGCCGTCGTCTGGGTCGATTACGACGCGGCGCTGGCCATCCATCGCCTGCGCCCGGCGCCCAAGGCGCAGCGGCGGCCGCAGCGGCTGGCGTCGCCATCGGCCGCCGACAACCGCATCTCGCTCGGCTGCGTCGTCGTTGCCGGCGACTTCTACGACCGCGTGGTGGCGCCGCTGCTCGGGCACCGGCGCGGCGTGGTCTACGTGCTGCCCGATACGCTGGCGTGGACCGATGTCTTCAGCGCCGCGGCAGGCGGCTGAGCGCCGTCACAGCACGCGCCCGAACCACCACAGCGACAGTCCCGCCGCCAGCAGCGTGAGCAGCGCGCCGGCGCCGGCGAAGAGCGCGCTGATCTCGGTTTCCTTGCGCTCGACCACCATGCGCGAGCTCAGGCTCTGGTAGACCTTCTTCAGGTCTTCGGCGGTGCCGGCGTAGAAGTATTCGCCGTGCGTCAGCAGCGAGATGTTCTTCAGCGTCTCCTCGTCCAGCCGCACGCGCATGCTCCAGCCTTCGAAGCCGATGATCTCGCCCTTGGTCGTGCCCACGCCCACGGTGTAGACGCGGATGCCGCGCTCGGCCGCCATCTTCGCGGCGTCCAGCGGGTCGGGGCCGGTGGTGCGCTGGCCGTCGGTGAGCAGGATCACTGCGGCCGAGTTGTACGAGCCCGGCGGCACCGGCGTGAAGTCCTTGCTGCGGTCCTTGTCGCCCAGCATGCGCGGCATGCGGCGTTCGCCGGTGACCTGCGACAGGTCGATGCCGGCATCGGGAAACAGCGTCGCCAGCGAGAGCACGATGCCGCTGCCGATGGCGGTGCCGCGTTGCAACTGGAAGCGGTCGATGGCGGCCATCGCGTCGTCGCGGCTGACGGTGGGCGGCTGCACCACCGCGGCCGTGCCGGCGAACGACACCACGCCCACGCGCACCTCGCGCGGCAGGTCGCCGATGAAGGCCTTGGCGGCCTCCTGCGCGGCCACCAGGCGGTTCGGTTTCACGTCTTCGGCGCGCATGCTGCCCGAGACATCCATCGCCAGGATGATGGTGCGCGCGGCCAGCGGCAGCGTCAGCCTCGCGGTGGGACGCGCCAGCGCCACCAGCATCAGGGCCAGCGCCGCCAGCAGCACCAAGGGCGGCACGTGGCGGCGCCAGCCCGGGCCGCGCGCCAGTGCCTGTTTGGCGACGGCGATGCTGGCCAGCCGCACGGTTGCCTTGCGGCGTTTTTTCAGAACCCAGAAGTACAGCAGCACCAGCAGCGGCAGCAGCGCCAGCAGCCACAGCAGGCGAGGCCAGAGAAAGCTCATGCCGCCTCGACCTGGCGCAGATGGGCGGGCAGGCGCGGCGACGCCTTCAGCCGCGCGCGCTGGCGGCGCAGGCTGGCAAAACGCAGCAGCGCTTCGAGCAGATCGTCGTCGGTGGCAAGCTCCAGCGTGTCGGCGCCCGAGCGCGCGAGCGCGCCGCGCAGCACGGCTTCCTCCGCGTCGGCGATGGCGGCGTAGCGCGCGCGGAATTCGGGGTCGGCGGCATCCACCAGCAATTGTTCGCCGGTCTCGGCGTCTTCGATGGTGACGAGGCCCACATCGGGCAGCGCCATCTCGGCGGCGTCGAACAGGCGCACCGCGATGACCTCGTGGCGGCGCGCCAGGCGCGCCAGCGCGTCGGCCCAGCCCGGCGCACTGATGAAGTCGGACACCACGAAGACGAGCGAACGCCGCTTGATCACACCGTCGGCGGCCTGCACGAGGTCGGCCAGCGCGGTGCCGGCGCCGCGTGCGGCGGCCGCCGGCGGCTGCATGCGCTGCAGCAGGTTCAGCACGTGCAGCCGGCTGGCGCCCGGCGCCAGCACGTGCTCGACACGCTGGCCGTAGAACACCGCGCCGACGCGGTTGCCGTGGCGCGTGATCACGCGCGCCAGCGCGCCGACGAAGGCGCGGCTGACCGCCAGCTTGGTGGTCTGGCCGGAGCCGAAGTCGATGCTGCCCGACAGGTCGAGCAGGAACCACGCCGTGAGGTCGCGGTCTTCGACGAACTGGCGCACATAGGGCTGCTGCAGCCGCGCGGTGACGTTCCAGTCGATGTGGCGCACGTCGTCGTGATGCTGGTATTCGCGCAGGTCGGCGAGGTCGATGCCGCCGCCACGCAGCAGCGTGCGGTAGTCACCCTGCAGCAGGCCGTCGAGGCGGCGCAACACGGTCCATTCGAGCCGGCGCAGCAGGTGGTCCGCGGCTTCAGGCACCGGCACCTCCATCGAAACGTGCATGCGCCAGCGGCTTCACGGGCGCGGCGACACGTGCCAGCACACGCTGCACCAGCGCATCGGGCGTGACGCCTTCGGCCAGCGCCTCGTAGCTGACGACGAGGCGGTGGCGCATCACGTCGGCCACCATGTCGGTCACGTCCTCGGGCAGTGCATAGCGGCGGCCGCGCAGCAACGCCAGCGCACGCGCGCCTTCCACCATGCCGATGGTGGCGCGCGGGCTGGCGCCGTAGGTCAGGAAACGCGCGATGTCGGGCAGCTCGTATTTGTCCGGGTGACGCGTGGCGCTGACGATCTTCACCGCGTACTGCAGCAGCGAGGGGTCGACGTAGACGGCGCGGCAGTCGCGCTGCAGCGCGGCGAGCTGGAAGGTGTCGGCCACGGCGTCGATCTCCACCGCCGGGCCGGTGACACGCTGCGTGATGACGAATTCCTCTTCCTCGCTCGGGTAGTCCACCAGCACCTTCATCATGAAGCGGTCGACCTGCGCCTCGGGCAGCGGGTAGGTGCCCTCGGTCTCGATCGGGTTCTGCGTCGCCATCACGACAAAGGGCTCGGGCACCTTGTGCGTCTCGCCGGCGATCGTCACCTGGCGTTCCTGCATCACCTCGAGCAGCGCGCTCTGCACCTTGGCCGGCGCGCGGTTGATCTCGTCGGCCAGCAGCAGGTTGGCGAACACCGGCCCGAGCGAGGTGCCGAACTCGCCCGTCTTCTGGTTGTAGATGCGCGTGCCCACCAGATCCGCGGGCACGAGGTCGGGCGTGAACTGGATGCGCCTGAAGCTGCCGCGCACGGTGCGCGCCAGCGTCTTCACGGTGAGTGTCTTGGCCAGCCCCGGCACACCTTCGACGAGCAGATGGCCTTGCGCGAGCAGCGCCACCAGCACCCGTTCGAGAAAGCGGTCCTGGCCGACGACGACACGTTTGACCTCGTAGAGCACACGCTCCATCAAGGTGGCGGTGGAGGCTGATTCGTTCATGTGCGGAGGTTCAGAAAGGCGGCATGCCGACGGCCGAAGCGGCGTTCTCGATCGGCACGGCGAAGCCGATGCCGATGAAGGTGCGTTCTTCCGACGGGTTGAGGATGGCGGTGACGATGCCGACCACCTGGCCGTCCATCGTCACCAGCGGACCGCCCGAATTGCCGGGGTTGGCGGCGGCGTCGAACTGGATCAGGTTGCCGAGCTTGCGCTTGCCGGTTTCGGAGCGGAACTCGCGCTGCAGGCCCGAGACGACGCCGTAGCTGACCGACGGCCCGATGCCGAACGGATGGCCGACCGCGATGACGTGGTCGCCCGGGCGCAGGTCGGAGGTGCTGCGCATGGTGGCGGCCTGCAGGTCGTCGGGCAGCGTCCTGGCCTTCAGCACTGCGAGGTCGTTCTCGGGTTGCTTGGCGATCACCACCGCTTCGGACTCCTCACCGCCGGCGAAGGTCACCAGCACGCGCCTGGCGCCGGCCACCACGTGCAGGCTGGTGAGGATGGTGCCGTTGTCGACGATGACGACGCCGGTGCCCAGGCTGCGCTCCATCGCGCGGTCTTCGTCCGACTTGCTCGGCGTGTCCTCGCCGTTGTCCTTGTCGTCCATCAGCCCCAGCACACGCACCACCGACGGCGCGATGGCTTCGTAGGCGCTGGCGGCGGCCGACGGCAGCGGTTCCTTCTCGAGCGATTCACGCACCGCGCTGTCGATGTCGTCCTGCGTCAGCGGGCGCTGGGCCGGGTGCAGGCCGAAGCCGGCCACCAGCAGCAGCGCGGCCAGCAGCGCGCCGCCGGCGCCCCACAGCGGCCCGTGCAGCCGCGTCGTCAAACGCCGCCAGCGCGACGCCGGCGCGGCCGCTGCGGCAGGCATGGAGGGCGCGGATGAGCGAGGTGCCGGCGCCGGCGAAGCAGACGGATCAGGGGCGGCCGGCGGGCGGCGGGAGCGGCTGTACAGCGGTGCCTTGTTCATCGCGGAGATCGTGCGCCTGGGTGCGGAAAATGACGGTATCACGTTGCGCAGGCCACTGCAGACTGTGCGTCATCATCGGGGCATGTGGATCGATTCGCACTGTCACCTGGACGCCGCCGAATTCGACGCCGACCGCGACGCCGTGGTGGCGCGGGCGCGCACCGCCGGCGTCGGCATGCTGGTGCTGCCGGCGGTGGCGCCGCACAACTTCGACAGCGTGCGCCGGCTGGCCCATCAACACGGCCTGGCCTACGCGCTGGGCATCCATCCGCTGTGCGTGGAACGCGCCGCAGACGCCGATCTCGACCGCCTGCAGGCCGCACTGCAGCAGCAGCGTGATGACCCGCGCCTGGTGGCGGTGGGCGAGATCGGCGTCGACCACTTCGTGCCCGGGCTGGACCGCGCGCGCCAGCAGCGTTTCTACGTCGCGCAGTTGAAGCTGGCGCGCGACGCCGGGCTGCCTGTGCTGGTGCACGTGCGGCGCTCGGCCGACGTGCTGCTGCACGGCCTGCGCCGCGTCGACGTGGCCGGCGGCATCGTGCATGCGTTCAACGGCAGCGCGCAGCAGGCGCGGCAGCTCGTCGAACGCGGCCTGCACCTGGGCTTCGGCGGCGCGATGACCTTCGAGCGTGCGCTGCAGATCCGCGAACACGCGGCCACGCTGCCGGCAGCGGCGCCGGTGCTGGAGACCGACGCGCCGGACATCCCGCCGCACTGGCTGTACCGCACCGCGGCCGAGCGCGCCGCCGGGGGACGCGGCGCCAGCAGCCGCAACGAGCCGGCCGAGCTGCCGCGCATCGCCGCCACGCTGGCCGCGCTGCGCGGCTGCACGCTGGCCGAAACCGCGGCGCAGACGCACGCCAACACGCTGGCGGCGCTGCCGCGGCTGCGCCCGCTGCTCGACGAAGGCATGCGCGATGGGTGAACTGCTGATCGGCCTGCCGCCGGTGATCGACGCGCGCACGCGGCTGCTCGTGCTGGGCAGTTTTCCCGGCGCGGCGTCGCTCGCGGCGGGCGAGTACTACGCCCACCCGCGCAACCATTTCTGGCCCGTGCTGTCGGCGCTGTGGGGCGTGGACCTGCGCGCGCTGCCGTATCGCGAACGCCTGGCGGCGATGAACGAACGCGGGCTGGGCCTGTGGGACATCTACGCCAGTTGCCGCCGCGAGGGCAGCCTCGACCAGGCCATCGAAGACGCGGTGTTCAACGACTTCGCCGGCCTGCGCCGCCTGGCCCCGGCGCTGCAGGCGGTGGCGCACAACGGCGCCGAGTCGGCACGCGCGCGCCGCCACATCGCGGCGCTGGGCCTGGCCTCGCTGCGCCTGCCGTCCACGAGCCCGGCAAACGCGAGCTGGTCGTTCGCGCGCAAGCTCGATGCCTGGCGTACGGTCTTTGCGCAACATGGCATCGCATGAACATCGCATGAAGACAGCGCTGCCGGATGTGACGCTGAGCGAACTCGACGGCGTGCGCTACCTGCACCTGGGCTCGATCTGGGTGCAGGGCGCGATGCGCATCCGAAAACCGCAGGTCGTGGAGCTGGACTACATCCAGCGCATGCTGGCCGGACTGCTGTGGCTGCCGACCGAGACGCTGGGCCAGGGGCGGGCGCTGCAGCTCGGCCTGGGGGCGGCGGCGCTGACGCGCTTCACACACAAGGCCTTGCACATGGCCACCACGGTGGTGGAGCTGAACCCGCAGGTGGTGGCGGCCTGTCGTGACTGGTTCCATCTGCCGCGCGAGGTGGAGGTGGTGCTCTGCGATGCAGGCGCCTGGCTGCGCGAGCGCGCGGCGCCGCAGAGCGTGCGGCTGCTGCACGTCGACCTCTACGACCAGGACGCGGCGGCGCCGGTGCTCGACGACGAGGCCTTTTATGCCGACTGCCGCCGTGTGCTCGATGACGGCGGCGTCGCCAGCATCAACCTCTTCGGCCGCGATGCCAGCTTCGCGCGCAGCCTGGCGCACATCGTCGCCGCCTTCGGCGCCGCGCACGTCTGCAGCCTGCGCGCCACGCGCGAGGGCAACACGGTGGTGGTGGCCACACGCGACGCGCCGCTGCCGCCGCGCGAGCAACTGCTGGCGCGTGCGCGCGCGCTGGAGTTGCGCTTCAAGGCGCTGGGCCTGGCGGCGCGCCAGTGGCCGCGCCTGCTGCGGCCGGTGCCGTCGCCTGCGGGTGAAGGTGAGGGTGCGGACGGAGAAGCGCGGCAAAAACAGGCTTGATGCGCTGATCGCGCACCCCGCGTCCGGGCGATAAACGGCGGTCTGTGCGGCGTGCCAATGTCACGCCGTGGGCCAGCGCGTCCTGACGCGCGTGAACGAAAACCAGAAAGCCTGATCCCCGTGTCCCTGCGCACCGAACTGCGAGATCTGTTCGTGGCATCGCCCGACGAGCTGCCGCGCCTGGGTGACATCGACCACGCCATCCGCCGCCCGCTGTTCGGCGTGCTGGCGGCGTTCGGCCTGCTGATGATGGCGATCATGGCTTTCCTGCACGTCTCGCGCGGGCGCGCCGATCTGGTGACGCCGCTGGTGCTGGGCGTTTCGCTGATCGCCGGCTGCACCGCGTGGGCGCTGCGCCGGCGCGAGTTCGACCGTCCGCTGCAGGTGATGCAGGCGGTGCTGTTTTTCATGCTCGGCTGGGCCACGCTGCACCAGAGCGACGGCCTGCCTGCCGCCGGCTGGTGGCTCGCCGTGGTGCCTTTCATCCTCGCCGGCGGCGGCTTCTTCCGGATGGCGATCGTCGGCGTGGTGCTGTTCGTCGCCATCGTCACCGCGCTGTTCTTCGCGCCCGGTGTGGTGCTGTGGCTGTTCGCGCCCGAGCCGCCGGTCGAGCCGTGGCGCCGCTACGTCGCCATCGTCGGCTCGGAAATGCTCGCGCTGGCGATGATCCTGCTCGCCTTCTACGGCCGCCGGCGCACCGCGCAGGCGCTGGAGGCCGCGCGCGCCGCGGCAACGCAGGCGGCGGCCGCGCAGAGCCGTTTCCTGGCCAAGATGAGCCACGAGATCCGCACGCCGCTGAACGGCATCATCGGCGCCGCCGAACTGCTGGACTCGGCGCGCCTGAGCGACGCCCAGCGCATGCAGTTGCTCGGGCTGCAGCGCCAGAGTTCGATGACGCTGCTGGCGCTCGTCAACGACGTGCTCGATCTGGCCAAGCTCGACGCCGGCAAGGTGGCGCTGGAGCAGCGCAAGGTCTTCGTGCGCGGCATCGTCTTCGAGGCCAACGAGCTGTTTTCGGTGCAGGCCTTCGCCAAGGGCATCGAGCTGTCGTCGAGCTGCAGCCCGAACGTGCCGCAGACCTTCATCGGCGACCCGACGCGGCTGCGCCAGATCATCAACAACCTGGTCGGCAATGCGGTGAAGTTCACCGACAAGGGCGGCGTGCACATCCACCTGTGCATCGACGAACACGACCTGCCGGCGGCCGCCGACGGCCGGCGCCGCATCCGCATCGAGGTCAGCGATTCGGGCCCCGGCATCGCGCCCGACAAGCTGGGCGAGCTGTTCAGCACGTTCGCGCAGGCCGACGAAACCATCACGCGCCGCTACGGCGGCACCGGCCTGGGCCTGAGCATCGCGCTCGAACTGGCGCACCTGATGGGCGGCGACATCGACGTGCGCAGCACGCTCGGCGAAGGCAGCACCTTCACGCTGGTGCTGGCCTTGCAGGCGCAGGACGACGGGCGGCTGCCCACGCCGCCGACGTCGGCGGCGTTGCGTCAGGACGTGCTGCTGGCCACCGCCCACCCGGGGCTGGAACGCCATCTGCGCTCGCTGCTGCACGAACTGCGCGTCGACCCGCGTGCCGGCGCCACGCTGCCCGAAGCGGCGCAGCTCGACGGCTGCTCGCTGCTGCTGCTGGACGCGCCGCTGCTGGCGCAGGCGCCGTCGGCCGCCGCGTGGCTGGCGGCGCAGGCGGCGGCCGGTCGCCGCGTCGCGGTGCTGACACCGGTGGGCGCCGACGCGCTGGTCGGCGCGCCGCGCGACACCATGCTGCTGTACAAGCCGGTGCGCCGGCGCGCGCTGGAAACGCTGCTCGCCACGCGCGGGCCGCAACAGGTGGAAGCGGGCTATGCCGAACGTGCGCCGCGCCCGGCCATCAAGGCCCATGTGCTGGTGGTCGAGGACAACCCGGTCAACCAGGTGGTGATCCAGGCCATGATCGCCGACACCGGCGCGAGCTGCGTTGTCGCCACCGATGGCCTGGAGGCGCTGGATTGCCTGGCCGCCGAGCCCTTCGACCTCGTGCTGATGGACATGCACATGCCGGGGCTCGACGGCCCCGGCGCCACGCGTGAGCTGCGTGCGCGCGAAGGCGCGGTCTGCGGCGGCCGGCGCACACCGGTGATCGCGATGACGGCCAGCACCGACCCCGAAGAGCGCGAGCGCTGCAGCGCGTCGGGCATGGACGGCCTGCTCGCCAAGCCCTTCGTGCTGGCGCAGTTGCGGCGCTGCCTGGACGAATGGGCGCCGGTCGCCACGCCGCGGCCGGCCACGACAGCGCGTAGTACAACCGCCGCATGAAACACAAAGCCGCGTCGGGCCGGCTCGACTGGCGCACGCTGCTGAGCTGGCTGCAGGAAGACGGCTGGATCACCGCCGACGATGTTGACCGTGTGACGCGCCGCTTCGGCGCCGGCACCTCCAGCCTGCATGCGCTGGTGCGCCTGGGCGGCGCCGGACTGCAGCGCCAGGGCAGCACGCGCGCCCTGGACGCCGAGGCACTGACCGAATGGCTGGCCGGCCGTGCCGCGCTGCCGTATCTGCGCATCGATCCGCTGCGCGCCGATGTGGGGCGCGTGGCCGATGTGATGAGCGTGCACTACGCCGAGAGCCGGCGCGCGCTGCCGGTGGCGATGTCGGCCAGCGAAGTGACGATCGCCACCGCCGAACCCTTCGACGTGGCCTGGGTGGCCGAGATCGAGGCCCACACGCGGCGCCGCGTCAAGCTGGTGGTGAGCAACCCCGACGACGTGCGCCGCTACACGACCGAGTTCTACGCACTGGCCAAGAGCGTGCGCGCGGCGCAGAAAAGTGGCGAGGTCAACGCCGGCGCCAGCTTCGAGCAGCTCGTCGAACTGGGCAAGACCAACAAGCAGCTCGACGCCAACGACCAGGGCGTGGTGCAGGTCGTCGACTGGCTGTGGCAGTACGCCTTCGACCAGCGCGCGAGCGACATCCATCTGGAGCCGCGGCGCGAGATGGGCGCGATCCGCTTTCGCATCGACGGCGTGCTGCACACCGTCTACCAGGTGCCGCTGGGCGTGATGAACGCGATGACCGCGCGCATCAAGCTGCTCGGCCGCATGGACGTGGTGGAGCGGCGGCGGCCGCTCGATGGCCGCATCAAGACCGTGCGCCCTGCGGTGGACGGCCAGCCCGGCGGCGAGGTCGAGATGCGGCTGTCGACGCTGCCCACCGCGTTCGGCGAGAAGATGGTGATGCGCATCTTCGACCCCGAGACGGTGGTGAAGAACGTCGAGGCGCTGGGCTTCGGCGCGCACGAGGCCAAGGCCTGGCAGTCGCTGATCGAGCGGCCGCACGGCATCATCCTCGTCACTGGCCCCACCGGCAGCGGCAAGACGACGACGCTGTATTCGACGCTGAAGTCGCTGGCCAGCGAAGAGGTCAACGTCTGCACGATCGAAGACCCGATCGAGATGATCGAGCCTTCGTTCAACCAGACGCAGGTGCACAGCGCCATCGACATGGGCTTCGCCGAAGGGCTGCGCGCGCTGATGCGCCAGGACCCGGACATCATCATGGTCGGCGAGATCCGCGACCTCGCGACCGCCGAGATGGCGATCCAGGCCGCGCTCACCGGCCACCTGGTCTTCAGCACGCTGCACACCAACGACTCGGCGGCCGCGATCACGCGCCTGGCCGACCTGGGCGTGCCGCCGTACCTGATCTCGGCCACCGTCATCGGCGTGCTCGCGCAGCGCCTGGCGCGCACGCTGTGCGCGGCCTGCAAGGCGCGCGACGAGACGACCACGCGCGAGGCGCTGGACGAGATCGCCAGGCCCTGGCGGCTGTCGGGCGGCGTGCGGCCATACAAGGCCGTGGGCTGCCTGGAGTGCCGCCACACCGGCTACCGAGGCCGCGCCGGCCTCTATGAACTGCTGGTGCTGAGCGACGCCGCGCGCGCCGCCGTGCACCCGACGCTGGACGCCACGGCGCTGCGTCGCCAGGCGATGAAGGACGGCATGCGGCCGCTGCGCCTGGCCGGCGCGATGAAGGTGGCCGAAGGGCTGACGACCATCGAAGAGGTGTTGCGCAGCACACCCGGGTTGAACTGACGCGGCCGCCAGGGGGCACTGCCTAGAATGCGCCGCAATCAGCTCGGAGGGCAATCGTTGAAGATCAAGAGCCAGAAGGACTTCTGGTCCGGCATTCTTTTTGTCGCCGTCGGCATCGCGTTCGCGTGGGGCTCCACGAACTACCACTTCGGTTCGTCGGCGAAGCCGGGGCCGGCCTACTTTCCGTTCGGCCTGGGCGTGCTGCTGGCGGTGCTCGGCGCGCTGGTGCTGTTCAAGGCGCTGACGCTGGAGGTCGAGGGCGGCGACGCCATCGGCACCTGGGCGTGGAAGCCGCTCATCATCATCGTCGGCTCGGTGGTCGTCTTCGGCTGGACGCTGCCGCACCTGGGCATGTTCATCGCGATGCCGCTGCTGGTGCTGATGGCGGCGCTGGCCGGCAACGAATTCCACTGGAAGGACGCGCTCGTCAACGCCGCCGTGCTGACCGCCGGTTGCTGGGCCGTCTTCACCTGGGGCCTGAAACTGACGATTCCGCTGTGGCCCACGGTCATGGGCATGACGGGCTGACGCACGATGGATCTGCTGCACAACCTGGGCCTGGGCTTCACGGTCGCCTTCAGTCTTTCCAACGTCGCCTACGCCTTGTTCGGCACCATCCTGGGCACGCTGATCGGCGTGCTGCCGGGGCTGGGGCCGGTGGCGACGATCGCGATGCTGCTGCCGTCGATCTATTCGCTGGACGCGACGCCGGCGCTGATCATGCTGGCCGGCATCTACTACGGCGCGCAGTACGGCGGCTCGACGACGGCGATCCTCATCAACGTGCCGGGTGAATCGAGTTCGATGGTCACCGCGATCGACGGTTATGCGATGGCGCGCAAGGGCCGCGCGGGGCCGGCGCTGGCGGCGGCCGGGCTGGGCTCGTTTTTCGCCGGCTGCGTGGGCACGGTGGTGATTGCCTCGTTTGCGCCGCCGCTCACCGAGCTGGCGTTCCAGTTCGGCCCGGCCGAATATTTCTCGCTCATGGTGCTGGGGCTGATCGGCGCCGTCGTGCTGGCGTCGGGCTCGCTCGTGAAGGCGATCGCGATGATCGTGCTCGGGCTGCTGCTGGGCCAGATCAACACCGATGTCATCTCGGGCGTGCCGCGTTTCAGCTTCGGCATTCCCGAGCTCACCGACGGCCTGGGCTTCGTCGCCATCGCGATGGGCGTGTTCGGTTTCGGCGAGATCATCGCCAACCTCGGCCAGCCCGAAGGCAACCGAGAGGTCTTCACGAAAGACGTGAAGGGCCTGTGGCCGACACGCCAGGACTTCAAGGACGCGTGGCCCGCGGTGGTGCGTGGCACCGCGCTCGGCTCCATCCTCGGCGTGCTGCCCGGCGGCGGCGCGCTGCTGTCGTCGTTCGCCGCCTACACGGCCGAGAAGAAGATGCCGATGAAGCGCGGCGAGGTGCCGTTCGGCCAGGGCAACATCCGCGGCGTGGCCGGCCCCGAGAGCGCCAACAACGCCGGCGCGCAGACCTCGTTCATCCCGATGCTGACGCTGGGCATTCCGCCGAACGCGGTGATGGCGCTGATGGTGGGCGCGATGACGATCAAGGGCATACAGCCCGGCCCGCAGGTGATGACGAGCAACCCCGACCTGTTCTGGGGCCTGATCGCGTCGATGTGGATAGGCAACGCGATGCTGGTGGTGCTGAACCTGCCGCTGATCGGCATCTGGATCAAGCTGCTGACGGTGCCCTACCGTTTCCTGTTCCCTGCCATCGTGGTGTTCTGCAGCATCGGCCTGTACACGCTGAACAACTCGGCGTTCGACGTCTACGTCGGCGCCGGCTTCGCGTTCGTCGGCTACGTGTTCTACAAGCTCGGCTGCGAGCCCGCGCCGCTGCTGCTGGGCTTCATCCTCGGCCCGCTGATGGAAGAGAACCTGCGCCGCGCGCTGCTGCTGTCGCGCGGCGACTGGGGCACCTTCGTCAACCATCCGTTGTCCGCCGGGCTGCTGATCGCCGCTGCGGTGCTGGTGGTGGTGGTGATGCTGCCTACCATTCGCAGCAAGCGTGACGCCGCGTTTCACGAAGACTGACGGCCGCGCCGGCGCCTGGCCCCAGGCCACAATCGGCGCCACCGATCTGTGGCCCTGCATGCAACTCGACGACCTTCGCCCCGGCTGGCGCACAACCTTCTTCCTGCGCCGCCGCGGCGGCGCAACAGCGTGAGCGGGGCCGCGCCGGCACCGGCACCGACACAAGCGGCCGCGCGCGCCGGCCTGATGCTGGCCGCAGTGGGGTCCATCGCGTTCAGCGGCAAGGCCATCATCATCAAGCTGGCCTACCGCTACGAGGTCGATGCGGTGACGCTGATCATGCTGCGCATGCTGTTTGCGCTGCCGCTGTTCGTGCTGCTGGCGTGGTGGGCCGGGCGCGGCAAGCCGCCGCTGACGCGGCGCGACATGCTGGTGGTCAGCGGCCTGGGCTTCTCGGGCTACTACCTCGCGAGCTTTCTCGATTTCAGCGGCCTGCAGTACGTGACCGCGGGGCTGGAGCGGCTGATCCTGTACCTGAACCCGACGCTGGTGCTGGGCCTGAGCGTGCTGCTGTTCAGGCAGCGGGTGGCGACGCGCCAGTTGCTGGCGCTGGGCGTCAGCTACGCCGGCGTGCTGCTGGTGTTCGGCCACGAGATGAGCTTCGCCGGCTGGAGCACCGTGATCGGCGCGCTGCTCGTCTTCGGCAGCGCCGTCGTCTATGCGGTCTATCTGGTCTACAGCGGCGCCGAGGTGAAGAGGCTCGGTGCGCTGCGCCTCACCGGCCTGGCCAGCAGCATGGCCTGCGTGTTCTGCCTGCTGCAGTTCGTGCTGCTGCGGCCGCTGTCGGCGGCGCTGGTGGCGCCGCAGGTGATCTGGCTGTCGTTGCTGAACGCGACGCTGTGCACCGTGGTGCCGGTGCTGCTGGTGATGATGGCGATCGAGCGCATCGGCGCCACGCTGACGGCGCAGACCGGCATGATCGGCCCGCTGTCGACGATCATGATGGGCGTGCTGATCCTCGGCGAGCCGTTCAACGCCTGGATCATCGCCGGCACGGCGCTGGTCATCGGCGGCATCTGGCTCTTGGCACGCGCCCGCTGACACCATAGGAGAAAAGACATGGATTTCGGCATCGATGGCAAATGGGCGCTGGTCTGCGCCGCCAGCAAGGGGCTGGGCAAAGGCTGCGCAGCGGCGCTGGTGCGCGAAGGCGTCAACGTCGTCATCACCGCGCGCGGTGATGCAGCGCTGCAGGCCACGGCGGCCGAACTGCGTGCGCTGAACCCGGCGGTGACCGTGGTGGCGGTGGCCGGCGACATCACCACGCAAGCCGGGCGCGCCGACGCGCTGGCCGCGTGCCCGCAGGTCGACATCCTCGTCAACAACGCGGGCGGCCCGCCGCCGGGCGACTTCCGCGACTGGGATCGCGACGCGTGGATCAAGGCGCTGGACGCCAACATGCTGACGCCGATCGCGCTCATCAAGGCCACCGTCGACGCCATGGCCGGGCGCGGTTTCGGGCGCGTCGTCAACATCACGTCGGCGGCGGTGAAGGCGCCGATCGACATCCTCGGGCTGTCCAACGGCGCGCGCTCCGGCCTCACCGGATTTGTTGCCGGTCTGGCGCGCCAGCCGCGGCTGGCGTCGGCCAACGTCACGCTCAACGCGCTGCTGCCGGGGCCGTTCGACACCGACCGCCTGCGCGGCACGGCGGTCGGCGCGGCGGCGAAAAGCGGCCAGAGCGTGGAGTCGCTGCTCGACGCGCGGCGCATGCTCAACCCGACGCAGCGCTTCGGCAATGCCGACGAGTTCGGCGCCTTCTGCGCCTTCCTGTGCAGCCAGCACGCGGGTTACGTGACGGGCCAGAACATCCTGATGGACGGCGGTGCCTATCCCGGCACTTTCTGAGCTGCGGCGCACGCCCTGGTTGATACCCGGGCTGCAGCTCGCGGCCGCGGTGCTGCTGGCCTACGGGCTGTCGGCACTGGCCGGCCTGCCCGACGGCGTGTGGGCGGTGATGAGCGCACTCATCGTCGCGCGCCCGCATGCCGGCGCGGCGCTCGGCGCCGGCCTGCAGCGCGTGAAGGGCAGCCTCGTCGGCGCCGCCGCGGCGCTGGCCGTGGTCTTGCTGTCGGTGCTCGCAGGGGCGCATTTCTCCGAGCACAGCTTGCTGGGTGTGGCGGTCGTTGCAACACTGGCCTGCGCATCGGCATGGCGCATCGGCTGGCGCAGTGCGCCGATCACGGCGCTGATCGTGCTGTCGGGCAGTGCCCATGCGGGCCACCAGGCGCTGACCGTGGCGGGGCTGCGGCTGGCCGAGGTGGGACTGGGCGTCGTCGCCGGCATGGCGGTGACCTTGCTCGTGCCGGGCA